>JAEEGL014306023.1_pt1 | contig 11788 bp, 12 predicted proteins | sample 9134231 | NCBI WGS metagenome assembly JAEEGL01 (sample SAMN16246548, study PRJNA631951) | gut metagenome | biome: gut microbiome; feature: rumen; material: fiber-attached | host: Bos | place: Iran: Karaj | collected 2018-10 | reverse complement strand
GGCGGAGGTTTCTCAGGTCAAACTGGTGCTATTAGATTAGGTATTACTCGTGCTTTATTAGCATTCGATGCAGATGCTGATCAATCAAGAGAAGATGCTTATAGAAAAGTTCTTAAAGCTAACGGATTCGTTACAAGAGATCCAAGAAGTAAAGAACGTAAGAAACCAGGTCTTAAGAAAGCTCGTAGAGCTCCACAATTTAGTAAACGTTAATTTATATCAATGTTTCAAGAGTACAATATGTACTCTTTTTTCTTTGGCTATATGATAAAATATATATAGGAAGTGATAGGATGAAAAAGAAATTGCTAATTATAGTATTATTATTAATTGCTTTTATTTCTTTTGGTTGTAAAAAAGAAGAAAGTAAAACTAAAGAAAAATCAAGCAAAGAAAAAGTAGTTGATTTTGTTAAAAGTAAGTTGCCTATTGCTTGGGAATATTCTGAGGATAAGTTAAAAGTAAATGACGATTATTCTGTAGAAGTTATTTATAATCGAGGCAGTGATTGGTTTTTATGTGCTTATTACACTAGTGATGTTGTTGTTGGAATGAACGATGGTAAACAAGATATATTAAAGGATATAAGTAAAATAACTTTTACATGTAAAACTGGAGATACAATTATAGGAAAAGCAGAATATCAAAATCTTACTAAAATTAATAAAGATAATGTTTCTGATTATGCTAAGTATTATAAAGGTAATGATTTAGTTACTAATTTAAAGGAAGAATTTATCAAAGAAAGTTCTAGTTATAATTATCAAGAATTAATTAAAAATCCTAATAAGTATAGGAACAAAAAGATAAAGATTAATGGAGAAGTAATCAAGGTTTCTGAGGAGAAAATTGGTGATACTTCTCAAGTAAAGGTATTAACTAATATAACAAAGAATAGTGATAGTAGTTATCAAGATACTGTTCAGATTGTTATTGAAAAAGAAAAATATAATAAAAAGTTAAAAGAAAAAGATATTATAGAAGTATATGGAATTATACTTACTCCAGTTTCTTATTATAATAATTCTAAAATACCTTCTATACATGGAATTTATTTTAGTTAAGGGTGTGACTAAATGCTAATCGAAAAGAAAGTAAAATTAAAGAATAATATTTATTATGTAGTAGTAGATGTTGAATATAAAAAAAGCAAAAGTGGTTTTATGACTTTGCGTTTTAAAAATGGTGATAGTTATGATGGAGGAGATTTTACTAGATTAATAGTAAGGTGCCAAAAAGCATATACAATTAAAAAAGCTAGAGAATATGATGAGGATATTAGTTTAATGGCTGATGTACTATATCTATATGATAGGATTCCTTTCTTAGTGGGAATTAAAGATGTATATACTAAGGAAGAAGAGGCTCTCCCTAGTTCTTTAGGTTATATAACTAAAGATGAAATAGAAAACTATATAAAAGAGAACAAAGTTAAAATGAATAAGAATCCAAGATTTAATTTAAATAATGAAGAAACTTGGATAATCTAAGATGTCAATTAACAGTTAACTAAAAATCTGATTTGATTAATATGCATTTTTTCTTTATAATTTTAATAGAATAGAGGGTGTTTTATGGCTGCTGAGGTTTCAATTAGAGAAGAGAAAAGTGGTAACGCTTTAAAAAATATATTATTGTTTATTGTTTTTTTAGCAATCGGAGTTGCTATAGGTTTCTTTGGTACTAAGAAGTATATGGAAAATAAAAATAAAGAAACAGAGACTCCTGTTATTGATGAAGGACCAGAAGATATTACAGATGTAGATGAATATAAAGATTTGATTAATAAATTACATTCATATGTAGATGGATATTCGTTCTTCTATACTACTAAGGGTGTTCAAGCATCTACAATGAGTAATGCTGATCGTTTATATTTGTTATATGATCGTATGGCAAATGATAATGAACTAGTTGATTCTACATTAACTGCAACTAACGGAGTAAGCAATTGTATTGGTCAATTTGCTTTAGATGCTGGAACTAATACTTGTGTTGTAAAAAAAATTGATCGTAATAAAATGTCTGAGAAAAATAAAAGTGTTTTTGATGATGATTTATTAGATACAAGTGTTACATTCACTAATAGTCTTGGTAAACTTTGTATTGTTAGTGAAGCTAGTTATATGTGTGGTACACCATTAACTACAGATGGTATAACAGGTAAATTAGAAAGTAAGTTTACTATTACTAAAGTTACTAAACAAGAAGGTACTATTGTTATATATGATAAAGGTTATTTACTTGATACAAGAAGTAATATAATGGATCCTATGGATGGCCATGATAAGTATTACTTACATTCAACTGATAGTACTGAGTATTATTATGAATTAAAGAACGCTGATAATTTATCTTTTAAACATACTTTTGTTACTAAGGATAGAGTTAATTATTATTATGTTTCTTCTGAATTAGTAAAAGAATAACTATTTGTTATTCTTTTTTTATGATAAAATATTATTATCATAGTAGGGTGATTGGCATGGATGAATTTGAACTTCCAAAGTTGAAAGTCAAACTATCTAATTTAGAAATAAAAGAATTAAGAGAGAAGAAAAAAAATAGGATAAAACTTGCTATTTTCTTTTTTGTGTTATTAATTATTCAAGTTGCAGTTGCCTTTTACATATTATCTTTAAGAAAGGAACATGTTGTCTTATTAAACGAAACTTCATTAACTAGTATTAATGTTCTTGCATATAATAAAGATGAAAATTTTATTAATCTTACTGTTACTTCTAGTAATGATCAAATTCAATGTGCTTTTTCGACTGAAAATGATAAAAATAAAGTATTAGAATTTACTGATATCCAACAAGGATTGTGTAACCTAAATATTCCATTTGAAGCAGGTTATGTATTCTTTAAAAATGATAGTGGAATTGTTAGTGATGGTTTAGAATTAAACAACTTTGTTGTAGATTATAATTTGAAAGAAAAGTATTATTTGCCACTTAAAGTTAAAGGTAATTTAACTAATAAAATGGTAGTTATTGGCGAACCTAAAATTGAAATTACGACGAGTACGGATTCTATCAAACTAGAAGAAGGAAAGTATGAGACAAGTAAAGTTGGTAAAACTACAGTTACTTTAAAAAATGGAGAATTACAATCACAAGAAGTAGAAATGGTTGTTACTAATGTAATAGTACCAATGCCTAAGGAATTTAATAACAAAAAGAAATTCCTTGGATGTAAGGTATTTACTAAAGAACAATCAGAATTACTAGATGAAATATTACAATATAGAATTCAAGAAGCCGGTGAGGGAACTAGAGCAGCAGCAGTAGCTGTAGCAAGATTTATTACTTTAGAATTTCCTTATAAAATAAGTTATTTCTATGAAAATGGTAGAGTTAGTGGTCAAAGAGATCATAACTTTGTAGATGGTGAGGGAAGATATTATCACAAAGGATTATATCTTCATGTAGATAAGATTAAAGATATTAAAGCATCTTTATCTGGACCTGCTATTTGGGGATGTAATGTAACTAACTGGGAAGATAATCCTGCCGATGGTTATTATAAAGGAAAGAAAATGCCTAATGGATTAGATTGTTCTGGTTTTGTTAGTTGGAATTTATTAAATGCTGGCTTTGATCCTGGTGATTATGGTGCTGGTGAATCTCCTTATCCACATCAAATGACTGACTTGGGTAAATATACTAAATTAACTAATGAAATGATTAGATCTAATAAAGTTAAACCTGGTGACTTATTAAACTTCTGGGGTCATATTGCTATTATTGCTGGTATTGATGATGATAACTATTATGTTGCTGAATCGTTAAACACTTTTAGAGGTTTAATATTAAAGAAGTATCCTAAAAGGACTGTTAATAAAACATTTAAGTATGTTGTTTTAATGGATGAATATTATAAGGAAGATGGTAATTTAACTAACATGTGGTATTAGGAGGGTTTATGGATAAAAAGATATTATTGAAACAAATATTAGAATATTTTTATAAAAAAGATGAAATTCCAGATAATCTAAATGAAATGAAAAAGATGTATAAAAAAGCTGTCATAGATAATAAAGACAAGGAAATTCCTGAAAATATTCTATTATTAGAAGATAAATATTTAAGGGTAGAATTAATAAATAGGAAACTAACTGATGGGGAAAAATTTAATACTATTAATATTAATTTAGATGATAAATATAAACATGGCGATAAAATAGCATTGTATGAAGGAAAAATTACAGATATTTATGGTGATGTTTTGATCAACCCCGTTAATAAGGATTTAGATATTGATGATAATTTGTTCTTAGCTGCTGGTATGAGACTTAGAAAAAAATGCTTGGATGTATTAGATGGTAAAGTATTAAATAGTACAGAGATAATTATTACTAGAGCATTTAATCTAATTAGTGATTATGTTGTTCATGTATGTGTACCTAGTACAGAAGATATCGACGAATATAGAACTGAATTAGGTATGTGTTATTTTAATGTATTAGAATGTTCTAATAACAATATTGCTAAGACGATAATATTAGAAGATATCTCTAAAAATTTAGATAATGGTAAAGAACTATTAGTTAATTCTATTATGGAATATCTTGATAGAAAAGAATGCCTGTTAGAAAAGATAATTATTGTTGCAAATAAGAATACTTTTGATGATTATGTAAGTATTTTGGAGCAATATAAAGAGACTACTGAGTAGTCTCTTTTTAGTATTCAAAATAATTTAGATTAGTAGGATCATCACAATCTAATCCGTTACCATAATCTATGTTTGGTATTACTTCTTTTAATTTTTGTAAGGATTCTTTATCGTATAGATATTTATTAATAGTATTAATAATAATTAAAGCGTCATTAAGACCTTTGTTATATAGATCTTCAAAGGAATCATGATATTTTATGTCTTTATAACATGGATGATTCCATTCCTTTCGTTCTTCATTTAACCATTGTTTATTTGTTTTTAACATAAAGTCACTGTAGAATGTAAGTTTTTTTAGTTTGTTAAATGATATTACATTTAAGACATTGAATAAAGCTTTTTTTATACCAAATCTGTCATGAACAACAAGTGTATTTGCTAGTCTTGCTAGTTTAATGCATTTGTTAATTTTATTTCCAACATTTTCAATACCATAAGTCTTTTGATAGACAGTTGATATTAGTGTTTGTAATTCTTTGTTTATTTCTATGTTTTGAATAACTTCTTTATTAAGGTTTGCTTTATTATATGGTTTATTGAAATGCTTGTAATAATATATTGCATCTAAATCTTTTTCTATATGAGTATGTTCGCCATAGTATTTATGAGTCCATTTGTGTTTTTTTCTAAATACTCCTGTTTTATAAAAAATATAAGGGTGACAATGATTATCTAAAACATAATGAGTAATTACACCATATAGGTATGCCATTACATTAGAATTGTTCTCTAATTTATTGGTCTTTATTTCTTTTATGATATTGATTAGATAATCTTGAGTTTTATTATGATGTGCGTGATGACCAAGATCTCTTATTATTTTGCCGTTTTTTGTATCAAAGAAGTAATAGAATAGAAGATCATGACTTTGAGCAAATATATTATAAATTAGCTTAGAATCTTTTATTCTTTCTTTGGTTTTTTGATCAAATTTATTATATAAATCTTCAGAAAAGACAAAATGTGTTGTTAATGATGGCATTTTTATCACCTTCCTTAACATTATAACATGTAATATTGGTTTATTTCACTTTTTAATTGTGTTATAATAAAGTGGAATAATAGGGTGATGCTAGATGATAAAAACATTTAAAACTATCGATGAGCAAATTGAAATCCTAAAGAGTAAAGGATTGGAGTTTACTGATATCGAATATGCTAAAGATGTATTATTGCGTGAGAACTATTTCTTTTTGAGTGGATATAGACATTTATTCTTGAAATCACCAAAGGATAGAATGTTCTTACCTGGCACCACTTTTGAAGAACTATATGCAATGTTTAATTTTGATAGACAAATTAGAAATATATTTTTTAAAAACATACTTATTGTAGAAAATAATGCTAAGAGTATTTTCTCTTATCAAATTTCTAGAAAGTATGGTATTAAAGAAAAAGATTACTTAAATCCACATAATTTTGATAAAGGTGGAGATAAGGCTAGACAAGTAAATGACTTGCTAAAGAAAATAAAAAGACAAATTAGAGTTAATGGTGGACAACACTCCGCTACCATGCACTACATAAGCAATTATGGCTATGTACCTTTTTGGGTTGTGGTTAAAGTATTATCTTTTGGTTTGATTTCAGAATTATATACAATTATGAAAATAGAAGATCAAAGAGAAATTGCTAAGGTTTATGGTATAGATGTTGATGATTTGATGATTTATATGCCATTACTTGCTAATTTTAGAAATCTTTGTGCACATGAAGATATTATGTATGATCATAAAACACAAAGATCTATTGAAGATACTAAATATCATTCATTTTTGGAAATACCAAAGATGGATGGAGAATATATCTATGGTAAAAATGATTTGTTTGGCTTAGTTATTATTCTTAAGAGATTATTAAGAGAAGAAGATTTTACTTTATTAATTAATGAATTGTCTTATGAATTGGATATTTTAGGTGGCAGATTAAAGACTATAGAAGTTGATAAAGTATTGGATCGTATGGGATTCCCTACTAATTTTACTAAGATAGCGAGGTTAGATGAATATGGAAACCAATAGTTATTTACAAAATCCAGATGGAACTACTCAATTAATACAAAATAAAAAAGGTATTTCAATGAAGCTATCTACAGTAATTATTATGGCTGTTGTATTTGCTTTTCTTGCTGGAGGTTTAGGAGTATTTCTTTTATTAAAGATTAATCCAAACTTTGGTAAGAATGCTGTTACTAATATCAATAGAGAAGAAAGAGTAGTTACAGTTAATGATACTGGTATTGCCGAAGGAGTACAAAATATTTATGATGCTGTTGCAGTAGTAAAAACCTACACAAGAGATAATTTAATTGCTACTGGTACGGGATTTATCTATAAACATGAGGGTAATAAATATTATCTTTTAACAAATTATCACGTTATCTCTGGTGGAGATAATGTAGGTGTTCAACTTACTAACGGTGAAGAATACAAAGTTGAAGTTAAAGGTGGCGACAAGTATGCAGATATAGCTGTACTTGTGTATGCTGGCAATTTAGATTTAAAGGTTGCTACAATTGCTTCTAGTGAAAAAACTAGAGTAGGAGATACTGTTTTTGCAATAGGAGCTCCTTTGGATAGTGATGTGTATTCTTGGAGTGTTACTAGAGGTATATTATCTGGTAAGGATAGATTAGTAGAAGTTAGTACAAGTAATAATACGACATCGGACTGGATTATGAGAGTTATGCAAACAGATGCTGCTATTAATAGTGGTAATTCTGGTGGACCTTTATGTAATGCTAGTGGTGAAGTAATTGGTGTTACTAACATGAAACTTGTTAACAGTGGTGTTGAAGGTATGGGCTTTGCTATACCAATTGAAGATGCTTTAAAATATGCTAATGCTTTAGTTAGTGGTCAAGATGTTTCTAGACCATATATTGGTATTAGTATGTTAGATGCTAATAATAGAAGTAATGCTTCTAAGTATGGTTTAATACCTAGAAATGGTGTTATTGTAGAAAATGCCGGAACTGGTTCTCCAGCTGATAAAGCAGGGTTAACTACTGGAGATATCATTATTGCTATTAATAATGATGAGATCGTTAATGTAGCGTCTTTAAGATATACTTTGTATAAGTATAAGAGTGGAGATGTTATAACAGTTAAGTTTATTAGAGCTGGTAACGAAAAGACTACAAAATTAACATTAATTGCTAAATAATAAAAATCGAATCATCTGATTCGTTTTTTTATGTTATAATACTTTTGCATTTGGGGTGATAGATGTGAAAATAGGTTTTATATCTTTAGGATGTTCTAAAAACTTAGTAGTAACTGAAGAGATAATCGGAATGTTTAAAAAGCATAACTTTGTTATTGTAGATGATCCGGAAGAAGCAGAAGTGTTATTGATAAATACATGTGGTTTTATAGAAAGTGCTAAGAAAGAAGGAATTGAAACAATTCTAGAAATGGCTGATTATAAGAAAAGAAATTGTAAGTATTTAATTGTTACTGGATGTTTAGTGGAAAGATATATCTCTGAATTAGAAAAGGAACTACCTGAAGTGGACTTGTTCGTTAAGATAACTGATTATAATAAATTATGGAACAAGATTTCTAATTTAATTAATAAAAAGGAATCAGATGATTTATTAAATTATAAGAATAGGGTACTTACTACAGGAGATATTATGGCTTATCTAAAGATTGCTGAAGGATGTAGTAATTATTGTACTTATTGCGCTATTCCTTATATTCAAGGGAAGTATGTATCTAGAAAATATGAAGAAATAATTGATGAAGCAAAAGACTTAGCTAAAATAGGTATTCAAGAATTAGTAGTAATTGCTCAAGACACTACTAAATATGGTGTAGATTTATATGGACATAGTAGATTGGCTGAATTACTTTCTGATTTGGAAAAAATAGAAGGATTTAAATGGATAAGATTCTTATATTCATATCCAGAAACGATTACTGATGAATTAATCGATGTAGTTAAGAATAGTAAAAAGATTTGTCACTATTTTGATTTACCTATTCAACATATTTCAAATGATGTTTTAAAAAGAATGAATAGAAAAAGTGATAAAGATTCTATTTATAATTTAGTTAATAAATTAAGAAAAGAGATACCTGATGTAATACTTAGAACAACTTTAATTGTTGGTTTTCCTGGTGAAACTGAAGAAAACTTTAATGAACTATGTGAGTTTGTTAAAACTTGCAAGTTTGATCGTTTAGGTGCTTTTGCTTATAGTGCTGAAGATGGAACTCCAGCCGCTAAGTTCCCTAATCAAATAGATGAAGAGATTAAAATTGCAAGACGCAATAAAATAATGGAAATTCAACAAGAAGTTAGTCTTAATAATTTAAAAGGTAAGATTGGTAAAGTATATAATTGTTTAATTGAAAATGTTACAGAAGATGGGGAATATTTGATTGGTAGATCATATATGGATGTTCCATCTGAAGATGGTGTCATATATATAAAAAACGATAATGATACAATGATAAATGAATTCGTAGATGTAGAAATAATTGATTCAAATGAATACGATTTGTTTGGAGTAGTAAAGTAAGTGTAATGTGCTTTTCAAAAATTGACTTGATATGAAACTCGCAATGTTATAATAAAATTGTAGAAGGGATTTTAATAATAAAACGTTGCGGGTTTTATTATTTGAATTATTATTAATTTTTGATACTGTAGCGGTTTTTTTCAAAAAATTAATAGTAGTTCAAGAAAAGTTTATTATTTCAGTTTATTTTGCATTATATCAAATAATAAATACACTTCAAACCTTAAATTAGATATCCTTCTACGTTTTATCTAATTTATAATATGTAATTGTAGAGAATATTAATCTATTATTGTTGCCGATTTTATTTGGAGTAATGACCCAAACGATTTCAATGAATATTTTATTTATTCTTTATGTTGTTAAAAAAAGTCTTTTAAGACTTTTTTTATTGTATGTTATAATTATTTAGGATAGTGATGAAAATGAAAGAAAAAATTATAGAATTAGCTGATAAATTAAGAGTAGTAGATTATAAATTAATTGATTCTTATTATGAAGGATATATTGGCAAAGAAGTATATGAAGTAACTTTAGTAGATGGACGTAAGAAAAAGGTAGAAAGAATAGTCAAAAATCGTAGAGATGGAGATGCTGTTGTTATTATTCCAATTACTAAAGAAGGAAAATACGTTATTGAAGTACAATCTAGACCAAATATGATTGATACAGAGGGAGTTGCGGTAGAATTTCCTGCTGGTATGGTTGATGGTGGAGAAGAGTTCGTAGATGCTGCTAAGAGGGAACTATTAGAAGAAACTGGATATGTAGCTGAGAACTTTAAAGAAATAGAATGGCACTATCAAGATCAAGGTTGTAGTAATGCTATTATTAAAACTTTTGTTGCTACTGGATGTTGGAAAAAAGAAGGGCAGCATTTAGATAGTGATGAAATGTTATCTTCTTTAGAAATAACTTTAGATGAGTTAGCAGAATTATTTGATACAAGAGTTATCAATGATGCTAGTTCTAAGATAGCAACATTATTGGTTTTAAGGCATAATAAAAAGGACTAGAGTCCTTTTTTTATTGTTTCATATAGATCTAACCAATTATTAACTTTAAGTCCTTTATACTCCTCTAAATTGCCAAAAAGAATAGTCTTTACTTTATACTTGTTGGCTTCTTCTATTTGAGCTATATCATTGTCTATTAGTAAATCTATATTTCTTTTTTTACAATAGTGTCCTTTGTTTTTAATGTTAGTATATATTATATCTGTGTAGATGTTGTTTTCTTTAAACCAGGTTTCAAGTCTTTTGTGAAGATCTTTATATTTATAATCTGGTCTTGAAGTAATAATGCATAAAGTGTATCCGTCATTATGGAGTTTGTTAGTTATTAGAGCTGCATTCTCTTTAAATTCTGGGTAGAATAGTTGTTCACGATATATATCCCAATAATCTTCTATATATTTAAAACCAAAAGTATTTATATTTCTTGGTATCTCATCTGTATAATCTGGATTAGGATTATTATGGTGATATTCTTTCCAATATGATTCTTGTAATTCTAATGTATTTGTTAATGTGTCATCAATATCTATACCTATTCTCATGTGAATCACCTTGGTTTATTATAGCATAAAGCTAAAAAATAGGCATTTAAACTTGCACACGAGCAAATTTGTGTTATAATGAAGTTACCTGGTTTTTAGGGGTATAGTTCAATGGTAGAATAACGGTCTCCAAAACCGCTGATGTGGGTTCAACTCCTGCTACCCCTGCCATTTAGATAATTAAAGCACTAACTTGAATGTTAGTGCTTTTATTTTATAATTCAAATACGCCTTTGTCTATTCCGTTTAGATAATTTAAATATAATTTATAATCTAATTCTTCATAGCATACAAATTTTACTTCGATCTTATCACTTGCATATTCTTTTACTGTATCAATTGCAATTTTACATGCTTCATCTTTTGGATATCCAAATATTCCTGTTGATATGCAAGGAAAACCAATAGTTATAGTTTTTAAGTTATTACTTTTTCTATAGTCTTCCGCAAGTTCTATACATTTTTTGTAACATTCTTTTAATTTAATTGGTGCCTCTTCTTCATGCCCATAATACATTGGCCCACATGCATGAATTATTTTCTTACAAGGTAGTTTATAGGCATCAGTCATTTTTGCGGATCCTATTTTGCATCCATTTAAACTCTTGCATTCTTCAAGTAATTCTGGTCCTGCTTTATAATGTATTACTCCATCAATACCACCACCACCAAGTAAAGTGTGGTTTGCTGCATTAACAATTATATCTAAATTCATTTCTGTTAAGTCACCCTGTATTATTTCAATATTATTGATTTTTGAATTCATAGCTTCACCCTCTATATATGATTATATCATAATGCTTGTTGTTTTTATTAAACATATAAAGTATTGAAATAATAGTTTTAAACCCCTATGATTATCATGCCTTTTTGAATATAAAAAACTAACTTAATTGTTAGTTTTTTTAATATTAAATTCATTTTTCATTATTTCGAAGATTTTATTTCTTTCTTCTTGAGTAAAGATATCTTTTTGTCTTTTGAATTTATTGTTTGACCATTTCCAAAAGTTATATCCG
>JAEEGL013478139.1_pt1 | contig 11788 bp, 9 predicted proteins | sample 9134231 | NCBI WGS metagenome assembly JAEEGL01 (sample SAMN16246548, study PRJNA631951) | gut metagenome | biome: gut microbiome; feature: rumen; material: fiber-attached | host: Bos | place: Iran: Karaj | collected 2018-10 | reverse complement strand
GTGGAGCGGAGCGGATGCACCATCTGATCCCGGGTTCCAGGGCTGGGACTTCCAAGCGCCCATAAGGGATACGGGATCTTGGATGCAGATGGGGCTGGCCTCTACCGCCGGGCGGGCCGCAGGAATGTTTCTTAGTCTCAATACGTTTTTCCTTTTTGATACTACGCATAACCACATATACCACGCATGTAATCATAGTTCGCTAAGGACATCGGGTTAGGCCTTGAAATAAACACGTTATATGTCGGCACCCTCGTCAAAGGTCCATCCGGGACCTTTCCTCGTGGATCTGCCATCCATGGCAGTTCCTGCCTCGCAATAAGGCCTAACCACGATGAGCCTAACGCTCACTATCAAAACATGCTTTGGTACATGCGGTTATGCTAACTAAACCTCAAGTAACAACGGACCGCAGACAATGTCATCGAAAACAGAAACATAGCCTGCGACCCTTGTGATTCATTAATGATGAAGATTGGCTTATAATACTACTTTAAATTGATTTTGTCTATAAGTTCGAAGTTTTTATTCATGTCGTAGGAGCGGATGCGGCCATCATCGGCGATATAGAAGGTGTCGCCTGCGAATACGCCACGAGTACCAATCGCATTGTCGTTTTCGCTTGTTTTTTCCGCTGCAAGCTTTGTAAAGGTGTTGTTTGTGAAGGAATATACCATATACTGGTTTTCTTCCTGCCAATTGGTTTCCTCGTTCCAGGAAGTAGTACCGAATCCGATGAGATTCTTGTCAGGATTGACCAGCAAAGCCTTGTAATTCTGCATTCCGGGCATGTTATCAATGCCTTTGATGGTGATAGTTGATACTTCCTTTACATTGGTAGGATCGGAGATGTCGAACATGGAAAGCTTTGCTCCGTACATCTCACCCGTTTCTTCATCCGTATCATAACCGATTCCAAGAAGATGAGTGTCATCCCAGAAATGCAGGTAATCTGAAAATCCGGGAAGCTTGAGCTTGCCGATGACCTCAGGCTTGGTGGGGTCAGACAGGTCGATGGTAAAGAGAGGATCCCTGTTTTCGTAAGTAACCAGATAGAGAACGTCGTCCAGGAAGCGGGCACTCTTGATGTCCTCACCCTTGGCAAGGCCGGTCAGCTTACCGATACGCTTCATGCTCTTATCGAAAACATAAACTCCGGAAGACTGGTTGGAGAAGCCATAGGAAGTTGTAGCCACGCGGATCCTTCCTTCGGAATCCTCGTCGATGGAGAAGCCACTCTCAATGTATCCGGGAACAGCGCCAACGCCCTCGGGTGTGAACTTACCATCCTGATAAGCAAAGCGGAAAAGGTTAGTCCGCTCTCTTGTGTCATACTCCATAACCTCAAGGATGATGCAGTCGCTGGTTACGTAAACATCATTGCCCGCAGAGTAGATGACCTTTGTATCAACTGCCTTGTTGGGATCTGAAAGATCTACGGAAGCCATGGTATATGTGGATCTTACGTCCTTTTCCCTGGGGAGATAAATGCTGTCAAGCTGAGGATAATCCCTGCCGATCAGGGGGATATCATTGCCATGGTACCAGGTAAAGAGATACAAGAAGTTTCCTGAGATCCTTGAGGTCTGATAGCTACCTTCCATCTGCATTTCTCCCAGCTTTTTGGGGTTGCTGCGATCCGAAATATCATAGGTAAGAGCCACAGTGTGAGTGGAATCCCCCAGCATATAATGCTCGTAATCACCAATGGCCTTGTTGTCTTCTACAACGTAGGTATCGTCGCCATCCTTGTAAGTTATCTCATAGTTTACAGAATAGGTCTCGGCGATGATGACCATGGTATTATCCCTGACATAAAGGTCAATAAGGTGTGAATCATCGGCATCCGCAAACTCGGGATCGAACTCGCCTGCGATCTTCATCTTAGATTCGGTGATATCGATGATCTTTACCCCTCCAAACTCCTTGTAGATGTAAATATACTTGCCGTCTGTCTTTACAATATCGCCCTCGTCTATGTCCATCTCACGGGTATTAGTGGTGGAATAATCTGCTGAACCACCCATATCAGAAGTCTTAGCTGCCTCGCTGGAGCCGGTAGCCACTTCAGCGTCATCCATGGAAGCGGATTCTTCCACATCTGTGAGACCTTCTTTTGCGAAACCGTTTCTCCCAATGCCACCATAGGTCAGACCACTGTCTGTAGGTGCGGAAAGGATCTTGCGGATATTGTCGAGGCTGTCCTCTGTATAAAAATATCCGCCAAAGGCCTGCTCAACAGAAACGGAATCTGCAGATGCGCTCTCAAGTATCTCTGCCGCAGCATCCTCTGCCCCATCGGAATTAACTGTAGTCTCTGCGGTTGATGCGTTGTTCCCGAGATGACTTGTTGCAGAGCGAAGAGCAATGATCCCTGCCGGAACAGCTATAAAGAACAGTGCTACTGCTGCTGCAAGCCCCGCAAACCTACGGGGGTTGAAGGGTGTTTTTTCTTCTTCATTTCGAGGTAAGATCTGCAACCCTTCAGGTTTTGAAGCGGCATTATCGTTCTCTATCACCGTGAAATCCGACTTATCCGAGGCCGAATCTTTTTGTCCGATCAAATCCCTGATATTTTCCGGTCTTAGTCTCTCGGGAACTTCGATATCGTCCGCCGAACGCTTTATTTCATCGAGGATCTTTTCATCGTTCATGATCTTCTCCTTTCTATGTACGAACCTGTGACTCACGCCATCATCGATCGAAGTTTGGCAAGGGCTCTGGCCTGACGGCTTCTGACTGTCGCTGCGCTCATTTCCAGGCATTCTGCGATCTCATGACTTTTGTATCCACCAAAAATATGCATGGACAGGATGGTGCGGTCCACATCCTCCAGTGTGAAAAAGAGGTCTCGGATCCCGGCTGAATCAGCGATAGATACGCTTTCATCAGCAATGTCCGGCATCTCCTCGGGATCAGTCAGGTTTTCAAAACTTTCCCTGAAAAGACGCTTGCACTTGATGGAAAGGATACGAAAGATCCATCCACGGAATGCCTCCGGCTGCCGAAGACTGCCAATGGACGAATATGCATCTGCCACTGTCTCGGCAACTGCGTCCTCCGCATCCTGCCTGTCACGGGTGATGTACAGAGCCAGGCGGTACATGTCCTTGTAGATTGTCTCGTACAGAGCTGCAAAAGCATCGATATCGCCGGTTATGGCCCGCTCAACAAGCTCTGTATCGATCGGTGTGTACTTTGCGTTTTCCATATGAACTCCTTACCATACTCTGAAACGCGCTTTTTAAGGTCTCATATACATAGTGTCTGATCTGAACGATTTTGTTGCATCATTTTTAAAAAAAATATTTTCTCTTATTTAACCTTAACGCTCTTGGCCTTGGACCAGGCGCCGTAGCATTTTTCACCGTCCACGGAGGCATAGGTCCTGACCCTAACATTGTACTTTTTGCCAGTCTTGAGGTTGGAGATGGTTTTAGAAGTCTTTGCGGAATTCGTCTTTTTCCACTTGCCTCCGGCAACCCGGTACTGGATCTGATATTTGATGGTAACTCCGGCTACCTTTGAAGGCTTCACGGTGACTGTCATCTTCTTTTTACCGGCTTTAAGCTTCTTAACGGCTGTCTTTGCTGCCTTTGCAGCCTCTTTCTTTGCATCGATGGCTGCCTGCTCCTCAGCAGTACGGACGATCACATGGATCGAAGTCGCCACACCGTCTGGTGATTTCACGAAAATAGTAGCTTCCCCGGAAACGCCTGCTGTAAGTACGGCACTTTTCCAATCATCTGCCACCTTGAGGGATGCCACGTTGGGATCCGATGTGGACCAGGTCAGGATATCCGTGGATTCCTTTGGTGTTACATCTACTGAAACGTTAGTAACGGAACCTGCTATCAGCTTTGTTGACTCGATATTCAACTTTAGTGACGTAGCCGGGATCCGCTGACCCTTTTTAACCGTTACGATGCAGTAAGCACTTTTTTCCTTATCAACAGAAGTAACTGTAATATGCGCTGTACCGTGGTTTACCGGCGTAACGTAGCCGGTTGTCGACACCTGGCAGATGGATTTGTCATTGGTCTCCCAGGTAAGGCGCTTGTCAACGGCGTCGTCAGGATAAACGGAGGCGCTGAGCTGGAAACCGCTGCCACCCTCGTAAAGAGTGATCTCTTCATTGCTGATCTTGATAGAATCCACGTGGACGGAACCGTCTTTGGAAACATTGATCTGACAGGTAGCCGTCTTGCTGCCGTCATTAGTTGTAGCAGTTATGATGGCGGTACCCTCGCTAATGGCTGCAACAGCACACTTTGTAGAATCCTGTGTATCCGGTGCAACAGATGCAACAATGACATTGGAACTGCTCCACTTAATGGAAGGATCTGTAGCATTGGACGGGCTTATTGTGGCCTTGATAGTGATGGTATCCGCCGGAGCCATAGTCAGCTTTGTATGGTCAAGAGTGATTGATGAAACATGAATTCTCTCACCGGCTACATTGACTGTATATGAGCCCGTACCTGGACCCTCGGCTACTGTAGCGGAGGCGGTGAGTGTTGCTTCACCTTTTTTATTTGCTACTGCTTTGGTGTTTCCGGAAACACTGACAACTGCTGCATCTGAAGAACTCCAGGTTGGAGTGCCACAATGCACCACTGCAGGGCGATCATCGGTGTGAAAAGCATCATTTGTAATGAGATTTCCTGTTGCCTTTGGAAGATCTGCCTGATCTCCAATGTACATCGTCTTGGTAGCGTCTCCAAGTTTTAATTTACGTTCTTTTATGTAGGTTTTCAAAATAGGATTGGTGACGGTTACCTTTCTATTAGTGCCGTTAGTGGAAGCTGCACCGGTTGGCTTCTGCGAAAACTCAATAACCCAGTAGTGAACATCAGCATCATCCGTAACATGACCGATACCAATATATTTGTAGCCCTTTACTAGTATATTAATGATCGCATCTGTTCCGATCTGATCTATAAGTGCAGATGGGTCAATGTTGGTAGTATCAGTATCGCCTGTGGAAGTGCTGCCTAAAAGCTTTTTGGGATCAACATCTCCAAGCCGCAGCTCATAGTGTTCACCTACTTCAGAGGGGTTGGCATATGCAGTATCGTATGCTGTTCCGTTAGGCCTTACAGGCGTTTCAGTAGGTTTAAATGTTGGATTGTAAATGGCAATCTCCGCTGATCTGGTAATAGCCGCAGCCTCCAGACCGTAATCCATCTCAAGTTCATTCAGGGTTACAAAAGGGACCTTGTCCTTTGAGAGCTTAATAGCCTCATTCATGATCTTTACAAGGATCCTGGCCTCCAGTTGGCCGTACTTTACATCATAAGAAACGGATACCGTGTCCGCAGCCCGGCTTTCCGTCGCCGGAATAACTGAAGATGACAAAACGCCCAATGAAAGTGCCAGGGCGAGTAAGATGCTTGATATTTTCTTTTTCATGGAGGTACTCCTGTGGTTAAAAAGGGAGCCGCAAGAGCGACTCCCTCTATACTCTATGTGATCAATGGAAGAAGAGTGGGTTTATTACTCGTTGTTAAGCTTGAATCTCTTAACAATGCTATCCAGCTCGCTGGATACCTCCTGAGAATCGCTGGCCATGCCATTCATCCTCTCCATCATCTCTGCTGCATGGTTAACAGTATCTGTAACCTCAGCGGATGATGTAGCGGTATTGGTTGCGGACTCTGCGATCTCAGCAACTGCTGCGTTAACCTGATCCATTGAATCGGAGATGTACTGAACCATCTCGGAAATGTTGTCAGCCAGCTCGCCGAACTTCTGAGCGTCTGCACCGTACTCCTTACCGATGGTAACGAACTTTTCGTAATCGGGAGCAACAGTCTCACGCATGAAGGAGAGAAGCTCTGTAGAGGAGTGTGACAACTGACCAAATGCTGACTGGATCTTGTCAACTGTTCCCTGGATCTGCTCAACTGCCTGCTTGGTCTCTGTAGCAAGGGTATTGATCTCATCTGCTACTACGGCGAAGCCGCGGCCATGCTCTCCTGCACGGGCTGCCTCGATGGAAGCATTAAGTGAAAGCAGGTTGATCTGATTAGCAATATCAGCGATGGAGTCTGCCATTGTACCGATCTCAGAAACAACCTTAGCTGCCTCAGCAGCCTCCTCAAGCTCGCGTCCACGCTGCTCTGCGATAGCGATAGCATGCTCTGAGGACTCGCGACCCTCTCTCTCAATCTCTGCTGCCTTTTTGGTGATGGCAATAACTTCATCCTTGGTATTCTTGGTCTCAACAGCAAGACGCTCAACTGACTGGTTAACCTCATTAGCAGAAGCAGAAACCTGCTCGGTAGCGGCGCCGGTATTGGTCATAGCGTCGTTGACACGCTGCATCGAGGATGCAACCTCCTCAAACTGATCAAGCAGAACATGGGATGTATCTGCAAGCTCTGTAGATGAGGATGAAACATGGGATGAACCCTTGCCGATGTTGCGGATAACGTCGGCGTTGTTCGCATACATGTCATTAAGTGAATCGGACATCTCACCAAGCTCATCGCTTCTGGCAATGTCAAGAGGCTTGGTAGTAAAGTCTCCGGATGCAAGGATGCCGGCAAACTTCTTAACCTTGACGATCGGCTTAGCGATGGATGATGCGAAGAAGTATCCCAGTACTACTACAAGTACAAGCGCGATGATAAGGATAAGGAACGCTGTATTAAGTCCCTTGTTGTAAGGTGCTATTACGTATGAATAATCAGTGAATACTGCAATGGTCCAATTGGTATTGGGCTCAAGCATGTAGGAAAGAAGGACCTTTTTGCCATTGTGCTGGGTAACGAGCATGCCGGCCTCACCGCTCTGTGCAAGCTGGTAATACTCCTCACCTGAAAGGTCTGTGATCTCTCCGCTGGCCAGATCATACTGTGTCTCTGTAGTTGCGGCAAGCGCTCCTACGCGATCGAGGATCGTGATATCTGTGTGCTCATTGGCAACTGTAGCGATATTTTCGGAAAGTCCTGCGAGAGAAGCTGCTCTGGCAACACCACCGACGATATTACCATTTTCAGCGACAACGGGATCAGCCATGAAAATGTTGGGCTGGCCTGTAGCCTTGGAAATGGTAACGTCCGAGATGTACTTATTACCGCTAACAGACTGCTTAGCATACTCACGATCAGAAATGTCATTGAGATCTCCGTCATCCCCTCTGGCGATCTGCATGCAGTTCATATCGTAAAGGAACATGGCTCCGCTCTCTGTGAATCCGAGATTCGCCTGAACCAACTCGTCATGCGCCCAAGAAACCTTCTGAGGAGTGCGCTCAGCAAGTGCCTCGGAAAGTGTGGTGTTATGTGACAAAAGGTCAACACCTACGAATGTCCTGTCGATGATCGACATCGTCTCCTTCTGTACCGTGGACAACTGCTGTGTAGCGAGGCCTTCCTCCAGTTCCATAACCGTGTCCTTGATGGTGTTGGTCAAAAGAACCGTCATAACAACCATCGGGATGATACTGAGTGCCAGAATGATAAGGATCAGCTTGACCTTGATACTTACCTTAGCTCCTGACTTTTTCTTGGGTCTCCTAGCAGGAGCCTCAACAACCTTTTCTACGTCGCTCATTTTCGCCTCCATTGAAAAAAGTAGAGTTGCGGATGCCGCACCGTGCAGGCACCGGTGTGCAGATGTAAACACACACAAAATATCATACTCCATTAGCAGGTTTTATGCAAGTTTTTTACAAAATACCTAGGTTAAGGGGACTTATTTGGACATATTATATAATTTGAAGACAATCTTTTTTCTCAAACTCCCTATTTTCTGGCTTTTATATCGTAAGTTTCGTCTCCCACCGTGATATCGTAAACGTATCTCGTACCGTCCGGCGCCTGCAGGATAATGGCCGTATCTCCCATCTTTTTAAAGGTGGCATATACCATGTAGCTCTCGATGCCCTCCTCATATCCAATGCGTACATCTCCAAAACTCTCGTCCTCCAGGCTTACACTGTAACTGTCGTCAAACTCGATACCTGAAGTTTCGCTACCACTTGACAGAAGGCTGGTGCTGTAATAGTGGGAGGACCTGGTGGCAATGCCATAGGCTGAACCCGCGATCAATATTATTATAGAAATGATAACTCCCGCGATCCGGATCTTTTTATCTTTAAATATGAAAAGAGGATAAATGATCAGTGTTACCGCGCAGAAGAGCACGCTCAGCAGCTGCAAGGGGAAATATGCCAGCATCTTCCCCATAAATCCTGCATAGTGGATGCCAAGAAAAGCCAGCATAGGTGTCAGGATCAATAGTCCCCACCACTTGTCCTTTTTCATATAATGACCGATCCATGCCATTGGGAAGGTAAAAAGCGTCCAAATAAACCATCCACGGTAATAAGTAAAGATCCCAAACCCCAGAGGTGAGACAGGCACCTGGACCAGGTAGACCAGGGGCTGGCTGATAAGAAAGAATACAAAGGTCTTAAGGGCCGAGTCCAGCGGACTTTTGCTGTTCATAATGATAATGATGGCAAAAAGGATCCAGCACTCAAAGGTGATGGATATGTTTTCAAAGGAAGTGCCGTCCAGCGCGGGTATCATAGCGATCACACCGGTGATAACACCGCAGATCACTGCAAAAATGATAAGTGCCTTCCAGCTGATCTCCAGTTCTCCAAAAAGCTTTTTCATATGATATTTCTCCTATAATTATTGATATGCCGGCCGGCCGCATATGTCACTCAGCTGCGAGCCCGTTGACACAAATCATCATAGCAAAAAAGCACCGGTCAGGCAACCGGCGCTTTATGCTGCTTTATTTTGTTTTAATCTTGATATCTCCAAGATCGTTGCTGGCTTTGATGGGGATAGATCCTTCTTTGGTATACTTGTTTCCCTTATTTTCGCCGTTAACCTTGATATCGCCAAGGCTTACGTCAAGATCCATGCCGTAGTCTTCTTCGGAACCGGGAAGATCCATTTTGATATCGCCAAGGTTCTCTGTAATTTCGGCACTTTTGAATACGCAACCATTGATCTTGATATCACCTAGAGACTCGCTGATGGTCAGTTTGTCTGCTGAGATATCCTCTAACTTGAGATCTCCCAGATCAAGGTGTGCCTTTACGGATGTAAGCTGTGTTCCCTCGGGAACGGTGATCTTGATCCTTGCCTTGATCGTGGCGGGGTTTGCAGCTACATTATTTTTGTCCTCCTGGGTTACCACAAGAACGCCGTTCTTGATCTCCATGATAGGAGCAAGCTTCTCCAGGCCTGTAAACTCAGCTCCAAAGGCTTTGCTTGACTCGATGGTGATATCTCCTATATCAGTGTTTAGATCTATGGCTGAAAAACCTGCCGAAAGCTCTGAATAATCCTTGCTGATGTTTTTTGAATCCTTACTGAAGAATGAAAACACCGGCATGTTCTTTCCTACATTGATGAGAGTGCCTGCAAGCACGCATATTATGGTAATGGTAACCAGGATACCTATATACAAACTTCTTTTCATGATCAACCCTCCTCCTTATTCCCGCTTGACTGAGGGGTAATGTCCGTATACTGTGCGTCTATGACATCACCTGTCTGGTTGAAGTTGTTTTGCTGTGTATTTTGCTGTGTAAAGCTATTTGTCTGATTAAAACTGTTTCCCTGATAGTTGTTCTTGCTCTGATCAAGACCGTCAAGGTAGCGAAGAATAGGCTTTCTCGCTGCACTTGCTATAGGGAAAATGATCCATGAGATCGCCCAGCTAAAGGTCTGGAAACTCCAGATCAGGTAAAGGCAAACAACTGTGGGCCAGTAAACGGACGCTACAAATTCTGCCATGCCGTTGCTGAAGACCTCGGCCTTTTTGCCGTTCTTTTTTGCATGGCGGTCATTTGTATTGTTAGTATTATATGAGTTAAAAGTCTCACTTTGTGCGGTTTTACTATAATCTCCGCTGATAGTTGTTTCGTCATTCAACTTGAGAAGTTTTTTGAATACTCCTCTTATCTTACTTGAATAAACGATAAGGAATACTCCGAATCCTACCAGGATGAAAAGCAACGCTGCTCCGATATCGGAAAGGCTGAGTTTGCCGATGAAGTTAACTTCGTTATTAAGGATAACTGAAGGTACAAAGCAAACTACGCATAACATGATACCCAGTGATCTGAGCAGTGTCGAAGTGTTATCAAAGTTGTGCTGCTGATCTGTCACATACTTTGTTGCCGCGTAATCCAGGTAATACTCGCCTGTAAAAAGATGACGGAATTTCTTCTTCATGCCTGATCCGTAAACAATGAGTAAAACGCCGAGACCAACGCTTACGAAGAACATCAACGTCGGTATAACCGGAAGGCTTCCCAAAAGGATCGGGAAACATACGCAAATGATGCAAAAGAAGATTCCGGCTGAAATTATTACAGCGCTTGCGATGCCTGTTTCAATATAACTCTCGATCTCTTCCATATCAGCGGGCTTGCGACCCTGAGTGTTCCGGCTTTCGTTGAAAACATAGGAAATTCCAAGGCTCTCTGCAAGCTCTGAAAGGTTGCCGAACTCTGAGATAACGGTACCTACTGCCTCGTTATCACTGCGCCCCTCTGCAATGAGCTCGTTGTATTTATCCTCCATCATCGCCAGAAGCTCTTCCCTTGCCCTGCGGACGTCGGGAGTGTTGGGCATCTGAGCGAACATTGTCTCAAGATAATTTCTAATTGCTTCCATATTAACTCCTCCTATATCAGATATCTGTCTGTAGTGCTATCTGATGTCTTATTCGATGAAGTTTCCGACCACCTCTTTGGTGAGATGCCATTCATCGCATTTATTGTGGTAATATGCCTCTCCATCATCTGTTATTCGGTAATACGTTCTCTTTTTACCACTTTCTGCTTCTCCGTTGTAAGACTCTACATATCCGTTTTTCTCCATCCGGGTGAAAGCGGAGTAGAGCGTTGTTTCCTTGATCACATATTTGTCATCCGAAATCCGGCGAATCTCCTTACCGATCTCATATCCATACGAGGGTCCCTTACGCAGGATATAGAGGATCATGGTGTCGTTATAGCCACGGATAACATCAGAACTGATCTCTCCCATAGGGCCTCCTTTCTGCAGAAACGCTGTAACTGCGCGCTTCATTAGTCTGATTTACCACGACTGTCGATACTTTGTCTGACGTATCTACGTCTGTCGTTGCTCTGACTGACGTTGCTTCGTCTGTCGTAGTATATCTGTCGTGGTAAAATATATCACGGTAAAAATCGATTGTCAACACTTTTTTGAAAAAAGTTTTCCCAAGTGGCTGAAAACTTGCGAAAACAGGCGGAATATGGTATATCTGATGTGCTAAAGAAACGCTGATCATATCTGTGTTTCTCCAATTCGGACCAACGAAAGGAATCATATGATGCATATTGTTCTTCATGAACCGGAAATACCTTCAAACACCGGAAATATCGGGCGTACCTGCGTTGCCACCGGCTGCGATCTGCACCTGATAGAGCCCCTTGGATTTCTGTTGAATGAAAAGTCCATAAAAAGAGCGGGCATGGATTACTGGCCCAGGCTCCAGGTGTATCGCTATATAGATTGGGATGATTTTTGCGAGAAGAATCCGGACATACCTATCTTTTATGCCACCACCAAGGGTGGGCAAAGATATACGGATGTAAGCTATCCTGAGGATGCCTGGATCATGTTTGGAAAGGAGAGCGGGGGGATACCGCGGGAGATACTGGAAGCCAATCCGGAGATGTGCGTGAGGATACCTATGATGGGGGAGGAAAGGTCGCTTAATTTGGCGAATTCTGTTGCTATTTGCCTTTATGAAGCGCTACGACAGAACGAATTTTTGCAGT
>JAEEGL013063411.1_pt1 | contig 11788 bp, 8 predicted proteins | sample 9134231 | NCBI WGS metagenome assembly JAEEGL01 (sample SAMN16246548, study PRJNA631951) | gut metagenome | biome: gut microbiome; feature: rumen; material: fiber-attached | host: Bos | place: Iran: Karaj | collected 2018-10 | reverse complement strand
CCTTCCTCAAGGCTGTCGGCATTAAGGTCTTTTATTACCTCAAGCTGGTATTCGCTCTTACCGATGAGGGCTCCTAAGGCTACGGCGATAGGCAGACCTATCATGCCTGTGCCTGGTATGCCCACACCCATGGCATTCTTAAGGATGTTGGCGCTAAGACTAACCGTTATCGTTTCTGGACGGCAACCAAGAATCTCGGTTGCTCGTGCTGTACATAGGGCTACAGCCATAGGCTCTGTACAGCCTACGGCAGGCACCACTTGCTCGTTGATAAGAGCGATGATTTGTTTGCGTGTAGTAATATCTAACATAAATCCGACCTCTCCCCCCGCCCTCCCCTGCTGGGAGGGGGCTTCACTCCGTTCAAATTATCAGCCTCACCTATCCCCAACGCATTGCAAGCAATGCTAATTAATAATGAATAATGAAGCGCAAAGCGCTTTAATATTTACATCTTTCATTATTTCAATATTTGCATTTTACTTTTTGGGAAGGGCTAACCAATAGAACATTATTTATCTTTTTAAAAAAAATCCTCTCAAACAACTTGCTAAGTATCATTAATACTAACTATTTCAGTCAGTAGATAATGAGCTTGCGAGGCCCCCTCCCTGCAGGGGAGGGCGGGGGGAGAGGTATTTTATTTCTTATAATTCTCCAGACCCTTATCCAAGAACTCAATATACTCCTGCACATCTTCCTTGTAGCTATGTGATGCGGTGAGAGGGTTGCCCTCGTTGTCAACAGCTACGTAGAAAGGTTGAGCGTTAGCACCAAACTTATGGCTCTGCAGATAGCTCCACTTGTCGCCAATGGTGCGTAGAGTGCGTTGCTGACCGTTGTCGTTTACCTTTATTGGCTCGGCAAGAGGGGTCTTGTCGTCAACGAAGAGCGAGATAAGGACGTAGTCCTTGGTGAGCTTGTCGGCTACCTGTGGATCAGTCCATACCGATGCCTCCATCTTACGGCAGTTAACGCAACCAAAGCCTGTGAAGTCGAGAAGAACTGGTTTGCCCTGTGCCTTGGCAGCAGCCATACCAGCCTCGTAATCGGTATATTTAGCCTCTACAGTCTTGCTGTTGAGGTTGAAGTCTTGTGTGTTGATAGGTGGAGCGAAAGCGCTTACAGCCTTACAAGGAGCGCCCCACAGACCAGGAATCATATATACGGCAAAAGCCATAGAGCAGAGACCAAGCATGATGGCAGGAACAGCCATAGGCTTGTTGAGCTCGCCACCGATAGCGTCTTGCTGGAACTTAAGCCAGCCAACAAGGTATGCGCCAAGAGCAAAGAAGATTACTATCCACAGACTGAGGAACACCTCACGGTCGAGAAGATGCCAGCCGTAAGCGAGGTCGGCTACGCTGAGGAACTTCAACGAGAAGGCAAGTTCTACGAATCCTAATACCACCTTTATCTGATCCATCCATGAACCACTCTTTGGACTCTTCTTCATGAGTGTTGGGAACATGGCGAAGATGGTGAAAGGAACAGCCAAGGCTAATGCAAAACCAAACATACCTACGGCAGGAGCGAGCCAGTCGCCAGAGGTAACAGTCTGCACAAGCAGCAAACCTATGATTGGGGCTGTACATGAGAAGCTTACCAATACCAGGGTGAAAGCCATAAGGAAGATAGACACAAAGCCTGTTGTCTTTGATGCCTTGGTATCTACGCTGTTAGCCCAGCTATCTGGGAGTTTTATTTCGAACCATCCAAAGAAGCTCACGGCAAAAACCACAAGCAAGAGGAACAGGATGATATTGAAAATGGCATTTGTAGAAAGGGCGTTCAGGGTGCTTGGACCAAAGATGGCTGTAACGCCAATACCCAGAACGAGATATATTACCACGATAGATATTCCGTAGGTTACGGCATCGCGCACACCCTTCTGCTTGTCGTCTTTAGCACGCTTGAGGAAGAAGCTCACGGTCATAGGGATGATAGGCCAGATACATGGCATCACGAGGGCGAGCAAACCGCCTACGATACCCAACAGGAAGATATATATCAAAGAGTGGTTGGCAATATCGTTGTTGCCACCCAACTGTTGCAACTGCTTGATAACTGGTTTCCAAAGGGCGTCTTTGTCGGCATCTGAAAGACTTGCAGCAGCCAAAGAGTCGGCCTTAGCTGTTGAGTCGGCCTTAGCCAGAGCAATACTGTCAGCCTTTAGCTTAGCCAGTTCTTCTGGGTTGCCAGCAGCTTCAGTCAAAGCAGTCTGTTCTTTAGTTTCAGCAGCAGCTTCAGCCTTAGCGCCTACAAAAGCAGGACTCTTACCGCTCTTGTTAATCTCAACAGAGGTAGGAGGCATACAGTTGCTGTCGTTACATGCGCCATACTCTAAGTAAGCGTCTATAGTATAGTTAGGTTTAGTGAATCTTACTTTCTGAACAAATGTAACGCTTCCCTCAAAATAGCGAAGCTTCATCTCGAACAGTTTGTCGTAGTTAGATATTTCCTTGCCTCGTGGAGTCAACTTACCAACAAGCTCAACACCATCAAGTTTGTTAACGTTGAATGTTGCCGAGATTGGTCCTTCGCCACCAAGATTAGTAGAATACACGTGCCATCCGCTGGCAATAGAGCCTTGGAAGATGATTTCTGCTTCAGCTGTGTTGTTGGTTTTCAACTGTGATGTGAACTTCACAGGCTTTAGCATCTGGGCATTAGCCAATAATGTAATCATCATCAGCAGAGCCAGAGTAATCGCTTTTCTCATTTTTAATAGGATACTTAATAAGTTATTTATAGTTCTTTGATACCAATATATACGCAATAGTTGTCTAATTGGTTACAAATTTACAATAAAACTTTGTTAAAACCTACAGATTTCCTCAAAAAAACGACCTCTCCCCCCGCCCTCCTACTGGGAAGCCTCCCCCATCCCCCTCCGATGGGAGGGGGCTAACCAACAGCCTATTATTCAAGCTGTAAGTCCTCCCTTCCCTTTTGGGGAGGGACGGGGAGAGGCTTTTTTTATCTATTAAAAGCTCCTGTTCCCTGCTGCATCCACACCGTCATATAGCCTGCACCACGATGGTTCCAGGCATAGTAAGGGATAAGGGTGAGCTTCTTGTCGTTAACCTGAAGCTTGCCATTAGCTACTGATGCCTGCTGAGCCTCTGTTGTGAGGGCTGTAACATGGAAAGGTTTGCCATCAGCCTCGGTATTGTTTATGGTGTAGTTGTTTACGATATTGAACTGTGGCTTGGTGTTCATAATGCTTTCCCATACGTTTGCATTATTGTTGTCGGCTGCTTCTGCACAATAAACGATAGGTCCACGCTCTACGGCTACAAGACCACGGTCGGCTTCTACCTTGTTGTTTGCTTCAACGGTACGTACAGGCATGTCGAAATGAATGCGGATTTCGTCGCCATTCTTCACGCCTGAGAGGTTTACATACCCGTCGTTGCCTTCGATGGCCTTTGCGTCGCGGTTGTTTACTTTTATGCTGTAGGCTGGAGTGATGCCGTCGTTGTATTTATACAGGTCGCTTGGTACAACCTCGTTTTTCACCCATCCAGGTATGCGTACCTTGAGGTTAAGGTTCTTGCCTGCTTTGTTCTTTATTACCTTTACCTTGATGTCGCCATTCCAAGGATATTCGGTTGTCATTTCCAATACTACAGGCTTGCCGTTGACAAGGATAGTAGCTGTGTTTGAAGCAAAGAGGTTAAGATAAACGTTGTTGTTCTTAACAGCATACATATAACCTGGTACAGATGGTATGAAACGGCTGAGGTTACTTGGACAGCAAGCGCAACCAAACCAAGGCTGGCGTGTTGTGGTGCCGTCGGCATTAAACTTGAACTTACCATCGCTTGAAAGAGGGTTAGGGTAGAAGAAACGACCTCCATCTACGCTCATACCAGAGATTACGCCATTATAGAGTGAACGCTCAAGGCAGTCGATATATTTTGAATCGCCATGAAGAAGGAAGAGTCGCAGGTTAAGGTAACATTGGGCTATGGCAGCACATGTCTCGTTATAGGCTGTGAGGTTTGGCAGCTCGTAGTCGGCACCAAATGCTTCGCCAGCATGACGGGCACCCACACCACCTGTGAGGTAGTATTTCTTGCTTACGATATTATTCCAGATGGCGTCGATGGCTTTGATATAGGCAGAGTCGCCTGTGAGGGCTGCAATATCAGCCATGCCAGCATACATGTAACCAGCTCTTACGGCATGTCCCCATGCCTCGGTTTGCTCAACAACAGGTTTGTCGCTTTGTGAATAGAGGTTACGGATCTGAGTCTTGCCACGATAGTCGAGCAGGAACTTAGCCTCGTCAAGATACTCTTTCTTTCCTGTGAGCACATAGAGGCGAGCCAGAGCCATTTCGGCAATCTGATGACCAGGAACAACGGTAGCCTGACCTTCCTTTGGTCCTACCTCGCGTACAACACATTGTGCGTAGCGCTCGGCAATATTCAAGAATTTCTTGCTTCCTGTAGCCTGATAATGTGCGCAGGCTGCATCAACCATGTGACCAAGGTTGTAGAGCTCATGACTGAGCACCTCTTCCTGTACCCAACGCTTGTCGCCACTCCAATGGTGAGGCTTCTTAGGGTTAATGGTACGGGCAGTGTAGAGGTAGCCGTCGGGTTCCTGAGCAGCACCTACGATATCAAGAACAGAATCTATATATTGTTTTAGTTTTTGGTCGGGATAGGTTTGCAGAATGTAGCTTGCACCTTCAATAGTCTTATATACATCGGTATCGTCGAACGAGAATCCCATGAACTTGCTCACGTCGTATTGATCGCTTGGATGAGCCGCCATAACGAAGTTCTCATAGCGATGTTCGCTCTTGCACTTGCTGAAAGCCAAAGGAATGGTTACCTCGCGGGCTGCCTTCAGACGGTCGCCCCAGAAGGTGTTTTGCGCAATCTTCACACTTGTAAAAGGTACCTGTGTGAATGGATACCCATTACTTATTGTTTTCTGTGCCATTAGAGGCATGGCCAAAGAAATACAGGCAATAAAAGCTGTTAGTTTTTTCTTCATAGGTTTTTTATGAAATGGTTTTTAAATTGTGCAGGCAAAGATAACAAAATATTGTAATAATTACACCCTTTAAATATTAAAAGTTGCAAAGTATTATTGTGTTTGGCATATAATGGTTACATTTGCAATATAATTTGAAACGAAATGGAAAATCCGTATATAAAGCAATATCCTGATTTGATGTCGGGGAAGAAGATTATGTATGTTCATGGCTTCATGTCATCGGCTCAGAGTGGTACGGTGAAGATGTTGCAGCAGATCATGCCTAATGCCACTATTATTGCTGAAGACATTCCTTTGCATCCAGAAGAGGGATTTGCTATGCTTGAGCAGATGGCTGAGCGCGAACAGCCCGACCTTATCATAGGTACATCTATGGGCGGTATGTATGCCGAGCGCTTGCGTGGTTTCGACAGAATTCTTGTTAATCCAGCCTTGCGCATGGGCGATACTATGAGCTCTATGACTGGTAAGCAGGAATTTCAGAATCCCCGTAAGGATGGGGTTCAGGAGTTTATGGTTACTAAGGGACTTATAAAGGAATATAAGGATTTTACCGACCGCAGTTTCGAGGGACTTACCTCTGAGGATGCCTCTCGTGTGTGGGGACTCTTTGGTGATGCCGACCCTGTTGTTCACACCCGTGAGCTCTTTGCCGAGCATTATTCTCAGGCTATTTCTTTCCACGGCGAGCATAGGCTTATAGACAAGGTGGCTCATCATTATCTTATACCTGTTATTCGTTGGATTGACGATAAGCAGGAGGGTAGGGAGCGTCCTATAGTATATTTGCATTACAACACGCTTCACGACTCGTTTGGAAATGCCACATCAAGTATGCACAAGTTTTATGAGCAGTTGCTTGAATATTATAATGTATATATAGTGGCTGAGAATCCGTCTAACGATAAGAACTATGCCCAGAGCGTGCTTGCTTGGGTGGAAGAATACCTTTCGGCTCCAGCCTGGAATCACGTTATATTCAGCAATCAGAAGAATCTGCTTTATGGCGATTATTTTGTAGATGCCGAACCCGACGAGAACTTCATGGGCACAACAATAAAGTATGGTTCCGACGAGTTTAAATCGTTTGAAGATGTAATTATTTATTTCGAGCGCCTCGGAGGACAGTAATTCTGAATGTGGCGTTGGTGTATAACTTTTTCCCTTCGAGATGCTTTCGAGATGCCTTCGAGATGCCTCTATAATGAGTCTATAATGCCTCTATATTGAATCTATAACGAGAGAATTTAGCTTTTGTAATAAAAAAACAAATATAATTTATACTGTTATGAAACACATTTTATTCGCAGCAGCCTTATTGCTCAGTTCGCTTTCTGCCTTTGCGCAATACGAAGTGGGCACTATTACCATTCAGCCCAAGGTGGGTATGAATGTTAGTTCCTTGAACAAACTTCCCGGCACAAGTATGCGTGTTGGCTTTACAGCAGGCGTAGAGGCAGAGTATCAGGTTTGGGATATTATCTCGGTAAGCGTAGGTGCTGTTTATTCGCAGCAGGGTTACAGACATAATTACAAATCATCGTTCGAGGGTGAGCTGATGACCGATATGAGCGAGCGTTATAATATGGATTATATCAATATTCCTATTCTTGCCAACGTGTATGTGGCTGATGGCTTGGCTGTAAAGGCAGGTATTCAGCCTGGTTTCTGCGTATCGCATAAGTATAGAGAGAAGAACAATATCACAGGTCGTTTACAGAAAGGCGATATAGAGACTCTCGACAGGAAATTTGATTTGGCAATACCCGTTGGTCTTTCATACGAGTTGCCTAATGGCGTAACTTTTGATGCTCGATACAATATTGGCCTTTTGAAGGCCATACGCGAATATCAGGAGAGTGGCAGGTATAAAGTAGGCTATAACAGCGTTTTTCAGTTGACAATAGGTTATAAGTTTGTTTTGTAGAAGATTGAACTTAATCAGTTCTGGAGATAAAGGGAGTTAAAAGGAGTTATGCCGCTTTCAGCGGCGGAGATAGAGGACAAATGTCTTTTATCTCCTTCTATCTTCTTCTAACTACTTCTAACTTCTATGCAAGTTGAGCTATGCGAAACTTGTATAAAGACTTATAATAGGGAAAAGGGAGGCTCAAATAGGGATTTCCCTTTTTGTAGTTTTAATAAAAGCCATACATTTGCATTCGTAATAACAAACACGTAAATGTGAGAGAATAACGTTAAACAAATAATTTACTTAAATTAAAACCGTATGAAAAAAGTATTATTAGCAGCAGCTTTAATGATCTCTTCTGTAGCTGCATTCGCACAACACGCAGTAGGAACAGTAACCATTCAGCCTAAGGTTGGTATGAACGTAGCTAACTTTACAGATGCAGACGATGCAGATGCACGTGTTGGTTTTGTCGCAGGTGCAGAGTTTGAATATCAGGTTTCTGACATCTTCTCACTTAGCGCAGGCGCTTTGTATTCACAGCAGGGTTGCAAGGGTTCAGAAGGTGGTGTAACTCTTACTCAGAAGCTCGACTATATCAACGTTCCTGTTATGGCTAACGTATATGTAGCTCCAGGTTTCGCTGTTAAGCTTGGTATTCAGCCTGGTTTCAAGGTAAATGCAGAAGCAGAGGCAAAGAACGGCTCAAACAGAATTGCTGCAGGTAACTCTTCAGAATTCAATTCTGTTGACTTCTCAATCCCTGTAGGTGTTTCTTATGAGTTCAGCAACGTAGTTATTGACGCTCGTTACAACTGGGGTCTTACAAAGGTTATTAAGGATTTTGACAACAAGAACTCTGTTTTCCAGTTCACAGTTGGTTACAAGTTTGCGTTGTAAAAGATAGAACTAAAAAAGTTCAGGAGATAAAGGAAGTTAAAGGGAGTTATGCCGCTTTCAGCGGCGGAGATAGAGGACAAATGTCTTTTAACTCCTTCTATCTACTTTTAACTCCTTCTATCTACTGTTCTGTCATAAATAAGATTATAAGCGGCATGAAGGAAAAGTTCCTTTGTGCCGTCTTTTTTGTATTGAGTAATTTACTATCAATAACACATTTTAACGCAAAACTAAAGAAAACTGCTAAAAAATTTGGAGTTTTTAAAACTAATTTATATATTTGCCGCAGATTAAGTTTTGCACTAAGAAATAAATATTCTGAATAAAGTTAATTTGTTTGTTACATTAAATTTCTATTCGTATGAAAAAGTTTTTGTTGGCTGCAGTATTGATGCTATCATCAATGGCAGCATTCGCACAGCATGAAGTAGGTACATTTACCCTTCAGCCAAAGGTAGGTCTTAACCTTGCTAATATTACAGGTAAGGATGTATTTGACTCAAAGGTTCGTCCTGCTATTGTAGCAGGTGTTGAAGGTGAGTATCAAGTAGCTGATATTTTCTCTTTGAGCGCAGGTGTGCTTTATTCACAGCAGGGTGCAAAGAGTAAGGAAGATCCAGAAATTGGTAAGATAACATTGCAGATGGACTACATTAACATTCCTATCATGGCTAATGTTTATGTTGTTGAAGGACTTGCTGTAAAGCTGGGTGCTCAGGTTGGCTTTAATGTTAGACATAAAGCTAAGGCTGCTGGAGTGACAGTTGATGTTCAGGATATAGGTATTAAAGCTAATAAGGTTGACTTCTCTATTCCTGTAGGTCTTTCTTATGAGTTCAGCAACGTAGTTATCGATGCTCGTTATAACTGGGGCTTGACCAAGATGTTTAAGGATGTAAAGGCTCGCAACAGCGTATTCCAGTTCACAGTTGGTTACAAGTTTGAATTATAAAGTTTTAGATTAATAAATACAAGAGCGACATGATGGTTTGTCCATTGTGTCGCTCTTTTTTTTGTGGAAAAATAGTCTTTTTAATAAATTTCAAAGAAAACTTTAAAAAAGTGTGGAGTTTTTGATATTTATTTTATATATTTGCACACAGAGAAAGGTTAATACCTTATTGCATGCGAATGCAAGAATTTGAGTTTATATATAATTTATTTACATTAAAAATTTCAGGTCCATGTGAAGCGTTTTCTTATAACTTATAACAACCGAAGAGAAAAAGACAATACTCTTGGAATTGTTGGGTTTAGTACGTTTTAGCATCGGACAAAGATTTAAGCTCTGGTTGACACAGGTAGTAAAGCTTAAATTAAAAGCGGCATGGAAGAATCCATGCCGCTTATTTAATTTACTAAAAACGTAATCCTTAACAGAAATTACAAGTAGATAGATGTAGTTAAAAGGGGATAGAAGACATTTGTCCCCTATTTTCTATGCTGAAAGCAGCATAAATTCCTTTATCTTATTTTATCTACTTTTTTTATGGGGGTGGGTTTAGAACTTGTAGTACAAACCGAATGTTAGGTTGTTACCGTTTACATCAAATCCAAATGCGTGAGTGTTGTTGTTTGGACCCTCTGGGTTAATCTCTTCATAACCAAGGAAACCTACCTTTGTTACAAAGCTCCAATGCTTGTCGAAGTTAACGGCTACACCAGGCTTGATACCTACTGCAAAAGCTGTGAAGTCGGTATCGCCAGCCTCGCCAGAAACGAAGTCAACACCCATATCCATGAATACGCTAACGTGCTTGCTGTTTACGAATGTGTAACGAGCGTAAGGAGAAAAGGTGAAACCCTTAACGTCAGCATTTGTGAAATTGCTGTTGAGCATAGAGAAAGAGCCCTTCTCGTAACCGATGGTTGTACCAACTGCCCAACTCTTATTGAAGTTGTAACCAATCTCAGGCAGAATCTTGAATGATGTTTCATCATTACCGTTTTCTGTGCCTACACTTGCTACACCTAATGTTCCTCCTAAATAAACTTGAGCATTTACGCTCAGGGCTGCACAAAGTACAACCAATGTCATCATGATTTTTTTCATTTTCTTTTTCCTTAATGTTTAACAAATTAGTTAATTTTCCGGGGTGCAAAAGTAAGGCTAAAGAAATAAAATACTTGCATCTGTGATGAAAATTAAATACAAAGAAGATGGTTTTCATGAGATAAATCAAGAAAACACATGGAATAACGTTTTTTATGCACAAGTATAGGTATTATAACACTTCTGTAGGTTTTCTATACAAAACAGGCGCAGCAGGTATGCTTTCAATTAATTTTTTAAAAAGTTGGTTATTTTTAAGTACACTTTTGTTGCCAGTAATAAGCATTTGCTTACGTGCTCGGGTAATGGCCACGTTGAGCTTTCGGTCGATAATTCGTCCATTCTCCTCAAAACAGTTGCTTGTGAGGAAGTCGAGTTGATAGAGGTTTTGAATGGTGAAACTGTAAATGATAACATCTCTTTGTGAACCTTGATAGCGTTCTACGGTATCTATGCTCACATCAAGAAGCTCTGGAATATGTAACGTCTCAATCTCCTTACGAATCATGGCAATCTGATTGCGATAGGGAACAATCACACCTACAGTTTTTGATGCGTTGAATTTATTTCCGTAGAAACGATGTATGCGTCGTAAGAGTTGTGCTACGATATATGCTTCGGATGTGTTTACCTTGTCGGAGATATCGGGACGGCGACAGTCGGCAGAAGGGAAGAATAGCATACGATGAGCTTTCAGAAGATTATCAATATCGTCTTCTGAAGGTTGGGTGTAGTCGAGTTTATCTGCTTCTTGATGGGGTAGAGGTACAGGTTGAAGATGCTCGTCGAAATAGAATTCCTCGTTTGGGAACTGGGCTATTTCGGGGTGCATGCGTCCTTGACGGTTGAGCACACCCACGAAATCTTCTCTGCCGTTCATCTTCTCTATGCGTATGAGTCGTTCGAAGAGTGAGTTGCGGCAGTCCTGCAGTCCTATGGCCTGTAGTTCTGGGTCGTCAACAACTGATTGGTTGTCGTCTTGCTGTACTACGGCAGGCAGCTGTTTGTAGTCGCCAATAAGTATGAACTTATCGGGTTTGGTGAGTAATCCAACGATGTTAGGTTCAAGAATCTGACTTGCCTCGTCAACAATAGCCACATCAAAATGTTTAAGGTCGAAGATATAGCTGCGGTTCTGTATCGTTGCTGTTGTTCCCACGATGACCTGTGTGCTAAGAATCTTCTCCTTTATTTCATCAAGTTTGCTATAGTCTTTTAATGCATAGTCGAGCAGATGATCGCGATATCGCTTGTCGCAGGTATATTCATTACCTATTCTTATATAATCGATATTATTATCTGTGAGCATGCCACATATCTCATCCACCGCCCGGTTGGTGTAGGACATGAGGAGGAGTGAGGAACCTCTCCCCCCGCCCTCCCCTGCTGGGAGGGGGCTCTCGTAGTCACTCGCGTTTATTACTCCATTTGTTGCTACTTTTTTTATTTCAGTTGTAGCTGTATTGATGCGTTTGTAAATAGTATCTTGTATTTTTTTTATAACAGCATCTGTATTATATATAATATCTTCATTTGTGAACCTGATAACAATAAATCCTTTCTCGTTAAGAATTCTGGTTCTGCGTTCATCATCAATTTTGTTTTCTTCTTTTTCGTGAATACTTCCATCAACTTCGATGATAATTGATAATGATAAACATGCAAAATCTACAATAAAATCATCTATTGCATGTTGCCTACGGAAATGTATTCCAAGGTTGTTGTTTCTAACTATTTCCCACATGATTCTTTCTGCATCTGTGGGTTTGTTTCTATTTTCGAGTTGATATTTTCTTAATAAATCATATAGGTCAGGATTGCATTCTTTTATACTTCCAAAGTATTTAATAGGTATTGTAACCTCTTCTCCATTAACAACAATTTTTTTCGTAGAAGCAGATTGGTGG
>JAEEGL012957918.1_pt1 | contig 11788 bp, 10 predicted proteins | sample 9134231 | NCBI WGS metagenome assembly JAEEGL01 (sample SAMN16246548, study PRJNA631951) | gut metagenome | biome: gut microbiome; feature: rumen; material: fiber-attached | host: Bos | place: Iran: Karaj | collected 2018-10 | reverse complement strand
CCTTCCTTGCCACAAGATGCAATCTGAACTTCTTTGCCCGTTCAAGTTTTTCAACCTTAAGCTCGGCAGCATCGCAAAACGCCCCGACCTCATCAAGCGATCTTGCAGTAACATCTCCATGACCGATAAGATTAGCCAGCGGTATCTCCGTGTGATTCATTAGCCAGTCTCCGCCACCAAAGGAGTGTAGTTAGTTTTATCTAACGCATCAATAAAAGAAAACACCGCCTTTAGCGGCGTACAATCGCTTTATCGCCCTTTTTTATATTATATTAGACAAATGCAATCGCAGTTAGTGCTCACTAACATCAAATATTAACACTCGTTAGTTTGTTTGTCTATCAAAATTCTACGAGTGTTTGGATGTTATCTGTTCAAGCATTTGGCTGGATTTTAATCGACTGTTTGTATTTTGCAATACTTATGAAGGAAGTCTTCGTAATCATTGAAACTCCGATTCAAGCTGCGCCCGTAATTCAAAGTGCATTCTTCGGACAGTTTTTCACGCATTCCATGCACAGGATGCATTCCGTTCCGTTCTCGCGCTTTCTTGAATTATCAGTCACATCCACGTTCATCGGACATACTCTCTTGCATTTACCGCAGGAAACACATTTTTCCTTATCGCACTTTATCCGTATCAGCGAAAAATAGCTCATCGGCTTTAAGAACACCGTTATCGGGCAGATATATTTACAAAATGCTCTGTTGTCTTTAAAAGCATATGCCAGTGCGATACCGATCCCGTAATATGCAAAGTTCCCGACTACAAATGCCCAGAACATGATCCGTTCAATATTTCCGACTTTGGCAAGGAATAATGCAGATACAAAAATAAGTGACGCGGCAAAAGTGATATATCTGATCCATCCCAGGTTTCGTCTTGGCTCTTTCGGTTCCTTATACGGCAGGAAATCCAGCACCATCGCTGTCCAGCAGGCATATCCGCACCATCCGCGGCCGAAGATCAGCGGCCCGAATATCTTCGCTACGGCATAATGAATGGTCGCCGCCTCAAAGACCCCGGTAAAGAGGTAATACCAGAATCCTTCGATCTGCATATTTTCCTGACAGATGAGCCCCAGATAGACCAGCATATATAACCCGACAAGCAGCTGTACGATACGCCGGGCATATTTGTATTTCCTTATGAAAAGAAATACCCCCAGCGAGACGGATATGCCAATATAGCTGAAGTTGAACAGGTAAAAAAGATTATCCTTTGTCAGCCACAACGTTATGGCTACCGCCTCGAATACCACCAGCATGATGATAGGTAATCTGTATTCTTTCATGGTCGGCTGTCATTTCTCCTTTCTTTTATGCCCATAATTCTCTGCTCTTTCTTTCAATCTCGTTACAATCGCACTGATACTCATGCTAAGTGCATACAGTATATCAGTGGAGCAGGACTGATTCAATGGGTCATAACGTAAGATGCCGCATACAGTACACAAGATGCACTTACGGGCGGTCCTAAAGGATGCAAAAAGGCACCTGCATTTCTGCAGGTGCCTGCAACTGTTTTAGTCGAATCCGTACATATAGCGATTCAATCGATGGCTGTTAGGTACAATTCACCTCACTACTTCCCACATCTCTCCCATATTCTTGAATCCGCCGTCCGGCAGGCATCCCTTGCATGTATTACAGTCAGAGTGTCCCTTTCCGGAACACCCTGAACAGTCTGTACATCCTTTGGGCTGTAACGCCACCCGCTTGATCACTCCCATGTTCTCCAGATACTCTATCTGCCTCTTCACATCATCGACATTAGTACCAAGTTCCAGGGCGAGCAGTTCGAGAGTCCTTGCACGTCCGTCTTCCAGAAGTTTAAGTAGTCTCTCCATGTCTTTACCTCTTTGTCAGATATCTACCAGATGAGCAATCCGATATGGTAAGCGATGAAAGCAAGGATCAAAGATACCGCCGTGTAATACAGGACGATCCTTGCCGTCCACTTGGCTGAATGCGTCTCCTGATATGTCGCTGCAAGCGCAACTACGCACGGCATGTTGAAGGTCATGGCGAATATGAATGCCAGAGCCTCTGGCCTTGTCACGTTTGCCAGCATCATCTCATTAAAATTTGCCGCCTTGGCTGCACCGTTCATTGAAGCAGTGAATGCCGCACCGAATGAGCCGCCGTTATACAGAGCGCTTATCACCCCGATAGCTCCCTCCTTACCGACAGCTGATGCAACATATGACAGGAATAACTGCCACGGCATTCCGAAGAACCTGGTAACGGGTTCGATCGCAACACCGATACTGTATAACACGCCTCCCTCGCCGGTCGGAGAATAGCTTAACAGCCAGAACACGCCGCACACGAGGAGTATCACCTTGGTGACTCTTATGAATGTCTCCTTGGTCCTTCCGAACACGTATCTGAAAAGCGCCCCCCACTTTGGCTTATGATAAGGCGGAAGCTCCATGATCATCCCGTAACGATCCTCTACTTTGACAAGCTTACCCCCGAACACCTTGGCGGTGATCCACATATGTATCAGCATGGTAAAAAGAATGGCGACTATGACACCGACGGCACCGGGGCCGAAGAAGATCGAAGCCAGCATGGGGATCGTGGCCCATGCCGCACCACAGGGAACTGCCCATGCAAGCGCTATAGTCAGCACCTTCTGTCCCCAGTTATCGATCACTCTGGCTCCTGCTGCGCCACCCATGGTGCATCCGAAGCTGACAAGGAAGGGCATCACTGACTTCCCCTGAAGTCCCAGCTTGCCCATGGTATTGTCGAATACGTAAGATATACGCGCCATGACTCCGGCTTCTTCGAGAAGTCCGAATACCAGTGTCACACCGAATACGAAGCCTAACATCTTGAAGATATAAGAGAAAGACTGTATGATAACGTCTCCGACCACAAGTACAATGAACTCCGGACATCCTATTGAATACAGTGCGTTCATGATCGGTTCCTTTATCGTCAGGATCGCACTTCCGACTCCCATAAGGGGAAGTGCCGGAATAAATGATGCTATAAGACCCAGAAGTACTGTAAGGATGACCGCAGGTTTGCCCCAGATCCTGCTTGTGTATATTCTGTCAAGCTTACTTAGTGTAACCTTCTTTTCCTGTGATCTGACCGCTTTATCAAGCACGTCGTCGATCCAGGCGAATTTACATCCTCCGGTGGCTACCGCTCCCTGTGCGCTATTCCTTATCTCTTCTATTTTTGTGAACGAATCCGCATCGATCGCAGCCTTAAGCTTGGCTATCACGACCTTGTCGCCCTCCAATGCCTTAACGGCTATCCACATGGGTGAATATCCCGGCAGCGTATCCTCAGGTATCAGTTCGCATATTTCCTGATAGCCCTTTATGGTCTCATACTGCTTCTTAAGCGTGTCAGTATTCAGTTTTGTCTTGTCGGCTATCGCACGTCCCAAAGCATCATAGAATACATCATATGACTTAGTGTCGGTTGCCGAAAAAGGTATGACCGGGATCCCGAGCCTGTCCTCTATCGCTTTGGCATCTATCGTCTTGCCTTGATCCTTTGCCACATCCGACATATTCAGGAGAAGAAAGCAGGGAACATCGATCCCCGCATAGTCAGCCAACATAAAGAGACTTCTCTGGAGCTGCGAGCTGTCTGCAAGGATACAGACCACGTCTGCATCGCCCGATGCTATATAATCTCTTGTTATCACTTCTTCGTCGGAATTAGCCGATAGACTGTACGATCCGGGCAGATCTGCCACCATGTACTCGGTTCCGTTGTGGTTGAAATTTCCTTCCTTTTTCTCAACAGTCTTACCTGGCCAGTTGCCCACATGCTGACGCATGCCCGTCAAAGCATTGAAAAGAGTCGATTTCCCCGAATTGGGCTGTCCCAAAAGGGCAATTGTTGCTGCACTCACGCTGTTACCTCCTTGACCTCAATTCCTTTGCACTCATTCCTGTTGAGTGCGATCATCGTATCCCTCGAATAGACCAGCATAGGTCTGTTGCCGTCATTTTTGATGACGCTGACCTTGCAGCCGGGTGTCAGACCGATCGACGTGATCCTGCTCACAAAGCGTTGATCACCGTTCAAAGATGCAATAACGCATTCAGCATTCATTGGTAGTTCTGATAGTATTCTCATTTTCCCTCCTCATAATAAGATATATTCAACCGGCAAGACCGGTCAGGAACATTTTCATCTTCTCTCACATGAGAGCATGGTATAGCCTGCAGATGCCACTATGGCCGCAAGGTCTTTCTCGTTCTCTTCTCTTTTGGCCAAAAGAGAGACCTCTTTTCTCGCTAAATCAGTAGTCGCCCATCTTCCGGCAGTCTTATTGAACTCATTCTCGATCCGCCTGGCACAGTTTGAGCAGTACATACCTTCAACAGACAGGACATACTTAAACGGGTAGTTTGTTTTATTCCTGTCTGCGACCTTGACCTTTTTTTTGCGGAGGTGTCTTTGAGCCGCAGCAGGATGAACCGTATCTCATCCGATGTATTATGCCGTATACGGCAAGCGCGATCGATCCGATCAGTATGAGGATCATTATCGTATCAACCATTTCATCGCCTCCTTATTACGGGTTTGGCACGCCGGTAGTTAGTTATTCCAAACCGTCTTGCACACCATCACTCCGCTATAATGCATTTCTGTTTGCTGTGATATGCTAACGAACTTGGTTAGAGTTTGCTAACCAGAAATGATAGCACTACATCAACTGGAAATCTACCCTTTCATACCGGCATTCCCATGAATTCATCTATCTCATCAAGTACAGAAGAGGCATATCCCTCTCCTCCTAAAGCCATTATTTATCAAGCAGCTTTGTGGTGCTGTTCAGACCTATAAGGATCGTTGAGGTGTTGTGTAAGAGTGCGGACATTGAAGGCGGCAGCACTCCCATAAGTCCCAGCGCAATAAGGCCGGTATTAAATCCGACTATGGTTCTGTAATTAAACCGTATCCTGTTCATCAATCTGTCGCTTAATTCCTTTAAGATCACGATGGATACAAGATCATCGGAGCCTACGGTGATATCCGCGATCTGTCTTGCTATCTCCGCCCCGCCGCTGATGGCTATGCCTGCATCGGAAGCTGATAAGGCCGGGGAATCGTTTATCCCGTCACCTATCATGATAACCTTCTCTCCCGCCTGTTTCCTGCTCTCGACAAAGCCCGCTTTATCCTCGGGAAGAACCTCCGCATGATACTCATCGACTCCGACCTCATCTGCGATCCTCGCTGCACTCTTTTTGCTGTCACCCGTCATCATTACGATCCTTTTAAGCCCCAGGCCGTGAAGATCATCTATAGCCGCCTTTGCATCCTTGCGTATAGGATCCTCTATCAGGATAACCGCCGCAAGATTGCCGTTTTTTGCGTAATACAGATGGGAATACTCATCAGGCAGTCCGTTGAACCTGTCCATTTCTTTTTCCGGTATGTTTATGCATTCATCCTCAAATATGAAATGATAACTGCCTATCAGTGCACGAGAGCCGTTGATGGTGGAAGATATACCGTGTGCGACAATGTAATCCACTCCGGTATGGAATTCATCATGATAGAGTCCTTTTTCCTCCGCGGCTTTAACGACTGCATTGGCAATGGAGTGAGGAAAGTGTTCTTCAAGACAGGCCGTCTCTCTCAGCAGTTCGTCACTGTCCTCACCGTTAAATGAGATCACATCCTTTACCGTGGGCTGTGCCTTTGTCAGTGTACCGGTCTTATCGAACACAACTATATCGGCATCGGAAACTGCTTCTAGAAATCTGCCGCCCTTTATGGTGATACTATGCTCACCCGCTTCCCTTATGGCAGATAATACGGAGATCGGCATCGCAAGCTTAAGAGCGCACGAAAAATCGACCATCAGGACAGAAACAGCTTTGACCGGGTCCCTGCTGAAAAGATAGGTGAGGGCAGCCCCAGCAAATGTATAAGGGACTAGCCCATCTGCAAGGCTTTCCGCTTTGCTTTCAAGGCCGGACTTCAGTTTTTCCGATTCTTCGATCATCCTGACGATCTTGTCAAACCGCCCGCTCCCGCAAACTGCCGCAACCCGGATCGTTATCTCTCCCTCTTCAACCACTGTTCCGGCAAATACGCTTTTCCCTTCATTCTTTCTGACAGGAATGGCTTCACCGGTCATGGATGCCTGATTAACCATTGCCTCTCCGCTTATCACCGAGCCGTCGAAGGGTATGATATTTCCCATTCGCACAACAACACTGTCTCCGATACTGATATCATCCGCATCTGCCAAAGCCTCTGTCCCGTCAGTGACCTTCCATACCTGCTTGATGTTCAGCGACATCTGTCTTGCAAGATCATCCACACATTGCTTATGCGTCCATTCTTCCAGACCATCGCCTATGTCCAGCAGGAACATGACGGATGATGCAGTTGAAAGATCACCTGTCAGGACAGATGCACCTATCGCAACCGCATCCAGAAGCTCCACCTTCAGTTTCCTATCCGGGATCGTCCTTATCCCGCGCCACAGAAAACGTAATGCATCAGCAACTATAAAGGCTGCTCTGACCGGCATGGGAAGAAAAAGCTTCTTTCCGTAATGCCAGACTATACCCATTACGATCCTTTCATGATACCCTGCGTTAAGTTCTCTTGATGATGACTCAAAATAACTCTCGGGCACGTTTACCCGCCCGGAATCATACCTTCGGATGATCTCCAGCAGTTCTTCCCTCGGGCAGGAATAATAGATCGTCGCATCGGCGGTTCTTTCATATACCACAGCTTTCTCCACTCCGGAAGATCCCTGCAGATAATACTGCAATGTATCAGCCTCTCTGAAGGAGAGCCTTTTCCTGTTCAGATGGATACGTATCCTTCCCGGTATCTCATGCTTTATGACAGCTCTCATTATTCAGGCTCCATTCATGCTTCGGAAGCTGTTTCTGTTATCTCGTCTTCAGTTTCCTTCGCTGCTCTGTCTTCATTGATCTTTTTAGCCTCCTCATATATATCAGAGCAGTTTTCCTGTAATACGGTTGCCTGGTCCACCACGGTATCCTTAGCTCTCAAGGCCGCAGCCGTACAGTGTGTATAGACTTTTTTGGCATCCTTGCTGGACAGTATCTTTATCCCTGCCGTTCCAAACAGTATTCCTCCTGCGAAAATCCCTAGTTTACTCCAGCTCATCTTTGCGCTCCTTTCGTTTATGTTTTATCCGGTCATCGATGTCCGTCAGTTAGTCTCCGTACATATCGGGGCAGAGCACCGTTGTCTTTAATACGCTCTTTTAGAGCTCTGTAGAAGCCACGCCGGCCTCTTTCCCTCATATGTAGGTTAGGAATTACTAACCCATGTATGATACCACCCCTCACAGGAAAAGTCCATATCGTGCCGATGACGAAGACCTTTCAGTCATCATCAGGCGATCTGCCAGTTTTCCGCCTCCTGCCTTATCCTGACAAAACCGGCATACTTACCGCCAAGGTTCAGAAGCTCACTGTGCTTCCCTCTTTCTATGATGCGTCCGTCATCAACCACCAGGATCTGATCCGCTGCTTCGATGGTTGCAAGCCTGTGAGCGATTATGATCACCGTCTTACCCTTAGACAGCTCCGTGAGAGCCCCCTGGATCAGATGCTCGTTTTCGGGATCTATGCTCGCCGTCGATTCGTCGAGGATTATGATCGGTGCATCTTTCAGTATCGCTCTGGCTATGGATATCCTCTGCTTCTGCCCTCCCGACAGTGTCCCTCCGCCTTCACCGATCACCGTATCATAGCCCTTCGGCAGTTCCATGATAAAATCATGGCAGCGCGCCTTTTTGGCTGCTTCTATCATCTCCTCCTCCGATACATTATCCCTGCCGAAGCAGATGTTCGCACGGATCGTGTCGTTAAACAGATATACATTCTGGAACACCATGGACATATTGCCGAGGAGACTGTCCAGACTGTATTCTTTCACATCTATCCCGCCCAAAGTGATACTGCCCTTCTCAACATCATAGAATCTTGCGATGAGATTACAGATCGTCGTCTTGCCGCTCCCCGAGGGACCTACTATTGCTGTAGTTGATCCTTCAGGGATCGAAAAAGACAGGTCCTTCAAAACCTTTCTGTTCTCTGCCTCTAAAGCATTGTAATATGAGAAATCCACATTTGAGAATTCTATATCGTATCCTTCGGGCTTTATGTCCCTGCCTTTTGTATCAAGGAGATTTGTATCCGAAAACATCTCCATCTTATCAAATGCATTGTTTATTACAGATAAAACATGTGCGCTGTCCGCGATCGGTTCCACGGAATTAAAGATCGACATCGATAAGAATGAAACAATAAGTACCATGGACAGTTCCATTCTTCCCGACAATCCTGCGTACATGACTGCGATCACCATCCAGACAATTGCTGCCTTTAGCGCAAATATGTGCAGACAGTTATATGGGATAAAGCCGCACTCGATCTTCAGGGCGATCTTTTTTGCTCTTGCACAGGCGTTTGTAAAATCCCTTGTGGAAGCGCCCTCCATACCGAAGGACTTGACAACAGGCAGTCCCCTGGTATACTCCAGCGTCGCCCTTGTCAGCCGCTCATTCTCGGTGTTCAGGACTCTGGTATTCTCTGTACTGTGTTTTGATATCATCAAAAGAAAGATAAACGAAACCAGCACACCTGCCATAGCTATCAATGCACATTCCGGTATGATAAATGCAAGGAACAGCAGTATGCAGAGAAAATTCAGATAACCTCCTATGAACCCGTCAACCATACGGATCCCCATGTTCTCCAAAGTTGCCAGCCCTGTTGTTATGGCGTTGAGTATCGCACCCGTATCATTCGTCTGGAAGTACCCCAGTGATACACGCTTCAATGCTTCGCCTATCTTAAGCCGGTCTCTTGCCACAAGTTCATAGCCTATCTTTTCATGATAACGGGCTTTCAGATAGTCAAATATAAACCTTGCCAGTACCATCAGTGTTATGATGCCAAGGCTCTTTAAGGCCAGCATCGGATCCATGTCCCCTCCCTTTCTGATATCGGTTATGATGATCCCGATAACATATCCGGCATAGGCCACGGGAGCCGCCATTGCCCATGAAGAAAGGAAAGAGAATACAAATCCGATAAACAGGCTCGCCTTAAATTCACCACACCAGTCTATGATCCTTTTTATTGTCCGAAACATTTTTACGCCTCCTTTATATTTCCGGCCGCCCAGTTTCTCGCGCCTATATGAGCCTGCCACATTCTGTTATACAGAGGGCATGCAGCCATCAATTCCTCCTGTGTTCCCTGTGCCTCTATGCGTCCGTCGTTAAGCACCACGATCCTGTCCGCATTTTTGATGGTGGACAGTCTGTGAGCTATCACCAGAAGCGTCTTGCCCTTTGTCAGATTAGCGATCGACTCCTGCAGCTTTGTTTCGTTTTCGGGATCCGTAAATGCCGTCGCTTCATCAAGTATCACTATGGGGGCGTCTTTGAGCATCATACGCGCTATGGCGATCCTCTGCCTCTCACCGCCCGAGAGTCTCTTGCCAGCTTCTCCGGCAGATGTATCATACCCGTCAGGAAGCTTCTGTATGAACTCATCACAGCATGCAGCGCGTGCCGCGCGCATCACCTCTTCATCAGTTGCATCCGGTTTTCCAAGCCTGATATTCTCTTTGATGGACCTGGAAAAAAGGAAGTTGTCCTGAGTTACAAAACTTACGATATCGGCCAGTTTCTCAATCTTAATGTCCTTTATATCGATGCCGCCGATCCTGATGCTTCCACCGCTTGTATCCCAGAATCTGGCGATCAGTTTTGCCACAGTGGATTTGCCGCCGCCACTGGGTCCCACAAGAGCCGTGAAGCTTCCTTCATTAAGTGTAAGATCGATCCCGTGGAGTACCTCTCCCTGCTCATCATCATATGTAAAATGCACATCCTTCAGTTCTATCGTATATTCATCGGGCAGCCTCTCAGTTTCAGGTTCCGGCAGACTCTCTATATCCAGAAACTTCTTTACCTCCAATACCGTATACTGCATCTGCCTGAGTCCGTTGGAAAAGACCTCTATCTTTGCCATACTTATCACCATAGACATGGCAAGCATTACCGAAAGTGCCATCTCGGAAACCGTCATACTTCCTTTATCTATAAGCAGGATGCAGGCCGGAACCACCCCCAGTAACGTCGCCGGCATAAAGGCAAATGCCAGCTTCATCGTAACCCAGGTTGACTCAAGCCACTCGATCACAAAATCCCTGTAATCCCGTATCGATCCGGCAAACTTCTCATAACTTACGCCGGTTTTTCCGAATGCTTTGATAACCTCTATGCCTTCCACGTATTCCACGATCATACTGCTCATACCTGCATTCGCTTCCTGGTATTTAGCCATGTTCCTGCCGCTTATCTTAAAGGTGAGCATCATAAAGATCAGCCCCAGCGGCAATGCCAGCAAAGAGGCAAGGGCGGCACGTACATCAACCACGGACAGCGCAATAAAGCACACGATCGGAAGCAGTATATGCCCGGCCCCTTCCGGAACCACATGTGCAAGGGGCGGTTCGATATCCTCGATCTTATCTATGATCACGCTCTTGATCTCACCGATGGAATGGGCATAGACCTCTCCCAGAGGGGCCTTTAAAAAGGCATCAGCCACCTTAAGCCTTAAGCCTTCCAGAACATTAAATGCCACATAATGCGATATCCCGGTTGATATACCGAAGCATATCACCTTCACAAGATAAGCACACAGAGCTATCATGCACCGGTTCAATATGAATCCGGTATCCAGGTCTCCCGCGATATACCGGTCTATGATCCTGTATACGCAATAATAGGGAATAAGACCGGAGACAAGGCTGATCATCGAAAAGATCACCGAAGTCCACAATCTTCCTCCGCTTCCTTTCGCATAAGACAGAAGCGTTCCAAACCACTTCTCTTCATTTACTGCTTCTTCGTTCATTGTCTTTGTTTGTCCTCCTTAAACAGTATTATTGTCGATGCGTATGCTAACGTTTTGTCCTTTTTGTTAACTAACCCCGAAAACGGCCTCACCGCCCGGTCCCAATACGGGAACGGACGGTGAGTATATATGATCCTATTAAGTTGTTATGAAGCTCATGTGCCCATCATTTTCTTCCACCCCGGCAGGAAAAACTTCTCCAATGTGGTCAGGGCTTCATCTGCTTCTTCCTTCGGATAGTTATGCACAACAGGTTCAAAAAGGGCCGTTATGTACGCCGTCAGTAAAAGGTGCAGCTGGCCGGCGGAAATATCAGGCACATCGATACCGGAATCCATCATCTCATCCAAGTAGGCCAGAAACCTGTCCTGTGCCATCTGTGTCATATCATGAAGATAGTTTTCGTATTTACTGCCTTTCGATCTTGCGACCAGCAGATGATAATCCTCCATATCCGGATAGACAACCTCACGCATCATATCGATAAAGGAATCGCGCCAGACCACCTTCCGGTTCTTTATAACCGGCTCCTCATATCTCTTCATATGGGCTCTCGCCCAGGCCATCAGCTTATCATCTGCCGGTGAGACCAGCTGATAAAAGAGATCCTCTTTATCTTTGCAATGACGGTAGATCCCTGCAGCAGTCATGCCGCAACGGTCTGCTATGCGGCGCATGGAGGCCTTTTCGAATCCCATCTTAAGAAATTCCTCTCTGGCGGCATCCATGATCTTAATGTGACTTATGGTCTTATCTCTTGGCATAGGTCTGTCTCACAGGCTTGTTTTATACGTTAACACCGTTAGCTAACATATATAAACTATCATGACCCCGGTTCCATGTCAATACCTAACCCCACCTGAACACTG
>JAEEGL012766840.1_pt1 | contig 11788 bp, 10 predicted proteins | sample 9134231 | NCBI WGS metagenome assembly JAEEGL01 (sample SAMN16246548, study PRJNA631951) | gut metagenome | biome: gut microbiome; feature: rumen; material: fiber-attached | host: Bos | place: Iran: Karaj | collected 2018-10 | reverse complement strand
CGGCGCGGTAATCGTCAACGCCCGGCTGATAGTTGGTCGCCCAGTCCATGACATAGTTGCCGGCGGCTGCATAGGAGTCGGCAGCGGCAAGGAAGGCGTTGGTGGACTCGACGGCGTTCTTGTAAGGCATGGCGCCGAAGGAGTCAACCAGCAGGCGGGAAGCTTCGGGATCGGTCACGCACCATACCAGGAAGTCCATGGTGGCCTTCTGGTCTGCTTCGGAGGCCTTCGCGTTGATGGCCCAGCAGTTCTCGGTGCCGCAGTTGAGTCCGGCTTTCTCCTCGCCGGGAACTCCGCAGTAGTACGGGATCATCGTGGCATTGGGAACGGTCTCGGCAATGCCGGAGAAGTCCCAGGATCCGGTGAGAACGAAGGTGGATTTGCCGGAGATGAACTCGTTGACGGGATCGTGTCCGCCGGTGGCCAGCTCCTTGGGATCGGTGGTGCTGTTGTTGATGGACAGATCGTAGATGTTGCGGAAGTAATCAAAGTACTCGCCGGTCAGGGCCTCGGGAGCCGCGGTCCACTTTGCGCCGGAAGCGGTCTCTTCATAGTAGTACTCGAGGTTGATCAGGTGGCCGGTGTAACGCCAGGAAGAGCTGCCGTCCATATCGGCGGCGGAGAAGGCGTCGAATCCGAGGGTGGCGGCGTTCTTGTGGATGTCCTCCGCAACGGCCTTGAGGCCGGCGAAGTTGGTCAGCTCATCCATGCTGTGGCCGGCGGCGGCAACATGATCGGGGTTGACAACGATGCCGTAGCACTCGAAGCAGTAGCCGATGGAAACGAGCTTGCCGTTCTCATCATAGAGGTTGTAGGCGTCGGTGTTCAGCTCATTGGCGATGGGCGTTCCCTTGAGGTCCACCACATAGTCGCTCCAGTCCTTGACGGAGTTGGCGTTGCCCACGACAAACAGGGTGGGGGGAGCGCTCTTGTCCATCTCGGCGGTGAGCGTCTGGCTGTAGGTACCGGAAGCAGCGGTGACGACCTTTACGGGGACACCGGTCTTATCGGTATAGAGTTTGGCAACTTTCTGGAGCACTTCGTCTGATTCCGGCTTGAAGTTGAGCCAGTACACAGAACCGGTGCTTGCTTTCTGTCCGCAGGCGCACAGTGCGAAGACCATGACCAGAACAAGAAGCAGCGCAAGGATTTTCTTCATTTTTGTTCCTCCAATTTTTCTGATCTTTATATCATCGGCGCCGAAGGGCGCCGGTGTATACACCCTTGTTTTCCGTGCGAAAAGGCACATCAGGCAAAGAAAAGCGGTCTGTGCCGCTTAAGTAAGATTAAAAATCTTTAAATATTATACTATTTCGGGGTTTTTCTTCAAAGTGTGCAAATCAACAAAAATAGCGTTTCAAATTTGTTGAGTTTGCCTAAGCAGGACTTCCGTCCGGAGCGGGAGGCTCCGGACGGAAGGTTCTCTTATCGGGAGGATCAGCCTGCGGCTTCCATGCCCGCCTTCAGGGCGCGCACGTTGCCGTCGAGGAATTTCGCTTTCCGCTCGCCCAGCTCGATGCGGATGGCCTCGGTCATCTTGTCGATGCCGACGATGGGGCACTTGGCAAGCATGGCGCCCAGGATGGCCACGTTGGCGCCCTTGGGGTTCTTCACCTCTTCCGCGATCTTCATGGCGTCGCAGTAGACGACGGTGATGTCGTCGCGGACGGACTTGCGCTCGATGATGGAGCTGTTGATCACCAGCAGGCCGCCGGGCTTCACCTCATGCTCGAATTTGTCGAGGGAGGGCAGGTTCATCGCCACCACCACGTCCGCTTCATACACGATGGGCGAGGCAACGGGATCGTCGCTGATGATGACCGAGCAGTTCGCGGTGCCGCCGCGCATCTCCGGTCCGTAGGAAGGCAGCCAGGACACGTGCTTCCCGTCCAGCATGCAGGCCATGGCCAGGAACTTGCCGATCAGGAGCATTCCCTGTCCGCCGAAGCCGGCAAAAACAAATTCTTTCGTCATGATCAAAGCGCCCCCTTATCTTTCTTCACTCCAAGCGGATAATAAGGAATCATGTTCTCTTCGAGCCACTTCATGGCCTCCACCGGGTTAAGTCCCCAGTTGGTCGGGCAGGTGGAGAGGACCTCTATCATGCAGAAGCCTTTGCCTTCCATCTGATACTTGAAGGCCTTCTTGATGGCGTTCTTGGTCTTGATGATGTTGGCGTTGTTGTTGACCGCGCAGCGCTCGATGTAGTAGGCGCCGGGGATCTCCGCCAGCATCTCGGACATCCTGATCGGCGCGCCGCACCAGGCCTCATCCCTGCCGTAGGGGGAGGTGGTGGTGATCTGGCCCACCAGCGAGGTGGGGGCCATCTGGCCGCCGGTCATGCCGTAGATGGCGTTGTTCACGAAGATCGTGGCGATCTTCTCGCCGCGGTGGGCGGCGTGGACGATCTCGGCGGTGCCGATGGAGGCCAGGTCGCCGTCGCCCTGATAGGTGAACACCAGCGAATCGGGTTTGGCACGCTTGATGCCGGTGGCGACGGCCGGAGCGCGGCCGTGGGCGGCCTCAAACATATCCACGTTGAAATAATCGTATGCAAACACCGAGCAGCCCACAGGCGCAACACCGACTATATTGCCCCCCATGCCGGTTTCTTCAAGGGCTTCGGCCACAAGGCGGTGGATAATGCCGTGGTTGCAGCCCGGGCAATAGTGGAAGGGTTTGTCTGTAAGATATGGCGTCTTCTGAAACACGACTGACATATTACTTACCCTCCTTCATCATTTCATGGATCTTCGCGATAATCTCCGTGGTGGAAGGCATGAGGCTTCCGCAGTGGCCGAAGTACTCCGTCGGCTTGCTGCCCAGAAGCGCCAGCTTCACGTCCTCGTACATCTGGCCTTCGTTTGCCTCCACGTCCAGGATCGCCTTGACGTTCTTCGTGGCTTCCTTCAGTTCCTCATAGGGGAAGGGCCATACGGTGATCGGGCGGAACACGCCGACCTTGATGCCTTCCTTGCGGAGGGAATCCGCGGCAGATTTCGCGATCCTCGCCACCGTGCCGAAGGCGGTGATGACGTAATCGGCGTCCTCGGTCTTGTAGCATTCCCACATCTTCTCGTTCTTCCGGATCTCCGCGTAGATCGCCTGGAGATGGTTGTTGTGGACCGTCAGCTCCTCGGTGCTGATGTACAGGGAGTTGATGACGGCTCTCTTTGCCGGATCGTCGCCGGGCTTCCAGCCGGTGGCGGCCCAGGGCTTCTTCTCCGGATCGACTTTGTACTCGACCATCGGAGGCATCTCCACCGGCTCCATCATCTGGCACATGATGCCGTCGGCGAGGAACAGGACGGGGACGCGGTATTTTTCGGCCTTGTCATAGGCAAACTGCATGATGTCGATCGCTTCCTGGATGGAGGAGGGGGCGTAGGTGATCAGATGATAGTCGCCGTTGCCGCCGCCCTTGACGGCCTGGAAGTAATCGCCCTGGGAGGCCTGGATGCTTCCGAGTCCGGGGCCGCCGCGCATGACGTTCAGGATGACGCAGGGCAGCTGGGCGCCTGCGGCGTAGGAGATGCCCTCCTGCTTCAGGCTGACGCCGGGGCTGGAGGAGGAGGTGATCACGCGGGCTCCGGTGCCGGCTGCGCCGTACACCATGTTGATCGCCGCGACTTCACTTTCCGCCTGCAGATAGCATCCGCCGATCTCGGGCATACGCGCCGACATGTACTCGGGGATCTCGGTCTGCGGAGTGATAGGATATCCGAAGAAGAAACGGGCTCCTGCGCGGATGGCGGCCTCTGCGATCGCCTCGCTGCCCTTCATTAATGTCAATGCCATTGTATTTCCCTCCTTAATCCCTTTCGATCGTTATCGCAACATCAGGACATGTCCTTCCGCACGAAGCGCATCCGATACATGCCTCCTGATCCACGACCTCTGCCGGATGATAGCCCTTGGAGTTGAGCTTGGTCTTGGAAAGTGCAAGCACTTTCTTCGGGCAGGCTCTGACGCAAAGTCCGCATCCTTTGCAGATCTGTTCATTGATAGTGACCCTTACCATTTCTGCAAACAACCTCTTTTCTTAATATTTTCTTTCTATTATCAACAGTTTTCAGCTGGTTTGCGCGCTTTTTCCCCTCTCAGACCGTTTTGACCCAGCTGTCCCAGTCGCGCTTCATATACACGTCGATGGGAACGGGGGTGCCGATGTATTTCGGATCGTGCCCCTCAGCCAGGAACGCATCCAAAAACTCCTTCTTGCCGGAGGTGTAGGCCACCGGGATGCCGCTCCGCTCGGAGACCTCTTTGATGATCTCGTAGCCGTCCCGCAGCTCGGCCTCGGTGGTGGCGACGGAGAGATTGGTGTTGTTGATCATGCCGGTGATCTTCAGCCTGGAGTGGACCATCATCTCGTTCTGGATCCGGATGATCCTGTCTGCGGTCCCGGAAAGGGGCCTGCGGATGTTGATGACGTTCAGGACCTCCAGCTGGCCCTCCTCCAGCTCCATGAAGTCCTGGTGGTAGCGGCCCAGGGCCGTGGAGCCCGCGGCGTCGCCGCCCACGTCGAAGACCACGGTGTCCCAGTCCATGGCGAAGGCGGACTGCACCTCCGCCGGGAGCGACAGCGTCTCCACGCTGGAATTGGTGAAATTGGGCGAAACGAGGCGGATCTCCTTCATTCTGGTCATGATGCCGGGCTCCGTGAGGCGGAAATAGGTGTTCACCATATCCAGATCCAGGATCTCCGTACGGCCGGTCTCCGCGGCTCTGAGGGCAAAGTTGATGGCCAGCTCGGTCTTCCCGCTGCCGTAATTCCCGATCAGAACATACATTTTTTTCATCGATTTGCCCCATTTTCCCCGTTTTCGTTCATTGATATTTTAGCATTTTGCACCATTAAGTCAATTGCGCGATATACTGAGAAAAGATGGATACGATATCATTCATGTATGGTTGGAAACGCAGCAAATCCGCCGTTTCGGAGAAGTCGTGATTTTTCCACTTGATTTGCCCGCTTCCATGTGTTATCATAGATAAGCTTTTACGGAGGGTTAGCTCAGCTGGTTAGAGCGTCCGCCTCACACGCGGAAGGTCGACGGTTCGAGTCCGCCACTCTCCACCAAACAGAAAACCGTCGGCAGAAACCGGCGGTTTTCTGTTTTTTCCGGAGATCCTCCGTTCGCTATAGACAGATCTATAGTTTTTCAAAAGCGCGGATCTGCTTTTTTGTTTAATCTACATATTGCACAGCGAAGACTCTTGTGATACACTGTCGTCATTCAAAAAACACGTGTCTTTAAAATAAGGACACTTCAAGGAGAAAGCTATGAAAGTTGCAGTTCTCGGATTCGGAACGGTGGGTTACGGTGTTTATGAGATGCTGAAGAACGCGGAGGGCCTTGAGCCCGGCCCCGTTCTTGTGCGCCCCGGAAAGGAGGACGCGGATTTCAAGGTCAGCTCCATCGGGCAGATCACCGGCGACCCCTCCGTGGAGGCGGTGGCCGAGGTCATGGGCGGCGTGCATCCCGCCTTTGAGTACGTGTCCGCCGCGCTGTCGGCCGGAAAGCATGTGGTCACCTCCAACAAGGCCCTTGTGGCGGCCTGCGGGCCGGAGCTCGAGAAGCTCGCCGACGAGAACGGCGTCGCCTTCCTGTTCAGCGCAGCCTGCGGCGGCGCGGTCCCCTTCCTTCACAACATCGCGCTGGCCGTGGAGAGCGACCGGCTTCTGAGCCTCGGCGGCATCCTCAACGGCACCACGAACTATATGCTCGACGCCATGCAGAGCCGCTTCATGACCTACGCCGACGCCCTGGCCGACGCGCAGGCCCTGGGCTACGCCGAGGCCGATCCCACGGCGGACGTCTCCGGCATGGACGCGCTGCGCAAGATCATGCTCGCCTGCGCCGTGGCCTACAACATGCTCCCGGACAGCGGCCTGTGCCGCGAGGGCATCGAGAGCATCACCGCCGAGGACGTCAACCACATCCAGGCCGGCGGCTATACCTGCCGCCTCGTCACCTCCGGCGGCCTGTCCGAGGACGGAAGGCTTTATGCCTACATCGAGCCCGTGCTCTTCCCCGCCAATGCCCCCGAGTGCTCGGTCCTGAAAAACTTCAACATGGCCAAATACGTCGGCCGGAACGCCGGGCAGATCGTGTTCATGGGCCAGGGCGCCGGCCGGTGGCCCACCGCCTCCGCGGTGCTCCGGGACCTGAACGACATCCTCCACGGCAAACGCTTCATGATGCGGCCCGACTGCAGGAGGGTCTGCGCGGACAACACGGTCTGCGCGCACCGGTACTACGTCCGGCTGCCGGAGGCGCTGCAGGGCGCCCTGCCCGCCGAGAAGGCGGAGGTGTTCGACGGGGTGGCAAGGATCGTCACCAAGCCCCTGTCCGTCAAGGCCATGCACGATTTCGCGGAAGAATCCAGAAAGGGCGGCAGCAGCATTTTCTTTGCGGCCATCGGTGAATGATCCATGCTGAAAACAGTGAAATTCGGCGGCTCCTCCGTTGCGGGGGCCGAACAGTTCCGGAAAGTCAAAGCCATCGTGGAGTCGGACCCCTCCCGGAGAGTGGTGGTGGTGTCCGCGGCGGGAAAACGCTCCCCGGACGACCACAAACTGACGGATCTGCTGTATCTGTGCCATGCGCACCTGCAGTACGGCGTCTCCTGCGATGAGATCTTCGACACGATCCGGGACCGCCTGCTCTCCATCCGCGACGAGCTCGGTCTCGCCTGTCCCATTGAGGAGAAGCTCGACGCCCTGCGCGCAAGGCTGAACAAGGACTTCAGCGTGGACGAGCTGGTCTCCCGGGGCGAGTATTTCACCTCCCTGCTCATGGCGGAATATCTGGGCTACGCCTTCGTGGACGCGGCCGGCTGCGTCTTTTTCAACTTTGAGGGCCAGCTGGACATGGAAAAGACCGAGACCGCCATCAGGGAGGCGCTGGACCAATACGGCCGTATCGTGATCCCCGGCTTCTACGGCAGCCTTCCCTCCGGCAGGATCAAGGTGATGTCCCGGGGCGGAAGCGACATTTCCGGCGCCCTGGCCGCAGCCGCCACCGGTTCCGACATCTACGAGAACTGGACGGACGTCTCCGGCATCCTGATGGCGGATCCGCGGATCGTGGACAGCCCCCGCTCCATCTCGAAGATCACCTTCGGCGAGCTCCGGGAGCTTGCCTTCATGGGCGCCTCCGTCCTCCACGAGGAATCCGTCCTTCCCGTCCGGGAAAAGGGCATCCCCCTCAACATCCGCAACACCAACCGCCCCGAGGACCCCGGCACCATGATCGTGGGCAGCGTGGAGGATGAGGAGGAGGAAGGCGAACGCTTCCTCACCGGCATCGCCGGCAGAAGAGGCTTCAAGGTCCTCACGCTGCACCGGCACGACATGAACCTCAGCCACACCCTCTCCAAGGCCCTGGCCGTGTTCGACCGCTATCACGTGAACATCGAGCACATCACCCTCGGTCTCGATTCCTTCGCACTGGTGGCCTCCTCCGCCTCCCTGGGGGACAGCCTCTATGAGATCCTTTCCGACATGAAGAAGGAATGCCACGCCGAAGACATCGAGGTGGAGGAAAACATCGCGCTGGTGGCGGCGGTAGGCAGAAAGATGTCCTCCCGTCTGGGCACCTCCGGGGAGATCTTCAACGCCCTCGGGGCCCACGGCGTGAACATCCGCACCATCGCCCAGGGCGCGGACGAGCTTTCGATCATCATCGGCGTGGACAACAGCAATTTTGAAACGGCCATCCGTGTGCTGTACGACGGGTTTGCCGGATAAATACAAAGGAGAAGACAAGATGAAAAAGTTCAACATCGCGGTCCTCGGCGCCACCGGCGCCGTCGGTCAGGAAATGCTCAAGGTCCTTGCGGAATACGACATTCCCGTGGAAAAGCTCCTCCCGCTGGGCAGCGCCCGAAGCGCCGGCCGGAAGATCCTTTTCAAGGGGCAGGAGATCGAGGTGCAGGAAGCGACGGACGGGTGCTTCAAGGGAATGGACTTCGTTCTCGGCGCCGTGGAGGGGGACATGTCCAGGCGCTTTGCTCCCGCCATCAAGGCCAGCGGCGCCGTGTATATCGACAACAGCTCCGCCTTCCGTCTCGATCCCGAGGTTCCTCTCGTGGTCCCCGAGGTGAACGGCGCGGATGCGTTTGAAAACAGGGGCGTCATCGCCAACCCCAACTGCTGCACCATCATCGCCCTGATGGCGGTGGCGGGCATCGAAAAGCTCTCCCGGATCGAGAAGATGGTGGTCTGCACCTACCAGGCGGTCTCCGGAGCCGGGCAGAACGGGATCGCGGAGCTGGAAAGCCAGATGAAGGCCCTTGCCGCCGGGGAAAAGCCCGAGGTGAAGACCTTCGCCACCCAGATCGCCCTGAACGTCATCCCCTTCATCGACGCGCCCTACGGCAACGATTACAGCAAGGAAGAAATGAAGATGCAGAACGAGGGCCGGAAGATCCTCCACGATCCCGAGCTGAAGGTCAACTGCACCTGCGTCCGCGTGCCCGTGATGCGCTCCCACTCCATCGCCGTCACCCTGCGCACCGAGAAGAAGCTGGATCTCGAAGAGGTGAAGAAGGCCGTGGCGTCCTTCCCCGGCTGCCGTCTGATCGAGGACTACGAGGGCAGGTGCTACCCCACTCCCCTCGACACCACCGACCAGGATCTCGTCTGGGTCGGCAGGATCCGTCAGGACCTGACCGACGACAACGGCATCACCCTCTGGTGCTGCGGCGACCAGATCCGCAAGGGCGCGGCCAGCAACGCCGTGCAGATCCTGAAGCTGCTGGCGGAAAAGGGCTGAAGCGCAAAAAGCATAAAAAAAGAACGGCTCCGTCTTTTCGGACGGGGCCGTTCTTTAATTTACGCCACCAGGTTGTTCACCCATTTCCGGCTCTTCAGGAAGAAATAGCCGATCACGCACTTGATCAGTTCCAGCGACTGCACGATGCAGTACATGGGAAGGATCCGCATGTCCGTGAAACGGGAGAGGACAAAGGCCACCGGGATGCACAGGACCCAGACATACACGCTGTCGAACAGGAAGGTGATGATGGTCTTGCCGCCGGAGCGCAAAGTGAAATAGCAGGTGTTCGTAAAGGCCAGAAAGGGCATCAGGCAGGCCGTTACCGTGATCATCCGCGCCGCCAGCGCCTTGACGGAATCCGAGGTGTTGTACACCCGGGGGATCTGCGGCGCCAGGAGCACCATGAGGCCTCCGATCGCCGCGCACATGACCACCGCGAAGGCGATCAGCTTCCGGTCCTCGTCCACCGCCTCCTCCAGCTCTCCCGCCCCCAGCTTCTGGCCCACCATGATCGACACGGTGGAGCCCATGGCCAGCACGGCGCAGAAGAACAGATTCGTGATGGTGGAGGAGATGTTCGTCGCCGAGACCACCTCCAGCCCCCGCATCGAGTAGCACTGGTTCAGTATGGTCATGCCGCTGGACCACAGCAGCTCGTTGAGCAGGAGGGGCGTCCCCATCTTCAGCACCCGGCGCACGAGGCTCCCGGGCACCTTCAGCGTGCGGTAAAGGCCCTTCGTGAAGGACTGCGCCCTCTTTCCCGCATGGGTGCGCAGCACGATGACGGCGCATTCGGCCAGCCTCGCGATGACCGTGGCAAGGGCCGCGCCCTTCACGCCCATCGCCGGAAATCCCAGCTTGCCGAAGATGAAGATATAGTTGAGCACGAGATTGACCAGCACCGCCGCGATGCCGGCCTTCATGGGGAGCATGGTCTCCCCGGTGTCGCGCAGCGTGCCGGCGTAGACCTGGATCACCGCAAAGGGCACGATCTGCAGCAGCATGACGGAAAGATACTCTTCCGCGCAGGCGAAGGCCGCCTGCAGATCCAGCGACTCCTCCCCCTCATGCAGGAACAGGGCGATCAGCCTCCCGTGGAACAGGAGCAGCACCGTGAAGGCGATGACGGCGATCAGCGCCGCCGCCCAGACCTTGAGCCGCATGGTGGCGCGGACGCCCTCCTCATCCCCCTTGCCGTAATACTGGGCGGTGAAGATGCCGGCCGCCGCCACGGCGGCGAACATGCACAGGCTGAACACGAAGAACAGCTGGTTGACGATGGCCACGCCGGACATGGGCTCCGTTCCCACCTGCCCCACCATGATGTTGTCCAGCAGATTGACGAAATTCGTTATGACGTTTTGAATGAGCACGGGGACCATCACCGAAAACATCTTCCGGTAGAATTTCCGGCCCCCGATCAGCGATCTCAGATCCATTTTATTCCCAAGGCTTTTATCAGCCGGTCTGAAAATCCGCAGCTGCGGAAACTGCGCAGCTGCGGATTTTTTCTTTCGTCCGTCCGGACGCCCGTTTTACTCCGTGGTGTAGTTGTCGAAGTATCCCTGGATGTACACGATGGGCGTTCCCTTGTCGCCGCTGCCGGAGGTAAGGTCGCACAGGGAGCCGATCAGGTCGGTCAGCTGACGGGGCGTTGTCCCTTCGGACACCATCTTGCCCACCAGGTCCGCGTCCTTTTTCCGGATCTCCTGCTGGATGGCGCTGCGCAGCTCCTCTCCGGAGAGTGCGGCGAAATCGTTGTCCGCCAGATACTTGAGCTTCAGTTCGCTGGGCGTTCCGTCCAGACCGGCGGTATAGGCCGGGGATACCACGGGGTCGGCCAGCTCCCAGATCTTTCCGACGGGATCCTTGAAGGCGCCGTCGCCGTATACCATGACCTCCACATGCTTTCCGGTCTTTTCCAGCACGATGGCCCGGATCCGCTCCACCAGCTCCTGACAGTCCCTGGGGAAGAGCTTCACCCGGTCCTCGGTGGCCTTGTTGCTGCCGAGGAGGCCGTATTTCTCATTGTAGCCGCTTCCGTTGACGGAAGAGGTCATGATCTCGTCCAGGCCGAAGACCCTCTGCGCTCCGGCGGCCTTGAGGAGGCGCTTCGTCCGGGCGCGGGTGTGGATGTCGCAGCAGAGCACGTTCCCGGTATAGTCCAGGATCTTCCTGCAGTCGTTGGCGAAGACCACCTCGACCTCCGCGCCGGATTCCCGGATCAGCTGCATGTAGTAATCCACATAGTCCATGCCGGTGAACCGGTGCTTCACATAGCCGAACAGTTCCCGGTAGCGCTCCAGCGAGAGCACGTCCCGGTAGGGGTCTACGCCCTTCTCATCCAGAAGGTCGATGTCGAACAGGTGGTTGCCCACCTCGTCGGAGGGATACGAGAGCATCAGCGTGATCTTCTCCGCCCCCTTGGCGATGCCCCGGAGGCATACGGCGAAGCGGTTGCGGCTGAGGATGGGGAAGATGACCCCGATATGCCCGCCGCCGAGCTTTGCCCGCACGTCGGCCGCGATGTCGTCCGTATCGGCGTAGTTGCCCTGCGCCCGGGCCACAATGGCCTCCGTCATCGCGATGACGTCCCTGTCCCGGATCTCGAGCTCGCCGTTTTCCGCGGCCTCGAACACGCAGTCCGTCACGATCTTTGCCACGTCATCCCCGCTGCGGATGATCGGTGCGCGAATGCCTCTTGAGGAAGTTCCAACCATGCGTCTCATATGCAGTACCTCTCTTTACAATCATATTATGCGGAGTCCGGAACCGTCCGTGCAAACAAAATAACAGAGTAACTATAATACGGCGGAGCCGCAATGTACAATACTATTTTTATCTTTCGGAGATATTTTTTCCGTCTGTCCGTTCAGAACTCGTCGTCCCGGAGGACGTCCACGATGGTCTCCCCGCCGTTCGCCTTTAAGAGGGTGAACACCGAGAAGCCCTTGTAGTCCAGCTGTCCGTCCTTGTCGCCGGGGTCTCCGATGCAGCTGGGG
>JAEEGL010872148.1_pt1 | contig 11788 bp, 11 predicted proteins | sample 9134231 | NCBI WGS metagenome assembly JAEEGL01 (sample SAMN16246548, study PRJNA631951) | gut metagenome | biome: gut microbiome; feature: rumen; material: fiber-attached | host: Bos | place: Iran: Karaj | collected 2018-10 | reverse complement strand
GCTGGGCATCGACATCGGTCGGCTGGAGCGGGCCTTTCACATTGACGCCCCTTTCACCGTCTCCGGCTTCCTGCAGCGCCTGGGGCGCACCGGGCGGCGGGGAGCACCGGCGGCAATGTGGTTCGTCATGCGGGAGGAGCACCCGGAGCCCAGGGCCATGCTGCCGGACATGATCCCCTGGTATCTCATTCAGGGCATCGCCCTGGTGCAGCTCTATATCGAGGAGCGCTTCGTGGAACCGCCCAGGCTGGAGCGGCTGCCCTACAGTCTGCTGTACCACCAGACGCTGAGTACCCTGGCCTCCTGCGGGGAGATGACCCCCGGTGAGCTGGCCTCCCGCGTGCTGCCCCTGGCCGCCTTCCGGCGCATCACCCAGGAGGACTACCGCATCCTCCTGCGGCATCTGCTGGAGATCGACCACGTAAATCGGACGGAGAACGGCGGTCTCATCCTGGGCATCACCGGGGAGCGGATCACGAACAGCTATAAATTCTACGCCGTATTCCGGGAGAACGTGGAATACTCCGTCCGCGCCGAAAGCCAGGAGCTGGGCACTATCGTCAAGCCTCCTCCCGTGGGAGACAAGATTGCCATCGCAGGCAGGGTCTGGGTGGTGGAGGAGGTGGACCACCAGCGGCGGGAGGTATATTGCGCCCTGGTGAAGGGCAATATTCCCGCCTATTTCGGGGACGTGGCCGGGGACATCCATGACCGCATCCTGGCGCGGATGTTCCGGGTCCTGGAGGAGGAAAAGGTCTATCCCTATCTCATGCGTCACGCCATAGCCCGGCTGGGGGAGGCCAGAGACAGCTTCCGCAAGTCGGGCATGGGCAAAAAGCCGCTCATCCACCTGGGCGGCAAAATGTGGGCCCTCTTCCCCTGGCTGGGGAGCTATTCCTTCCTGGCCCTGGAGCGCTTCCTCCGCCTCCGCTGCGCCTCCGCTCTGGGACTGAAGGGCATGAACCCCTCCCGGCCCTATTACCTGCAGTTCACCATGCAGGCGGGCGAAGAGGAGTTTTTCCGAATCGTGACGGAGGAGGCGGAGAAGGATTTCGACCCTCTGGAGCTGGTTTTCCCCAAGGAGGTCCCCGTCTTCGAGAAATACGACGAATACGTGCCGGAGGAGCTGGTGCGCAAGGGCTTCGCCCTGGGCGTGCTGGATGTGAAAAGCATGAAGAAGCGGGTACGGAGTTGGAAGAGCTTCCTTTGAGAGGAAGGGATATTGGAACGGGGACGGTTTTGTTGACACCCCACGCTCTGCGTGTTGTGTCAAGCAAAACCGTCCCCGCTGACTTTCTGGATTCTGGCTCGTCAGATCTGCTCTCCCGGGTTGCCGTCCTTTCTGCTGCCGCTCATAGGTAAACCTCTTAACAGGTGCTCCCATTCTACACCGCTGTGGAGGTTTTCAACAATTTCAGCTGGTTTCGCAGCATTGCCTCTCGGGCGATTAGCCCTTAGATCTATATTTTTTCTATCAAACGCTTCTTGATTTCATTGAATTCTTCTTCCGTCAAAATACCCTGATCGAGCAGTTCCTTATACTTTTTAATCTCATCTGTGAACGCCAACTTCGTTTTTTCCGTTTTCGCTTCTTCGTTTTCTGTCGCCTCTTCTTCGTTTTCAAATTCTTTTGCGAGGCTTTGGATTTCCACCAGGTCTGCATCAAGCTCCTCATCCGTATAAGAGAACTTCGCTTCGTCCAGCACGCGAGCCAGCTTAAATCCCATAGGCCTCAACGTGGCAAAAGTGATTGCACCCGATACGCCGCCGCCAACGATAGGGATTGCTTTCGATACCGCATTGCCGAAGATTCCTTTTGTCATTCTCACCCCGAGAGCCTTGGCAATAGATTTGATGATCGGGTAATAGAATGTCTTTGTCAGTGCCATTTGCGGGATTTTTTTCAACGCCTGTTTGCTTAACTGTGAGGACAGCACTCTCAATGTAGCAGCTGCGCCGCCGGCTCCGAACATGACGCCGCAGTAGATAATGATCGTATGCATAACCCTGTCCTCTTGGAGGTTTCCGTCGCTCCACAAGTCGTCTTCACCGTACAGATAGGCGATTTCCTGGGCAAGACGCAATGCAAAGCCGAAGAATTGGACCGTATCTGCAGGAATTGTCGCAGCCATAGCAATGCCTCCCGGCAAACCTGCCGCAAAAGAAACCGCCGATGACGTCAGCGTGCGACTTGTGATCAACTTTGTTGCGAGTTTCATGAGTTCTTCGCTGCTGACACCTGCTTCGACCGGCCCGACTTGCAGGATTCTTTCTCTGAGGCTCTGATTTGATTTTTCAAAGATAGAGCTTAAAAATGCATCCCGGTTTACTTTGACTCCCGGCAGTTTGATTGCGGTCTCAATGACCTGAACCAAGGCATTGCTTGAATTCTCCGTGCTGGTTTGTGCCATTATGGATACCTCCTGAATTAAAATCTTCTGAACCTCATTTTCCCTATTAAGCCAGGGTTTTAAGCTCGCTCCCATTTCGGAGAATGCTTCCCCGTCGGACTGCTCGGGCATTTTCCACCCATCGAAGGGGGACTGCTCGTTGGCCGGCCTTGGGATTCAAATCGGGTTTGGCTGCCCCCGGCTTTTCCGCAATGCTGACAGACTGCAACCCAACGTACGCTCATACACAAAACCTCCTTTTAGTTTGTCAGAATAAGCCTCTTGGTCTTTTCAATCATTTTCAAGCTTACAGGAATAGTCCTTACAAAACGAATCCGCGCTTTTGTCGTACCCTGCCAGCATGCATTTTCGTTTGGCTTTATCGTCATACTCCCAGGTGCCGGCTTGAGGTACTCGCGGCCGGATGTAGCTGTTGGTAGGATCATACCAATGCCTGCAAAACGCGCATTTTTTCACTTTGATATTGGAAACTCGCATATTCCATATCTCCTTGTTTTCCTAGGGAACTCGGAGGCCGAAAGAACCGCACCCTTATACGCGTGTGTTCTCTCCTTGTCGCTGTGGCCATACATCAATCCCGCCTTCGAAGGATTAATGTCTCAGAGTCCTATCTCTTTTTTCTTCACCCACTGGAAACCATCGCACTTCGTGATAACCGCAACATCCACCGGGCCGCCCACGGTGCCGTTGTTTCTGTCCACGATAAAGCTGCGGCGGAGAGACGTCAGTTTGATCATGGATTCCGCCAACTCCGCTAGCTCGGTTATTGCCAGATGCGATGTAGAGGCAAGCACTTCCTTGACATACTGATCACCCATAAAATTGATCATATTCTTATAGACTTTATCCGGCAGGTCTTTGAGTGCATTTTCCACCAGCTCCCGTTTTTGTGTGCTGAGCTCTTTCTTGCTGATCCCTTGTATCGCACCGCTCGCTGCATCCCGGATGAATTCTGATATTTTATCGCTCATATCGTCGTCAATCCCGAAAAAGAAGGTATCCATTACGTTGCTTTGCGCCAAAGTCTCAATATGCGCGGAAGAACGTGTACTGTTTCCCGTGATTTTTTCATCCGATACGATCCGATAGCGCAATTTCCGGTTGATCCAGCCGTTAATGTGGATATGTGTCATTCTCGGATAGAGTTCTTTTTCTCCATAGCCAGCGAAGCATATCCCCGTATAATCTCTGCTGTTGATGTCCTTATCCAGCATATCATACTCTATCGCAGCGATTCGCTTGAGTTCCTCTTCGGTGATCCATCTCAGTTCTTCCCGGTCTTCCAGGATATCCCGCAGAAGGGAATAATCCTCATAGCGCCAGGAAGACTCCAAATACTGCCTAAAGTCTCTGGTCTTTATCTTATCACTGTCCTTAAAGGCTTCTTCAAGCTCATCGATTGCTGCCTTCGCTATAGCCCTGCATTCCTGTTCATCCAATTTGCGGGAAAGCTTCCCCTGCTTATCTTCGATACTCCCTCGATAGTTGTGGTCGAGCGTAGTCAAGTCTTCTTCTATGAAATCACGGATAAACTCGTCCTCATGACTCGAGAAATGAAACATATCGTCATTCTTTTCAAGAAACCGATAAAAAGTTTCAACATAGTCTTCCAGCCGCGCAAACGGCGTTTGGCCCTGCAATGATTTGGCATACAGATTCAGGATCAATTCGATCGGAACGGTCATAAACGCAGCAGCGTTATACCAGACTACCGCCACAGTTGGTGTCAGCTGGATAAGCTTTTGCCCAGAATTGTGGATCGCCAATCGATTTCCAATAGTCATAGCGCTGTCTGCCGCAAGGGCTATACCATCTTTGTTCATGATACAGATTCCTGCACTCACTTGTTTATCAACTCCATTCTCAATATTTGTTCATGATGCAGATTCCTCTGGATTCATTGACAGATTGCCTTCTTCCCAATACCCTCACCACATCCCCCTGGCTCCGTAGCCACATATCTATCCCATCACCAAACACCTCTGCTTCCACGGTGTATGCGCCATCCTTCTCCTCCAGCACCCGCGCCGCAGGAAGCCGGTCAAGCACCGCTTCCAGGGAGAGACCTGTATAGACGAATCGGACGGTGCGCAGCTTACCGCCGTACATGAACTGTACCCGCTTGCGGAACTCCCCTTCCTCGAAGCGTTGGGCATAGGGGACGTGGAAGTGCTCTTTTGTGACGGTCATTTCCCGTATGCGGTCGATGCGGTAAATGGTGGGGCTCAGGTCGCCCGGATCGTCGAAGTGTTCCTCCCGGTCGATATCGTCAATGAAGGCGGTAAGGTAAAAGTAAAACTCGGAGACCATGATCCCTACGGGCTGGAGGCGACGCCGCACCAATTCCCGCCCTTTCAGCCGCTCATAGCCGATCTCGATGATTCGCCGCTCCCGAATGGCGGTCCCCAGGTCCCAGAGCATATCCACGAGCTTAACCCCGTGCCGCGGTTCTATGTAATGAAATTCCTCATTGCGGATGAGGGCGGTCACGGCCTTTTTGTTTTTCTCGGGAACGCAGCGCTCCACCAGCTTATCCAGAATGGGCAGCATTTCCTCTTTTACCAGGCTCCGGCTCTCCAGGAGGATCTTGCACACGGCCAGAATCTCGCTGTTGGTGAGGATGCTGTTGTCCGCATCCTCCAACAGATAGCCGCCCTTCGCACGGTCATAGACGACCGTTTTTCCATGGCCTACGCCCAGGGTGTTTTCCTGGTAAAAGTCTCGGATATCCTCGATATCCCGCCGGATTGTCCGCTCGGTCACCCCGAAATCCCGCGCTGATTCTGCTTTGTTGATCATTTCCCCGGCGTTCAGGACAGCATACAGGGAGAGGATTCGATCATACTTCGACATCTTCGGCATAATGATCATCCTTCATTCTTTTGGCTCGGATATAGTCTGATTATATCCGCGCAGATGGACATCCTCTGTCCTTTTCAATAAGTTCAGGCCTTTTATCGCATTACTAATGCGATAAATTATAATGGTAACAAGAGGTTCTTGTCAATATCACCATTACATAAACTAATGCTAAAAGGTGGTGTTGACATGGCAGGGAAGAAAGCAATCAATGCGGAGATTGGCATGAATATCAAGCGGGAGCGGGAGAAAGCGGGCCTTACGCAGGAGCGCCTGTCGGAGCTGATGGGCATCGGTGTAAAAAGCCTTTCCGCTGTCGAGCGGGGTACGGTCGGCATCTCGCTGTCTGCCTTGAAGCGGTTATGCGGAATTCTGTCCGTATCCAGCGACGCCTTGATATTCGGCTCAATAGAAACGAATGACACTGCGGGACTGTTGGCCCGCCTGGAGCGATTGACGCCCGCTCAGTTCTCCCTCGTGTGTTCTGCCGTGAATACGACCATCGAAGCATTCGCGCTGGGAGCGCCCGAGACAGGAAGCAGAAGAGCGACCGCAAGCGGAAACGGCCCCGTATAACCCGTTATGCCCTTTGAACAGCTCCATTGACAACCCGGCTCCGGCAGCGGGGGAGGACCTGGAAGCAAGGCCCTCCCCCGCTCTTTTCTTCTCCGCGGAAACGTGTTATCCTATGGGCAGAAAACAACGCTGCAAAGGAGGAAACCACATGACCAAGGACGAGATCCTGAACAACCAGGCCCTCAGTCAGCACATGCTCTTTTTCAGTCCCCTGAACAAGCACGCCGTATTCGAAAAAGGCGGCATCCACTACGAGGACCAGAAGCCGGGGGTCCGGGTCCTGGACTACGGCAAGGCGGAATTCAACTTCCCCGCGGTGGAGGCCGAGACCGTCACCGTCAGGGGCTGGGGCGGCTCCATGCCGGGCGAGTACGCCCTCATGAAGCAGCCCGACGGCAGCTGGCAGGCCGTTGCGGAGGACATCCTGCCCGGTTTCCACTACTGCGACTTCTTTGTGGACGGGGTGCGTACCGTGAACCCCCTGGCCCCGGTGGGCTACGGCAGCTTCCGGGTGTGCAATTTCTTCGAGATGCCCGCGCCCGACAGCGCCTTCTGGCTCCTGCAGGACGTGCCCCACGGGGACGTGCGCATGGAGCTCTACCCCAGCAGCGTCAACGGCCGGGTGAAGGCCGTCTTCGTCTATACCCCGCCCGGCTACGACGAGCACCCGGAGAAGAAATACCCCGTACTCTACATCCAGCACGGCGTGGGCGAGAACGAGACCGGCTGGGTCTGGCAGGGCAAGCTGAACTACATCGCCGACAACCTGATCGCCGCCGGCGAGTGCGAGGAAGCCATCATCGTCATGAACAGCGGCTACGCTTTCAGGGAGGGGGAGATCAACATGTTCCTCCCCGGCGACTTCGAGAAGGAGCTGACGGAGGACTGCATCCCCTTCATCGACGGGAAGTTTCGCACCCTGGCGGACAAGGACCACCGGGCCATCGCCGGGCTGAGCCTGGGCTCCTCCCAGGCATATTCCATCGGCCTGCATCGCCGGAAGGACCTCTTTTCCTGGATCGGGGTATTCAGCGGCGGCATCGGCCGCGAGGGTCCCTTCGGAGAATTCGACGTCTCCGAGGCCTTCGCCGACCCGGCGGAATTCAAGCGGGATGTGAAGCTCCTTTTCGTCTCCTGGGGCACCCATGAGCCCATGGGCGAGGGGAACGCGGCCTTCCTCGCGGAGCTGGAGAGCATGGGCATCCATGCCGTGCAGCACACCCACGAGGGTTGGCACGAATGGGACGTCTGGCGCTATGCGGCTGCGGAATACCTGCGGCGGCTGTTTCGGTAAGGAGGGACGACGATGAATCAGGCTTATGACTCCTATCCCCTGTTTTTTGACGACGTGCACAAGGACCTGATTTGGGGCGACCGCTCCGAAACCGGGGCCTACCGCCCCCTGCGCAAAGGGGCGGAGCTGCTCCCCGGCGGGAAGGTGAAGCTGAATTTTCTTGCCCCGGAGAACGCCGGGACCATCACCGTCAAGGGCTGGGGCGGTTCCATGCCGGGCAGCTATGAGCTGAAGCCCGACGGGGACGGCTACTGGTCCTGCGTGGCGGACGACCTGCGGGACGGCTTTCATTACTGCGATTTCTACGTCAACGGCGTGAAGACCCCCAACATTCTCATGCCCTACGGATACGGCAGCTTCGCCCCGGCCAACTTCTTCGAAGTGCCCGGCGGCGTGGACCCGGAGCTCTATCTCCTCGCGGACGTGCCCCACGGCACGGTGCGCATGTGCCTCTATCCCTGCACCATGACGGGCAAGACCCGGGCCTGCTGGGTCTATACCCCTCCGAAATACGATTTGGAGCCGGACAAGCGCTACCCCGTCCTCTATCTCCAGCATGGCGGCGGTGAAAACGAGGTGGGCTGGGTCTGGCAGGGCAAGGTGAACTACATCTCCGACAACCTGCTGGCCCGGGAGGCCATCCGGGAAATGATCATCGTCATGAACGACGGGTACGCCTTCCGCCCCGACGGCAGCGGCAACGGCGCCATGGGGGACCTGGACGAGGTGCTGGTGACAGACTGCATCCCCTTCATCGACAAGAAGTTCCGCACGATTCCCGACCGGCACCACCGTGCCATGGCCGGGCTGAGCATGGGGGCCATGCAGTCCAACATGGGCGTCTTCCGCCATCCGGAGGCCTTCGCCAGCGCCGGTCTGTTCAGCGGCGGCTTCACCCTGAAGGGAGACGGCTTCGACCTGACGGATGTCTTCGCTGACCCGACGAAATTCAGGGAGCGCTTCGACGTTCTCTTCATCTCCGCCGGAGAGCAGGAGCAGCCCATGTGCGATGACCTCCGTGCCATGGTGGCGGAGCAAAACGCCCGGGGTGTGGGCACCCATTTCTATTCCTGCCCCGGCTTCCACGAATGGGACAGCTGGCGCAACGCGGCGAGGCACTTCATGGAGCTGCTGTTCCGGGAGTGAATCGGCGTCCGCGCAATACAGAGCCCGCGCATTCCGCGGCACTTGCTGCAAAACCGCCGGGGCCCGTCGGGTCCCGGCGGTTTTTGCGCTGTCAACGGCACTGCACCATTGGGAAAAGGGCGGAGCGGCTCATCTGCAAAAGGGGCTGCGCAGCCGTGTCATGCTGCGTCTGCTGAGCTTCGGCGGGGACATGCTGCGCCCGCCGGGCTCCGCTGAAGCGGGAACCGTCGCCTTTGACGCCGGCCCTGCCGGAGAAATTATCGTATTTCGATAATATTTTATTGACAATCAGGATTGTCCGTGCTATCCTACCCGTGACAATGAACCATTCATTCTTTGATCCTTTTTTGAGGGAGGAATCACCATGGAACAAAAGACCTTGTCCCGCTGGCTCAAGCTGGTCCTGATCATCGTGGGGTTCTGCGGGCTGGCGGTCTACGGGGCGGTCCTGCCGCTCTACGGCCAGTCCATCCTGGGCGCCAATCCCGACATGGCGGACCGCTACTGGCCCTGGCTGATCTTTCTCTGGGCTACCGGCATCCCCTGCTATGCGGCGCTGGTCTTCGGCTGGAGGATTGCCGTGAACATCGGGCGCGACCGTTCCTTTTCCGAGGACAACGCAAGGCTTTTGAAGCGGATTGCCCTGCTGGCGGCGGGGGACACCGTCTTCTTTTTCGCGGGGAATCTCGTGCTGCTGTTTGCGAACATGAGCCACCCCGGGGTGGTGCTCGGCTCGCTCCTGGTGGTGTTTGCCGGCGTGGCGGTGTCCGTTGCCGCCGCCGCCCTGTCCCATTTGGTCCTGAAAGCGGCGCAGCTCCAGGAGCAGAGCGACCTGACGATCTGAGGAGGGACACATGGAAGGCGAGATCATCTTCAACATCGACGTGATGCTGGCCAGGCGCAAGATGAGCCTGACGGAGCTGTCCAACCGGGTGGGGATCACCCTGGCCAATATGTCCATCCTCAAGACGGGCAAGGCGAAGGCCGTCAAGGTCTCCACCCTGGCCAAGCTCTGCGAGGCTCTGGACTGCCAGCCCGGGGACCTTTTGGAGTATCGGAAGCCGGGCCCGTGAACGTCAAGCTGATTCAGCCGCGGATGCGCAGGCGGCCCATGGACACGGATTTGAAGCTGCATATGGCCCCGCCCCTGGGGCTGCTGACCGTGGCGGCTCTGCTGCGCGCTTCTCACCGGGTCACGGTGGAGAATGAGAATGTGGGCGCTGTGGACCTGAGCGATTCCCCGGATATCGTGGGAATCTCGGTGACGGTGGACGTACTGCCCCGGGCCATGGAGATCGCCCGCTCCTACCGCAGCCGGGGGATCCCGGTGGTGGCGGGGGGCGTCCACATCACCACCGCTGCCGACACCATCCCGGAGGACGCCTTCGACGCCCTGTGCATCGGCGCGGCGGAGGGGACCTGGCCGGAGATCATGGCGGACCTGGCCGGCGGCGGACTGAAAAAGCGCTATCGCTGCCGGGGGCCCCTGAGGGGAGAGGACATCGTCTCCCCGGCCTATGACATGATTGCATCGGAGCCATATCTCTACTGCAACGTGGTGCATACCAGCCGCGGCTGCCCCTTTCAGTGCGATTTCTGCTATAACAGCGGCCGGGAGCACCGGTATGTCAACCGGCCCATCGGGGACGTTCTGGCGGACATCCGGGCCACGGGGCAGAAGCACATTCTCTTCATCGACGACAATTTCGCGGGCAACCGCGCCTGGACGAAAGAATTCCTGCAGACCATCCGTCCTCTGGGACTGAAGTGGAACGCCGCCGTCTCCCTGGACGCGGCCCGGGAGCCGGAGCTGCTGGACCTCATGCGGGACAGCGGCTGCCGCAGTCTCTTCATCGGCTTCGAGAGCATCGACCCGGGTTCCATCCGCAGCGTCCACAAGGGGCAAAATCGGACCGGAGACTACGACCGGGCCGTGGCGGAGATCCACCGCCGGGGCATCATGATCAATGCCAGCTTCGTCTTCGGTCTGGACGGGGACACGCCGGAGACCTTCCGGGCGACGCTGGACTGGATCGTCCGCAACCGCATCGAGACCGTGACCTCCCATATCCTGACCCCCTATCCCGGCACGGCGCTTTATGAGCGGATGCTGGCGGAGGGCAGGCTGCTGACCCATGACCTGTCCCTCTACAACACCGCTCACGTGGTCTTCCGGCCGAAGGGCATGACGCCGGAGGAGCTGTATCGGGGCTATCTGTGGATTTACGAACAGGTCTACAGCCTGAAGAACATCCTCCGCCGGCGGCCCGAAACCCGGCAGCAGCGGATGAGCTACTGGCTCTTCAATCTGCTCTACCGCAAATACGGCCGCTACACGGACCGGCTCTGCAAGCTGGTTTCCTATGAGCGCATCGGGCGTCTGGCCCAGTTTCTGAGCCGCTATCGGACGGAAAGCGAAAAGACGCGGGCCGGGGCGGCGCAGAACTGCCGCACCGCATTCACCGAAATGGAAGGACAAAGCTGAGCCGACGCCGTACCCGGCCCGAAAGTGAAAACCGGGGACCGCATCACAAAACGGTTCCCGGTTTCCACGCATCCCCAAAGGGGATCCTCTCTGTTCACAAACGATTGCTTTTCTTCGGCGTCAGTCCCCGGGGCGACGGCCGGGCTTCGCCCCGCGAAGCGGCATGGGGCGGAAACACGCAGCCGCCATCTCTCACAGGGCGATGGGGACCGCCTCCGGCGGGATGGGGCAGACGTAGCCGTGGGCGGCGGTACGCTTTTCGAAATTCTCTTTCGCCGCGGCGAGGAGCGCCGAATCTGTGAAAAGGTCCGCCGCCGCGCCGCAGAGGACCTTGGCAGCCCAGAGGAGACCCTTGTCCCCGATGGAGGAGCCGCCGCAGCTCACATTCTGCCAGCTGTGGCCGGGGGCTCCGGCGGGGAAGCAGAGGGCGGTAAACTGGGCCGTGGGGGTTAGCCAGCTCACATCCCCCACGTCGGTGGAGCCGGGGGTGAAGTCCTCCCCGCTGTAATACGGCAGGAGGAAATCATTCAGCGCCTTCTTCCCCCCTTCGCTGAGGGCGCGCACCTCCTCCGCAATGGCGGCGTCCTTCTTCGCCCCCAGACCGGGGAGGCCCTCGGAAGCATAGGTCCGCTTCAGGGCCTCGGCAAAGGCCCGCTCCTCCGCCGTATATTCCGGCAGGGGCAGCGCGCGCATATTCTCATAGAGGCACTTTTCCAGGGGGGGATTTGGCAGTGTATTGGCCGTTCCGTCGATGAAGGTGCGCTCGAAGCTTGTCTCCGTCATCAGGGCGGCGCCCCGGGCGATCTTGTCCACCCGCTCCTGGAGGGCCAGGGTGTCCGGCACGTCCCGGCTGCGGACCATGTAGAGCACGCTTGCCCTGGGCTGCACCACATTGGGGGAGACGCCGCCTCCGTCGATGATGGCATAGTGGATGCGCGCCTCATCCTTCATGTGCTCCCGCAGGAACTGGACCCCGATGTTCATCAGCTCGAGGGCATCCAGGGCGCTGCGCCCGTG
>JAEEGL016900405.1_pt1 | contig 11789 bp, 6 predicted proteins | sample 9134231 | NCBI WGS metagenome assembly JAEEGL01 (sample SAMN16246548, study PRJNA631951) | gut metagenome | biome: gut microbiome; feature: rumen; material: fiber-attached | host: Bos | place: Iran: Karaj | collected 2018-10 | reverse complement strand
TCCTGCCATACGCCGCTCCAGACCACAATGGAGGGAAACGCGGAAGGAATGGTCAGAAAATCCTTCGCCGTGCCGCCGAGGACCCGGATGACGGAATTGAATACGCCGCTGCCCTCGCTCAGGAACAGGGTCAGCATGGAACAGAGCACCACCGTGGAGATGAAATGCGGCGCGTAGGAAACCGTCTGTACGGTTTTTTTGAAGCGGGTGCTGCGCACTTCGTTGAGCATCAGCGCGAAAACGATCGGAATCGGGAAGGTGCACAGCGAATACACCGTAATGGTCAGCGTATTGCGGATCAGCGTCCAGAATATGGGAAGGCTCCAGAATTTTTCGAAATACTTCAGGCCCACCCAGGGACTGCCGAGGATCCCCTTGCTGGTGCTGAATTTCCGGAACGCGATCTGCACGCCGTACATCGGCATATAGTTGAACAGAAAAACATAGACAACCGCCGGCAACACCAGCGTGTATACCTGCCAGCGCGTCAGCATCACGGAAAGCCTGTTCCTTTTTCTGATATGCGGAATTTTCTTCTCCATCCGGATCTTCCCACTCCTTCCTGTTCTGCGGTCCTGTGTTTCTCCTGCATATGATACCGGAAAAACGCCGTGTCCGCAAGGAAAAAAACGGCAGACGTTGGTAATTTTCGGCTCTGCCGGCACGGTTCGGGCCGGTTTTTGCCTGCGGAGAGGTGAAAAACACCAGCATTGTCCGTTTTTTTCTATTGCCATCCGTCCCGCCGCCGTCTACAATACACTTATCCAATTATGAAAGGAGACCGATCCATGAAACGCATTCTTTCCGTTCTTCTCGCGTCCGTGATGCTGCTTTCCCTGATGGGAGCGGCCCTGGCGGACAAGGACTACACCGTCTGGGAGCCCGCGTGGGACCTGAGCAAGGTCGAAACCATGAGCTACAAATACTATGAGCCGAACTGGCCCATCGCGAACGGAGACATTACCCTGACCGTGGCAAACTCCGTGGATTCCTCCGTGTACCGTGACCAGGACGACACCTGGTTCTGGCCCTGGGCGGAACAGGCCAGCGGCCTGGAATTCGAGGTGCGCCCGATCACCGGAGAAGCGCTCAACGAACAGAAAAACCTGATGTTCGCGGGCGACGACCTGCCGGACGTGCTGATCGGTATGAAGCTCACCACCGGCGAACTGATGCGCTACGGCGTGCAGGAAGGACAGCTGCTGGACCTCACCCCCTATATCAATGAAGAAAATATGCCCTGGCTCACCAAATGGTTCGAGAGCTATCCCATCATGAAAGCCCTCTCCACCACGCCGGACGGCAAGATCTACACCCTGCCCTTTGTGAAGATCAATTCCGACTACTACGGCAGCCAGCTGACCCAGAAATACAACATGGAATGGCTGAAGGAAGTCTATCCGGACCTGCCGGATCTGCCCACCACGGAAGACGAGTACTACGCCTGGGCGGAAGCCACGAAGGACGTGCTGCCGCACACGCTGGACGAATTCACCGAACTGATGTACAAGTTCAAGGAGCTGCATCCGGACAGCACCCCGTACGGCGGCGTGCAGAAGAGCAACGACATGCTGTACTGGCTGCTGAACGCGTTCGGCTACCTGCAGAGCAACTCATTCGGCTCCAACCCGACTCTGCGCAACGGCGAAGTGGTCATCCCCGCCATCGACGACACCTTCTATGAGTACCTGAAGCTGATCCATCAATACTACGAGGACGGCATCATCGCCAAGGATTACTTCACCGCGGACGCGCTGGTCGCCACCGCGCAGGTGACGGACAACAAGATCGCGGTAGGCTCCGGCCTGAGCTATTCCAACCTGCCGCTGCCCGAAGACTACCACAAGTTCGACGCGCTCTACCCGCTGACCAGCCAGTGGAGCGAAACCGCGCAGGTACAGGAATCCAACGGCTACGGCGTGGGCGGCTGCGTGCTGAGCACCAAATGCGCGAACCCCGAAGCGGCGCTCAAATTCCTCGATTTCTTCTACAGCGACCTGGGCATCTATTATCTCTGGGAGATGGCCATCTACGGCTCCGAAGACACGATGGGCAAGATGATCGGCTTCTACTATGAGGACGGCGCGAAGCGCTTCCCGGACGTGCTCAACGGCACCTTCGAGAACTCCCTGGCTTTCGTGCGCGGCATCGGCATCGGCCAGGCCGGCGCGTTCGGTAACCGCAGCCACTCCATCGAGCATCCGGACAAATACACCACGATGATGGAAACCCTGCAGCATGTGGAAGGCGTGCCGGACGATCAGATCAACCGCAAGGCGCTGGCCTATGACCACGGCGACAACTACGCCCGTATCTGCAGCCGCGAGCGCGTGCTGCCCTATGTGGTCGACGCGTATCCCTACATCGTGTACTACAGCGAGGAAGAGCAGGAGAGCATCGACGAGATCACCCTGATGCTCAACGACTACATCGAGTCCTCCGTGGCCAAGTTCATCACCGGCGCCACGGAGCTGACCGAAGAGAACTTCAAGGCGTTCGTGAACGAGTGCAAGGTGTACGGCGCGGACGAGCTGCTGGAAATCTACAAGGAAGGCTATGCCAATTACCTGGCCTCCCTCGAATGATCCCGGGGCGTGAAAACGCCTGATCCGGACGGGGCTGCCGCTGTTCAGCATGTGCGGCAGCCCCGCTTTTTCTGACAGACCGGAGCGAAGCCGGAAGAGGGAGGCACCTCCCTGCCGAAGGGCTGCGCGGCAGCCATTGTTTTTATGACCGCCATCGGATCGGTACGGACAGAAAGAGAAAAGAAACCGTTCCCGGACTCTTCTTTCTTCCCGCACAAAACCGTCCCGCTTCATGACAGAAGCATGGAGAGAAGTTACGATGTGACTTCTCTGCCGCTCCGTTGACAAAACCGCACTCCCTGTGTATCATTTTATTAATTAACTGCGAGCCATGCAATGAGGAGGCCGCTGATTTGGAGATGAAACCATGACCGGACACCCATCCCGCGGCAGCGTGCTCAAAAAATACCTGTTCACCTACGTCGGCATCGCGATCGCGGTCTGCGCGGCGCTGGGGCTGCTTCTGATCGGTGCCTCCTCCGCCGGTCTGAGGCAGCAGGAAGAGGATTCGATCCGCGACCGCCTGATGTCCGCGGCCGAGGATTTTTCCTACCAGCTTGACCTGATGCGGGATCTTTCGGTATCCCTGAAGACGACGGTGAATTACCAGCCCCATGTGCTGCGGGTCAACCCCTATTATGACATGGAGCTGCTGAAGGATTTCAGGAAATATACCGGACTGTCTCCTGTCGTGAAGGATTACTACCTGTGGTATGAGGACACGGACAGCGTATTCACAGCCGTTTCAAAGCTGCCGTTTTCTCTTTTCGCCCAGATGCTCGGCACCGCGGAAGGACCGCTGCGGGAAAAGCTGTCTTACGGTGTCACGGAAATCGGAACGGAGAACGGCAATGCTGCCGTCTGTGTATTTCCGATCCGCTTCACCAGCTATTCCAGGAACAGTACGGCCCGGCTGATCTTCATCCTGGACAGGGACGCTCTGCGCGACCGCTACAGCGGGCTGTTCCGGCTGGATACGCTGTCGCTCAGCGCGGACGGCGTCATGCTGATCGGCGAAGAAGAGCATGAAAGCCTCCGCGTGCCCATGCGCACGAACGGGGTGGAACTGGTGTTCTCCTCCAAAGGCGTTTTGTCCGCCAGCCGCTTTCCCCGCCGGATGCTGGTGATCGTTTTCGCAATGGCGCTCCTGTTTTCCGTTCTGTCTGCGGTTATGGCCTACCGGAGCTATCTGCCGATCCGGAATCTGGCGGCGCGCTTTGAAAAGCCGGATTCCGATACGGAAGACGAACTGGCCCTGATCAATCACGCGATCGACCGTGTGCTGCAGCAGAGACAGGCTTCCGTAACCGCACTGACGGAAAGCCTTGAAAAGCTGACCTCCATGCGCCGGATGCTGCGGCAGCAGCTGCTGCTGCTCATTATCAGCGGTGATTACAATCCCGCGCTGATGCCGCGCCTCGCGGAAGAGGGAATCGACCTGAGTGAGGGCAAATTCGTGATGGCGCATATGAAACCCTGCTCCGTTCCGGAGGATGTTCTGACACACCGGGCGGAACGGCTGTCCGACGCGGACGCGGCTTACCTGATGACCCGGCTTCCGGGCGAGCGCGGATGGGCCCTGCTGATCCGCGCGAAAGACGCCCAGGCGCTGGAGACCGCCTGCGATATCGCGGCGGACGACCTGGCGCTGTTCGTTCCGGACGCACAGCTGCACTTTGGCCCGGTATGCGATACGCCGCAGAAGCTGGCCTATTCCCTGGCCGTCGCGGAGGGTGGGCAGGAGGACGGGGACGCGCAGGACCACGCCGGCGAGGAACTGAGCCGTCTGCTGCGCCTGATCGCATCGGGTGAGGAGAAGGAAGCGCTGCAGACGCTGGACACGCTGCTTCAAAAAATGCAGAAGGATTACCCGTCGGAACTGTTCCGGCGCTACCGGATGACGGAGATGCTCTACCATCTGGTGCAGGCTGCCCGGGAAGCCGGGTACGAGGTGCCGGACGCCTGGGTGCGAAGCACCGTTTCCATCGCGGACTGGCAGCGGTTTCATGAATCGGTCGGGGAACTGGTATCCCTCTCCTGCCGCGCGGCCGGAAAGCGGGAGCAGCTTCCCGCTTCCGCTGCCCGCCTGATCGAATACATCCGGGAGCACGCCTGCGAGGAGGATCTGTGCCTGGACCGCGTCAGCGGTGAAATGGACATCAGTGCCAAGCAGGTGAGCCGCGTCGTGCGTTCCGCGAGCGGCATGGGTTTCCGCGAATACATCACGCAGCTGCGCATGGAAAAAGCGGCGCAGCTCCTGGCGGAGGGCAGAAGCTCCACCGAAACCGCGCCGCTCGTCGGCTTCACCGACGTGAGTTATTTCACCAAAGTATTCCGCAGCGTGATGGGCTGCACCCCGGGACAGTACAAACAGAGCTTGTAGCCTGCTTGTCATTTCCGGTGTTTGATGATAGAATAGCCCTGCATAAGAGGGGTGCCGGCCGGAATGCCGGAGGCTGTCTGATCAGGCCGTCGTTTTTTTCAGGCAGCCGGAAAGGAGAGATACATATGGAAGAAGTGGTTCGTCTCACAGGCGCGGATTATGAACAGGCGATCGATTCCCTGGATCTGGTATTCAGCCAGCGCGACCGGCCGCACCGTTTTGAAACGGCGCTGCCCCGCATGTGCGTGCCGGACGACGAGCACATGGGCAGGCATTTGGCCGTCAAGGTGGACGGGCGGATCGTATCCATGCTGGGTGTGTATCCGCTGCCGGTTGTGATTGCCGGCGAAAGGTTCCTTTTTTCCACCACCGGCAATGTGGCCACAAAATACCGTTACGAGGGCCGGGGCTACGCCCACCGGCTGCTGAACAGAGCCATGGAGGAGCTCGGCCGCATCGGCGCGGACGCCTCCCGCCTGGGCGGATTCCGGCAGCGCTACAACCGTTTCGGCTTTGAGATCGCGGGCAGCGTATACCGCATGAACGTCGGAAAAGCCAATATCAAGCAGATCGAAACGGATCCCCTGCGTTTTGTTCCCATCGAAAAAGAGGATAAGGAAACGCTCGCCGCCGCGCAGCGCATCCAGACCCGGGCGCCCTTCTACTGCGACCGGGGCGATGCCGACGGCTTTTACCGCACCCTGATCGCGTGGCAGGCCCGTCCCTTCGCGGTCTATGACGCAGACACGCTGGTGGGCTGCCTGTGCGCTTCCGCGGACGGATGCCGGGCAGAGGAGATCATCGCCCGGGACGCGGAAATCATGGAGCGGACCGTGATCTGCTGGATCCGGCAGATGGGCGTTCCCTCGCTCACCTTCAGCCTGCCGCCCTGGAACCTGGAAGCCGTCCGCCGGCTGAGCAGAATCTGCCAGAGCCTGAGCATCGATTCCCCGTCGCAGTTCAAGATCATCAACTGGGCCGGCATCGCGAACGCGCTCTGCCGCGTGCAGAACGAGCGGAAGGAAGTGCCGGACGGCGAGTTCGTACTGGGCATTCAGAACGGCCCCACGCTGCGCTTTCTCGCGGAGAACGGAAAAGCACGCTGCGAGGAAACCGGCGCGAAGAGTGACCTGACGCTGAACGCGCTGGAAGCCACCCGCTTCGTGTTCGGGCCGCAGGCGCCCTGCACCGTCGCGCCTGTCAGCAGCGCGCTCGTCTCCGCGCTGCTGCCGCTGCCGCTCACCTGGTGCGGACAGGACAGGGTATAAATCTCCATTCTCTTCCTGAAAGGGGATTTTCCATGACAACAATCACGGTTTCCGGGATCAGAACCATCTGTTCCAATCCGGACAGCCTGTTCCGCTATTTCGGCTGGCCGTCCGTGACCCGCCTGCCGGACGGCGGCCTGGCCATGGTCGCCTCCGGTTTCCGGCTCGGGCACATCTGCCCCTTCGGAAAGGGCGTCATTTGTTACAGCCGGGACGAGGGGGAAAGCTGGACCCTGCCCGCGGTGCTGTTTGACACCCCGCTGGATGACCGCGACTGCGGCATCGCAGAGCTTGGCGGAGGGAAGGTGCTGGTCACCTCTTTCAACAACTCCGTTCAGGCGCAGCGCAATTGGAACGGCCGCCCGGGCGATCCCCGCTCCCCCGCCCTGCGCGCGCTCTCCGAAAGCTATCTTGCCGCCGTGGAAGAAGCGGGCGGCGCGGAGGAGAAGTATCTGGGATCAACCTGCCGCCTCAGCCGGGACGGCGGCGTCACCTTCGGCCCCGTCTTCCGGGTGCCGGTTTCCTCCCCCCACGGGCCGTGCGCAGCAAAAGACGGCAGCGTGCTGTATGTGGGCCGGTACCACAGCAGCGACGACAGCCACGAGCCGGGCAGGGCCACCATCGCGTGCTATCGGCTTTCTTCCGAAAACCCGGAAGAGGAAGCGCCCGAAAAGCTCGGTTCCGTGCCGGTCATTTCTCCCGACCTTCTGATGTGCGAGCCGCACGCGATCGAACTGCCGGACGGAAGGCTGCTGGTGCATATCCGTGTGCAGGGCACGCATGAGGGGCGCAGCTTCTTTACGGTGTATCAGAGCGAATCCGCGGACGGCGGACACAGCTTCTCAGCGCCCGTTCCGCTGCTGCCGGAGCAGGGCGGTTCCCCGCCCCACCTGCTGCTGCACTCCTCCGGGATCCTGATCTCAAGCTACGGGCACAGGCAGCCGCCCTACGGCGTGCGCGTGATGCTGAGCCGGGATCTGGGCCGCTCCTGGGAAACGGGCCTTCCGCTGTATGGGGACGGAAGGAGCGCGGATCTGGGCTATCCGTGCACCGTCGAACTGCGGGATCATTCCCTTCTGACCGTGTATTACGAAAACCTCGGGCGTGAATCCGTGATCCGCGCAATCCTCTGGAAGCTCGGCTGAAAACCGGCCGCCGGGAAGGATACAGAGACTGCGTCCGGGGAGAAGGGAATAGGCAATAGGGAATAGGACCTGCATGAAATCTGTTTGGAAAACCAGCCCCATCCGTCCCGCTTTGCGATGCATCAGGAGTACGGTAAGGCGCGGAAAGAAGCGTGAAAAGAACTCAAAGCATAGAACAAACTGAAACCTTTCACTTTTCACTCTTCACTTTTCAATGACCGCCGCTCCCTCATCCCCGTTCCTTCCCGGAATTCTCCCGGGGTCTGCCCGGTCGCCTTTTTGAACGCCTGGTTGAAATATTTGGTGGAACAGAATCCGCACTGTTCCGCGATTTCCCCGCTTTTCATACCGGTATCTGCCAGCAGGCGCTTTGCATGGTCGATGCGCACCTCATTGAGCCTGCCCATCAGGTTTTTGCCGGTGTGCTGCTTATAGAACCTGGACAGATAGGAAGGGTTGTAGTGCGCCGTTTCCGCCAGCGTGCTCAGGGTGACGTCCTCCGCGAAATGCGCTTCCAGGTATTCCTCGATCCGGCGGATCAGCCAGGTGTCCGTATCCTGCCGGGCGTTTTTTCTTTGCTCGAACAGCCGTTCCGCGGCACTGAGCGAGGCCTTTGCCCATTCCTCTCCCGTAGCATAGGAATCGGACGCCCGGATCAGGCGGCTTTCCTCCGTTTCGGGCATGCCGTACAGGTTCAGCGCCTCCGAAAACAGCAGTGACAGCGCCGCGCGGGCGGAAGCGGGGGGCGCTTCCGCCGTGCGCATGGCGGCAAGCCCTTCCGACAGGGCCTTGAGAAAGGCTTCCTTCTGTCCGCGCCGAAGCAGTTCCCAGAGCATGTTCACCTCGTCCAGCGTCGGAAAACGCGGCGGCCGCGCCTTCGCCGCTTCCTCCGTGGGCAGCATCACCATGCCGCCCTCCTCCCGTACGCCCTCCAGCGCCACCAGGGCGCGCTGATACAGCGCGTGCAGGGCGTTCCACGGGGCAAAGGCGCCGCAGCATACCAGCGCCAGGGATGCGTGCCTCTTTTCTTCCTGCATCTGAAACAGCGCGCCGAAGGTTTCCCGCACAAACAGCGCCGCCTCCTGCGGCGTGTATTTCGCGTTATCCTCTTTCTGCTGCACCGCCCATACGCAGCGTCCCGCGGACGGGTAAAAGAGGACCGCGAGCCCCCAGGGGGAGAGCGATCTTGTCAGGTATTCCTGGGCGGAGCGCATCAGCTGATCCCGCTCGCGCAGGGAAGCGTTCGCGGTTCCGATCACAAGCAGCGCGGGGGCGTGCAGGCGCAGCGGGAGGTGCAGCTCCTCCAGATCGCGATCGTCCGGAAGCGGGGTGCCCCGCACGATGATCCGCTTGAGAAAATACCGGGTCAGCTCCGTATACAGCGCCTGCGGATCCTCCGCCGCCTCCGACAGCCGGACCAGGCGCCGCTCCTCCTCCAGCACGCGGATCTTTTCCGCCACCGTATCCCGGATCAGATCGTAGCTTTCGATTTTCAGGATATAATCCACACGCTCGTATTTCAGTGCCCGGTAGGCAAAGTCAAACTGATTGTAAGCCGTCAGCAGGATGAAAAAGCACGCCGGCCACAGCCGTTTGGCACGGTCCAGCAGGTCCAGCCCGCTCAGGCCCGGCATCGATATATCCGACAGGATGATGTCAAAGCGCATCCGGTGGATCAGCGCGTCCGCTTCCTCGCCGGAAAGCGCACGGTAGATTTCCAGATCAAAACACTCGCTCAGGTATCCGTACAGGGAATTGACGATTTTTTCCTCGTCATCCACGATCATCATGCGGAACATCGGGTTTTTCCTTTCTGATGGTGATTTCGGAACAGAATCCGCCAAGCTCCGAACGGGATACCGTAAGCCCGCTGCCCTCGGGACAGGCCGCGCGCAGGCGGCGGCTGATATTGAGCAGCGCCACGCTTTCCCCCTCCGGGCTCTAATCCGTTTCCAGCCATCTGCGCACCTTCCGGATGGTTTCATCCGGCGTGTCCTGTCCGCTGTCTTCCACGCGGATGCGGATTTCCGCCTCGGACGCGGCAAAGCTTACCCGGATCATGCCCTTCCCCGGCCGGTGCCTGACGCCGTGCTCAAACGCGTTTTCAATCAGAGGCTGGAGCAGGATCTTGGGTACCTGCATCTGCTTTTCCTTCTCCGGACAGGGCGCGAACTCCGCCTGCACACGGCCGCCGAAGCGGATCTGCTGAATGCGCATGTACGCTTCCGCGTGTTCGATTTCCTCGCCAAGCGTGGCGTATTCCCGGTTCTGATCCGTGATGTAGCGCAGGTAATTGCCCATCAAAAGCGCCAGCTGCTCCGCCTGCTCGTATTCCTCGTCCATCAGCATGGCGCGCAGGGTGAAATAGGTGTTGTACAGGAAATGCGGGCTGATCTGGTACTGCAGCTGCTTCAGTTCCGCGCGCGAGTGCAGCAGGCGCAGCTCATACTCCTGCCGGATATAGCGCTGGGTATGCTCACACATCCGGTTGAACTGGTCGAACATCTGCTGGAATTCCGTGCTCCAGGTCGGTTCGATGCGGGTGGAAAAATCCCCCTCCTCGATGCGGCGCATCGCCCGGTCCATCCGGCGGATGGGTCTGCGGATGAAATATGCCGTCACGATGATCATCAGCGCCAGCAGGAGCATCACGACGGAATAGCCGATAATGGTCGTCATGCGGTACGCGTGCCACTGCCGGTCCAGCGTTTCCATCGGGGTGAGCTGGCAAAGCTTCAGCGGCAGACTGCCCACCTGCCGCCAGGTGGCAAGATAGCGCTTGCCGCCGTTTTCCAGTTCCCCGACGCCGTTTTCACCGTTCTGCAGCAGCGAAAGAACGCTCCGGGAGGAAAGGCCCTCCCACAGTGTGCGGGAAAAGGCGAAGACTTCGTTTTCCCCGGCGCGGTCCAGCGCCAGGCAGAATACGGCGTCGCCCTCTTCCCCCTCAAACTGCTTCAGGTAGCGGTTCATCGCGTACTGCTGCACGCGGGCGGACGCAAATACGTTTGTGCCGTACGCGCCCACGCCCACATCGCCCGATACGATAAAATGGATCTGCCCCGCTTCGGTGAAAACGTCCCGGTACTCCCGCGCCATCACGCTTTCCACCAGTTTTCTTTCCTTTTCCGGCCAGGTGCCCGAGTTGTCCAGCGTGATGAACCACTGATATTCCGGCAGATAGATCGTCACCGTCACGCTCAGGCTCAGGGAGGCCTGTACGGAACGGATCTGTGCCCACAGATGCTTCACGCTCTGCTCATAGCGCGTGCCCAGCATATTTTCCGTGATAAACAGCTTCACCTTCAGCAGCTCGGAATCGGACAGATACTGGTACAGGATCATCTGCAGCGTGGCGATGTCCGCCGCCAGCATATCCGCCGCGCCCGCGGTCTCCGTTTTCTCGCTCTCTTCCACATACGCCCGGAACCCGCTCAGCGAACGGTTCACGATGCCGAGCACCAGCCCGCCCGCGGCCGTGAGGCACACGATTGCCAGCACCAGCAGCACGGCCAGCAGGGAATGCCGCCATTTTCGCGTTTTTCGCATCTGATCCCCCATCAGGATGCCTCCCGGTGTCCGACGGCCGGAAGCCCCGTTTTTGCCAGGGTGTCCACGGCCCGCTTCTCCGCTTCCTCCTCCGGGACCGGATGCCCCTCGAGCGGGTAGGGCATGCCGAGCGCGCGGTACAGGGAACCCGAGTACGCGTGATAGGGCAGCACCTTCACCTCGCGCACATGGCGAAGCGGCAGGAGCAGGCGCCCGATCGCCCCGATTTCCCCGTCGTTGAGCCCCGGGATCAGCGGGATGCGGATGTCGATATCGACGCCGGTTTCATCCATGCGTTTCAGATTTTCAAGGATCGGGGCGTTTGACTGCCCGGTCAGCTTCCGGTGCAGCGCGTCGTCCGCGGCTTTGACGTCCCAGAGCACCCTGTCCAGATACGGCGCCGCGTCCGCGTAGGCTTTCCAGGGCGCGAAGCCGGAGGTGTCCAGCGCGCAGGAAATCCCGCGCTCCTTCAGCAGCCTGAGCAGCGCCAGCACAAAATCCGCCTGGGCCATCGGCTCGCCTCCGGAAAGGGTGACCCCGCCGCCCGTCTGTTCGTAGTAAAGACGGTCCGCCTCGAGCTCCGGCAGCAGTTCCCGCGGCTCCGCGTCCCGTCCGTACAGGGCCAGCGCGCCCGCGGGGCACTCCTTCGCGCAGCGCCCGCAGGCGGCGCAGCGCGCACGGTCAAAAACATGCTCTCCTCCGCGTATCGTATGCGCCGCGCACAGCCCGGCACAGTGCCCGCAGGATGAGCACTTTTCCGCAAAAAAGGCCAGCTGCTTTTCTCCGCGCAGCCCTTCCGGGTTGTGGCACCACAGGCAGCGCAGCGGACAGCCCTTCAGGAATACGGTGGTGCGTATGCCCG
>JAEEGL013930931.1_pt1 | contig 11789 bp, 9 predicted proteins | sample 9134231 | NCBI WGS metagenome assembly JAEEGL01 (sample SAMN16246548, study PRJNA631951) | gut metagenome | biome: gut microbiome; feature: rumen; material: fiber-attached | host: Bos | place: Iran: Karaj | collected 2018-10 | reverse complement strand
TTCTCTCCAAATTCACCACTTGCTCTAAGTGCAGCTTCATTATCTCTTGCCCACTCGTCAATCACGCTTGCTGCAACCAGGGCAGCATGGTCATTGTGCTGAACATCACCCTCACTGTCGTGGAAACCCACACAGGTGGGACAAATACTCTGCATGAGGGTTATCTGGTCTGGATGGGTCTTTCCCTCAACATGATTATATGTATCGTCATAGTCGTGACTGCTTTCTCCTTCGTTAAGGACCTCCTGATATCGGCCATAATCAAATGTGCCATAGTTGAAGTCGTACACATGCTCTTCATCATTACCGATAGTCAGCTTGTCCATGTGATCGCTACCGATAACAATATGCGGATTCTGTTCTGTATGATCTGCAGCATAATAGTACTCTAAAGAACAGTCATTGTTTGGCCTGAGGTAGGTCTCGTAGTCATCATATCCTTTATATACCTGCTGAATAAAATAATCACCACAATCAGGAGCCTCATAAGTGATATTCGGATGATGCTGGAAATACGCCTTGGCACGAATCTTCTGTCCCGAAGTCAGTGCAGGGGGGATTTTCATATTATAACTCAGAGGATCACCCCAAAGGTTCTTCTCTGCATTAGCTGTACGAGTATCAGATTTGAATGCCCAAAGAGCACTATAGCGACCAAAGGCACCTGCACGAGTAAAAGCTACATCGCCTCTTAAGTCGACAACATCCACAACGGGCAACTCTTCTGCATTCGTCTTAGCATGTTCAAAGCCCCAATCCTGATAGGGATCGATGTTATTACCATATACTTCTTTAAAGACATCCTCGAATGCCTTTATCTTTTGCTGAGCCACTGGTACATACTCAGCCTCTGTCTCAGCACAACTGAGGACAAGTGCCCCTGCGAACAGAGCCAATGCGCCTTTAATCAAATACTTTCTCATTGCAATTAACACTTAATAGACGTTACGTAACTATAAAACTAAATCGATTTGGCTGCAAAATTAATTAAAATATCGATAACTTGTATCACTTTCTCTGTTAAATTCTGTAAAAGAGAAGAAAAAATGATGTTATTATGCAATTATTTTTGTAATTTTGCCCACATTATTTATAATAATAAGAAAGATATGAGACGCTTAAGATGGATGACATTGATGATGGTGGCCGCTGTTGTGGTGGCAAACTATTCTTGTACAAACCGTGATTTGTTCGATCAGGAAGCCACACAGAATATCAGTGACAGCCTGTCGCCAGTGGACTCCCTGGATAAGTATCATAATTGGTTGCTGACGGACTCACGATCCATTACGGTAGTGGCCAATGCCAACGTGAATGCCCAGTGGCTGAAAATCCTGACAGCCGACCCCCGTCAGGACGATAATGCCGAGGTAACAACGCAGGTGATGATTGCCGACGGCGAGTCTACCTATATAAGCTTCTGTTATCCCAAACTTGTCACTACGCTCTATGCCGCACTGATTGACGACCAGGGGCTCTATACTGTGACGTCCTTCACACCTAACGATAATAAGGTAGACTTCTCTGAGCCTCTTTATACCAAACAAGTCATTACTTATATGCCTCAGCCGCAGACGTTCGTCTACTGCTACGAAGAAGAAATGCCCGACTTCCTGACGGTGGATTTCGACTTCAACGATGTAATCCTGGACATCTCTTACGAGCGGACTGGAGAACGGGAAATGCGCTTCCATGTGAAACTGGCTGCTGTAGGTACAGACCATCAGGTAGGCGCTGCCATCCGACTGAAGAATTTCAAGTATGACGAGATCGAGAGCGTCACTACCTTAGGTGATGCCTCGTTCAATGTGAATAACAAAGGCGAGGATGCTCCTGACCAGATGCTTGCCGTGCATAAGCGAAAGGAACTGCTACTCCAGAGCAACAATACAGACAAGGATGCTGTGATCAATCTATTCTGCGACGCTCATTGGGCCACGGGTACCCTACGATCATCAGACGAATACTACGGCATGATAGATCGTAAGCGTTTTAATGTGAACAAAGGTAGTGGTACCGACTACCAGACGATGGTGCCCAGAGAGGTGACCTATATCGTGACCTTCAAGGACAAGTCGGGCCTTGAATATCTGAGTTTTGATTTGATCGACCCCTTTATCATCAAGAATTATAACGGCGGCATCTTCGAAGTGCACCAATATGCCAATCGTAATGACTGGGTGCTTTATGAATATAAAGTTGCTGAAATCGAGAAACTGCCTTGGGCGTTGATCATCCCTTATAAGAAGTTCCGTCACCCATTAGAAGGCGAGAACATCGGCTTTAGGAAGAAAAATGTGCTGAGTTTCGGTGCCTACGGCAAGAGAGGGCACTCCTTCGGAGAATGGTCGATGAACCACACCATCGCCCTGGACTGGTACCTGAACGAGAACGCCACAGAAAGCCTTGTGTATTAATTTTACTCGTCGGCAGATGTCCAGCTGACAACCTTGCCTGCAGCAGCATTGCTACCGGTATACCAGTAGAGGGCCGTTTGCATGTCCGAGGCCCAAGTGCTGAACTGCGGATAGGCCACTCCGATGTTGAAACCCTCAACAGGCCAGAACCACTGACGCTCACTATTGCCATTGATGATAAAGTAGAGCGGTGTCTCGCCTGTTTCCTGAATGCTCACCTTACCATTGTCATTTTCTGTACGTAATGAGAAGACCAACTGATCAATGCGGGCATTGCCATCTGGGAAACTAATCTCGCCTAATTTAGAAAACACTCGGGTTATCGACGAAGCATTAGCAGTCTTCGAGGTACCCACACCAATGACTGCATGTACCTCATCGCCAAGATCAGTACCTTTATAGATGACATTGGTCTTCATGGTATTGCCTACACACATCACCAACACATTAGACACATAGACACCATTGCCATTGTCGACGGGCACACTTACTCGCAGTACCACATCATTATAGTCGTAATCTTTCAGTGAACCCTCGATTGTCTCAAAGGCATAATACACGCCATTCGGCTCAGGCTTCGTTGAAGAACTCTTTGACAGATAAGTCGTATTATAAGATGGAGAAGTTCCGTAGGTACAAGTTTGTCGCGAAGCATCACCACAAGCATTGGTACTGATATCGTCGTTCCAGAAAAATGCACCCTTATTGCCCACTTGCGCCCAGTGGTAGTTGTTATTGTCAATGAGTCTTCCCTCACAAGCGTTGAGCCAATAGTAAAACAGGCGGTTATTGTCGGATATATGATCAATGTTATAGTCGACAGAGAACGATTCTGGCAGTATCAGTTCCACATGATCAAGTAGATAGGTGCCTGCCTGGCCATCAGTAGTGACACAACCATTACAATTGTCGACCTTCAACAAGGCATTGGCAGAGAAATTGTTACCCGTGGGTCCCCAAACACCAAAGTTTTCGATAGTGATGTCGGTCGTCTCGATGATGGCACCATTGCCCATAAAAGCAACCTTGTCACCCTGGGCACTGCCCTTAAGCACAAGCGAAGGACACTGAGTGTAACTCCAGTCGTCGAAACGGCTACTCTCCGAGAGCGTCAACTCAGTGGCAACAATCATATTGGCAGCATTCTGCAACGAGAAATTATTACCTTTGATTTGCTGCAACCGTGCTCCTCCGCGATTAATAAGCTCACCCTGGGCTCCATCCTTGGCCTCACAAGTCACAGAAGTGGACATTGACCCTTGGCTGCCAAGAGTACCGTTATTGTAGAGGCAACATCCATTCAGACGAATCTCCTTAGTCTGAATAACACCAGCATTATAACTATATGTACCGCTGCCCGTGTTGTATTCTAAGGTACCCTCACCTGTAATCTCGCCACCAGGGAGAACATAGATCTGGCCAGCCTCTCCATTACCAGAGGACAAGGCACTGAGCGTCATGCCCTCAGGGATAACCACTTTACCACCGTTGCCGACAACAATCACATTACCATTAGCCACACGCTGGTTGAAACTAAGCGTCCAAGTGCCAGACACATAGACACTCATATTGCCACGAATACCGAGTGAGGGCAAATAGCCGGTATAATCTTCACTGATGCCGAGACGAAGACGATCGTTACCCTCTGGCTCTGACACCATAGAAGACACCTCAATGAAAGGACCTGTGGTATAGTCGCTTAAGTCGGGCATCTGCATGATGGGCACGCTCCAACGCTCATCCATTCCACCCGTCGTCTGTGTGATTGTCTCAGGCTGACGACCGCTGAAGATTACCTCACATCCATCAGCTTTAGCTGGAAACGCCTTACAGACAGCATGTCCACTGCTATCGAAACAGGCAGCATAGAGCAGGGCATTATGGGCAGGACGACAGACCGTAATGCTCTTCGATTCACCTGACTTTAGACGCGCCATGCCAAGATAGGCTGCCGTAGCATCATAGATTGCCGGTGTAGGAAGAATGAATACCTGGTATTCAATACTATTGCCATAGTCAACAGATATCTTGACAGACAGACCTGTGGAGGTACTCCAGTCCTGCTGGGTATCAACCTCTTTACCACCCATCACAAGGGCTAAGAAATTATCTTTGAAATCTTGCTCCGGCGTTGACTCGGATTCCTTTGTACAGCCTGCTGCCGTTAAACAAATCATAACAGTAGCCAACACCTTGATCCAACTCTTCATTATCATACGCAGAGGCTTTATTGATTCATAGTGGACCAGCCAGGGCTTGAACCTGGGACCTCCAGATTATGAGTCTGTTGCTCTAACCAACTGAGCTACAAGTCCGGGTTTCGGGTTGCAAAGTTACGGGAAATTATTTAAATATCCAAATTTTTTTGCTGAAATAACGAAAAATGATTAACTTTGCGGCCTTATGAAGACCATTTGCTTGAATAAAGAGCTAAAAAAAGGTTCAGAATGTGTCGCTACCATCGGTATGTTCGATGGTGTTCATCGAGGTCATCAGTTGCTGATCGGCATGGTGACAGAGAAGGCTCGTCGCTTAGGAATGACTTCAACGGTCATCACCTTCGATCGTGCCCCACGGCAGGTGCTCGATCCGACGTTCCACCCACAACTTCTCACCACCCTTCAAGAAAAGGAGGAGGCCATCAAGACATTGGGTGTCGACGAACTAGTGGTGCTACCCTTCAACCGTGAGACGGCCTCTCTGTCGGCACAGGCTTTTATGCATGAGATCCTCAGCGAGAAGTTGGGTGTAAAAATGCTCATCACGGGCTATGACAACCGTTTCGGCCATCGTGAGGCCGGATCACAAGAGGGCTTTGAAGATTATGTGCGATATGGTCAGGCTTTAGGAATAGATGTGCTTAAAGGCGATGTACAACTGACAGCCAATGGCAGTCGCCCACTCAGTTCATCAGTAGTCCGTCGTTTGTTGACGGAAGAAGGCTGCGTTGACGAGATGCCTCAGTGCTTGGGACGTTTCTACCAGTTGCAGGGAAAAGTGGAGTCGGGTGAGCATATCGGTCACCAGTTAGGTTTCCCCACAGCCAACTTACAACCTGACGATCCTTTCAAGCTGATTCCCGCCAGCGGCGCCTATGCCGTGTGGGCCACCATCGGCAATCGTCAGGAACGACTGCCTGCGATGATGAATATCGGCACAAGACCCACATTTGACGGAAGAAGCCGTACACTTGAAGTGAATATCCTCGATTTCGACGGTAACATCTATGGTCAGACTGTCACCATCACCTTCGTAGCAAGACTGCGCGAAGAAAGGCGGTTTGAATCGCCTGAGGCATTGGTGGGCCAACTCAAGGAAGATCAAGAAAAAGTGAAAAGAATACTCTTATGAAGAAGGCATGTATCTACATTATCGTTTTTCTTGCCATCCAACTGGTGGCAGGATTTGTGGTCCAAGGTCTTTGGACACTTATCAGTAAAGAGGATGCTACGACTAATGCCACGTGCATTATCCTAACAACCGTCCTATTCAGTATAGCGGTGATGGCCGTGTTCCTTTTAGCCAAATGGAGTGAAATATCACCACACTGGATCAGGACGCGCCCTTGGGTGACACTGGTTTGGTGTGTCGTGGCGGCCTTAGGTGCCATCATCCCTTCCGTCTGGTTCCAAGAGCACATGCCCGAACTTCCCAATATTGCAGAAGATGCTTTCGACATGATCATGAAAGACCGTTGGGGTTATGTGTCCGTAGGACTGCTGGCACCACTGGCCGAAGAGTTGGTGTTTCGTGGAGCTATCCTGCGGGCTCTACTGCAATGGTGCAGAAGACCATGGATTGCCATTGTCATTTCTGCCGTCTTTTTCGCTGCAGCCCACATGAACCCAGCCCAACTGCCCCACGCTTTCCTAATTGGGATACTCTTAGGTTGGATGTATTACCGCACAGACAGCATTGTACCAGGTGTGGTTTATCACTGGATCAACAACTCTGTGGCCTACGTGATGTACAATCTTTACCCAAACCCAGAGATGACGCTGACAGACCTTTTTGGCAGTGAACGAACTGTCCTGATGGCCGTAGGTTTCTCGCTCTGTCTTTTCTTGCCGGCACTGTTTCAGTTGAATCTTAGATTGCAAAAGTAGCTTATTTCCCAACCCTACTAACTTACGAGGTGAACATGAAGTGGGCTGCAACTTGGTTGCAGCCCATAACTTCTGTTAGTACTTAATAAATTTGAGAGATTCGAAACTTCACAGCTTCATTGTTTAATTATAAATATAGAAAGCATAGAAAAAAGTCATTCCAAATAAGTGGTATTCTCCTTAGCTGGAGCCTGGATGGTGTCACTCATATTCTCCGCCTGAATAGTGGTCAGCACATTGACAGTATCAGCCAATTGTTCCTGAGCCTTCACATAAGCATCGCGCGGATCCTCCCAGATATCCCATGGCGCCTGAGCGGCATTACCTAAGGTCAGGACGATAGCCACAATAGCAGCGGCTTTGAACAGAGGCATCAGACGATCCTTCAGTGAGATGGTCTTTGCCACAGGGGCCTCACCTATCTGTTCGAGAATACGGGCATCGAAGTCCTCACCCAGCGGTTCCTCTTTCTGCTGCTCACAGATAAAGAGCGGCTGGAACTTCCGAAGATCCTCAGGAATGTCCGGCTGGCTGAAGAACGTCCGGAGAATCGACTCCTCCTGAAGGGTGGTCTCACCCTCCCAATAACGTTCCAATAGCTGTTCGATGTACCTATAGTCCATAATTCTCTGTTTTTATAACTTGCTGCTTGATCTGTTGCCGTGCCCTAAAGATGTTGATTTTCACCTGTTCCTCAGTGACACCCAGAATCTGCGCTATTTCCTTATAACTCTTGCCCTCGAATTCCCGCAGTTGCATGCAACTGCGTTGTTTCTCGGGCAAGTTGTCGATGAGCTGCCTGACAAGTGCGATGCGGTCGCGTTGCATGGCCTGCTCTTCTGGATTGGATGAGTAGCTGTGGTCTGGCGAATCGTGCCCCTCTTCCAGGCTCGGGTTCTGGTTTTCCGCCTTCTTCATCTTGTCTAATGAGATATTCCGGCAGATGGAGAGACAGAAGGCTTCGATGGAGTCCAACTCCTCCCAGCGGTCCCGTCTGTTCCAGACCTTAATCAGTGTCTCTTGAACCACATCTTCCGCCTCCGCCGGATTGAGAGTGATGCGGAGTGCGAGCCTATAGAGCTCATTCTTCAGCGGCAGGATATCATTCCGGAAACTGACTTTTTTCATCCTCTTCTATATTAAATGACGATTGGGAAACGGAAAAGTTACAATAAAAGGCGAAAAAATCGCCTTTTATTTAATAATTGTACCGTGATGGCCATCGATGGCTGTGGCGAGGGTGATGATAACACGAGAGACGCCTGCGTCAATGGCAGCCAACGCATTCTCAATCTTTGGCAGCATACCACCACTAATAGTACCATCAGCCTTATATTTCATAAAATCCTCACGTGTGATAGTAGGAATCACGGAGTCGTCATCATCGGGATTACGAAGCACACCTTTTTTCTCAAAACTGAAAATTAGCGTCACATCGTAGTACGGAGCAAGGCCCTTAGCTGTTTCCGAGGCGATTGTATCGGCATTGGTGTTAAGGATGTTTCCCTGACCATCGTGAGTCAGTGGTGCCATCACGGGAGTAACGCCCTCTTCGATGAGACGACTGAGCATCTGACCGTCGGCACGATCAACATCTCCTACAAAACCGAAATCAATGCCATCTTTCAACGGACGCTTATGACTACGGATAACATCCATATCAGCACCTGTCAACCCAAGAGCATTTACACCGTTAGCTTGTAGGCGGGCCACAAGGTTCTTGTTCACCAGTCCACCATAGACCATCGTTACCACACTGAGCATGTCGGCATCGGTGATACGACGGCCATTCACCATCTTCGATTCAATACCGAGGGTTTCTGCTACCTTCGTGGCCTTACGGCCTCCACCATGCACCAGTACCTTTCTGCCCACAATGGCACTGAAATCCTTGAGCAACTGCGAAAGTTGGGCCTCATCCTCGACGACAGCCCCACCCACCTTTACTATGGTCAGCTTCTCCTTCATCATTCTTACTCCAAATAAGTATATCCGTAGAGACCACTGCGATAGTTAGAAAGGAACTCCTTACCCTCTTCAAGCGAGATCTTTCCCTGTTTCACACTCTTAGCCACCCAGACTTCCAACTGGCGGACGAGTTTCTTGGGATTATACTGCACATATTCGAGCACCTCCTCCACCGTCTCACCGTCAATGATCTGGTCGATATGATAGGTACCGTCCTTCTCTGAGATATGGACGGCATTCGTGTCTCCGAAGAGATTATGCATATCGCCGAGGATTTCCTGATAGGCACCTACAAGGAACACACCCAGATAATAGGGCTCGTTTTTCTTGAGAGGATGAACAGGTAGCGAATGGGTGTTATGACGATTGGTAGTGAAATTGGCGATCTTACCGTCACTATCACAGGTGATATCCTGAATCGTAGCATTACGGGTTGGACGCTCATCCAAACGCTGGATAGGCATGATAGGAAATACCTGATCAATGGCCCACGAGTCACTGAGACTCTGGAAAAGCGAGAAATTACAGAAGTACTTGTCAGCAAGAAGCTTATCAATCTTCATCAACTCCTCAGGGATATGCTTCAGACTCTTGGCGAGAGCGTGGATCTCATGACAGACGCTCCAGTACATGGCTTCCACCTCGGCACGGGTTTTCAGATCGACGATACCATGCGAGAACAGGTCGAGTACCTCCTCACGGATTTGCTCAGCGTCGTGCCAGTCCTCGAGAACATTACGGGGTGAGAGGTTATCCCATATCTCATAGAGATCCTTTACCAACTGATGGGAGTTCTCATCGGGCTCAAACTCCTCGGGCATCTCTGGCAGCGAGGCCGTTTCCAGTACATCAATAACCAACACAGAGTGATGGGCAGCCAAAGAACGGCCACTCTCGGTGATGATATTGGGATGGGGCAGACCGTTCTTGTTGGCAGCATCGACGAAAGTATAGATACAGTCGTTGACATACTCCTGAATGGAGTAGTTGACAGAGCTATCGCTCGACGGAGAACGCGTACCGTCATAGTCAACGCCCAAACCACCGCCACAATCCACAAAGTCCACGTTGTATCCCATTTTATGCAGCTGGATATAGAACTGTGAGGCTTCGCGAAGGGCCGTCTGGATACGACGAATCTTCGTAATCTGTGAACCAATATGGAAATGGATCAGTCGCAGACTGTCGCGCATGTCCTTCTTGTCCAGCAGTTCAAGTGCTTCCAAGAGTTCCGCACTTGTCAAACCGAACTTCGAGGCGTCGCCACCGCTCTCTTCCCATTTGCCAGAGCCACTGGAAGCGAGTTTGATGCGGATACCGATATTTGGCCGGATATTCATCTTCTTGGCTTCACGGGCGATAATCTCCAACTCGTTCATCTTTTCCACGACAATGAAGATCTGCTTACCCATCTTCTGGGCTAACAGTGCCAGTTCGATGTAGCTCTGGTCTTTATAACCGTTACAGACGATGATCGAATCACTCTGACACTGCATGGCAATGACGGCATGAAGCTCCGGCTTCGAACCGGCTTCCAAACCTAAGTTGAACTTCCGGCCATGGGAGATGATCTCCTCGACGACTGGCTGCATCTGGTTCACCTTAATAGGATAGACCACATAGTTCTCACCTTTGTAGTCGTACTCCTCCGAGGCTTTCTTGAAACAGCTCCAGGTCTTCTCGATCCGGTTGTCAAGAATATCGGGAAAGCGTAGTAGCACTGGCGGCGTGACATCACGCAGCGCCAACTCGTCCATCACCTCACGCAGGTCTATCTGCGTCGCATTCTTACAAGGTGTGACATAGACATCACCCTTTTCGTTGATACCGAAATACGAGGTGCCCCAACCGTTGATGTTGTAGAGCTCCTTGGAGTCATCGATGGTCCATTTCTTCATTTCCTATAATATTATAGTTATAGATATATAGATATTTATAAATTCAGCATTTCGCGAAGCTTGGCAACACTAATCTTGATCTTGTCGTAGTTGTCCATCAGGCTGACGTCAAGCGTATAGCGGGCTTTCGTGTAAAATGGCTCACGCCGATCCAACTGTTCACGGATGAACGTCAGCAACTCCTCCTTGCTCTTCCCCTTGAGGAGCGGACGCTCCACCTTGGCCATCAGCAAGTGCTTGTACAGCACCTCGGGCTCCGCCTTCAGATAAACCACCTGTCCCTGTTGGTTCAGATAGTCCATGTTATCAAAGAAACACGGCGTACCGCCACCACAACTGATGATCACATCCTCAAACTCCGCCACCTCATGGAGCATATTGTACTCTATTTTCCGGAACCCCTCTTCTCCACGCTCGGCGAAAATCTGGGCAACGGTTTTCCGCATGCGGCTCTCGATATACCAGTCGAGATCGTAAAAGATGATGCCTAACTCCTTCGAGAGTGCCTTGCCGACAGTCGTCTTTCCAGCACCCATGTAACCAATGAGGATAATCCTGGTCATTTGTTAATCACCTTCATACACTCCTCATAGGTCAACTTAGCGGCCTTCTCATGCATATTCTTTGGCAGACGGTAGTTCTTGCCATCATACACGAGGTAGGGACCATAGCGACCATTGACCACCTCGAGCTTCGGATCCTCATCAAACTTCTTCAGATGCTTACGCTCCTCCTCCTGCTGTTTCTCCTGAATGAGTCCGATTGCCTCTTCGAGAGTAATCGTCATCGGATCAGCACCCTTGGGGAGAGAGGTGTATTTACGGTTATAGAGCACATAGGGCCCGAAACGGCCAGCACCGATGGTGACGGGCTTACCGTTGATCTCACCGATCTCACGGGGCAACTTAAACAGCTCCAGAGCCTCCTCGAGGGTGATTGTCTCGATACTCTTATCCTTCGGCATCTGTGAGAAGGTGGGTTTCTCTCTGTCATCGGCAGTACCGATCTGGACAACTGGTCCAAAACGACCAATCTTCACGAAGACAGGTTTTCCTGTCTTGGGATCCTTTCCAAGCACTCGTTCACCGGCTTTATGCTGGTCACGACTGTTGATGGTACGCTCCACTGTCGGCTCAAACTCCTTATAGAACGAGCGCATCATATCCGTCCACGTCTCATCGCCCTCGGCAATCTTATCGAAGTCCTGCTCCACCTTGGCGGTGAAGTTATAGTCCATAATCTCCGTAAAGTTCTTCATCAGGAAGTCATTGACCACCACACCGATGTCAGTGGGGATGAGTTTACCCTTCTCTGAACCCACAATCTCCTTGCGGGTCTTCTGTGTACTCTGTTTTCCTTTTAAGGTATAGAAGGCATAAATGCGGTCCTCACCTAATTTA
>JAEEGL013845801.1_pt1 | contig 11789 bp, 8 predicted proteins | sample 9134231 | NCBI WGS metagenome assembly JAEEGL01 (sample SAMN16246548, study PRJNA631951) | gut metagenome | biome: gut microbiome; feature: rumen; material: fiber-attached | host: Bos | place: Iran: Karaj | collected 2018-10 | reverse complement strand
TCCGGCGCTGACGACCGTCGAGATCCCGAAAACCGTGACGGAGATCGACCCGCTGTTTGCGCAGGAATGCCCGGAGCTGACAACGATTTTCGGCGAGCTCGACTCCGAAGCGCAGGGCTTCGCGCTCAATCACGGGCTGAATTTCCGCTGTGACGAGGAAAAGGAGAGCGGAGAGATCGGCGAGACCGTCCGCCCCGACCGCGAGCACGACACCTTCTGCTTCGGCAACAGCAGCAAGTATCTCGGCAGCAGCTACCGCATGGACGGATGGCTTGAGGCGGAGCTCCTTGACTATGCAGGTGTTCCCGCCGATATCGGCAGTGCGCTCCGCAGCGACTGGTCGGGTGCCTGCTACGGAATGTCGGTGCTGACCGTGCTCGTGCAGACCGGCGCGATTCCGCTCTCTGCGCTCGACGAACACGCAGAATGCCTGCACGACGTCCAGCCGACCGAGCGGGTGCGCGATCTCATTCACTATTACCAGTTTACGCAGAATTTGCCGGCGGTTTTTGAGGGCAGCACGAACGCCAACGAAAAAACGCAGTTTGACCGGCTCGCAAAGGCGATTCGCTGCGCGCAGCAGGTCAACAAGGGCGGTGAGCCGTTTGTCATCACGATCAACACCAGAAGCGGCAGCTCGCACGCGCTCGTCGGCTACGGGCTCGAAGCCGGCGAATGGGAGTGGGACGGCGTGACCTACAACCGCCGCATTCTGATCTGGGATTCCAACTACATCGGCGAGGCGGAAAAAACCGCCCTTTACTACGATGCAACATCGCTGCACTGGACGCTCCCCGCCTACAAGATCGCCTATGCGCGGGACGAAGCGACCGACATCGGCGGGCTGATTCATACCGTGCAGGGCAGCGAAATCCTCAACGCCTGCCCCTATAACGGCATGCAGCCGCTCCCGGGCGACACTGACCGCAGCAATTCCCTGACGGTCGCCGATGCCGTGCTGCTGACCAGACAGCTCACCGAAACGAAAGCGATCCCGACCTATACCGGGCGCGAAAATGCAGACCTCGACGGTGACGGCGTGCTCACGCTGTCCGACCTCGGTGCACTGCTGCACGCGCTCTCATGAACCATCGAAAGGAACGATCACATGGAACAGACCCTGCGCGATTTTTTGCGGGAATACGGCGCAAAAATGCCCGATGCGGTCCTGAGCGGCAGGCTGCAGCGCGTGCTGACCAACCCCGAGCGCTCCAAGCTCTGGTTTGAGACGGCATTCGACAGCTATGTGCCCTTTGCACAGCTCACCGAGTTTGAATCGGCACTTGCGGAGCGCCTCGGGCTCGGGCAGGCACGCATTCTCTGCCGCTACCCCGCCGCGCTGTTCTCCGTGGAGGTGCTGCCCGATCTCTTCCAGCTCCTGCGGCGCGATATCCCGATGATCAACGGCTTTCTCACCGACGCCGGGCTGCAGTACGAAAACGGCACACTCTCGATCACGCTGAAATTCGGCGGGGTCGAGATTCTCGAGCGCACCCATTTCCGCGACGAGCTCAGCCGGGCGATCCGCTCGATCTTCTCGCTGGACGTCAGGGTCGAATTCACCGGCGACCACCTGCGTGTCACCGACGACGAAATGTCGCAGATACAGTCAAATGTACTCGCCGATCTGCCGCCGGTGCAGTTCCCTGCGCCGCCCGTGCACGAGGCTGCACCGACCTTCTCCGCCGTCGAAAACGACGCCGTGCCGCTGACGCCGGTCATTCCGAACAAGAGCGAGCTCGATGTCATCTACGGCAGACAGGTCAAGGAAAAGGCTGTCTCCGTGCGCGATGTGATCGCACAGCTCGGAAGCACTGCCGAGCCGAAGCTCCGCGCGGCGGTCGCGGTCGAGGTCTTCGCAAAGCCCGAAGCCCGCGTGCTCAAGAGCGGCAAAACGCTCCTGACCTTTCCCGTCACCGACTACACCGGCTCGCTGCTCGTCAAGATGTTCCTCGACGAAAAGCAGCTCGCCGATTTCCCGCTCGACCGCATCAAAAAGGGCGCGGGCATGCTGATCGCGGGCAGAGTCGAATACAGCGAATATGACCGCGATATCACGATCACGCCCTCGGCAATCAACAGCTATAAGCCCGTGCGCCGCACCGACGACGCACCGGTCAGGCGCGTCGAGCTGCACCTGCACACGAATATGTCCGCGATGGATGCGGTCACCTCCGCCGAGGCACTCTGCGAGCGCGCGCACGAATGGGGGCACCGCGCGATCGCGATCACCGATCACGGTGTCGTGCAGGCATTCCCCGAGGCGATGAACGCCACCGCCAAATGGAAGGATTTCCGCGTGATCTACGGCTGCGAGGCGTATGTCGTCGACGACACCGCCGCCGTGAAGATCATCGACGCGGACGACCCGCGCTCCCCGCAGGACGAGGTCATCGTCTTTGATGTCGAGACGACCGGTCTGTCGCACAGGCACGACCGCCTGACCGAGATCGGCGCGGTCAAGATCAAGGGGATGCGCATTGTCGACAGCTTTGACACCTTTGTCAACCCCGAGCGCCCGATCCCGCAGAATATTCAGGAGCTGACCCATATCACGCAGGATATGGTCGACGGCGCCCCGAAGGAGGAGGAGGCTGTCCGGCAGTTCCTCGAATTCTGCGGAGACAACCCCGTGCTGATCGCCCACAATGCGGGCTTTGATACATCGTTTCTGCGCGAGGTCTATGCGCGGCATCACATCGAGCACCCGTTCGTCACGATGGACACCGTGCTGCTCTGCCGCGCGATGCTCCCGGAGCTCAGCCGGCACAAGCTCGACACTGTCGCAAAGCACCTGAAGCTCGGCAAATTTGAGCACCACCGCGCCGCCGACGACGCCTACATGCTCGGCAAGATCTATCTGACGCTGATGGAGCGCGCGGTCAAGGAATATGACCTCAAAACGCTCGGCGCGCTCAACACCGTGCTGCCGACCGTTGACCCGCGCAAGCTGAAATCGCATCATCACATCATTCTCGCGAAGAACCAGACCGGTATCAAGAATCTCTACCGGCTTGTCTCCTATTCCCAGCTCGACTATTTCTACAAGAAGCCGCTGATCCCGAAGTCGCTGCTGATCCGGCACCGCGAGGGGCTGATCTACGGCTCGGCATGCGAGGCGGGCGAGCTCTTTTCCGCGATCGTCGACGGCAAGCCCGACGCGGAGCTCGACCGCATCGCGAGATTCTACGATTATCTCGAGATCCAGCCGATCGCCAACAATATGTTCATGGTGCGGTCGGATAAATACCCGGCGCAGTCCGAGGAGGACCTGCGCAACTACAACCGCAAGGTGCTCGAGATCGGCGACCGGCTCGGCATCCCGGTCTGCGCGACCTGCGACGTGCACTTCATGGACGAGAAGGACGGCATCTACCGGCAGATTCTGCAGGCGGGCTCGGGCTTTGAGGACACCGACAATCAGGCGCCGCTCTTCCTGCGCACGACCGACGAGATGCTCGAGGAATTTGACTATCTCGGCGCAGACCGCGCCTTCGAGGTCGTCGTGACGAACACGAACCTGATTGCGGATAAGATCGACCGCTGCCACGCCATTCCGAAGGGCACCTTCACGCCCTCGATCCCCGGTGCGGAGGAGGACCTCATCCGCATCACGACCGAAAAGGCAAAGAGCATCTACGGCGACCCGCTGCCCGAGCTCGTACAGAAGCGCCTTGACAGAGAGCTCGGCTCGATCTGCAAGCACGGCTTCTCGGTGCTCTACATGATCGCGCAGAAGCTCGTTGCGAACTCCGAAAAGCACGGCTATCTGGTCGGCTCCAGAGGCTCGGTCGGCTCGTCGTTTGTCGCCTCGATGGCAGGCATCTCCGAGGTCAACCCGCTCGTGCCGCACTATGTCTGCCCCAAATGCTGCCACTCCGAATTTCTCACGGACGGCAAGGTCGGCTCGGGCTTTGACCTGCCGCCGAAGGACTGCCCCGAATGCGGCACCGACATGAAGCGCGACGGGCACGATATCCCGTTTGAGACCTTCCTCGGCTTTGACGGTGACAAGGCGCCGGATATCGACCAGAATTTCTCGAGCGAATATCAGTCGGAATCGCACCGCTACACCGAGGAGCTCTTCGGCAGAGCAAATGTCTTCAAGGCAGGCACGATCTCCGGCGTGCAGGATAAGATCGCCTACGGCTATGTCAAGCACTATCTCGACGAATGCGGCATCACCGTCAACAACAGCGAGATCAACCGCCTTGTCGCGGGCTGCGTCGGCGTCAAGAAGACGACCGGTCAGCACCCGGGCGGCATGGTCGTTATCCCGGAGGACTTCGACATTTTCGACTTCACGCCCGTGCAGCAGCCCGGCGACCCCGATGAATCCGACGATTCGGATATGATCATCACGACGCACTTCGACTTCCACAAGCTGCACGACACCATTCTGAAGCTCGACGAGCTCGGGCATGTTGTCCCGACGCTCTACAAGCATCTCGAGGACCTGACCGGCATGAAGATCGCCGACGTGCCGACCACCGACCCGAAGGTCTTCCAGATGTGCACCGACTGCTCCGTGCTCGGCGTCACCGAGGAGGATATCTTCTGCCAGACCGGCTCGCTCGGCATCCCCGAAATGGGCACGAACTTCACGATCGGCATGCTGCTCGAGGCAAAGCCGCGGCTCTTCTCCGACTTCCTGCAGATCTCGGGTCTGTCGCACGGCACCGACGTGTGGCTCGGCAACGCACAGGAGCTGATCAAGAACGGCACCTGCACCATTTCCGACGTCATCGGAACCCGTGACTCGATCATGACCTATCTGCTCTATCACGACGTCGAGCCGAAGCAGGCGTTCCAGATCATGGAGGATACCCGTAAGGGCAAAGCGCCCAAGACCTTCACGCCCGAGCGCATACAGATGCTGCTTGACCACAATGTCCCGCAGTGGTATATCGACTCCTGCCTCAAGATCAAATACATGTTCCCGAAGGCACACGCTGCGGCGTATGTCACTGCGGCGATCAAGCTCGGCTGGTTCAAGCTCTACCGCCCGCTGGAATATTACGCGACCTATTTCTCGGTGCGCGGCGGCGATTTTGACGCGGAGCTCGCGGTCAAAGGCATCGAGGCGGTGCGCGCGAAGATCATCGAGCTGAACAATAAGGGCAAGGAGCGCACCAAGAAGGAAAGCGACCTCAGAGATATCCTGCTGATCGTCAACGAAATGATGGCGCGCGGCTATTTCTTCCTGCCGGTCGATCTGCGGAAGTCGCACGCGAGCGATTATCTCATCGAGGACGGCAAGCTGCGCATCCCGTTCGGCGCGATCGACGGCATCGGGCAGAAGGCTGCCGAAAAGCTCTATGAGACCGCACAAAAGGGCGATTTCATCTCCGTCATGGAGTTTCAGGAGCAGAGCGGCGCATCCAAAGCGACGATCGAAGCGCTCGAGGCGCTCGGTGCACTCGGCGATCTGCCGAAATCCAATCAGCTTTCGCTGTTCTGACGCACGGCAGTCGGAGCATACTGTTCAGAAAAGGAGTTATCAAGATGAGTGACTGGATCAGACCCGGAACCTGCGGTGCCTGCGAGGAATTTGAGTTTGAGGGAAATGACCAGAAGGGCTACTGCCGCCGCTACGGCTGCTACTACTGGGACACCGATACCTGCGACCGCTACTCCCCCAGACCCGGCTATGAGGACAGCAGCTCCGGCGGGAGCTCGGGCAGCAGCGGCTGCTTCCTGACGACCGCCTGCTGCGTCTTCAAGGGGCTGCCCGACGACTGCCGCGAGCTGCAGGCAATGCGCAGAGTCCGCGACGAATATCTGAAGCAGCAGCCCTACGGCGGGGAGCTCGTGCGCACCTATTACGCCGAGGCGCCTGCCATTGTCGCCGCGATCAATGCCTCACCCGACCGCGACCGCATCCTCAGCGAGACCTACGACACGGTCTGCGTCATTGCCGATCTCGCCGAAGCCGGAAATCTGCCGGAGGCTGTCATTCGCTATCTGATGCTGTTCCATCGGCTCTATGTGCTGACCGCGGGGCATTAAAGCCCGGCGCCGGCGATATTCCGCAGGCGGCAGGAATGCGGCAAAAGCAACAAGCACAGTGTGTTCCGTTTGCGGAACCTTGGGCGATCTGCTGAAAATCGGTTTTCGTTCTCTGTCCGGACTTGACTTTTTTCTGATATTATGGTAATATGTTAGCATGTTAGCAAGCTAAAGCGCTCAGGCTGATCGGGAAGCGGAGTTTTGGTAATGCGGAATTCGGAATGCGGAATAACGCGACTGTCGCCAGATTGTAACTGCAGTCCCATCCCGCGGACGGCAGTATGATCTATTGTTGGGAGCAGCACCCGATCAGAAGCCGCGAACAGCGGTGTGAATGCAGCGGATTGGGCAATTCGGTCGGGCGACCGGTTTGCACATTTGGCATATTTCGCGCGAATAACGGAACCATTCCGCATTCCACACCTCTGATTTCTTGCGGGAACACTTTTCTGCAATGGGAGTTTTCAAAAGGAGTAACGCATGAACAAATACGACAAGATCACCCCGGAGGGCACCCGCGATTCCCTCTTTGCGGAGTGTACGCTCCGCCGTGACATCGAAAGCCGGCTGCACGGGCTCTTCACCGCGCGCGGCTACAGCGAGATCATCACCCCGACACTCGAATTTTTCGACGTGTTCAGCCGCAAGGCACAGCCCTTCCCGCAGGAGCAGATGTATAAGCTGACCGACGCAAAGGGCAGGCTCATGGTGCTGCGCCCGGACAACACCGTTCCGATCGCACGCGTCTGCGCGACCAGACTGCGCGATGCCGCACTGCCGCTGCGGCTCTGCTACAATCAGAATATTCACATCATTTCGCCGACGCTGAAAGGGCGCGATGACGAGATCACGCAGGCGGGCATCGAGCTGATCGGCTCGGATTCGCGCATGGCGGATATTGAGGTCATTGCCGCCGCTGCCGATGCACTCGCAGCCTGCGGCGACAGCTACACCCTCGAGCTCGGCAATGCGGCGATCTTCCGCACGCTGATGGACCTGCTCCCCGCCGATGCGGACACCAAGGAGCAGCTCCGCGACTGCATCGAGGAGAAGAACTACCCCGCCCTCAACGACCTGCTCGACACACTGCCGCATTCGGGCGCGGCGGCGACCCTGCGGATGCTCCCCCGCCTCTACGGCGGCGCAGAGGTCTTTGACAAGGCGGCGGCGCTCTGCCCCGAGCCGCAGTTCATCGCGATCCTCGACGATCTGCGGGCACTGCGCGAGACCGTTGCGCAGTTTGCGGGCAGCGAGCGCGTCACGGTCGATCTCGGCATGATGCACCGCACCGATTATTACACCGGCATGATCCTGCGCGGCTATCTTTCGGGCTGCGGCGAAGAAATCCTCTCGGGCGGGCGCTATGACAGGCTGCTCTCCGAATTCGGCTACGACGTTCCGGCGATCGGCTTTGCGGTCAACATCGACGCCGTCGTCAAGGTGCTGAGCCGTCAGCAGAATGCGCCGCAGTCGGCGCTGCCCGCCAGCAATGTGCTGATCTGGGCGGCTCCGGGCTCCGAGGCAGAAGCCGTCAGCGCGGCGAGAAATCTGCGCGCAAAGGGGCTTGTCGTCGAGCATTCGCTCTCGGGGACGCTCGCCGAAGCTCAGGCATACGCCGCAGATCACGGCATTGACAGTGTGCTGCCGATCGGGCAGACGAGGGAGGTGTGAGCCATGCAGGAAAGACCCATCCGCATTGCCCTGACCAAGGGCAGACTGGAGAAGGACACCGTCGGGCTGTTTGAGCAGCTCGGGCTCGACTGCACCGCCGTGCGCGAAAAGGGCAGAAAGCTCATTCTGCCGGTCGGCGACGGCAGCATCGAGGTCGTGCTGGCAAAGGCGAATGACGTCATCACCTATGTCGAGCACGGCGTCTGCGATCTCGGCGTGGTCGGCAAAGACACGATTCTCGAGATGCAGGGCAAATTCTACGAGCTGCTCGATCTCGGTTTCGGGCGCTGCAAATTTGCGCTCGCCGTGAAAAAGGGCACCGATTTTTATTCGGGCTACGGCGTGAAAACAATCGCCTCGAAATACCCGAATGTCACGCGCAGATTCTTCGAGGCAAAGGGCATGGACGTCGATATCGTGAAGATCGAGGGCTCTGTGGAGCTCGCGCCCCTGCTCGAGCTCTCCGACGGCATCGTCGATATCGTCGAGACCGGCACGACGCTCCGCGAAAACGGGCTCGAGGTCTTTGAGGATGTCTGCGCGATCTCCGCAAGACTGATCGCAAACACTGTCAGCATGAAGCTGCGGCAGAGCGAGATCGAGACGCTGGTCTCGAAGATCGAGGCTTATTTCGCAGAAAATCCCGCCTGACCCCGGAGGTGAAGCGCGGTGGCGATCCGGCATCATGCGCTGTCATGGCGCGAAATCCTCTGGACGGTATCCGGCATCCTGCTCGGGGTCACGCTCGATCAGCTCGCTGTCTGTGTGTGGAGATATTTGCTGCACAGACAGCTCACATCGGAACAGGAGGTCATCCTGTTTGCCGCGTGCCTGATTCCCGCGGTCATCGGTGCGCTGCTCATCGGCATGCGGTTTCGGGAGAACGCAAAGCAATACCGTGCCGGATATGACACAAAGCCCCGGCGCGAGGGTTTGCTCTGGCTGCTGCTCAACGGCGGCGCGACGGTTCTGCTGTATTTCCTGCTGCGCTGGCAGGATCTGCACCGCCTGCAGAACTGACCGCCGGCATGTTCATCCGCTCTGACACAGAACAGCTGACGAAAAGAGGTACATTATGGAATTCATCGACAAAAACAGCATCAAGGCGCTCGCGAACCCCGGCGTGGTCTCGCGGCAGCTCCTCAATCCCGATAATTCGGAAAGCCGCCGCGTCACGATCACGGAGGTGCATCTGGAGCCCGGCGCAAGTCAGCCGCGGCACACACACGACGCCTCCGAGCAGATCTGGTATGCGCTCCGGGGCTCCGGAAAACTGCTGCTCGCGGACGGGCAGGAAAAAGCTTTCTCCGCCGGCGATGTCGTGCGGTTTGCCGACAGGGACGTTCACGGGCTGCTGAACGACGGCGGCACGGAATTTGTCTATCTCTCCGTGACCGCGCCCCCGATCCACTTCGGGTATGCCTATCAGGAGAAGCGGTGACAAAGTCCCTTAAGAATCCCATTTTGAATGATAAAGTGAAGATGACGGAACAACTCCTCACTTCTCACTTCTAACTCCAACTGATTATGAAACGGAGGAACACACGATGCAGGTAATCCGCTGCAACGGCAAGGACGAGCTTGCCTTCTTTGATGCACTGCGCGCACGCAACGCCGCACCCGACCCCAAGGTCGTCGCGACGGTGACGGAAATACTCGAAAACGTGCGTCTGAACGGTGACGCGGCTGTCCGCGCCTACACCGAAAAATTCGACGGCAAATGCCCCGAGAGCTTTGAGGTCGATCCCGACACGATCTCGGCGGCACTCGAAAACGCAGACCCGAAATTTGTCGAGGCGCTGCTCAATTCGATCGAAAACATTGCCGATTTCCACAATCGCCAGAAGGAGCAGGGCTTTACCAACGCCCGCCCCGACGGCGTCATTCTCGGGCAGCGCCTGCGCGGGCTCGACCGCGTCGGGCTCTATGTCCCGGGCGGCACAGCTGCCTACCCGAGCTCCGTGCTCATGAACGCTATCCCCGCAAAGATCGCGGGCGTGCGCGAGCTGATCATGGTCACGCCCCCTGCCAAGGACGGCAAGCCGAACCCGGATATCCTCGTTGCGGCATCGCTCTGCGGCGTCGACAGAGTATTCCTCATGGGCGGCGCACAGGCGGTCGCGGCGCTGGCATACGGCACCGAGAGCATTCCGCGCGTCGACAAGATCGTCGGTCCGGGCAATATTTACGTCGCCACAGCAAAGCGCCTGCTCTACGGCGCGGTCGATATCGACATGGTTGCGGGACCGAGCGAGATCCTGGTCATGGCGGATGACACCGCAAACCCGAAATATGTCGCTGCCGATCTGATGTCGCAGGCGGAGCACGACAGAATCGCGTCCGCGATCCTTGTCACGACCTCCGAGCGTGTCGCAGAGGAGACGCTGAAGGAGATCGAGCGGCAGATGGCTTATCTCGCGCGAAGAGAGATCATCAAGGCATCGCTCGACAGCTTCGGCGCGATTCTGATCTGCGATACGCCCGAGCAGGCTGTCGCGCTGGCTAACGAGATCGCGCCCGAGCACCTCGAGGTGCTGATGGAGAATCCGCTCGAATACATCGGCAGGCTCGACAACGCGGGCTCCGTATTTCTCGGCACATACGCCTCCGAGCCGCTCGGCGACTACTACGCCGGACCGAATCACGTTCTGCCGACCTCCGGCACGGCGCGCTTCTTCTCGCCGCTGTCGGTCTACAGCTTCATCAAGCGCTCGAGCTATATCTATTACACCGAGGCTGCGCTGAGAAAGGCAAAGGACGATATCATTCTCGTGGCAAATAAGGAAGGGCTGACCGCGCACGCCAATGCGATCGCAGTCCGTTTCGAGGAGGATCAGGCATGAAGCTCCCGGAGAAGCTGACAAAGCTCAAGGCATACGACCCGATCACCGGTACCTATGCGGTGCGGCTCGATGCGAACGAATCCTATTTTGACCTGCCGGGCGTGCTCAAAGCAAAGCTCGCCGACAAGCTCGAGCAGATCGACCTGAACCGCTACCCCGACCCGCTCGCGACCGAGGTCATCGAGGCATTTGCCGCCTACTACGGCATTTCCGCAGACTGTGTGACCGCGGGCAACGGCTCCGATGAGATCATCACGCTGCTGCTGAACTGCTTCCTCGAGAAGGGCGCAACGCTCGTGACCGTCTCGCCGGATTTCTCGATGTACGCCTTCTATGCGGGGCTCGCGGAGCTGAAGGTCGAGATCGTGCAGAAGCAGGAGAATCTGCAGCTCGACATGGACGTGCTGATTGCCGCCTGCCAAAAGGCAGATGCAGTCGTCTTCTCGAACCCCTGCAACCCGACCTCGCTCGGCATTCCGCGCAGTGAGATCATCCGGCTGATCGAAGAAGCACCTGACTGCCTGATCATCGTCGACGAAGCCTATATGGACTTCTGGGATGAATCGGTGCTCGACCTCGTGACGAAATACGAAAACCTGATCGTGCTGCGCACCTGCTCCAAGGCGATCGGGCTGGCGGCGGCGCGCATGGGCTTTGCCGTGATGGACCCGTATAAGACCGGGCTGCTGCGCGCGGCGAAATCGCCCTACAACTGCGACGCGATCTCGCAGACGGTCTGTGCGGCAGTTTTGCGGGAAACTTCGCTGCTCCAGCACTGCCGCGACGAGATCATCGTGCAGACGCAGCGGCTCTACACCGCACTGACCGAGCTTGCAAGACGCTATCCCGAGCTGCTCGAGACGGTCTATGCGCCGCGCACCAATTTTGTCTATATCAAAACAGCCTATGCACACGAGATCTACGAATCGCTGCTGCACGCGGGCATCGCGGTGCGCTGCTTCCCCGGCGGACTGCGCATCTGTGCAGGAACCCGCAGAGAGCACACACTGCTCCTCACCGAGCTTGAAAATATCCTACAGCCACTGAACTGATACCACCGTAACAAAAAGAGCCTGACAGTGCAATGACTGTCAGGCTCTCAGCTTGTCGAAAAAGTATATTTCATGTGCCTGCGGCACATTTTGCGGGGACTCTGTCCCCGCACCCCTGCCAAAGGGGTACTACCCCTTTGGAATCCCATTATATGTGATTTTGACGCTGATACGCCCTTTTTATTATAATGGGATTCGTAAGGGACGCAGTCCC
>JAEEGL012584191.1_pt1 | contig 11789 bp, 9 predicted proteins | sample 9134231 | NCBI WGS metagenome assembly JAEEGL01 (sample SAMN16246548, study PRJNA631951) | gut metagenome | biome: gut microbiome; feature: rumen; material: fiber-attached | host: Bos | place: Iran: Karaj | collected 2018-10 | reverse complement strand
TGTCAGCCAATAATTCCTTAATCGTTATACTTAAACGTTATACTTAATCGATTTCGAGGAGAATGATAAAACATTTGCCTCTTTAATGCAACTACTTTTTGCTATTTTTTGTGCAAAAGTGAAGAATTGGTGAGATTTTGCCGATACGGCTTTATGATTTTTGTTGAATATTAATCCTTGTCATCCGACCAGGAAAGTGCACATTTAACAGCCTTATGCCAGCCCTTCATGCACTTAGCAGCGTATTCCCTGTCGTCACAAGGTTTAAACTCTCTTCCGAGTTCCCATTTAAAGCGGATCTCGTCCTTATCCTTGAAAAACTCGACGGCAAGACCGGCAAGAAAAGCCGCTCCCATTGCCGTTGTCTCAATACATTTGGGCCTGTAGACCGTGGTGCCCATCATATCTGCCTGGAATTTCATGAGGAAATTATTGGCGGAAGCACCTCCGTCAACCTTAAGTCCCTGTATGGATTCGCCGAGATCCTCTTCCATCGCCTTCATCACATCGACCGACTGATAGGCGATGGATTCAAGCGTGGCGCGGATAAAGTGTTCCTTGGTAGTACCTCTTGTTATGCCTACGATGGTGCCCCTTGCATACTGATCCCAGTAAGGTGCTCCCATTCCGGTAAAAGAAGGAACGACATACATTCCGCCGCTGTCGGATACGCGGTCGGCATATTCCTCGGTCTGAGCGGCGCTCTTTACCATACGCATGCTGTCACGGAGCCACTGAACCGCGGCACCTGCGACAAAGACCGATCCTTCAAGCGCATATTCGGGCTTTTCCGATGTACTTGCGGCTATGGTAGTGAGAAGTCCATGTGTGGATTCCACCGGAGTATCCCCCGTATTCATGAGTATGAAGGAGCCTGTTCCGTATGTATTCTTAACATCGCCTTTATCAAAGCAGCACTGTCCGAAGAGAGCAGCCTGCTGGTCACCTGCGGCTCCCGCAATGGGTATCCATCCTCCCATGACCTTCTCGCTTGAATAACCGTACTGCGCACTGCTGGGCTTTACCTCGGGAAGCATGCACTCTGGAATGTTGAAGAGCTTGAGAAGATCCTTGTCCCACTCGAGAGTATGGATGTTGAAGAGCATGGTCCTTGCCGCATTGGTGTAATCCGTTACATGCACGAGTCCGCCGGTGAGATTCCAGATAAGCCAGGTATCAACCGTTCCGAAGATGATCTTGCCCTTTTCCGCTCTCTCCCTTGCGCCGTCGACATTGTCGAGGATCCATGCGATCTTGCTCGCACTGAAATATGCATCGGGAACAAGACCCGTCTTTTCGCGGATCATATCGGTTCGTCCGGCGGCTACGATACGGTCTATGGTTGGCGCGGTTCTCCTGCACTGCCATACGATCGCATTGTAAACAGGCTCTCCGGTTTCCTTATCCCAGACTATTGTTGTCTCTCTCTGGTTAGTGATGCCGATCGCGGCTATGTCGGAAGCACCGATGCCGAGATTCGCCATTGCTTCCCTGGCAACGGAAAGCTGTGATGACCAGATCTCTCTGGGATTATGTTCAACCCATCCGGGCTGGGGATAATACTGTTCGAATTCCTTCTGTGCAAGTGCCTTTATCTTCGCATCCCTGTCGAAGATTATCGCTCTTGAACTTGTTGTTCCCTGATCGAGTGCAAGGATAAATTTTTCCATATCCGTCCTCCCGGTAAAAGAATGATCCTTTTTGCGGATCGCATAAACTCACTATCTTTTTGCTACGTTCGATGTTGCAACTATATCCGCTCCCGTGCCGGCTATATTATTTACAATGATATCTCCGATGGCTACCGGCGCTTCTACGGTTACACTCTTAAGAGCACCGACCACATCCATCATTTTTCCCCTGGGTACGTCACCGGCAGTCTTAACAGATACAACAGGTCTTTCTCCGCCGTTTACGGCAACCAGACTCGTAACCGTGCGGACGGGATTTGTAACCTCGCTTGCGGCATACTCCTCGCCCCTCGGGCAGGAATTGCCGGTGATGCTCTTTACTTCACCGTTTTCCAGCTCCACCGTTATGTGGCAGCCTATCGGACATCTTATGCAGGTAAGTTCACGTGTTTCCATATTGTTATTCCTTATCCTCAACGCGGATGATGAGTTCGTGTTCTTTAACGCAGCTTTCGGAAATGATCTCGCTGACCTTACTCTTTACAAGTATGATCTGCTCCATCTCTCCCGGTGCCATGACGCGCTTGGGCAATTTCATCAGCTGCTTTCCGTCCAGATATACCGCCAGATTCTTATCACGGTATTCGTTCCCGACGCGGAATCTTACCGTCAGCGTATCAGGCATAAGTGAAGGCCTTACGACCGAAGGCACTGTGTATCTGACTCCGTTTTCGGTCCTTATGTTTATGACAGTTCCGTCATTTACCTGTGCATTCTTTCCGAGTATGTGATCTGCGGCATTCTTTCCTGCCACAGCCGCTTCTCCCGAAACATAATCAACGAGGTCATGAACATGGAGAACATTTCCGCATGCGTACACTCCGGGAATATCGGTCTCAAGGCTTTCGTTTACAAATGCCCCTCCCGTAACGGGATTCATCTTCGCTCCGAGCTTATCGGTAAGTTCATTTTCGGGAATGAGTCCGCAGGAAAGAAGAAGCGTATCGCATTCATAGAATACCTCGGATCCCGGGATGGGCTTTTTGTTTTCATCGACCTCTGCGATCGTAACGCCCTCAACTCTTCTCTTTCCTTTGATATCGACAACCGTGTGGCTGAGAAGAAGAGGAATGCCGAAATCATCAAGGCACTGTACGATGTTTCTCTTAAGACCTCCCGAATACGGCTGGAGCTCAGCAACGCAGAGCACCTTCGCCCCTTCATAGGTCATACGTCTTGCCATGATGAGTCCGATATCTCCGGATCCCAGAATGACAACCTTTTTACCCGGAAGCTTTCCTTCCATATTGGTGTAGTACTGTGCCGTTCCCGCGGAATAGATCCCGCTCGGTCTGAAGCCGGGAATGTTAAGGGCTCCCCTGGGCCTTTCACGGCAGCCCATCGCAAGTATAACGGCGCGGGCCCTTACATAGATAAGCCCCTCCGTCTTGTTCATTGCGGTCACGATCTTCTCTCCCGTCTTATCGTCAAAGGAAAGATCGACTACCATGGTATCGAGCATATACGGGATCTGCTCATTTTTCAGCATCTCAATGTATCTGTCGGCGTATTCGGGACCGGTCAGTTCCTCCTTGAAGGTATGGAGTCCAAAGCCGTTATGTATGCACTGATTAAGGATTCCTCCGAGGCGGATATCCCTTTCTATGATCAGTATGTCCTTTACTCCTTCGCCCGCCGCGCTCACCGCTGCCGCAAGGCCTGCCGGACCGCCGCCTATTATAACGAGATCTCTTTTTATCTCTGACATATCCGCTCCTTACAGTGTATCCTTGATTTCACCGTCTATGTAGTACGAACCGTGACCGCTCTTTTCGATCTCCTCCGTACTCTTTCCGAGAAGCTCCGCTATTATCGGTATGGTCCTGGCAAGACAGAAGCCTGCCTGGCATCTTCCCATTCCGGCTCTGGTTCTTCTTTTTACTCCGTCAACGGTTGTCGCTCCGAGTGTTCTTTCTATGGCATCCCTTATCTCGCCTTCAGTGACCAGCTCACACCTGCAGACGACCTTCGCGTACAGAGGATCTTTTTTTATAAGCTCAGCTCTTTCCTCATCGCTTGCAAGAGCGATGCTCGGAATTCCTTTTCTGACCGGATTGAAATTCTTTTTTTCGGCCGCGCAGAGCTTGTCCCTGATAAGTTCAGCAAGGTATACACCAATCGCAGGTGCCGCGGTAAGTCCGGGTGATTCTATTCCCGCCGCATCGAAAAATCCCGGTGCATCATCCGCTTCACCTATTATGAAATCCCTGCCGTCCTCACGAGCCCTGAGTCCCGCAAAAGAAGTAATGGTCTTCCTGGGAAGATCCTCTATGGAGAGGGATGCTCTGGAAAGAACTGTATCAAGTCCTTCGGCGGTAGTGGAGGTATCCTCGGGGTCTTCTGCTTCATCGGCGGTGGGACCGTACATAAGGTTTCCGTGAACGGTAGGAGTAACAAGCACTCCTTTTCCCGATTTCGTAGGCAATTGGAAAAGTGTATGCCTGACATAACCGCCGGCGGTTTTGTCCATCAGACAGTACTGACCCTTTACGGGTGTGATATGTATCTTCTTTTCGCAGACCATATTGTGAAAGACATCCGCATATACTCCGGCCGCATTCACCACGGTACGTGTATCGACGGTTTCTTTACCGGCTGAGAGCCTGTAGAAGATATCCCCGTTTTCATCCTCAAGCTTTTCGATACCCTTCACTTCATCGAAGACAAAGGATACACCGTTGTCTGCGGCGTTTTCCGCGAAGGCGATCGTCATGTTGAACGGACAGACAACGCCTCCCGTGGGAGCGTAGAGAGCACATGCCGCGTTCTCCGAAACATTCGGCTCCATCCGTTTTAATTCTTCTTTTTCGACAATACGAAGACCGGGAACGCCGTTTTTGTTGCCGCGTTCCAGCAGTTCCTCCAGGCCCTTTCTTCCTTCCTCTTCGAGGGCAAGGATGAGCGAGCCGTTTTCTTTGAACGGGAAATCAAGTTCCTTGGAAAGGTCATGGATAAGGCGATTGCCTTCCACGTTGAAACGTGCTTTCAGAGTTCCGGGTTTTGCATCATATCCGGAATGGACTATTCCGCTGTTGGCTTTGGATGTGCCTTCACATACATCGGCTTCCTTTTCAAAGACGGTCACATTGAGATCGTATCTTGAAAGTTCTCTTGCTATCGCGCATCCGACGACACCTGCTCCAATTATCGTGACATCCTTCATATGATCCCTCCGTAAAGCCAAAACAGACATTGGAAACTAAATTTAATTATACAGTTTCCGCGACGATTTGCAAGGATTTTGCCTTTTTTATGCGGATATGAGACACCGCTCTGAGAATAATTTTCATTGCCGCACAGGCATTTGCGTATTCGGAGCCGCTTATGTCACAGCCCGAAAAAGCTGCCGTTCTGACCGTGCGTCCGACGGTTTCCGCGTTGATTCCGATATCACGTAAAGCTGTACCGTTTCTTAACGATTCACCTGAGTCTGCAAGCTCCGACAGTCTGTCCATAAGATCTTCCGACAACGCTACGCTGTCCACATTCACCGAAGAGACCAGTTTCTTTCTGTTCAGCGTCCGGACATACGATCTGTATCTGACAAGAAGGGCATCACTGTATCTGCCGTTCTTTTTCATCTTTTCAACCCTGAGAAGCACTGCCGCATTTCTGACAAGCGGGATAAGGAGAAGGATAAGTATCACCGCAGCCACGGTGAAGCCGAGAGGCTTGATCAGAAATTCCACGCTCTCGAACACTCTTCTGAATGCACCCGCTCCGGTTTCTGTGCCCTCCGCAGCATCATTTTCTCCAACGGCATCTTCCCTTGTTGCGGCACTGAAAAGACCCGAAAGGATTCCCATCAGTCCGTTCATCGGAACAGCCTCCTCTTCACCGAACGAAGGAGGAGTCATCTCGTAGGGTATCCATCCGTATCCCGGTATATAGATCTCTACCCATGCATGTGCCTGGGCATCGCTCAGTTCAACCCTTACCTTTCTTTCGCCGCTTTCGTCTATCAGAAGCTCTCCGTCGGCCAGCTGGCTTGCCGTAATCACATAACCTTCACAGTATCTTGCGGGAATTCCTATGTATCTCAGGATAAGAGTCGAAGAAGATGCAAAATGCATACAATAGCCTCTGTCCTGGGAAGTCAGGAAATGTTCCACGACATCTTTTCCCATAGGGGTTCTTCCGGGCTGAAGCGAGTATCTGTAATTTTCCGCAAAATACTTCTGCAGCTGCGAACAACTGTAGAGCATGCCATGGTAAGTCCTGTCACCATTTATCATATCCGCTTTCTTTACCACTTCATCAAGAACAGGTATGAGATTTTCGGGTACCAGGGTATAGTTTTGGAATACATATTCGGAATAACCTATCATTCCGTCTTCATCCGTTTCGAAATTGTCCGTATTGGGAGAAGGCACGTATGTGATGACAGACGTTCCGTCCTTGTCACCTTCCGCATAAGAAGAGTGATAGGGAAGATAATAATATCCCGGATCCGCATCGATATTTTCAATCTTCATCTCGGTGGATTCGTCATCGGAGTAGAAAGGCTCGAACTGATACCCCTCAAACACATTATTGTCTTCGCTGAATCTGTCGACCGAAAACCTGTCTCCTATAAAAGCACGGAGATATATGGTATCCGGTGTTTCGGGTGCATAGGTTATGACAAGATCCGTTTCATAATCGGGTGTGACGGAGCCCACGCCGCCCAGCCTTCCGTGTGCAAGTCCGCCCGTAGCTTCATAGCGGTTGAACAGGGACATGAGTCCGTTCATTACAAGCACTTCAACATAATCATCGGTTTTATTCTTAAGTTTGTTCGAGATGTATTTTGTCGAATAGTTTTCTCCGAATACGGCTCCGGATACGACAAAGAACACAAGAGAAAGGATTGCGGATACCCCAAAAACGGACAGCATTCCCCTTGCCGAAAGAATGTAAGAATCATCCGCACCCTTTTTACGCCTTCTCCTGGAAAAGGCTTCGTATTTTTTGTATCTGTACGGAAGTGCATAATACCCGGCCCTTGAAAGCACAAGCACCGAAGCATAGCACATGATGAGCATGGACATACAGACGTACGAAGGTGTGATATCGATATAGAAAGCCGCCTGAAGCGGAAGAAAAGTGATAAGAAACGTAAGTGCCGGATTCATGTAACTGGATATCGTTACATTGAGCATTATGCAGTAAACCCAGCCCATGAATATGCATGCGATGGGAACGGACAGGCTTCTGTCCGCAATGATCTCATCCGAAACCCTTAATGCGGGAAGCGAGAAATAATCAACATAGTGTTCATTCAGTTCGTTCATAAAGGCCTGGAAGCCCGAGTTGATATATGCGTACATCAATACCGAGAAAACAAAGAACGAAATGAACATGACTATATAACCGACATAGAAGGTCGCGCGATTATAATAGACGGACGCCGAAATAATGGCCATCACAAATATCCATACGAAAACTTTCACGGGATCGTATGCAAGATCGAATGATCCCACAAGCCCCCACACTGTTCCGTACGCACCGAAAAATATCAGTATGCCCCTCAGAAGGACCGCTATGAATTTATGAGGGGTCTTATCTCCCGAGATATCTCCCTCACATACTCCGCGCTCCTCAAGCTCCTTCTTTCTGTCCTTAAGTTCCCTGCGTCCCTTTAATCCGGGATGAGGATCGGACTGAAGGGTGAGCATCTTTTCTTTTTTTATGTATTTAGTATTCCTTCCGGACATATCCTTATTATCCCGTAGCTTCCGGGATTCTGTGCCATGAACATCGGGAAAACCCCGGTATCCGATGCATTCTCCCTCATTATCTCGTAAACACTCTCATCAAGATCGTTCAAGGTACTTACATTGCTATAATAAAATGTCTTTTCAAGCGGGTGGTAAACTGCCGTTCTGAATCCCTTATTCTCCGAGATCATCTTTGAGCCAAGGGAATAATACAGTCTGAGGACCTGTGTCTCATTTCCCTTTATGATCTCAGGAAGAAGCAGGTACATAAGATCAACGCTTCTTTCATATTCCTTCACGATCAGTTCTCCGGCTGAGGCAGATGCCTTCCAGTGAATATCCTTAAGCCTGTCTCCGGCCCTGTATTCCCTGAGCTGTCTTATATCTCTGGTAAGTTCACCGCTGTCCGACGGGATATCGTCGGCAGGTTCGCCTTCGTATTTTGAAAGGATCATATCCGGAACAGGTACAGTCATCGGCATTACGGGAATAATGATGTGAATATCATTTTTAACGGTGAATGTCCGGAAACGCAGGGGATCGCTTATCAGGATCCTGTCCGCATCAAATGTGAACAGTCCGGGCATTGATGTCCTGAAGGCAATATTCACATGATCCGATACGAAGCTTTCTCCCGCAAGGGTGATGGTAAACATCCTGTCATCCTTACGGTACGAATTATAGAAGGAATACGGGATGATGCACCTTAACAGAGGTACGAACGTTGTATTCCTGATGTGGAGTCTGATTCTGAATTCGTCCCCTTCCGTTATCTGCTCGGGAGGGGCCGACGCGGTCACCGTAAGATGCTTTGATCCATACGATCCCGCGGCTATGGATACGAAGGGAAGTACTATAAGAAAAACAAGAAGTATCGAGGCAAGGGCCTGTCTGTAGAAAACCGCTACCAAAAGCACCGCTGCCGTCATCAATATATATGAAATAATATACAGAACGTTTTTGAAATGTTCCATCTTAGCTGATCTTGGGAATGGGGACGCTTGCTATGATCTCGGAAAGGATCTCTCCCACCGAAAGTCCCGATGCTCTTCCCCTGGGTGAAAGCTTTACTCTGTGTGCCGAGGTGTAGATCCATGCCCTGTGTATGTCCTCGGGTGTCAGATAATTTCTCTCGGACATAAATGCAAGTGCCCTTGAAACCTTATAGAGTGCTATGCTTCCTCTGGGTGAAAGGCCGAGCGAAAATCTCTCTTCGCTTCTGGTAGCCTCGGAAAGTGCGACAACATAATCATAAAGTGCGGGATCCGTATAGACCTCGGATGCTGCCTTCTGTATGCCGAGTATCTCATCTGCGGTAAAGATTGCATTCACGGTATCCATCTTCGATCGAGCATCTCCTGCAAGAACCTCCACTTCACTGATGTGATCGGGATATCCCATTGACAGGCATGTCATAAATCTGTCAAGCTGGGACTCCGGAAGCTTCTGTGTTCCACTGGAGCCATAGGGATTCTCGGTTGCTATGACGAAGAAGGGATCCGGAAGCGCTCTGGTGTTACCTTCAACAGTAGCACGCCTCTCTTCCATTACTTCCAACAGTGCGGACTGGGTCTTGGGAGAGGTCCTGTTGATCTCGTCGGCAAGAAACAGGTTGGTATATATGCTTCCCTCACGGAATGTGAACTCGCCGGTTTTCTGATCGTAATACGTAAATCCGAGAAGATCTCCGGGAACAACATCCGGAGTGAACTGTACTCTTGAATAATCAAGTCCGAGGGCTTTAGAAAGCGCAACGGCAAGTGTGGTCTTTCCAACACCGGGAATGTCCTCGAGAAGAACATGACCTCCGGCAATGAGTGTTGCGAGAACTATTGTCACAACCTCTCTTTTGCCTCTGACTACTTTTTCTATTTCGTTTATTACATCTTCGGTTCTCATTGGTCAATTTCCTGTCTGTGAATTTTTGAACAGATTAAAGGTTTCTATATCTTCCCTGGTAAGCCTTATGTTGGATACGGATTCTTTGCCCTCGGGGGTTGTGACCTTGAGTTCGATCACCGAGCCTTCCCTGAGATCGCCGTTCGATATCGATTGTATGAATGCTATGGCTTTCGGATGCTGCTCCTGGAAGATCTTGATGCGTCCTGCCGCCTGCATCATCGCTATGGGATTCATTGCCATAAATACAGCCTCACTTTTTTATATATTTCCGGAGACAAATGCTATCTCTTCTTTGAGAGTATCGGGAACCACAAGTCCGGAATTGGCCAGTTTCTTTTCAAGGCCTTCAAGTCTGTGGAGCTTCTGCCCCTTCTTGAGTTCGCTTCTGTCTATAAGCTCGGTGTAGATGGGGTTCGCTCTCTGCTTCGCATTCAGCTTGCTGTTAAAAGGACAATATGTATGGATTATCTGCCTGGCTACCTTATTGAGCCTGGGGGATCCGTTTCCTTCATACATGATCCAGAGTATGTAATCGCGGATGAACATTTCCTTGAAGCTGTTCTTGGCTCTCTGAAGCGAAGTCCTGATCTTCTCCTTGATCTCGGGACTGAGATCCCTGTTCTTTCTGTAAAACTGTACATAGTCGAAGTATTCACTGGTAAGCGAATGTTCGGTAACGTCGTTCCATCTGGCGCCCTGAACACGCTTGCACATCTCCCACCTGAAATCTCCGGTAAGCCTTATGAGTGTTCCGAAGATATCCTCAGCATGGAAAATGCTTATGGCCATTCTGGAGGGTGAATTGCGGAGCTTTCCTTCTATCTCCTGCCACATTACCGCCCTTGTACCCATATTGGGCATCAGTATGAAATCGGGAAGATATTCCAGATGGATAGTTTCCTTGCCCATGATCTCGATATTTTTCTGATCGAGGCTCTCACGGTAATATGCGGTATAATCGATCTCCCTGATCTTTCCGAGCGAATCGGAGATATCTTCGAGAGTGACAAGAGTTGAGGAAGGATCCTTGATACAGGTCTTCTCAAGGAATATGGGACAGAAGGTTGTGATCCTTCCGTAGGTTACCTTATCGGCTGAACGGAAGAAATTATCGAGCTCAAAGTTAACTCTGGCTCTTCCGTCCAATAGTCTTTTCTTTTCTTCTGCCGCATCGATCTTGTTCTGTATCTTCAGTTTATGGATCGTATCGGTATAGTCGGTATCGAACTCGTCACGGCTGGGATCTTTTTTGCCGTTATATATATTCTTCAGCCAGTCATAGAAGGTATAGATTCCGGCGCCGGAATGATCCTTCAGAGTCGAGGCAATCTGCGCAAGGCAAGCGGAATACTTCTTTCCGGCAAGCTGCTCATCCACATATCCGAAGTAAAGGAACATGAGCACAGGAAGAGTCGGAGTCTTTTCGAGAGTTCTGAAAAATACCAGTTTATAGATATCATAGAACTCGTTTGCGATCCTTTTCCTGAGAGTCGAGACATCATCGTCCACGGATTCGGGATCATCCACATTCTTAAGATCCATCACGTGGGTCTTGAAATTAATGACCGTTTCGGATTCTTCTCCGATAAAGTCGATGATCTTATCAAGCGAGCCGCTCAGCTCCTCGGTGAATCCCGCCTCATCTTCGCCTCCGTTATCTTCCTCTTCATCCGGTGCTTCGGGAAGATTGTCCGCCTTATCCGCAAAAGCATCCATCCTGCTTCTGTAGATTCCGTCATCAAGTCCGACCTCGTCATAGAAGGATTCTTCTATTCTGGTGATCGTCTTTCTGAGTTCGAACATATCGTCACTGCCCGGGCTGAGTCTGAAGAACAGTTCGGTCAGATGATCGTAGAGATCGTTTCCTTCGGGCTTGAAATAGATGTTGCCGAGTTCCTGCCTGAAGGTATAGTAATTGTCAAGAAGCTGGTATGCCTTTCTGGAATCAAGACTTCCTTTTCTCAGCATACCCATGGTTACGGAAAGATCCGTGGCCACGGTCTTTCCGGTTTCGGACTGATAAAGCTTTGCAAGTCCCGCATAATAATCCGCGAGCCAGGTATCGGATGATTCTTCGATCAGATATGTGTCCAGCTCGGATATCTCACTGATATCTTCCGCCTTGACGCGGAACTTCTTGCAAAGACTGCTGTACAGATCGACATCCCTGCCAAGTTTCTGATACAGGTCGCCGGAATGAATCTCGGAGATCTGGCACTGTCCGAGAAGACCGGTGATCTGTTTGAATAATGAACAAAGAGAAACCCTGGCAAAGTCCGAGTGCTGTGACAGGAGTTTCTCTAAAGTTTCAAGATTCGTATAGGGATAAGGAACGACAACCGTATCGGAAACAGCTTTATAACCGAGGAAGTGAACCTCGTTCACAACCTCGGTTATACCCATAACATCCGCACGGTCGAGTATCATGGCGCCACCGGGATAAACCGCCGCCACCCGCCCGGATATGATCAGGCCCAGTGAAGATATCGCCTAGCCT
>JAEEGL012182928.1_pt1 | contig 11789 bp, 10 predicted proteins | sample 9134231 | NCBI WGS metagenome assembly JAEEGL01 (sample SAMN16246548, study PRJNA631951) | gut metagenome | biome: gut microbiome; feature: rumen; material: fiber-attached | host: Bos | place: Iran: Karaj | collected 2018-10 | reverse complement strand
GGCAGACCTTGGAAATCAGCAGGTCTGTGATACGGATAAAAAGGCATTAGTATCTCCTTTTCCTCCGGTATACATCTGTAAGTTACAGATACGCAAGCGCCGTAGTTACGGAACTCCAGATTATAGTCAAAAGCATCATGTCCTAACCAGTACGCGTGATCCGTCAGATTGATCTTAAATCTCTCGACTATACCCTCATATGCCTTGAATACGGCCATAGCCGCTGCATCATCAGGAGTTGAGTACAGGAAAGCCTTGGATGGCTTGTACTTCTCGAACAGCGACGCTATATCGAGCACTTCCGTGTGTCTGTTGTCATAGGAAACATAATTCCAGATAACATTCCCGTCCTTTACAGCGTTATGAAGCTCGGGCTGACAGTCCTTCGACTCTATCTTGGTGATATAGATTATCTTATAACCGAGGTTTGATAAAGCATGCATATAGATAAGGGCAAGTGCTCTCGTATCAAAGCCGAAGCTGTCATAAAACAGCACGCAATCCTGCTCCGTCTCACCCTTGTTAAATCCGGGCTTAACAAGCTCCTTGGATATAGTGCTCAAGTACTTCTCGAGATCATCATCAACATAGTACTGGTTATATTCTTCGAGTATGAAAGCTGCTGCCGTCATGGCATCTAATGCCTTGCGGTAGTTCTTCTTCGCGATTGAAGTCCCGGTAATGCTCTTAAGCTTACCTAATACTTTCTCTATCTTATTTATCTTGTCAGAGTACTCTTCCATCAAATCTCCAACTTTCCGAACTTCCCCTTACGGGCATCGGCTTTGCCTCTTCTCATAAACTTGATCTTGTTCCATTTGTCATCCTCAACGAGTATGGTCTTAACAAACTGTGTAAACAGGAAATACCTGTACGCCTTCCTCGTCTGAGGATAGTTTTGCATAACATAAGTGCAGTTTCTGAAGATATAGTATTTTCTTATCTTGCTGTGTCCCATAGCCTCGAAGCTTCTTCCCAGAATCTTCCCCTTGATGGGAGCTCCCAGGTTATGCTGCATCGTAAGATCGAGAACTCTTCTGAACTTATATCCTTCCCGTGCCGCCCTGTAATTAAACTCGCGGTCAACCTCGTCTATAAACAGTTCCTCAAGAAATCCGCCAACCTTAAGCGAAGCTTCAACATCCATGATGGAACCCGAAGTTATAAGCCAGTCAGCGTCCTCCTTATTGGTAACGGGATCGTCTTCCTTATCTCCGGAATTATGAATACCTACCTGTATTATCTTCTCGTCGGATTCAAACACATCCTGCGCTTTTTCTATGTACCTGTGAAGAGTACCGCCGTCAAAATACGAATCCTGATCCATCGTAAGAAGATACTTAAACCCTCTTTTTGATGCTTCGTTAAGCCCTTTGTTCAAGGCAGCTGCGATACCCATATTGCCGTTCATGGAAATTACTTCAACATTCTCAAGCGCCATGATCTTATTAGTGATGTCTTCGTTCCCGGCATCCGAATTATCGACAGCAAATACAACATCCACATCCTTCGAGTAAGTGGCAATGTTTCTTACCACACTGTCATCGGGATTATAAAGAACTACACAGCAAGCAAGTTTCATGACTGCCTCTTTAACGCATTCTTAACAGCCTGAAGATAACTTGTCCCGTTAACTTCATCAGGCTCAAGGTATGCGCCTTCGCTCCACTCATTCCACGCAGTTATAAACAGGAATTCCTTACCTTGCTCATTTGATATCTTTATAAGTTCGGTAAGATAATCCTCGAACTTGCGCGGCGTCTGACCTTTAATAATACGGGCCTTATTCCCGCGCCTCGGAGTATCATCAAAACCTACGATTCCGCTGTAGAAAGTGTTCTTGCGCTTGCAGTGTCTTGCCGAATAAAGAATGCTCTTCCACTCCTTATCGTAATCGGCAAAACGAAGCCTCGGCTTCTTGTTTATCTTTCTTAAGTAGATCTCCTCCAAGCCTTTTCGCATAAGCTCGTGAGTGTCGTTGAACTGGAAAGGCTCATAGTAGAAACGGTAGTCGAGGCCGACACCCTTCCACGTGCACTTGCTCATGCAGCACACTCCCGGAAAGCCTGCCTCACGGCCAAGTTCATCCCAGTAAGATGCCATCGCCGTAATTATCTCGGGGTCCGCATTCATCCTCATGAAGGAGAACACGGGCTTGCCGTCGATCTTTATGTATCTGTCATCCTTAAAAAAAGGCAGGAGCCAGTCGAAATGCGCCTTCCACTCATCTTTGCCGCCATACTCGAGCTTGGCGAGGATCTCGGGACCGCTTTGCTTCTCACCTTCAAACGACGGAGCCCAGTTGTTACCCTTGACTGCACTCCAGGAACGGATCCAGGAAGTGTTGTCCCAGATAAACATAAAGTGCGTATCAAGCTCTTTATGGCTCAAGAATATATTCGCGGGCGTCTCCATAAAATGCTGTTCGGAAGAGAACCAGTAGTGGTAGATGCCAAAGCCGTATATGCCGTACTCGTTGGCAAGTTTAACCTGGCGTGCGATGTCCTCCGGCTTATCGAGGCTGTAGTAATACCCGTCAGCAGGAACTCTGGGCTGGTTATGGCCCTCATACTGGGGCTTCGCCTTCCTGACTGCAACCCAGTCCGTGAATCCCTCTCCCCACCACTTGTCGTTCTCGGGCATGCGGTGATACTGGGGTAAGTAGTTTGCAATTATCTTCGTTGCCGACATGATTATTCTGCCTCAGTCTTATTCATGTAGTACTTATGCGAATCTCTAAGGTAGATCTGCAGAACGGTAGATACGAGAGCGATATGGACCCAGAAAGGAGGTCTTAATACATTCTGATTAAGCTGCAGGATAACGAACTCGAAGAAAAGAGCGATGAGCATTGCATAGACAGGCTCACGGTCCTTCTTGTCACCGGGTCTCTTCTTAGCCTTGAGATAACCGCCGACTGTAAGATCCCACATATACTTAAAGAAGAAGAACGCTCCGAAGATTCCGTATGCCGCAAGTGCCTCAAGCGAGATACACATACTCGCACCGCCGTTGTTCGCGACAGTATAGTTTCTGGCCTTATACTCGATGATTCCTGCATCGATACCACCCAGGCTGCAGCCTAAGAAGGGACTGTCGAGGAACAGTTTCCACGTGTCGACGAATCCGCTCATTCTCGCATCGGCGGAGTGTGATGTCGTGCCTCCGATACCAAGTCCGCTTAGATAGTGCATTACAAAATCAACTTCGAACTCGATAGCGATGATAAGGAATATCAGAGCAATGCCTACCATGATCGGCATAAGCGTAAACAGTATTCTTATAAGTGAGGCTCTCATGTGGATATAGATCCTCAATGACATGAAACCTCTGTACACGATATAGACAAGAAGGATAAGTATACCCATTCTGGATGTCGATATTACTACGGCACCGCAGTTAAGCAGAGTCGATATGATGAGGGCACTCTTTCTCATGCACTTATAGTTGCGTCGCTCAAGCAGGTAAAGGCAGATGATGGAACCCATGATCATATAAGTCGCGTAGAATGAGGGCTCATATGAGAAGCCGTTACTTCTGTGAAGATCGTTGTACTGGGTTACAAAGAAATTGATGCCGACAAACTGGAGCGCGAACTGCACAAAGCCCACGACAGCAAGCGCATTAAAGCACATGATGTACTTTCTAACGATTGAATGAACACTCTCCTGCTTGCTCAAAAAGTAAGTAAACGCAAGCACCTGTATACAGTCGAATATAAGCCAGAGATCATATCCGACGGCATTGAAGATGGTCTTGGAATTAAAGATACATATCGTGTTAAAAACGATTACGATCAACAGATTATAGTACGGCGTCAGGATCTTAACATTGCCGAATTTTATGATTCTTAAAAGGAACAGGAACATGACGGACATTGAGACGAGCTGGGATATTCTTACCGTAAGTCCCGCGACTTCAAAAGCAAGAACGATATCGCATGATGCGATCAATATGCTTATCCAGATAAGCGTATTGATTATCGAAGAGCCCTTGTTCATCCTTACCAGTGTGAGATTCATATTACAGAGCCTCCACCAGTTTCTTTATGTTCTCTTTGAATGAAGCAAAAGTAAAATTCTCTGCCACACGTTCCCTTGCAGCCTTACCGTACTTAGAGGAAAGCTCCCTGTCATCAGCAAGCTTGATCAAAGCCTCGGCATACGCCTTGCTGTCAGAATTCGGGCACTCGATTCCCGTTACCTTGTCAGGGCTTACGTAATTAACACCTGATCCTTCGATGGTGAATGTAACCGCGGGGTGACCGAAGTACATTCCCTCGGCAAGAGCCAGACCGAACGCCTCGTTCTTGGTGATAGAAGGGAAACAGAAAATATCGCACGACAGAAGTCTTGCGCGAAGTTCGGCATCGCTTACAAGGCCCAAGAACTGAACCTTCTTGTCTCCTGCCGCCTGTGCCTTCAGCTCATCCGTAAGCGGACCTTTGCCTGTTATTCCGATAATGAACCTGTCATCGAGATGCCTGGACGCTTCGATGAGATACTTGAAGCCCTTGTACTCGACATGGCGTCCGACTGCAAGACAGAGGATCTTTCCTTCGTTTTCTTCTCTAATCTTCCTTGCAAGATCCTCAACCTCGGAATCGACCACGAGTCTGTTCTCATCAATACAATTGGGAACGACCACGCATTTGTCACGTGCCGAAGAAAGCCACTCGCTTCCCTCAACATAGTTGGGGCTGGTTGCAACGATCTTATCCGATCTTGCGATAAGTCTTTTGTTCTGACCTTTAAAGAATGTGCGCAGTACCTTCTGCTTAACGATATCGAGGTGCCAGTAGTTGATAAGCTTAACCTCAGGATACTTCTTAAGCATCTTAAGAAGATAGTGCGTTCCAAACGGATTGGGATAGTGCAAAACCACGACATCCGGCCTAAACTCCTCGAAAGTAGCCTTAAGCCTCTTCCCGTAAGTTAAGGAAAGAGACTGCGAAGATATCTTTGCAAAGCATCTGCAACGGATAACACCAACGCCGTCAACGCTGTCACGGGAGTCAACAGACTCCTTCGGCTGCTCGTGATCGAATGCGAACACCAACTGCTCGCATCCGGGCAACTCCTTCAAAGACAGAACAACGTCACGCGCAATCTGTTCCGTTCCCCCCGAGAAGGGATAGTAATACTTGGATATATGTAAGACCTTAAGTCCCATGTTATCAGTCTGCGATGTAACCTGTGATCGGCTTATTAGCGAGCATTATGAGCTTGATCTGCTCTTTAATGTCCTCGAACTTGGTCTCGCCGTATCTTACCTCGAGGATAACGCTGTCTACCTCAGGAAGAAGCTTTCTTGCCTGGGGATCGGTTATAAGGTTAGGTGCATTATAGATCTTAATGTCCTTGATCTTATCCTTAAGGCTCTTAACGGCATCACCTGTACCAAGTACAAGGATCGACTTAACATCCGAGCCGTAAACCGCGAGGTTTGCTGCTGCAGCCTCTGCCGCATCAACATCACCGTCATTCAATCTGCCGACGCTTCTCAGCCACTTGTCAAACTTGCCTGAGTGCTTGTAAAGAGCCTTCTCTCCGTCAGTATGTGAACCCAGATCGAAAAGCGTAAATCTGTTTACGAGCTGTGACTTTGTAAGTGCAATACTGCTCAGGATGTACTTGATGATGAGGATAAGCGCGTAGAAAAGGAAAGATGCAACAACACCCAAAGCACCGAACTTAACAGCAGACTTTGCAGCCTCAACGGGCACATCAGGCATCTCATGCATTGTGTTAACGATGATGTCGCCATGCTGCTTCTGAAGATTCTTAAGGCTCTTGATGTACATCTCAAGATTCTCCTGAAGATCTACGAGTTCCTCAGATGTCTGTGTCTGAAGATTCTGGATCTTATCATCATGGAGCATATTGAAGAAGTAGTTAACGGTTGTTGTCTCGTTGGGGAACATCGATTCTGATGTTGCATCCATGTAAACATCTACTTCCTGTACAACTCTTTCAAGAAGGTCAAGTGCGTCCTGTGCGGAGACACCTACAACCTTTATGATGATGAGTGCAACTCTGTCACTGTTGATATCAGTTGCGATCGAGAAATTAACGTCTGTGCTTACATTCGTATCAAGTCCGGAACCGGAAGAAGTGGATACACTTGTTGCACCTTCGGAATTACCGAATGTTATATCGGAAACCGTAACAGCTTCCTTAAGATACTTGGGATCGACACCAATCTCCTGTGCGTACTCATCGAGGTAGTTACCATTCTTAAGGTAATCAACATAAGAAGCTGCGATTACACTTGCTGAATTGGCAGGAGCTCCCTCGGGTACTGTGATCATGATATCTGCTTCCGCAGTCGGAACGGACTGGGGATCGACTCTCATGAGAATGGAATCGTTATAATAGTCAGTCATTGACATGAGGTCACGTCTGCTCTGAGAGATGATATCGTTCAAGTTGTTGATACTGTCCAAAGTGGCAACCTGCTCAAGGATCAGCTGCTCCTCATCTGTAAGGATCTCGTCCTCGGGAAGCTCGATACCGTTCTTCAAAGCGTAGTTTGTGTTAGCCTGCTTGGCAAGAAGTGCTGCAGGATCATCAAGGTATTCCTGATAAGCGTAAGCAAGGTTGGAAGTTCTGATAGCTTCCTTTGCTCCCATTACACCGCCTAAGCCTATACCGACGATAAGCACCAGTGCGAGTGCCTTCCTCCAGTGAAGGAAGCAGTATGTCAGCATGTCCTTGATATTTATCTCGGTCTCGTCTTCGTTGATGATGTAATTCATGTGTTTCCTCCAAAGGGGGTTAAGTAGTCTTTGCCATTATATCATTCTTATTATTTATATATATAGGGGCGCCGGAATGTAAAATCGTTGAAATATCGGCCGTAAGCAGCAACAAAGTTATGTTATATGATAGTTCGAGCATGTGGTGCTCGATCATGAAAGTCATAGTGATTATCCCGACAAATATCATGCCGTACAGCATATCCTTCCTTATAAGCCTTATTCCGATCAGGGCATATGCAACAAAAAGAACAGCAAGAAGTATTATGCCGTACTTGAACAGATACTTGATATAAGCCGAGTCGTAGAACACATACGCATAGTTTCTTACGCCGCCGTTAGCGTTACCGTTCTCGGCGAAGTCCGGATTGCCCAGAAACTTAAACCCGTAAAGGCCCATACCAATCTTTCCCAGACTTAATCTGTAACTCATCTTGGCATCAAGAGAATACATAAAGGGCTTCGTCTCATCATAAAAAAATGTGACCACGAGGATGGCAGCTGCACAAAGAGGCATAAATGCGCTTACAAGTACAGCTTTTATCTTCTTACCAATCTTAAGCGGCCTGAACTTGCAAAGTTTACATATGAGGACCACCGCGAGCATGATCCCGGCACTTATCATGTCAACTCGAGCGCTCGTGAAAATGAATACGGCAAATAAAGCCGCACCGGCACCGATGATCTCCACATAAGTGATGCGCTTCCACCTCAGGATAAAATACGTAACCGCCAGATAGAAAATGTGTGCAAAGCAGTCCGTCGGATAGATAATTCCGAACGAATGCCTGACGCTCTCATTAATGCCGTAATTTGTATTAAAGACATAGTCAGGGATTATTCCCGTACGTGAGCAGATAAACGCTGTAAAACTTATAAGAACGCCGATATACACATACAGGACACCTATCCTCTTGAATGACACGCGCGACGCTGCGCATGTGATCAAGTCCGCATCGAGCACAAAAGTGTCACCGCGGCTTACGGCAAAGAATATACCCAGTCCCACAAAAGCGGAGAGCACAGTTATGACCGGTATACCGAGTTCATCTTTAAACACATACATACGGTAAACAGCGCATGCCATAAGCACGCCTCTTAACACGCTGTAGTACTCACCCTGGATATTAAGTTCAAATGTCGTCGTCTGAAGGTAGAAGAATATCACATAGAAAGAAAAGGCCGTGAGGAATAAAGCCTCCGTTAATACCTTTCCGTCCGTGATAAGTTTCTTTGCTGTCGTCACTTCGATCCCTTCATACCGAATACGGTACCGATGGTCTTGACGAATATCTTGATATCAAGACCGATGCTGAAGTTTCTTATGTATTCATTATCAAGTCTTACGATCTCTTCAAAATCCTTGATATCGGATCTGCCCGACACCTGCCACATTCCCGTAAGTCCGGGCTTCATGGCAAGACGGCTCATGTGATGTCTCTTATAGTTCTCATACTCATCGAGCGTGGGAGGTCTTGTTCCGATCAGGGACATATCACCCTTCAGAATATTCCAGAACTGTGGGAACTCATCTATGCTCGCCTTACGCATAAACTTTCCTGCAGGGAATATTCTCGGGTCATTCTCCATCTTGAACATGAGACCTTTCATCTCGTTCTGGCTCATAAGTTCCTTCTTGCGTTCCTCGGCATCAACATACATGGAACGGAATTTATACATCGTAAAGAGCTTACCGTTCTTACCTACTCGGGTCTGCTTGAAGAAAACGGGACCCGGTGCCTGTATCTTGATGACAGGAATAAGAACGAGAGTAAGTATTGCCGTTACCGCCATTCCTATAATAGAGAACAGGATATCGAATACTCTCTTAACAAGAAGCTCACCCATCGTAGCCTTGCTTATAGTTGATGTGATGACAGTATAGTTGCCGATCTGATTGATCGATGCATTGACCATATTCGGTGTCTCGAGATTCATTGCTCTGTGTACGGTGATACCCATGTTAATGAATGTGGTCGCAAGACGTCCGCCTGTCTTCGTCAGCATAAACACATCGTTTATAGGATTCTCTTTAACGTAATCGAGCATATCCTTTTGCTTGATTACAGGTATACCCATGTACTCCGTACCCTGATATGCATCGGTAAAGATTATTCCCTTGAAGTGGTAAAAACCGCTGTTGTTCTTAATCAGAGTGGTTATAAATTCCTCTGCCGTGTCAGTCTGCATTACAAGCAAAACACCGGCCGATTCCGAACCATCCATAAACTTTATCCTCAGGATAAGTTTCCTGAAGGTTCTGAACATCATCATTATCGCGATATCGAATATGAAGAAATATCCGATCATAAGTCGCGAATAGATAGCTGAAGTCTTGATAACATACAGGAACGCGAAGAGCGTAAAGAGCATCTCCACATTCAGTATGAATACGCTCCATCCTTCCACGATATGTCCACGCTTTACGATACCGGTATGAGGTCCCGTGAAAAGCATGAATACTATATACGACAAGAGCAGGACAACATTAACTATCCTGAAAGCGCGCGACGCCTCCGTATTACCGTCAGAAAAAATCGTCAGGAACTCGGCGATACCGAACCTGGTAATGATCGCAAGCAAAAAGGAGACCTCAATGCTTATGAGATCAAGCAGTATAAAATCTATATGCTTTACTCTTGAATCGGATTTGGCGTCCATCCGTTAAAATTTATACCTCTACGGACATAATCTCGATTACAACGGGCTCGAGGGGCTTGTCATTGTAGTCGGTCTTAACAGAAGCAATCTTATCTACTACTTCGATTCCTTCAAAAACCTTTCCGAAAGCTGCATACTCGCCGTCAAGGTGAGGTGCATCCTCATGCATGATGAAGAACTGTGATCCTGCAGAATCGGGCAGCATGGATCTTGCCATGGACAATACGCCTCTGCTGTGGTTCAAGGTGTTCATGAAACCGTTAGAAGCGAACTCACCCTTAATTGAATATCCGGGACCACCCATACCGGTTCCCTCGGGATCTCCGCCCTGGATCATGAAGCCCGGGATTATTCTGTGGAATGTAAGTCCGTTATAGAAACCGGAACTTGCAAGCTTGATAAAGTTCTCAACTGTAATAGGAGCGATCTGGGGATAAAGCTCAGCCTTGATATCGCCCATTCCCTTAATCTTGATTGTTACGATAGGATTTGCCATTATTCTTACCTCTTATCTGGTTTTTCTGTATCCTCTTAAAATGTCATCTCTGATCTTCCAAAGTTCGGGTGACAGATCAACATAATAATTATGAGGATTCTCGAATCTCTTTACGGAATCCCAAAGAGTATCGAGCTGCTTTGTGCAGTAATTTCTTATCTCGCTTATAGTGGGCACATTATAGACCAACTCACCGTGTCTGAAAACCTCTACAAGAATCTTCTTTGCAGTGTAATTAGTTAATGTCTTTGCCTTCCACGTCTCAACGGGGTCAAAGATCTCATAAGGCTCGCCTTCAGGTATCTTCTCGCCCTTTACAAACAGGACATCAGCCAAAGCCTTGCCTGTCTCATTATCATAGAATCTTACGATTTCTTTATCGCAAGGTGTTGTTACCTTGGCTGTTGTCTCCGATATCTTCATCTTCGGGATAACATTACCACTCTCATCCTCTACGGCAGCAATCTTATAAACCCCTCCGAAAACAGGCTCCGCCTTGGATGTGATGAGTCTCTCGCCCACACCGAAGGAATCGATGCACGCGCCCTGCGAGATCAGGTCTCTTATCAGGTACTCGTCAAGAGCATTGGAGACTGTGATCTTACAGTCGGTAAGACCAGCCTCATCAAGCATCTTTCTTGCTTTCTGAGTCATATATGTAAGGTCGCCGGAATCGATTCTGATACCCAGAAGCCTCTTGCCCATCGGCTCGAGCACCTCATGTGCACATCTGATCGCATTCGGAATACCTGACTTTAAAACATCATATGTATCAACAAGCAAAAGACACTTATCGGGATATGACTCGGCGTAAGCCTTAAAAGCTTCAAACTCATCGTCGTAGAGCATTACCCAGGAATGCGCCATGGTTCCGGACAAAGGAATATCAAACTGCTGTCCGCAGATAGTACAGGAAGTTCCTGCCGCACCTGCGATATAAGCAGCACGTGCACCGAGAACGGAAGCATCAAATCCCTGTGCTCTTCTTGCACCAAACTCCATGATAGGTCTGCCCTCTGCAGCGCGGACTATTCTTGCAGTCTTGGTTGCGATCAATGTCTGGTGATTTATTGTACAAAGAAGTGCAGTCTCGAGAAGCTGTGCCTGCAATGCAGGTCCTCTTACCTTGATAAGAGGTTCTCTGGGGAATATCGGGGTTCCTTCGGGAACGGCCCAGACATCACATGTGAACTTGAAATTTCTCAAATACTCTATGAACTTGGCATCAAATCCATAGCCGCTGAGGAACTCAAGGTCTTCTTCGGTAAAATGCAGATTGGAAAGATAATCGATAACCTGCTCGAGTCCTGCCATAATAGCATATCCGCCCTGCTCCGGAACATTTCTGAAGAAAGCGTCGAAATACACAATTTTTTCGGCTTTACCGTCATCAAGATAACCCTTGCCCATGGTAAGCTCATAAAAATCCGTCAACATCGTCATGTTGGTTCTATTGTTCCAGACTTCCATACCCGACCTCCTTGAATGCTCATAAAAAGCTCCGGGGCATACCCCGGAGCTTTTATTTTACCATAAACACAAACATCTTGTTTGCTCTTATGACTTGATGATCTCCTTAACAGATGTAGCAAGTCCTGCAACACCCTGAAGTTCTGAAGGAATGATGATCTTTGTTGCCTGACCGTTAGCGATCTTCTCCATAGCCTCCAAAGATCTGATCTTAACAAGACCGTCATCAGCCTGAACATCCTTGATCATCTGAAGACCCTGAGCCTTAGCCTCATTGATCTTGAGGATAGCCTCTGCCTGACCTTCTGCCTCACGGATAGCTGCCTCTTTACGAGCCTCAGCACGAAGGATTGCTGACTCCTTCTCACCCTCTGCCTCACGGATAGCTGCTTCCTTCTTACCTTC
>JAEEGL012096530.1_pt1 | contig 11789 bp, 12 predicted proteins | sample 9134231 | NCBI WGS metagenome assembly JAEEGL01 (sample SAMN16246548, study PRJNA631951) | gut metagenome | biome: gut microbiome; feature: rumen; material: fiber-attached | host: Bos | place: Iran: Karaj | collected 2018-10 | reverse complement strand
GGATATAAAGATGTATCTTGTAATGTTTTATAAATAAAAGCTACTCTGATTGTCTCTGATTCACCTGCATCTAACTTATGATTATTTCCAATAGCTGTTCCATCTTCATACTCAACAATATAATCAAAGTATTCTTGCTGTTCTTGAGTTAGGACTGGTAGTACTTGAAAAGACTCAATCATTGCATTCATTGTTCCTTCATTTACTACGTCTACTGTGAATTCATAGAACTCACCTGGTTCTTCTAACTGAGCACTAAATGCTACTGTAGTGTCATCGGTGATAGTTGCAACGATACTTGGAGTAATACTTCCCTCTTTTACCTGGATATTTTCAAAATGAACATCCCAAGAAGCATTGATAAACTTAGAAGTACCTATGATACTTAAATCAGTCTTTATTGCTGCATAGCCTAAACCAATACTACAGAATAGAATTAATAAAAATAAATAAGTTATACTCTTACGACGACTATATCGATATTTTCTTTGAAAACGTCTGAAGTTCATATAAACACCTTCTACTCTAACATATATTATAATAAATAATATATTCTTTTACAATAAAAAAGAGCCTACAAGCTCTTATTTTTCAGGTCTATATTCTCTTAGAATTTCTTCAAAGTCTTTCTTACATAAATCTAATAATTTCTTAATTAATTCAGCATTATATACCTTTTCAAAAGACTCTCCATCACATTCACAAAACATTACATCAGAATAATCTTCTTCAGCTATTAAATAAACATAATTCTTTTCTTCATAAGTAACTGTTGTGACTACAACATAATTCTTATTATTAGATAAAGTTAATACGTCTCCTCTTTCATAATTCATTAACGCTCACCTCTTTTTATTTCATCAGCTATATCTCCAATACTTTCACTAGACGCAGCATCTAACATTGAATTCAAAGAAACTTTTCCTACTAAATAAGAAGCTCCTCCTAATAAAGATATAGCCCCTAATTGAGTGGCAATAGGAGCCATTCTAAGAGGAAGTACTCCTAAAGCTGTTAAACCAATTCCAGCTCCTGCTGCTAAAGCAGCTGCAATAGAAGCATATTTTACTACTTTAAGAGTCTTACTCTTTTGTATTAATTCATACTTCTCTCTTCTTTCACTCATCTCTGCTGTTTCACGTTTAATATTTACGTCTTGATAAGTATGGTTACTTCGATAATTATAACCATCATTATAATAACTTCTACTATAAGTATCGTCAGCCATTTTTAAAACCTCCTATTCAACTGATTCCATAATAGTATTATTAACATATTGAATAATTTCTCTATCTTTATTATCGTCAATATACTTTACTTCTTCATCAGATAATTTTAATTCAATAAAATAATCGTCTTCTGATTGTACTAATTTTCCATTTCTTTTTCTCATATCATCATTTTCATCTAACATATAATCAGTAAAAATAACATATGGTTCTTCACTCTTTTTATCATTAGGAATTATTCCTATAATATCACATTTATAAGTTTTACCATCTTCTTCTATTTCAAAACTCATATCATCTTTCTTCATATTTTTACCTCCTATCGATATTCTACTAATTCAGGAAAAGATTCTCTCATTCCATTATAATAATCAACTAAACCACCCATTAATTTAATATAACTTTGATTAGTTAATCCATCCTCATAAATAGCATATAAATCATTAAATACATGACTCATTTCATTATTATTTTCATTTAATATATATAGAATTCTATATAATCTATCAAACTTATCATCATTAGTTACTTTATCATTAATAGGAAGACTTATCGCTGCAGCTTTTTCTACTATATCATCTGGTATTTCTGGATATACTTCTTTAATTTCTTTAGAAACTAATGATACTCTTTCAGGAAACTCTAAATTAGCATTATATTCATATCTCATTTTACGACTCTCCTTTTATATACTTCATTATAACGATCTATATAATCAGAAGTAATGAATATTTCTTTATCAGCATTTTCATCTATTATTTTACTTAATACTAAGTTTTCAATTCCATTCACAATAGTCTGTAAAGCTCTAGCTCCTGTATTAGCACTCACCGCTTCTTCAGCTATTCTATCTACTAAAGCATCTTCAAATACTATTTCTTTGCCATACATTCTTCCTATTTCTTGTAGATTTTTAATTGGACTAGTAGTACTTTCTAATAATATTTTTTTCATATCATTCTTATCTAAACTCTGTGTAGCGGTAACTAATGAGAAACGTCCTACTAACTCTCTTTGCATACCTTCTTGAATATAATCCTCTGGTTTAATAGTATATTGATTATTCTCATCTAAACCTTCTCTTATCTTTCTTTCTCTTAAATCAGTAAAAGCACCTAAACAAATAAAAGTAAGTTTAGAAGTATCAAACTCTATATTCTTTCCTCTATATTCTAATGATATTTTAGATCCACCTATATAAGTTAATAAACTATGTTGTACTGCTTTATGCATCTCTAAAGCATTTTGTCCTTTTACACATAATTTATCAAATTCATCTAATACAACAATTCCTCTTTCAGCTAGTTCTACATTACCATCAGTCTGATCAAGTAAAGGAATTAACATCTCTTCTAGTTGAGCTCCTTTATAACCAGGTGCCGCAAATATATCAGCCGGTGTTATATTCATAGGAATAGATAAATTCTTAGCTACTTCTTTTAAAATAAAAGTCTTACCAGTACCAGTAGGTCCATCTAGAATTATATTTGCTTTAGAAGATAATAAATCTTCATTACCACTCTCTAATATCTTTTGATTATTATATATATTATATAAAACAGTCTCTACAGTCTTATCTTGAGATATTACTTTTTCTTTAATCTTACTAATTACTTTTTCCGGATCAATTTCACTCATATTAATCTCTGTAATAACATCAGATTTCTTAATAGAACTATTCTCTTCTTCCCCATTAACAGTCATTTTCTTTTCTTGAAAATTCAAATTATAAGATGTAATACCATTATCATTAGACACATTAACAGACTTAATATTTTTAAATACTTTAGATAACAAATCTAATACCTGTTTATATAATTCTTCTTCACTCTTCTCTGGTTCATCTTTATGATATTGTTCTATTAAATCACTAAATACTTTACTAACATCAAAATAAATAAGATCAGAATGATTATCCATATACTGAGAAACAGTCGTATTCTTTTTACTAAAAATATCTTTTAATAAATTAAAATTAACTTCAATAGCTTGTCCTGAAGAAAAATTATCATCTTGAATTGTTTCTTTAAAATGATATTCATTATCATTTCCTTTTTCATAAACAAAAACAACTTTCATATAATCATCCCTACTTTAGTATATATATCATTATATGAATTATAGCATAATTAAAAAGAAAAAGAAAACAATAAAATAATAGCTTGTACATTAAAAAAAAATAGTTTATAATAAAATTCAAGATAGGAGACTAATTATGAGAAAATTTAACGAGCGAGAAAAAAGATGGTTTTCAATCGTTTTATCATGTTTTGGTATTTTCTTAGTAATAAGTGGTATCATCATGAATTCTAAAATTAAACCACTTGTTCAAACAAAATTAGATATTCAAGTAGAAAAAAGACAAATATCAGAAGCACAAGCTAAATCAAATGAAATTAAAGTTAAAGATATAGAAATAGAAATTAATAATCCCATTAGTGTTGATGTAAAGGATTATCTAGAAAATATAGAAAATTTAGATGAGTCTACTTTAAGAAGTTTAAAGTTAGATACTTCTTTAGTAAATATAAATGAAGCTGGTACTTATGAATATAAGATTCTTTATAAAAGAAAAGCTTATGTAGGTAAAATTAAGGTAAAAGAAAAGGAACTTCCAAATATGTCTTTTACTTTAAAAACTATTAAAATTCAAACTAAAGATGCTTTATCTGAAAATCCTAGATCTTATATTACTGAAACAGTATCTGATGAAGTATATAATAATTTAACTTTGGATATTTCTAAAGTAGATAATATGCTTCAAGGAGATTATACTTATTATATTACTTATAAGGGTGTTACATACCAAGGAACTGTAGAGGTAAGAGATCCTGCTCCTACTGTTATTGTTAAGGAAAAGGATGAAGAATTAACTTGTCCAGAAGATGCGACTAAAAAAGATGATACTTGTGTATGTAATGATACAGCAAAGACATATGATAATGAAGAAAAGAAATGCAAATAAAAGAATCCACCAAGGATTCTTTTTTTAACTTAAATTAACTATTTCTCCATCTACTACATCAATTACTTCATAATTAGGTTTACGAGATAGTCCTGGCATAACCATAATATTTCCTAATAATACGGTAATGAATTCAGCTCCGGCATAAAGTCTTATATCTTGTACTGTTACTTCAAAGTCTGTAGGTACTCCTACTTTCTTAGCATCATCTGAGAAAGAGTATTGAGTCTTCGCAACACAGACTGGTAAATTACTCATTTTATTCTTTTCTAGAATTGGTATTTGTTTAAGAGCTTCTTCACTATAATTTACTTTACTAGCTCCATATATTTCATGACAGATCGTTTCTATTTTATTTTGAATAGTGTCATTAACGTCATATAAGAACTTAAAGTTATTATTCTGTTTCTTCATAACAGCTTTAGCTAAGTCAAGAGCTCCTTCACTACCCTTTAAGTAAGCATTACTAATAGAGAATACATAACCTTTATCTTCACAATGTTTCTTTAATAAAGCTATTTCTTCTTCTGTATCAGTATTATATAGATTTAAACATACCACAACAGGTACTCCAAATTTCTTTAAATTATCATAGTGTTTATCTAAATTCGCAAAACCTTTCTCTAAAGCCTCCATATTTTCATCGAATATCTCATCTTTAGCTACTCCGCCATGATACTTTAAAGCTTTAATAGTAGATACTAAAACAACTGAACTAGGTTTTAATTCGCCTACTCTACATTTAATATTTAAGAATTTTTCGGCTCCTAAATCAGCCCCAAAACCTGCTTCTGTTACAACATAATCGGCTAAAGATAAAGACATCTTAGTCGCAATAATACTACTACAACCATGAGCTATATTCGCAAATGGTCCTCCATGAATAATAGCTGGTGTATTCTCTAATGTTTGTACTAAATTAGGAAGAAAAGCATCTTTTAATAAAGCCATTAATGAACCTTCTAATTGTAAATCATGTACCGTAACATACTCTTCTTTACTATTGTAACCTACCACGATATTACCAAGTCTTCTTCTTAAATCATCAAAAGAAGTAGCTAAACAGAATAAAGCCATAATCTCACTAGCAGAACTAATAGAGAATGATTCATCTCTAGTACCTAAATTAACTGCACGAAGAGCTCTATCATTGACATCTAAACAACGATGGAAAGTAACTCTTTGAATATCTAAACTATTACCAAAATAGATATGGTTATCAACAGCGGCACATATTAAATTATTGGCAGAAGTAATCGCATGAAAATCTCCAGTAAAATGAAGATTAATATCTTCCATAGGTACTACTTGAGAATATCCTCCACCTGTTGCTCCACCTTTCATACCAAAAACAGGCCCCATAGATGGTTCTCTTAAAGCTACTATTGTCTTCTTGCCTAACTTAGCTAAAGCATCAGCTAAACCAATACTAACAGTAGTCTTTCCTTCTCCAAAAGGTGTCGGACTAATAGCTGTTACTAATATTAGTTTTCCCTTAGGTTTAATTGGTACATCTTTAATCTTAGCTTTATGATTACCATAAAGAATTAAATTATCAGTAGTAAGATTTAATTTCTTCGCAATATCCCCTATAAATTCTTTATGACTATTTCTTGAAATTTCTATGTCTGTCACAGTAATCACCTCTCACATATTATATATCAAATAAAAGTTTTTTAAAACTTTTTTTTTCATAAAATAAGCAACTATCTTTTAAATAATCCTCTAAAGAAAATAATAATTCCTTATAAATATCTTATCAAATTCATCAAAACCTCGATTTGTCAACGAAAAAAGAACATGATATGATGAACCCCGTTAAGAAAAAAAGGAGGGATTATTATAAAAAAAATATATATTTTCTTAATATTAATAATTGCTTTTATGATACCTAGTATCAGTCCTAAAGCAGAAAGTGCAACTTTCTATGAAGCCGAATTTATTCAAGGTATCTATATGAGTAGAGTCGATTATGTAGGTAACATTAGGTATTACCAACAAGCTAGAGTAAATAGACAAAGTGGTACTGATGAATTTGCCTATTGTATTGAACCATATACTTCTATTAGAAATGGTTATCTCTATGAGTCTACAGAAAATCCTACTTATTTATCATCTTCTCAAATTGATAGAATAGCTAAATTAGCTTATTTTGGTTATGGTTACAAAGATCATACTGATATAAAGTGGTATGCTATTACTCAATTACTTATCTGGCAAACATCTACTCCTAATGGCTATTTCTATTTTACTAGTTGGTTAGATGGTCCCAATAATTATGCTTTTCAAGATGAAATAAATGAACTAGAGACCTTAGTTGATACTTATTTATTAACACCTAGTTTTCATGAACAAACTTTTGAAGTAGTAGAAGACCATGATTTATTAATCATCGATAGAAATCAAGTAATATCTACTTATCAATCCAATGATAATCTAACTATCGAAAATAATGAAATAAGACTAGAAAACTTACAAGAAGGTAGTTATGAATATACTTTTAGTAAAGGAGGAACAGGTACTATCCCCGCTCTTTTCTATTATTCATCTACTAGTCAAAATCTAGTTAAAAGAGGAACTATTATTGATAAGGTTGAAACTTCTTTTAAAGTAAATGTTAAAAAAACGCAACTAGAAGTAACTAAAATAGATCATGATACTAAATCTACTACTCCTAGTGGTGAAGCTTCTTTTGAAGGTACAACATATACTCTATATGATCAAGATAGAAATATTATTCAAGAATATATCTTAGATAATAATCAAATTAGAATTGATAATCTAGATTATGGAACTTATTATTTAAAAGAAACTAAAGCAGGAACTGGTTATCTATTATCAGATCAAGAGGAAGAAATAATTATCTCAACAGATAATCCTAAACAAAGTATTATCTTAGAAAATGAAGTACTAAAAAAACTTATAAAAATAAAGAAACTATATGGAGAAGACTCTATCTATCAAGAAGAAAAGAATATCTCTTTTGCGATAAGAAATAGTAAAGATGAATTACTAAGTGTCGTAGAAACTAATGAACTAGGAGAAATAGAACTAACTCTTCCCTTTGGTACTTATACGATAATTCAAATGAATACAACCGAAGGTTATGATATGACAGAACCATTCATCATAGAGGTTACTGATAGTGAAGTAGAACTAATTGAATTAAGAGATATTAAAATACCAGTACCAGATACTTATAAAGAAAAGAATAATAATCTACTACTATGGTACCTACTATGGTTCTTATTTTAAAAAGAATAATAAAATTACTAGTATTTATCTTCTCAATATTATTAATCTTATTAAAACTAACTCTTAGTAAGAATGAATTACCTAAAATAATAAGTATTAAGAAAGATGAAAGAATTGGTACTTTAATTATTGAAAAAATAAATCTAAAAGAAGACCTCTATTCTATAGATAGTCCTCATAATAATATAGAAGAACATATTAGTATTTTAAAAGAATCTATTCCACCAGATAAAAATAATAGTATTATGATGATCGCGGCCCATTCTGGAACAGCCGATATCTCTTATTTTAAGAATCTTCATCTCTTACAATTATATGATGAAATCATCTTAATATATGATAATAAAACCTATTATTATCAAGTAGCAGAAATATGGAAAGAAAAGAAGAATGGTTATATCCATATCAATAGAAAGAAACAAAAACAATTAATACTGACAACCTGTGATCCTACTCAAAAAGATTACCAATTAATATTAAGTTGCACAGAAAAAGAGTCTTAAGACTCTTTTAATTTATTTATAGCTTCTTTTAAGATGACATCATTTTCATCTGTTGGTTCATAATAATAAGCTTCTTGTTGACTTACTTCATAATCAGGTTTAATTCCTTCTCCATGTATCCATTTACCTTCACTTGTTAACCATTTCTGAGTAGTAAATTTAACACTAGTTCCATTTGATAAGTCTTTAGCTGTTTGAACAGTACCTTTACCAACACTCTTTTCACCCATTATAAAGGCATTTTTATAGTTTTCTTGGAAACATGAAGCTAATATTTCTGAAGCAGAAGCACTTGCATAATTGATTAAAACACCTACTGGATAACTTCTTGTCTCTTTAGATAGTGAATAAGCTTTTTGTTTTTTCTGTTTTGATTCTACTTGATATAATACTGTCTTCTTATTAAAGAATAAACTTAATATTTGTTTAGTTTGTAATAATTGTCCTCCTAAATTATCTCTAACATCGATAATTAATGATTTAATCTCTTTACTCTCTAAATCAAGTAATGCTTCTTTAAATTCATCATAAGTATTAGCTGAAAAAGACTTTATCTTAATATAACCTATATTATTTTCATAAATAGAATGAGTTACACTAGGTATTTTAATAACATCTCTTTTAAGAATAAATTCTAATTCTTCTTCTCCTCTTTTAACTTTAATCTTTACTTTGGTTCCCTTTTCTCCACGAATTAATTTAGAAATCTTATCTCCATCAAAGCCTTGAACATCAGTACCATCTACGCCAATAATTAAATCATCTACTTGCATACCTGCTTTTTGAGCTGGACAACCATCATATACTTCTAAGACACGATTAAATTCTTTATCATATAAGACAACTACTCCAATACCTACAAAAGAACCATCTATAGATTCATTAAATTCATTAGCTTCATCTTCATCTAAGTATACTGAATAAGGATCATCTAAGGAATTAACCATTCCTTTAATAGCTGAAGAAGCTAACTTATCTTCATCTAAATCTCCATAATAATCATCGACAATACTTTTATAGACATCTTCTATTTCATCTAAATTATTATGCTTACTACGATGAAAAGGACTATTACCATAAGTAATCATATATCCTATAACTACCCCAAATAAGATAGAAATCAATATAATTATAATTACTTCGGTTAAAGAGAAATCAGAAGATTCTTTTTCTACTTCATCTTCTTTTTCTTCTACTTTAATTGTCTCTTCCTTTATTTCTTCTTTTTTAACTCTAGGTTTTCTCTTTTTAACTTCCTTTTTTTCTTCTTTTTCTTCTTCTTTTTTTACTTGTCGCATACTATTCACCTTATACTTTCTTAATCATCATATCATAAAAAAAAGATAAAAAAAAGACAGAAAATCTGTCTATCCTAAAATACCTTGTATATTATCTAGTCCTTCTACATATTCAACTATATGATTTTGTTCTATTCTAATTAATGTAGGTCCATTTATTCTTAAATCACTTACTTGTTCTACACTCTTATTAGTTTCTTCAGTAGTTACATAACTCTTATTAAAACCACTATTCATATCTACATAATAGATTGATTCTTCTCCATTAGCACTTCTATAAGAACTAAACATAGATTTACAAGTATTAACTACTTCTTCATTAGTAGTATCATAGTATAATACATAATAACTTTTATCACTCATATTAAAGCTTCTACCTAATAGTATTTCTCCAGTACTTTCAACTGTCTCAGTATCTGTTTTCTTAGCTTCATTCTTATTAGTAATTTGTAATGTTATTACATAGAATAATACAAAGAATAAAACAACTCCTACAAAGATAAGAATATGAGTCTTAGAACTATCCGCTTCTTCTAAGTATTTCTTTTCTTTTAATCTTTCTTCTTTTCTTTTTTTATCTTGATTACTTTTTCCTCGTTTCATTAAAACCACCCACAACCATTATAACATAAGAAAGTAAAAGAAGTAAAATAGATTTTACTTCTTCTCAATTATCTCTCCATTAATAGGATCATAGTCTACTCCAATATAAGAATACCATTCGGCAATAGTTCTATCTTTACCAATATCATATTTATATTTAGCCGGGAATGATTTAGCATACCAGTTATTAATTCCTGCTAAAGCACTAAGAGCATCATAATGACTATCTCCCTTATTTAATTCTGTCTCTTCTTTGGTTCTAACAGCATGAGAAGACATCGAATAATATAATTGAATACCATGGGTCCATAAACGTATTGAATATAGATATTTAAATTCATCATATGTAAGATTTGGATCAATTGGTATCTTTTTCAAGAAATCAGCCTTCATAAATAGAAAACCATCAGAAATAAATGGTGTTGGATAAGGAGTTCTAACTTTACTTATATTAATACTTTCATTATATTTTAAACTAGCAATATAATTATAGAAACAATCAAACTCTTTAATAACATTAGTATATGGTTCAAAAGTCTCAATATCAGTATCTTTTGAAGCTAACCAGACCCACCATGTTAATGCAGATTTTTCCCCACAATTAGCAATATTAGAACATAAGCAATTATCCCAATCTGCTAAGAAACGTACACTAGAATCTACTAGTAGTATATATGAATTTCCTACATATTCAGATATTTCAGATAAGATTTTAGAATAAGAATCTTCTTCATTAAAATACACTATCTCTTTTATAGACTTATTCTTTTTTTCTTCATCAGTTATCTTATTAGAACTAGTTGTACCTACTATAAAAGATATTCTATCTTTACTATGAGCATGTCTTAAACATGAATCAATACATTCACTATATTCACCAAAAGGATCTACTATTAAGACTTCTATTAAATCATTCTTTAACAATTTCTGTCTCTTCTCAAATTGTTTCTGTTGAAAATAAGACATTTTTTTCTTTAAAGCCGGATCATCATAAACACCCAATTCGGCATTATTATGTATTTTATGATTAACAAAATCAATTCCTGAATACTTTTGAAATTCTTCGATAGAACGTTCTTTTCCTAAACCAAATTCTCCTAAATCAATATCGTTTTCTATACCTATTAAATTCTTTAAACGACGATGTTCATAAAACATAGCATTTTTAACAGATGGAAATTTTTGATTCTTTCTACCATATTGGTGATAAACAAAGCTCTCGCCTGGAGAATAGACATTCCAACCATAAGTAAATAATCTAATTGCCATAGGAAATTCATCACCATAAAAATACATTTCAGGATCATGTAATACTTCTTTATGGGCTTCACTAAAAGTAAAAAAATTACCCGCAGATATGATAACATTTCTATGATAAGCCTTTGGATAATCCTTATCAATGGGAATAGAATTAATCTTAACAAAGTAATTATCTAAGTCATGAAACCCATTCAAGTACATAACTCCACCTTCAGGTACTTTATCAAAAAAAGTATCATCAAAATTCTTAGCTAACATCTCATCTGTTGTACTTGGTGGATAAACAGATAAAATAGCTTTAGGATCATTAAGAGACAATAATTGTCTAATAATCTTAGTATCCCAATGTCTAACAAAACGCATATGAGCATCTATTTGAAATACATACTTTTCATCTTCAATCATCTGTTGACAAAGATATCTCGCATAGCAACTTCCTTTAGCATCTTCTTCTTTTAAATAATGTACTTTACAATTACGAATATGCTGTAGTTTGTTATATATTTCTAAATCATCACTTTGATAACAAATTGCAAAATGAATCCTATGAGGATTATCTGCTTGTATCAAAGCACTATGAACAGTATTTAATAAATCCGGATCACAATATGATGCTATTTCAACTAATATTGTTTCATTATTATTCATTGATATCAAACTCCTTGATTATATATAG
>JAEEGL011363589.1_pt1 | contig 11789 bp, 11 predicted proteins | sample 9134231 | NCBI WGS metagenome assembly JAEEGL01 (sample SAMN16246548, study PRJNA631951) | gut metagenome | biome: gut microbiome; feature: rumen; material: fiber-attached | host: Bos | place: Iran: Karaj | collected 2018-10 | reverse complement strand
GGTGGTTAATTAAAGCCGAGCAGGGTCATGCAATGGCACAGTATAATTTGGGTATTTCTTACTACAACGGTGTAGGCATACCCAAAGACTGGGGCAAGGCGCTGCACTGGTTCAAAGAAGCTGGGGAACAGGGGATCGTTGACGCTTTGTACATGCTTGGCATGATGTATCAATTTGGCAAAGGCGTTGAGCCAGACGAAAAAGAAGCGTTTTATTGTTATTATAAGGCTGCTGAATTGGGTGATGCCGAATCACAATACAGGGTGGGCAATTCGTATCACCTGGGAAGAGGTGTAGAGAAAAATATGTCCGCAGCAGTGAACTGGTGGCGAAAAGCGGCAGAGCAGGGACACGCTAAGGCGGGGCACAATTTGGGCACGGCATATTATCGCGGAGATAGTGTGCCAATGGATAAGGAAGAAGCTGCAAAGTGGCTGAGAAAACAATAGGCTTATTGTACGATGCGAATAAGTTTTAACAGTTTTCTTCTTGTGTTTTTAATAATAATAGATTAAAATAATGTCAATAACAAAATGGTATAAATGAGAGTATTGTTTTTGTTTTAAGGCGGGGTTCTAGAGGGGTCTTATGGAAACCTATTATCCGTTCGATTGTAAGTGTTGCGGTGAATGTTGCAAACATATTGACTTGGTACAGGATTTACAAAAGTATAATCGTGGCGATGGAGTATGCAAATATTTGAGAGAAGATAACAAATGCGAAATTTACACAAAAAGACCCAATATTTGCAACGGAAAATATGTTTATGAAAAGTACTTTTCGGATTTGACTGTTGAAGAGTATCATAATATGATACGCAGTTTATGCAATAATCTTAGGGAGAAAGCGCACCTTGAAAGACTATATTAGAATTAATAAAGCTATTGACGAAAAAAACATTAATATTACTAAAAATAATATTTCATTAATGCAAGAAAACGGCTTGTACCCAAAAGAATTTGACTATCCTCTAACATTGCAGTTTGAATTAACCGGTCAATGCAATCTTGCTTGTAAACACTGCTATAACAGATCTGGCGACAAAGATCGTGTTACGCTTATGACACCAGAAAAATGGTGTGAATTAGCGCATGATATTGTTGCTGATGGTGGCCTATTTCAGTGCATTATATCGGGTGGAGAACCGTTATTACTGGGTAATAAACTGTTTGACATAATGGATATTTTGCACAATGATGGTACATCTTTTGTTGTTATTACTAATGGTTTTTTACTCGATTATGAAAAAGTTCGGCGTTTTCAAAAATATAGATTTTTCTGGTTCCAAATTTCTATTGATGGCATAAATGCTTCAATGCATGATGCGTTTAGGGGTGTAAATGGTAGTTGGGAAAAAGCTGTTAATGGTGCATTAATGATTAGTGATGCTGGTATACCATTAACGATAGCTCATTCTGTGACAAAGAGTAGCTTAAATCATTTGGATGAAATGGTTGATTTAGCGTACAAGTTGGGTGCTGGAAGTGTTATTCTTGGTGAAATTTTGCCAAGCGGCAGGGCAATTAGTAATTCTGATATAATACTAAACAAAGAGCAACGGAATTTTTTATACGGACAAATTCAGGAGTTGTCCGATAAGTATCAAGGCAAGATTCAGGTTCAAAGAGCTGCCGATTTAAAAATGCAAATGGCACGTTACGCCTGTGATATTAATGCGGGAGGCATTATCCGACCAAACGGTGACTTCAGATTAGACTGTATGGCTCCATTTGTTATAGGCAATGTGTTAGAAAAACCGTTACGTGATATTTGGAATGAAAAAGGGAAATATGCATGGAAATCTGAGGCTGTGCAGCAATTTATTGCTTCAATCAATGAAGATACGCAAATGGGAAATATCAGTAACCATGTTGGACAAGACATAGTTTTGTAAAAAGGGGTATATTTAACATGAAAAAGCGGTATTCTAAACCATTTTTAACAAATTCGTTAGCGCAAAGAACTGCTGTTCCTGCCGGTTTACCCGGAGTGGCCGGTTTTGTGGCAGGTTATGCTGCCGTAAGAGCTGTTACTCAGGCTATGAAAGCTACACCTGTAAAAAAGCTTAATAGTATTCAGACACAAAAGTGGTGAAGAAAATGATATATAGCTGGCTTAAACAAAAAACAATAGATTTTACGGCTGTAAAAACAAGAAAAAACGGTGAAATGTTAATCGTATGTAGTAACGAATTAGAAATTTATTTTTTGAACTCCGTTGCAAGGTTCGTTGTTGAACATATGAGCGCCAATACAACTATTGAAGATATAAAGAATGAGATGTTAAAGATTTATGATGTTGATGAGACAACATTAGAGAATGACTTAGTTGATATTATAAGAGATTTGCAGTGGAAAAGGTTGATTACTTTGAGGTGACTATCGTTATGAAGAAATATGAAAAACCATTTGTCGCAACCAGTATGCATGTTCAAGGTATAATTCCATTAGCTGCTGTAGGTGCGGCAGCTACTGCAGCAGGTGCTGCCGCAACTGCTGCAGCAGGAGCGGCATACTCCGCAGCAGCAGGAATAGTTGCATCTAAGGCGTTTGCTGCCGGAACAACTATGGGTATGGGATACGCGATGGCACAGGGACAAAGAGATATTTATTCTAGAAAGCGCCCAGCGCTTGTATGTAAATGATAAATACATTAGTATTGTGATTCAGATTATTAATGTTTTGTTTTCATGTAGCAAGTTCTCTTATATACCATAACTTGATAGTTTTTATGTAGCTAATTTATAGGGAGTGAAGGTTATGCCAAATGATAAGGAAAAGAAAAACGATGGTATTACTGTGAAACAGATTTTAGTTATAATTAAAGAAATTTTAGATGTTATTATTGTCGGAATGCCAGAAGAGAAAGCAATTGCGCAGGCAAGCAAGAAATATAATGTTTCGGCTAAAGTATTAAAGGACGCACTAAGAGAATATAGGGCGTAATCTCTAACATTGTTTAATACAAGCAGCGGAACAGGAACCGGAGAGCACCAAACACTAAATAAGTGAATCCCTGTCTACAGTAACGTTATGACGTTAATGCAGGCAGGGACTTTTAAATTTGCAGTCTTTAAGAAATGTTGCCCGGCGGGAAACCACGGCCTGAACAATGGATGCTATTAGATAACAGTGCCGGCTGGAAATGCCGGAACGAAAAGGGAGGCAGAACCTGCGGGCAAACTGTATGCGAGTTTTACGTAACAGAGCAACTGTAATTGTTCTGTAGCTTTATAAGTAAAGAAAGGTTGAAGAGAAATCAAAGAACGATTTTGAAGCACAAAATCGCCTAAACAAAAATAACATGAGTAAAACTGGTAACGGCAGGTCCGCACTTGCGGGCCTTAATTTTTGTTTATATTTGCCAAAATATAAGAGCAAAACTTTGAGAAAAAATAAGCACAAGTGAATTCTATATGGTACAATTAATGAGTAGATTCTTTAGAATGAAAAGGAGTGCGCTTATGTCTTACTATAACATAATCACCTTAACTGCAAAAAATATGGTGGATAACGATGGCTATGATGTTGTCCAAAATACAGATAAGAATTGGAAGGTAATTTTTAGATACAATTTCAGTGTTAACAGTATGATTGGACGTAATATTATTTTGTCTGAAAAAGCCTACTCCGATAATGCGCTTTTTTATCAGATTAGAAAGTGCCTTACTGACGAAAACCGTGAAGATAACGAGGATTTGCTACGCGAGAAAATAGTATTTATAGATTTCAAATATCGCGGAACCTCGTTATTTAGCAATATTGAAGGCAGTAAATCTTATGATGATTACAGGGGAAAAAATAAGGAAGAACTTAAAGGTGATAAAGGACGTGGCTATCGCCTTAGATGGCTATTTGATCCTAACAATGGAATCCAAATTACTTTCGATGGAGTAAACTGGACTACTTTTGTGCCTTTTGATAAAAGTAATAGCATGGCACGTGACTCCCGGATTTCTTTTATTGATAAAGATTTAAAAAAGCAACTTGACAGAAGGCTTTTGTTGGATATTGATTTTAGCCGCTTTGAGGTTATATTTAGTAAGTTTTATTCCTACCGCGGTCTTTATCTTAGCACTGGTTATCGAATTGATACATATGACACTTTGGATGAAGGGCTTGTATTCAACCATGAAACTGTTGTTATTGTGCCGGATAAAACAACAGGCGTGAATGGAAAAGTATATACAGCTAAAAATACAACAAACGATATAAATCCGTGTTATGAGTTTTATCAACAAGTTGAAGATATCACGCTAAAATCTTTTGATGGCGAAGGGTTGATTTGTCCGCAGTATGCTGAATATATCAATAATCAGCTTAGAAAGGTTTATGGTTTTAAAAGAAAATCATGTTCTTTTCAGGTACGCATGCCCTTTACAAAAGGAATGCTGCATCAAGTTGATTTTCATGCATTTTTAATTGAGCAGTTTGAAAATATCAAAGAATGGGATAAAGAGACTTCCTTTATCATAGAAGATATATATGGACGACAACGTGACCTAAGAAAGGCAAGAATTATATTAACAGAAAGTATGTTTAAATGCTCGAAATGGTTAAAAGAGTGGGCAAAATTAAATGAAATTGAAGACCCAATGCAGTATTATTTTGAAAAATTTAATGCATATAACCATGCTCTGTACGTTACTAACATAGATGCAAGATTTTCCAGTCTTGGTTGCATACCATTAAATTACCAGTTTTTAAGCACATTGGACCTTCAATATAAGGATAATGACCCTAAAGATAATGAAAAACCGCATGATTTTGATTCCATGATTCGGTGGCATATAGAACATATTGAACGGGTGCCTGAAATTTTAGTGAGCAGTAATAAATACATTGAACAATTAGAAGAACCAGAAGACATAGAAAACGGAAGTGATGATGAAGCTATCTTATTGAAAAGTGAAACAAATAATGTCAGAGAGAAATGTCTAAAAGTATTAGCGCTTAATAAAGCGTTCTTAACCGACCAAAAAATTAAAGATATTATTAAGGAAGAACAGTTTAAACTTGCTTATAATTTATGCAGAGGACGATTAGAAGTTGCAGGTGAACAGAGATTTTTGTCGTGTGATTTGCTGGAATTTTTACGTTTTATGTGTACTGAGATTATCAATATAGAATTTGATAAAAATAAAAATGAGAAATTAAGAAGGCAACGTCTTTATTCCAATCATTTTTATATGCCAGAAAAAAAGATGCGCTTAAAGGCTGATAAATACTATAGTTTTTTACGTAATCCGCATTTATCCAGAAATGAACAGTGTATATTACGGCCTTACGTTAAAACTGGAAGCCTTCATGAAAAGTATTTTTCTCACTTGAAGGGCATAGTCATGTTTTCTGTAGAGTCTTTGGCACCTATGACATTAGGGGGTGCTGACTTCGATGGTGATTTAGTTAAAATTATATGTGATCAAAGGGTGGTAGAAGCGGTAATAAGGAGTTATAAAACTAATAAGAAAGACTGTAAGAGAAAATTAGCTGTTGTTTGCATACCCTCGCCAAAAGGTGGCGGATTCAAAGGCTTTGATAATGGTACAATACCTTTTCAAACCGTAAAGGATACATTTTCTAGTAATGTTGGGTTAATTTCCAATTATGCGGTGAAAATTGCTGAGAGAGAATATGTAAAGAAAAATGTAGGTGACGACAAAGACTTAACGACTGATGAAATAAGGGGATTTTGTTGTGCGGGTTGCACAGTTGTTACTGGTTTGGAAATTGATTCGGCCAAAACGGGTGTACATCCTAAAGCAAATATACAAATTTTAAAGAATGGAATAAATGAAATAAATAAAGAAGAAAAGAAGATAAAAGAAAAAGATATTTTTTTGGATGTCAAAAAGAATTTAAAGAAAATAGGTGGGCATAATTATACACCTTGGGTTAGTGAAGACACCAATGGTAGTTCTTTTTCAATGTATCTGAGGAAAAAAGATAGGGATGATAAAAGAACTGAGAAAGCTTACTTATCTAAAGTTCCATTGTATACTGACGATTCCATTGTTGCTAATATTGAAAGACTTCCAGGAGAGTTTCTCAACTATTTAAAAAATGCGGAGAAAACAAAAAGCAAAAAAGTTGAAGAGTATCAATTACAAAATAAAAATCTCCATTTTAAATTTGAAACTGAAGAAAGATGGAATGCCTGCCTGAATACTAACAAGAAAAAGGAACTGAAACAGTTGTTGGAAGCGTTTAAAAATATCAAGAGGCTTGCACGGAGCATAAATAACTTCCGTGAATATAGTGAAAATAAGGCAAATAAATGGCGTAGTTATATTTATACTTTATTAGCAATACAATACGATGATATGCAACAGAAACTTCCGTGTGGTATTGAAGTAGAAAATGCAGTTATGCAAACATATGATATTATGCTCCCGCTTTTTGATGAAAGTAGCATAAAAGTGAAAGAGGCTATAGAGCGGTTTGTTCAAGTGAAATGGGCTTACCTAAATAAAGAACAGTGCATAGAAAAGTTACCATTTATTTTAGGCGTGGAAAACATAGCAGATTATACTATTCCAACTGCTGTAATAGAATTCCTTACCAATTTTAACAACAAAGGCTATATGATTTTTTATTATCTGTTAAAAGAAATAAAAAGCGTGATTGATAAGCTAATAGACGCAGAAACTTATATTGCTATTGAGGAAATGAAAGAAAAACCGGCTTTTATATTGCCAAAAGATAATGCCTATTTTGATAAAATGCGGTTGCTTTATAAAGAATATAGTGACAAGAAGAGGGTACACGAAAGAGGAATTGAAAAGTTGTGTAGAGAGATGTTATATGATATGTTTACCGGTGATATGGATGAAGCACTAAAATATGTATACGCCGCGCCTAAAAAATACCATGATTTTTTATGGGAAATATTTACAGATGATGAAATTTTGAGAAATGTTTATGTATCAGGGTAAAATTTTGTATAGAGACATAAATTGTACTTGTATTTTGTATTGTTAGTTAAGTTAAAGGAAGTGGCAAACTTATGCTGAATGAAATAAAAGAATATGAACAATACATAATGAATTTTGATGAAACAAAAAGAATAGAAGATTTTCGGTTAAAATATTCCAGGTTCGTAAAGAAGGATTTTTCAGGTGTAGAGAGAGCGTTAACGAGTATTGCACGCGGTTATATTTTTAACCATAATCGACCTTTCAATGAAAAATTTACCAAAGAAGCACTTAAAGCGTGGTGCGGTTTTGATTTTGATGAAACGACACCAGACATTGGATGTTATAATAATTGGGTGCCGCAATACATAATGCATATGATACATTTGTATGTTGAGGATTGTATAAATGTTCTTGCTATGCACGATAAAGATGGTATGATTAATATGCTGGACGCTACGCTCCATGATTTAAGGGACTGCGATGTAATAAGCAATCTTGGTAACAAAATTGAGGACATTAAAAGTTTTGAGAGTGTTGTCAAAAATTATCCGTATTTAAAAAAGAAACAATTGCATGTAAAGCTTGGTCAAATTGCGGAATGCTACAGTAAAATAAGCAAATTAAACGAAAAAAGTGAACTTTGGACGAAGAGTATGTTTTCTTATGTACAAAGAGAATCCGGTACTGTTAAAGGAATTTCCTTTGAAGCTGTTATAGCAGATGCATTATGCAAAGGGAGACTTGAACGATATTATCTAATGTGTGATATTAATCCGTTTGATGCAGATTTGATAATGAAATTTAATGGCGAAAAATTAAAGTCGCTTTCTAAAAAAAATTTGGAAAAAGATAAAAGAGAAAGAGATAGGATTTTAAAAATAACGGCAACTTATCTGTTGCAAAAAATAGATAAGCAACAGGAATATGCTTTTTTTAATAAAACAGATACAAGCAATTGGCTGACCGAATTAAAGCAGGAACTTGAAGATGCTGATTTTGAGTGCTACAAATTAGCTGGCACCAATGAGGATATATTCACGTTTAATACAATAACTAGTATAACCAAGCTAAAGTTACATCCAGAGTGGAGAAAACATTTTAAAATAATTAAAGCTTGCGATATTGAAAAACCTGAGAATAGGGGGCTAATTTTTTATAGTGATTTTGGCTCATCGCGATACTTGCAGGAAGGCAAGCGATATGATGAGTAACATTGCTAAAAAATGGTAAAAAACAAGGGATATCGGCAAAACCGACATCCCTTCGCATAAATACATTTAACCTGTGAAGGCATCCGAGATGGATAACCCATTTTCGGATCAATATTCCTACATAACCGGCCAATCAAAAAACAGACAACGAATCGTCTCTTACATCTGTTCAACCTCACGACAGGCTCCTGTACTGCTTATAAAGTAGCATATCATTGCGTTCCTGTCAATACAAGTTAAAACTATATATTGACAGGAACTGTTTTTAATTGTTCTGTTACCATCCCCCTTTTAATTTTTTTAAACGATGTTTAACGTTTGTTTGTTTTTGCCTTATGCAGGTCGTGCTGTTGCTTGTAGGCATACGCACGGAGTGCTACTCCACCAGCTACTTTGACTGCTTTTAGGGTTGTTAAGGTACCTACAGTCGTAGTGGTAGCAGCAGCTGTACTGATTAAACTTGTGATTAAAGGAATTACGAATAATGCCATGATATCTTCCTCCTTGTAAGGACTGATGTAGTTTTTTTCGGAACCGATGTTCCACGCAATAAAATTTGGGGTAAGTACATCTTCAATGAATCTTTTCTCCAAAAAAGAGACCGCCGTCAGAGACGGCGGTGGGTTGTGGCTAAGCAGCCTTTGTGAACTGCTGGTAGTGCCGTTGAGCAGCCATGTCTTCCGCCAGGCTCCAGCCTGCGGCCTCCAACATGGCAGCGCTCACAGCGGGTGCCACGATTTGCCCAAGCCCCGGTATTAGTTTACTGAGTTCTTTGGCAATCGTTTTGATTGGTTGTTTGAGCATAGTTTTCTTGAGTGCGGAGATTGCCATAGCCTCAGCAACCCGTCTTTCGATGTTAGAACCGAAGACGGCAGCCAGGGCCATCGCCATGGTAGTCATGGTGACGGTGTCGGCAGCGAAACCTGTTCCAGGGATCGGAAGCAGGTTTCCGGCAGCTGCCATAGCAGCGTGAGTATGGATGATTTTAGCGCAGATGCTGCGCTCATGAGCTGTCATATAAGACATGTTATTTTCCTCCTTGTAAGGACTGATGTAGTTTTTTTCGGAACCGATGTTCCACGCAATAAAATTTTTGGTAAGTACTATCTTCGATGAATCTTTTCACCCAAAAAAGAAGACCGCCGTCAGAGACGGCGGTGGGTTGTGGCTAAGCAGCTTTTGTGAACTGCTGGTAGTGCCGTTGCGCGGCCATGTCTTCCGCTAGGCTCCAGCCTGCGGCTTCCAACATGGCAGCGCTCACAGCGGGCGCCACGATTTGCCCAAGCCCCGGTATTAGTTTACTGAGTTCTTTGGCAATCGTTTTGATTGGTTGTTTGAGCATAGTTTTCTTGAGCGCAGAGATTGCCATAGCCTCAGCAACCCGTCTTTCGATGTTAGCACCGAAGACGGCAGCCAGGGCCATCGCCATGGTAGTCATGGTGACGGTGTCGGCAGCGAAACCTGTTCCGGGGATCGGAAGCAGGTTTCCGGCAGCTGCCAGTGCAGCGTGGGAATGAATGATTTTAGCGCAGGTGCTGGGCTCTTGAGCTGTCATATAAGACATGTTATTTTCCTCCTTGTAAGGACTGATGTAGTTTTTTTCGGAACCGATGTTCCACACAATAAAATTTGTGGTAAGCACATCTTCGATAAATCTTTTCCCCAAAAAAGGAGACCGCCGTCAGTGATTGCAGCAGACTTCAAAAGTGTTTTTTGTAAAAGAATAAAATTTGGGGTAAGTACTTTTTCAATAAACTTTTTCCAAAAAAGAAGATTGCCATCAGAGATGGCGGGGTAATTTCTAAAGTTTTGTTTTGCAGGAGAATTAATTTTTGGGTAAGCACATCTTCGAAAATTCTTTTGGAAAAAGAAATTATCAACAAAGGTGCTTTATAATTCTATTTAAATATTTGATGGAGTTGAAAGGAGATAATGATGACCGGGCAAGAACAGCGTGAATATTTACAAAGGAAAATAGAGATTTATAGAGATTTATCAAATAAAATAAAGCAAAAGGACATTGATGAACTTACTGATACAGATTTTGGTTGTCTGGTAGCGGAAGGTGGTAAACTTTGCCAAGACATACTTGGGTGTATTGTAAAAGACAGAGGTTATCAAGTTGACTTTAAACGCGGTGTAGTAATTAATGCATTTAAGGTGAATGCTGATACGAGTACTGAAAACGACACTATTGATCTTTTTGATTTTTGTATTTTTGTTAATGGTATATTGCCTAAAGAGTGCATTTCGTTTATTAAGTTGATAAAAAAATATCGAAGTAAAACTATAAATGCCGGCAATAAGGATATACATAAACTTATAAAAGATTTTTCTCGTGCTATGAATAGCTTTCTTGGTTGGTTTAATGATCAGACTGATGACAAATATGAAATTAGTGATATATTAGCTGCCATGGGTGTAATGACGATAATGCCTTTGCCTATTGCTGCTGTTGCCGGAGTTGCGGCTGCAGCTTTTGGTCTTAAATCATTTAAAGGCTTGACAAAGGCTTTAGATTTTGTTCTTGGCGATGATGAAGATGATGAAAAAGAAACATTACGTGCTCCTAAAAACAATCCTAGAATTAGTACACGACAACATAAACGTAGTGACGACACATTAGAATTAAATATAGACGAAGCTACGAACAAAACAACTAACAAACAATTCTCACAAGCTGATAGTTATGAAACTGTTTCCAATAGTAAACTGACGCAAGAGGAAATTAAAGAACGCAATAAATTTGTTAGATTACAAGAAATTAAGGATATGGTTGATGAGGTAAATAAAGAAATCAAAAATGTTAAAGAGATTGCAATTGAAAACAATAAATACCTCAAAAATATTACACAAGATATTAAATCGTATCAACAACTGATTGAACGGCAACTACAAAAAGCAATTACAGAAGATGAGATAGAACACTTGATGAGCGCATATGCAGATCAATGCGCGGAACGAGTAATAAATAATATGAATTTTGAAGATGATACCTATAAAAGGGAAGAAGAAAATCTAATACAGTTACTTGGGGCTGATGCATGGCAGAAAATGGAAAATATATCGAGAACGCATTTGACTTCAGCTAGAGTTGTGTATAAGAGGCTCCAGGATTTGCAAGATGTTGTTGATTATTCAGGGGTTTGTCTTTCTGTATGTAAAGCTTTAGAAGTTGAATTGTTTAAGCGATTTTACAAAGATTTTAAATCAAATTTAGAGAGAAAATATGGAAAGGACTATACGAAATACCATACAGCTTTACTTTTTGAGAAAGATAGATTATTAAATGAAGAGTGTTTTTCGTTGGGTACAGCACAGCATATTTTAGGACAAACAAAAGAAAAACGTCCTAAACTTAAAAATGGTGGTTTAAGTGACGTTAATAATAAAAAGGTTTTACATGAATATGTTAAGGAATGCTTGCTATCGAAATGTACAGATGAAGAAATCGAGACTAAACTGAAAGATTACGCAATCAAAATAAACACAATCCGAGAAAACTACAGGAATCCATCTGCGCACAAGGATAAAGTGCAAAAGGTACAAGCGAAAACATGCTTTGATTTTGTAATAGATGTTGAAAAGTTCTTGAAAAAAATGTTAGATTCGTTTGACAGATAGGTTTAATATTAGCAAATTGTGTAGAACGCTGTTATAAT
>JAEEGL011298875.1_pt1 | contig 11789 bp, 13 predicted proteins | sample 9134231 | NCBI WGS metagenome assembly JAEEGL01 (sample SAMN16246548, study PRJNA631951) | gut metagenome | biome: gut microbiome; feature: rumen; material: fiber-attached | host: Bos | place: Iran: Karaj | collected 2018-10 | reverse complement strand
TATGGAAAATAAAGTCTCTGATACAAGCAAAACAGCTCCGATAAAACTTGAGCTGCTGATAACGATTGTTGAAAAAAACAAAGCTGAATTCTACGCTGACCTGATAGAATCCTTCGATGTGAATTTCCAGTTCATCACACCCGCCCGCGGTACCGCAAAAGCTGAGTTCCTCGATTATCTCGGACTATCCGACAGTGATAAATCCGTTATTTTCAGTGTAGTGCGCCAGGATAAGCTCGATGATCTGACATATCTGCTGGGACAGAAATTCCGTACCGTAAGGGGCGGCAAGGGTGTATCTGTATCTGTACCTTTCACAAGTATGATAGGAACGTCAGTCTATGCGTTTCTTTGCAACGCGGTGAATGCTGTAAGGGGGAACAATTGAATGGCTGAAAACAGCAAATATGAAATTATATTCTGTGTGATAAACGCAGGCTTTTCCGATACGGTAATGGATGCGGCAAGAGAGGCCGGAGCCCGCGGCGGCACTGTCATACGCGCCCGCGGAACCGCAGGTAAGGAAGCCGAAGAGCTTTTCAGTATAACAATTCATCCCGACAAGGAAGTTGTAATGATACTCGTTCCACAGGATATAAAGGACGCCGTCATGACCGCAATATACCGTTCCGCCGGAATGAACGCGGCAGGGCAGGGAATAGCTTTTTCGATGGCAGTGGACAGGACAGTCGGGCTGCAGTGAGGCTCATATTTCGTTTTTGATCTTATTCAATGCGCCCTTCTCAAGCCGAGACACCTGAGCCTGACTTATGCCTATCTCGTTGGCTACCTCGACCTGAGTTTTTCCCTGCAGAAAACGAAGGTTCAGTATTTTCTTCTCACGGCTACCGAGGGAGGATATAGCTTCTTTCAGTGCGATCTCATTGAGCCAGTTGGTGTCGTCGTTGTTGTCGCCTATCTGATCCATAACATAGACTGTGTCACCTGTATCTGAAAATACGGGTTCATAGAGTGATATCGGTTCTGTTATCGCTTCGAGGGCTACCACTACATCTTCACGTCTGCACTCTATTTTTTCGGAGATTTCTTCAATTGTCGGATCTCTTTTCAGCTTCGCTGTAAGCTTTTCTCTTGCCTGTATCGCTTTATACGCCGTATCACGCAGCGAACGACTCACTCTTATCTGTCCGCTGTCACGGATGTGACGCTTTACTTCGCCTTCGATCATAGGTACCGCATAGGTGCTGAACCGAACTCCGAATTCCGCGGAAAAATTGTCTATTGCCTTTATCAGACCTATGCAGCCGACCTGAAACAGATCGTCCGGACTCTCACCGCGTCCCGTGAAACGCTGTATAACGCTCAGCACAAGACGCAGATTGCCGTTTATAAGCTCTTCGCGCGCCTTCATATCACCGTTTTTTGTGCGCTCGATCAGTTCCGACTTTTCGGATTCGGTCAATACCTTCAATTTCGATGTGTTTATTCCGCTTATCTCAACTTTTCCGTAATACATAGGCCGCCTCCAGAAAACCGGAGCATATCTGCTCTTTCTTACAAGAAAAAGTATTGACAGACGGGTGTTTATTATTCTTGATAAAATCTGGTAAATTCATGAAAACAAAAAGGACAGTCATATAACTGTCCTTTTTTCTCTTTATCGTTTACGGAAGTTTTTCGATTTCTTCAAGCAGCGCTCCCAGAACTTCGTCCTCCGGGACTGTTCGCAGTATCTCCCCTTTACGGAAGATGACAGCTTTACCGCTGCCTCCCGTAACTCCGAGGTCTGCTTCACGGGCTTCTCCGGGACCGTTTACTATGCAGCCCATCACGGCGATCTTTATATTCTTGTTGATACCGCTCACAGCCTTTTCGACCTTGTTTGCAAGCGAGATAAGATCTATCTGCGTTCTTCCGCAGGTGGGGCAGGACACGATATTGACGCCTCCGCCTATTCCGCAGGCTTTCAGTATGTCCTTGGCTGCCCGGACTTCCTCCAACGGATCTGCCGTAAGAGATACCCTTATAGTATCACCTATGCCGTCACAAATAAGTGAACCTATGCCTACCGCGGATTTTATTATACCCATTCGAGTCGTGCCTGTCTCGGTCACACCGAGGTGCAGAGGGTAATCGGTCCGTTCCGAAAGAAGTCTGTAAGAATCTATCGTGGTCTTTACATCCGATGATTTAATGGAGATCACTATATCGTCAAAATCATATTTATTCAGTAGTTTTACGTTTTCAAGCGCACTCTCTACAAAGGCTTCCGGAACCGGGCTTCCGTATTTTTCCAGCACCTTCTTCTCAAGTGATCCGGAATTTACACCTATCCTTATCGGTATACCTTTCCGGCGGCAGATATCCGCGACAGCCTTTATATTCTCTTCGCCGCCGATGTTTCCCGGATTTATCCTTATCTTGTCTACGCCGAGTTCCGCGCATTTCAGGGCTATCCGATGATCGAAGTGTATATCGGCTACGATCGGCACGGAAACTGCGTTTTTCAGCGCCGGGATAAGTTCGGTATTTTCAAGGTGCGGAACTGCGGCTCGTATTACCTGACAACCTGCTTTTTCAAGCTCCACAGCCTGTTTCACACTGTTTTCGATATCGTCGGCGCGGACGTTCAGCATCGACTGTATGTAGATATTTCCGTCACCGAAGATTATATTTCCTGCTTTTACCTGTTTTTTCATAATTTACCTCAACATTCATAATAAATGCAGAGCGTTCCGTTTTTCACCGAGATCTCTGCCGGTTTTCCGATGAATTCATTGCTTACGCCAAGTGAAAATGTATTCGTAAGCTCTACGCTTTCTGTTTCATACATCAGCCCATAGATATCTACGCCTTTGCATACATCATTAAGAGCAAAAACAGAAACAAAACCTGACTTACGGCAGGGAAGAGTGAATGAACTGTCGGAAATAGCTGTTATAACATAGCCGTGTCCGTAAATAAACGCCTGCTGCTTCTCCTGCGCCAACATACCGGCAAGCTGGATATTCGCAAGCGTGTGATCCAGTCTGCCGCCTGTTCCGCCGTATATGTGAAACTCAGTGCAGCCGTATGCCTGACCAATTCTCACTGCCTCGAAGGTATCGGTCGTATCCTTGATATGCGGCAGCTTCGTGAAGATCTTTTCATCCGGCTGTTCATCGAGCGAATCCAGATCACCGACAATATGATCGGGTGTGATACCGAGCTTTTCAAGCGATCTCAGCCCTCCGTCAGCCGCAATGATATATTTTTCTCCGTCCGGAAGTACGATACTATCTGGAAATTCGTCCCCGGCTCCGAAAATAACGCAGACCGGCATTATTGCTCTCTCCTTTATACACACAGGCTGATAAAAAAGCCTTTATGAAATGTAATGAACGCTCTGCATTCCCGGATAAGTTTTTCGGCGTCGATTGAGCGAAAACCTTCTCCGAAACCCTTTCCGGTCATTTTGCCGTAGCTTTCCTTTATGCACCATATCCTGCATAATTCGCGATCCATGGCGGTGGGTTCAAGTCCCGTCACCTTGTCGGTTTCTTCATCTGTCAGAAATTTTCTCCCCACATTGAGAGAAAGAGGCCGGATATACTGTATATCCACCCCGACAGGAATATCCGACACAGCGCAGACTACGCTCTTTCCGGAATGGCTCATATTGAAGAAAATATCCGGGTGACCGTGCAGAAACGGTTTCCCGTGTTCATTCACAGTAAACGACGGCATTTCATCTAAACCAAACTTCTGTTTGAGGGCAAGCCGCAGCAACAGAAAACAATAGGCAGAGCGAAGCGCAGTCGTTACATTTTTCATTGCGGCACAGTAATCATATCTTTCCGGGCTCAATAATGGTCTGAGATCATCCAGGCCCCGGTTATCTCCCGAGAAATCGTAGTAATAGACTTCGGGAATTATCATAATGGTATTCTCTCGTCGCAGTAATCGCAGACAAGAACATTTCCTGTCTTTATGAAGCTGTGCGGAAGATACTTTTCGGTGTGTGTGATACACTTGGGATTGGTACAGCATACATCATTCATCACGGTCCCTTTCAGCAGAGGCTTGGACTCGAATCCGTAATCTGTAATGCAAAGTATGAGCGCCATACGGACATACATACCATAATTTGCCTGTTTGAAATAGGCGGCTCTGGGATCATCGTCAACCTCTACCGCGATTTCGTCTACGCGTGGCAGCGGATGAAGCACTATCATATCAGCGGGCGCCAGCTTCATTTTCTCCGCATCAAGGCAGTAAACATTCTTCTGCTTTTCGTATTCTTCGGGAGAACCGAATCTTTCACGCTGGATACGTGTCATATAAAGCACATCAAGCTGCGGCAGTGCTTCCTCAAGAGTAAGATATTCGACATAAGTCTTTCCGCTACCGGTAATGTAATCTTTGATATAATCGGGAACTTTAAGCTCCTTTGTGGAGACAAGTATGAATCTGTTTCCTTCAAAGCACGAAAGTGCTTTCAGCAGGGAATGTACCGTTCTGCCATTTTTCAGATCTCCGCAGAAGCCTACAGTCAGGCCTGACAGCGTTCCTTTTTCCTCACGCAGAGTCAGTAAGTCGGTCAGTGTCTGCGTGGGATGCATATGACCGCCGTCACCGGCATTTATCACGGGGCAGTCTGCCGTAAGGGCCGCTGCCTTGGAAGAACCCTCAAGCGGATGACGCATAACAAGAATATCAGAATATCCGCTGACGATCTTTGTTGTATCTTTCAGGTTCTCGCCCTTGGCTACAGATGAGTTTGAGGGGTTGTCAAATCCTATTATACCGCCGCCGAGTCTGAGCATCGCGGTCTGGAAGCTCATCTGTGTTCTTGTTGACGGTTCATAGAACAGTGTACCCATTATCTTTCCGCGGCAGGCGCCTGCATATACCATAGGCGCACTCATTATCTCATGGGCGAGTGCTATTATTGAACTCCACTGTTCCGGTGTAAAGTCATTGATGTCGATTAGATGCGGTATTTTATTCATATGTACAGTACTCCCTTTGATATTTTTCTAATTATATCACATAAAGAAGAAAAATGCAATGGGATCAGATAACAAAAATCCGTATAAATTATCAGGGATAATTCCGCGAGCACAGTCTCAGCTCTGACAGCGGATAATGTTTTTAAGTTTTTATACAATAGTATATTTATAATATTGCAATTTATATAATATTGTGATATAATATATCACAGAGCTTACGGCTGCGAGCCGGACGATCATTTCGCTGCTGAAAATCCACATATGTATTAAAGGGCGGCAGTTCGCTGCGCTGGAGGTATTTTATGGACTATGTGATAAGACCGATAAAAGCATCTGAATATCCTGTACTGGAGGATTTCCTGTACCAGGCTGTGTTCATTCCCGAGGGAGTAAAGCCCCCACCGAAGAAAATCATAGACGAAGCGGCTCTGCAGGTGTACATAAAGGATTTCGGCATATATCCTGACGACAGATGCCTTGTCGCGGAGATAGACGGCGAGATCATCGGAGCAGTATGGACCCGTATTATGAACGATTACGGACATATTGATGACGAAACGCCTTCATTTGCCATATCCTTGTATAAGAATTACAGGAACAAAGGCATAGGCACCGAGATGATGAAGCGTATGCTGACACTCCTTGCCGAAGCAGGATACAAACAGGCTTCGCTGTCCGTACAAAAGGCGAACTATGCCTACAGGATGTATCTGAATGTTGGCTTTGAGGTAATCGACGAGAATTCGGAAGAGTATAGAATGCTTTACCGCTTCTGAGGCGCAGTTACATCCGCTGCGACTGTAGTGCGGCAGCACAGCGGGAGGAAGGATCATGTCCGAAGAACGTTCATATATAGCAATAGACCTGAAATCCTTCTACGCTTCCGCAGAATGCGCAAGTCTCGGTCACGATCCGCTGACAACTAACCTCGTAGTAGCCGATATTTCCAGGACTGAGAAAACTATCTGTCTCGCGGTATCTCCGTCGCTTAAAGCATACGGCATAAGCGGCAGAGCTCGTCTCTTTGAAGTCGTACAGCGTGTAAAAGAGATAAATTCCGAACGCAGGAAAGCGCTTCACGGCAAGGCTTTTACAGGAAAGTCGCATTTTGCGTCCGAGCTTGACGCAGATCCGTCTCTGGAGCTCGACTATATAGTCGCGAAGCCCAGAATGTCATATTATATGGAGATAAGCACACATATTTTCGGCATATATCTGAAATATGTTGCTCCCGAAGATATTCATGTTTACTCGATCGATGAAGTCTTCATAGATGCCACTTCCTATATAAAGACTTACAATATGTCAGTACATGACCTTGCAAGGCTCATGATAAGCGATGTATTAGCTGCTACGAAGATAACGGCTACCGCCGGAATCGGAACAAATATGTATCTTGCCAAGATAGCCATGGATATTGTTGCGAAACATATACCGGCAGATAAAGACGGTGTCCGCATTGCGGAACTCGACGAGATGTCATACAGGCGCCAGCTGTGGCCGCACAGACCGATAACCGATTTCTGGCGTGTCGGAAAAGGTTATGCTTCGCGGCTCGAAGCACTCGGTCTGTACACAATGGGGGATATAGCTTATTGCTCCGTAAAAAATGAAGAGGCACTTTATAAAGCATTCGGCGTTAATGCCGAGCTGCTTATAGATCACGCGTGGGGCTATGAACCATGTACTATCTCCGAAATCAAGGCATACACTCCCGAGAACAACAGTTTAAGTGTAGGGCAGGTGCTTCAGGAAAGCTACCCGTTTGAAAAAGCAAGACTTATACTCCGTGAAATGACCGACGGACTGTCCTTACAGCTTGTTGACAAGATGCTGGTTGCGGATCAGATAATTATTACGATCGTCTATGAGGCTTACGGAAAAGAAGAAAGACACAGAAAGGATGATACCGAGCTCGACCGCTACGGCAGAGCAATGCCGAAGCCCGCTCACGGCTCGGTAAATATCGGACGCTTTACCTCATCGTCAAGGCTGATGACAGAAGCTGCAGACAGGCTATACTGTGATATTGTAAGAAAAAATCTGACTGTGCGCAGATTATATGTGGTCGCAAACCATGTGGTCCCTGAAAATGCTGTACCCGGTTACGGAAATGAACCGGAGAAAGAAGAAAACGGTCAGCTTACATTCTTTACAAAAGAAACAACAGTCATACCCGTCGATGAAGAGGAAGAAAAGAAGCTTGACCGCGAGAAAAATGTGCAGAAAGCTCTTGTAAATATTAAAAAGAAGTTCGGCAGCAACTCGGTTGTCAAGGCTATGGATCTTGAGGACGGAGCTACCGCGATGGACAGAAACAGGCAGATAGGAGGGCATCGGGCATAGAACAGGATAAATATGAACAGATAATCTCCCTTCCGCATCATATTTCCGATAAACACCCGCCCATGTCCATGCGGGACAGAGCGGCACAATTCTCACCGTTCGCTGCACTCACCGGATATGAGAGCTGTATCGATGAGGCTGCACGCCCGGTCGATTTGCGGACAGAGCTTGACGAAGATACCCGCGATAAGATCGACAGATGTATTGCTGTAATAAACGGAAACAAAGAACGTTCATACCATGTCAGGATAGTTTACTTTGAGAAGGATGAAAGAAAAGAAGGCGGCAGATATACCGAGGTCACAGGTGAAGTCAGAAAAACCGATCTTTTTAGAGACAGGCTAACTTTTTCCGACGGACGGGAGATAAAGATTTCCGGTATCGCCGATATGGAAATAATTAACATCTTTACAGAAATGTAAGACTGTGTTATGATAACATAAAGTATTTTTCAACAAAAACGAGGGACAAAATGAACAGAATAATCAGAAAACAATCTCTGAATCCAACTGTAACATTAATGGAGATCGAAGCTCCGCTTATCGCACACAAAGCGGAACCGGGACAGTTTATAATTATACGCTCACATTCAGACGCCGAACGTATACCGTTAACTATCGCGGATTTTGACCGTTCCGCGGGAACAGTCACCATCATTTTTCAGATAGTCGGAGCAGGGACCATGAGGCTCAACGCGCTGAACGAGGGCGAGTATGTTGAGAGCTTCGCAGGACCGTTGGGCAGGGCTACTCTGACAGAGGGAATAAAAAAAGCCGCTGTAGTCGGCGGCGGCGTGGGCTGCGCGATAGCTTATCCGGTCACCAAAAAGCTGTTTGAACAGGGAACTGTGGTCCATGCTATTGCAGGGTTCCGTTCAAAGGATCTTGTTATCCTCGAAAACGAGTTCAGGACTCATTCCTCGGCCTTCTATGCAGTAAGCGATGACGGTTCCTGGGGAGAGAAGGGTCTGGTCACCGATGCGCTGAAAAAGCTCATAGAAAGCGGCGAACAGTACGACGAAGTAATAACTATCGGTCCGCTGATCATGATGAAATTTGTCTGCGCACTTACAAAGCAGTACGGTATAAAGACAATTGCCAGCATGAACCCTATAATGATCGACGGTACAGGAATGTGCGGCGGCTGCCGTCTTACAGTAGGCGGTCAGACACGTTTTGCCTGCGTTGACGGTCCCGAATTTGACGGACATGAGATAGACTTTGACGAAGCTATGAGCCGCAGCAGAGCTTATGTTTCCTTTGAAAAACGAGAGAGAGAAGAAATCTGCAATCTTCTGAAAATGAAGGAAGGAGGCAACTCGTAATGGCTGCCAGAGAACCAAATAAACACCCTATGCCGACGCAGGAACCTTCTGTACGCGCCCATAACTTTGATGAAGTTGCACTGGGATACACGGCAGAGATCGCCGCCGAAGAGGCTCAGCGCTGTCTTAACTGCAAAAACAAGCCTTGTGTGCAGGGATGCCCGGTCAATATAGACATACCTGCATTTATCGCACAGATCAGGAACAATAACCCTGAAGGCGCTTATGATGTCATTTCGAAGACCTCATCGCTGCCGGCAGTGTGCGGAAGAGTCTGTCCTCAGGAAAATCAATGCGAGCATGAATGTACTCTGTCGGTAAAACTGGGGCTTGAACCTGTGGGAATAGGGCGTCTTGAACGTTTTGTAGCAGATAATCACCGTCTCAACAGTAAAACTGTTCCGGTCAGGCCGGCTCCTAACGGTCACAAGGTAGCTGTTATAGGCTCAGGGCCTTCCGGACTTACCTGTGCGGGCGATCTTGCGAAGCTCGGGTACAGCGTTACTGTATTTGAGGCTCTGCATACCGCGGGCGGCGTTCTTGTCTACGGTATACCTGAATTCAGACTTCCGAAGAGCATCGTTGCCGCTGAAGTTGAGGAATTGAAAGCACTCGGCGTTGAAATATTCACAAATGTTATAATCGGAAAGACGCTGACAATAGACGAGCTGCTGGAACAGGGCTATGAAGCCGTATTTATCGGCTCGGGCGCCGGTCTGCCCAACTTTATGGGCATACCCGGAGAATCTTTATGCGGTGTTTATTCCGCAAATGAGTTCCTTACACGTTCCAATCTGATGAAGGCATACCTCAACGATTCAAGAACACCGATAATGAAGGGCGGTAAAGTGGCTGTCGTCGGCGGAGGAAATGTTGCAATGGACGCAGCAAGAACCGCACTGAGACTCGGCGCTGAAAAAGTCACCATAGTTTACCGCCGTTCTCTTGAAGAACTCCCGGCCAGGAAGGAAGAAGTCGAACACGCGCAGGAGGAAGGAATAGAATTCAGGCTGTTATGCAACCCCACAGAAATACTCGGATATAAAAATCCAGACGATCCGCGTGATCCGAAAAACGGATTTGTAAAGGGTATGCGCTGCATAAAAATGGAACTCGGTGAACCGGACGAACGCGGACGCCGCAGACCTGTAGAGATACCGGGAAGCGATTTCGAACTTGAGACCGATACGGTCATCATAGCTATCGGTACGTCTCCGAATCCACTGATAAAGGACACCACTCAGGGTCTTGAAGTGAATAGACGCGGCGGCATCGTAATCGATGAGAACTGTATGACATCCCGTAACGGAATATATGCCGGCGGCGACGCGGTAACAGGTGCCGCTACGGTAATATCGGCAATGGGAGCCGGTAAAGCCGCTGCAAAGGCTATCCACACAGCCTTGACATAAAATTTATAACGAACGGACTGCGCTGAAAGTGCGGTCCGTATTTGTATAAAAATTTTTCTTGCTTTTTATATTAATATATGGTATAATATATGGGGATTTTTCGGGAATGGGGTGATAAATTGTCGGAACTGCATAATATGGTCTTCGGAGAAACCGATGAAAAGAGCTCCGAAAATACAGGCAATGAGATATATGAAATAGACGGTCAGGTGACTCTTTCCGAGGCATACAGTCCGGACATCCACAGCGCCGTTCAAGAACAGCCGGAAATACCGGCTGCCCCTGAAGAAATCATAAGCGAGAGCATTAAAGCTACCCAACGTATGAAGCAGGAGATAGAGCAGGAGACCGCCGCTCTTGACAAGCGATTCGCAGAGGCAGCGGTAGGTTCCCGCAGTCAGGCCGTTCAGCATAAGCGCAGACCCGTTTATGTTATAGGCGTTCTCTCATCTGCAGCATCGCTGATATTCATGGGCATCATGCTCACTATCTCGCTTTCATCTCCGATCGGACCTTATCTGGCTCTTAAAGCCGCACCGTTCATGCTTGTCTTTATCGGTGCCGAGATATTGTTTGCCGTTTTCAGCCGCAAGACCCTGCGCATAAAAATAGACATCAGAAGCGTAATTGTAGTCGGTGCCCTGATAGCACTGTCGGCTGCACTCACACTTATATCCACCAACAGCTCCGCCGATAAGAATGAACGCATCTATGCCGAGCAGCGGATACAGAATATGCTCGCAAATGAGCTTCACAATACTATCGCGAAGGACTACATAAGAAGCGTTGATATCGAGACACAGCTGTTCGCGGAAGATATACTCGTTTATTCGACCCCGGCAGACCTTACAGACGGGGATATAATTAACCTCACGATAAATTTTTCTGACGCCCAGATGACTATAAGAGAGTTCGCAAAGGATTGTCGTGAAGTGCTGGACAATATAAAGAAACTCTCATATAATTTCGGTCATATTGATTTCATCGCGGACGATTCCGTCAACCACTATACACTTAATATTGACTGGCTTTACCAGTCGGACTATGACGCCGAAAAGCTGGCGTCATTAGTGAATTTCTTCGGAGACGGTATTTCAGACAACGATATTCCCGATCTCACTGAAGAATAAAAATACCGAAAGGAGACAATACAATGGCTTTTGATGCTTTGTCGGGCTTCAAGATAGTAGTAAGCCAGTATAATCTGACCTATATAGTCGGAGATTACTTCGCGGTATTCGATGATGAAACTGACGTTCCCGAGGTATATGAATGGAGTGCTGTCAAGCTCTATGAAGAACTGCCGGATCATTTCCGGATAGGCTTTGACAGGGCTGATTACACCATTCCGAAGAAGAGCTTTGTAGATAATTCTCAGATAATCCATTTCCGTACTATTGCAGAAGGAATGCTCTCGGGAAACAAAGATGTTGTTCTGAAAGTCAAGAACAGGATAATACCGCCGAAATACAATTACACGAATGCTGACCTATCAAACAATGCCTTCACAGCAACCGGCGTTTATGCCGAAAAAGAAATAAATGCCGGAAGTGTGTCGCATATTTACAGCAAGCTTAAAATTCCGATCTGGGGAATAGCCGCGCTTTCTGCCATTTTTTCATTCATTGCAATGTGGACATTCGGCGGGAACATCGAGAAGAATATGATCTTCTACGCTGTTATTTCATTCTTCATCGGTATCGGTGTAGGTACCGTAATATACCTTGTTCTCTGCATAATCGCGCGTTACAGATA
>JAEEGL016400744.1_pt1 | contig 11790 bp, 7 predicted proteins | sample 9134231 | NCBI WGS metagenome assembly JAEEGL01 (sample SAMN16246548, study PRJNA631951) | gut metagenome | biome: gut microbiome; feature: rumen; material: fiber-attached | host: Bos | place: Iran: Karaj | collected 2018-10 | reverse complement strand
CCGCCTGCTGATACAGATCTGTGGATTCATCGCCCTTACCGGAAATGATCAGCGGAGTCCGTGCCTCGTCGATCAGGATAGAGTCTACCTCATCGACGATGGCAAAGACATGCCCGCGCTGGACCAGCTCGTTCTGATAGACGGCCATATTATCACGCAGGTAGTCGAAGCCCATTTCGTTATTTGTGCCATACGTGATATCGGCCGCATAGGCGCGCTGCCTTTCGCCGCTTTCCAGGTCATGGATGATCAGACCGACCGAAAGACCCAAAAAACGATAGACCTTCCCCATCCACTCGCTGTCCCGTTTGGCCAGGTAATCGTTGACCGTGACAATATGCACGCCTTTCCCATTCAGTGCATTCAGATATGCGGGAAGCGTAGCCACAAGGGTTTTGCCTTCACCGGTTTTCATCTCAGCGATTCGTCCCTGGTGGAGCACGACGCCGCCTACCAGCTGAACGCGGAAATGGCGCATTCCCAGTACACGGTCAGATGCTTCCCGCACGGTGGCAAACGCATCCGGAAGGATATCGTCCAACGTCTCCCCCGCTTCCAATCTGGATTTCAACCAGGGCGTTTTGGCTTTCAGCTCATCGTCGGTCAGCTTCCGATACTCGTCTTCCAGAGCTTCAACTTTGTCAACGATCGGCATGATTCTCTTCAGCTCGCGCTGAGAATGGGTGCCAAATAGTTTTTCCCGTAAACTCATAATCTCAAGATCTCCACTTCGGTTTGATCAGCGGTATCCCGCGTAAAACTTGATTTAACATACAATTATACCATGATCCCGGCAGAAAGAAAAGACGAAAGCAAATTCTCCCGGCTTATATTGACTTTTTCGTCTGCAAATGATAATAAAGTATAGTTGCTGCGGCATGTCTGCAGACGAATCACTGTTAAGCACAGGAGGTCTTTCCATGAGCAAGGGAACGTTTTACATCACCACCCCCATCTACTACCCTTCCAGCAATCTGCATATCGGACACACCTACTGCACCGTGGCCACCGACGCGATGGCCCGGTATAAGCGAATGCGGGGGTATGATGTGATGTTCCTCACAGGCACGGATGAACACGGCTTGAAAATTGAGGAAAAGGCCAAAGCAGAGGGAATTACGCCCCAGGCCTTTGTTGACCGGGTCGTTGCCGGGATCAAGGACCTGTGGAAAGTAATGAATATCTCTTACGATCGTTTCATCCGTACGACGGACGATTATCATGTGGCATCCATTCAGAAGATTTTTAAGGCCATGTATGAAAAGGGCGATATTTACAAGGGCTCCTATAAGGGACTCTATTGCACGCCCTGCGAGAGCTTCTGGACCGAGAGCCAGCTGGTGGACGGCAAATGCCCGGATTGCGGTCGTGAAGTCAAATACGCCGAGGAAGAGGCCTATTTTTTCAGAGCCTCCAAATATGCAGATCGGGTAAGAACCCTGCTGAAAACGACGGATTTCCTGGAGCCTGTGAGCCGGGTCAACGAAATGGTCAAAAACTTCCTGGATTGCGAGGGCGGGCTTCAGGATCTTTGCGTCAGCCGCACCACCTTTACCTGGGGTATTCCGGTTGACTTTGACCCGGGGCACGTGGTCTATGTATGGCTTGACGCGCTTTTCAACTATATGACAGCCCTTGGTTTTTGCAACGACCGTTATTCCGATCTGGAGAAATTCTGGCCGGCAGATGTGCATTTTGTCGGCAAGGAGATCGTCCGTTTCCATTCCATCTATTGGCCTGCATTCCTTATGAGCCTGGATCTGCCCCTGCCCAAGAAGGTTTACGGACATGGGTGGCTTCTGCTGAACGGCGGCAAGATGAGCAAAAGCGTGGGAAACGTTGTGGATCCGGTCCTGCTTTCCCAGCGCTACGGGGTCGATGCGTTGCGGTATTTCCTGCTTCGAGAATTCCCCTTCGGCAGCGACGGCGAGTTTTCCAATGAAGCGCTGATCAATCGCATCAATGCGGATCTGGCCAATGACCTGGGAAATCTGGTGTCCCGTACCGCCGCAATGATGGAAAAGTATTTCGGCGGGATCATTCCCGGCGAGCGGGAAGACGGACCTGAGGACAGTGAGCTGAGAGAAATGGTCGCTGCGCTTCCTGCACGGTATGAGGCGCAGATGGAAAAATACGCTTTCCAGCAGGCTTTGCAGGAGATTTTCCGGGTGATTGCCCGGGCAAACAAGTATATCGATGAAACCGCCCCCTGGGCGCTGGCCAAGGATGAATCCCAAAAGGCCCGTCTCGGCGGCGTCTTGTACACCCTTCTGGAATCTGTTCGGGTCTGTTCTTCCCTGCTGGTTCCCTTTATGCCGGATAGCTGTGAGCGTATCCGGGGTATGCTGGGCGCGGCGCCAGAGGCGTATACCTGGGACGCTGCCTGCCGCTGGGGCGTGCTCCCTGCCGGCGCAAAGGTGAGCAAAGGTGTAAACCTGTTCCCCAGGATCGATATGCAAAAAGAACTGGCTGAGTTGGAAGCGGCGAAAGCTGCGGCTGCGCCTAAGAACGAATCCGAGGAACCGCTGAACCTTATCGACATTCAGGATTTCCAAAAGGTTGATCTGCGAGTCGCAAAGGTGTTGACCTGCGAGCCGGTGAAGAAGTCGGATAAGCTGCTTTGCCTCCAGCTGGAGGTGGGAAACCAAAAACGCCAGGTAGTCAGCGGGATCCACGCCTGGTATCAGCCGGAGGATCTGATCGGCAAAAAGGTACTCATGGCGTACAATCTTACCCCAGCGAAGCTTCGCGGCGTGGAGTCCTGCGGGATGATTCTGGCTGCGACCATCGGTGACCGGGCGCAGGTCATCTTTGTGGATGACGCGATTCCCAGCGGAAGCAGGCTTTCCTGAGCCGCTGCTCCAATCATGGAAACCCCGTCGGATCGATCAAGACCCGACGGGGTTATTCTATGCCAGCTCGGTACATACAGGGATGGTCCACTCACTGCGAAGAGCGGCACGCACCGCAATATCACAAATGCCTTGGTTATTCTTTGATGCCCGGCGAAGCGTGCCCTCAAACAGCATTCCGGCTTTTTCCATCGCCCTGCCGGATTTTGCGTTATTCACATCGTGACAGGCAGAGATGCGTTCGATCCCCACCTCCCGGAACAGAAAGCCCATCACCGCAACAAGCGCTTCCGGCATGATCCCATTCCCCCAGCAGCTGCGGCTAAGACAGTAGCCGATCTCCACGGAGGCGATCTCCTCATTCAGCTTCACGGCAGCGATGTTCCCAATGACCTGCTTGATTTCCCTGTCCTCGATCGCCCAGTTGAAATATCCGCCGTCTTCATACCGCGCATCCCACTGTTCCAGCAAGGTCCGTGTCGCCTCAGGTGAAGAGTGGCATGGCCAGGTAAGAAATTTCGTGACCTCGGGATCAGAAGCCCAGTTGCGGTACATATCCTCGGCGTCGTCTGGCGTAAACCGGCGAAGGATCAGACGGTGAGTTTTCAGCATTTGTGTTCCGAGTTTTCGCATAAGACCTCATCAAATAAACCGCTTGATGACGATGACGATCCTGCCTTTCCGACTCTGACCGCCAACCTCGGCAAGCTCGATCTTCCCCGATCCGCGTAAGGATATCCGGTTTCCGGCATCCACAATCTTATCCGGCTTCAGGCATTCCGATCCATTCAGGGAGACTTTTCCGGAACGTATGGCAGATGCGGCCTTCTCCCGGGCGAGAGAAAAACCGGAACCAAGAACCGCATCAAGACGCAGAGAGGCGACAGTATCCCTAATGAGCCGAAATCTGGCTTCTCCAATCTCCGGTTCCTCTGCTTCCGATAAAACGAGGGCTGCGCGTCCTGCATAGAGCAGATTCTGCATCACATAGGGTGCGATTTCCCGGAGCATAAGGATATCGCATCGGTCCTCCTTGGGCAGAATATCCCCAATGAGCTCCCGCTCGATCCCCAGCCCCATTAATGCACCGAGAAAGTCCCGGTGGCTCAGTGCCTCCCCGCTAGTCCAAACCGCACGGAGCACGGTGATCGGACTGTCCTCCCCATGAAGAAGAGCATCCCCTTCCTGCCACGCCGCAGGCAGGATCAACACGGTACGTTCCGCCTCGGAATACCCGCCCCAGAAGCAGGCGGCTTCCGCACCGGCTGCTTGAAGGACAGGAGTACAGCAGAGTCTGTCCCGCTCCGTGAGGAAGCGCGTATACTGCGTTCTGCCGGAGCGCTGCCACATGTCGATTTTATCCAGCACCCGAGCCAACAGCACATCGTCCTCCGGGCTGCGGGCGTATTTCTGTATCAGCTCCCGCCGGTATTCCCGATTCAGCATACTATACCCGCGTGATGCGATAGTCTTTTCCGAACTGAAGCTTCTGGATCCTGTCCCCGTGCATCATGTCGAAGATCGGCATATGGGTGACGAAAATATAACGGCAGCCCGCCCTGGGCAGTGCCTCCAGGATATTCTTCATCCCGGCAGCACCTTCCGCATAGGCAGTGGTCTGGAATGTTTCATTGAACAGGATCAGAGACCAGGGAGTCACAACATTCAGGATCGCAGCGACTTCCTTGACCTCACCTTCAAAACGGCCTGCGGCATCCGAAGCGTCAAAGTCCTTTTCCGCAGAGGAGAATTGGCAGAACACTGCATCCCGAATGCTGATCTCGGCGTTGTCTGCGCAGACCGGGAAGCCGGCCTGGAAAAAGAGGATCGCCGCGCCGATGCTCCGGATGGTGCAGGTCTTGCCGGTGGAGTTGGCACCGCGGATCAAGGTGCCGTCGCACTTCTCGATCGTTACATCGTTCCGGGTTATGGAATCGATGGGCATTCCCTCCAGCAGCAGATGGAGATCGTAGATCCCCCGGGTCCGGAAACAATCCGCTTCTTCGGGCAGCGGCGTCGGGATACACATGGGCGCGCCTTCCTGGACCAGGCGGCGCACATACCGCACGCCGGTATCGTAAAAGCCGAGTTCACCGCTCAGGCCGCGGAAAAACTCATAAATATTACCTGTGATGCCGCTGAGCACGGTGTACAGCTCATACAGCGCCTCGTTCAGGATGTTGCGGGCAGTCTCCAGATGGAATTCGCCCATATCTACCTCCGGCGTTGGGTCATCCTTCGGCCCATTGCCGGTAAGCTTTGCCGCAAGTTTTTTCATGCGCAGGCCCAGGCTTTTTTCTTCCTCCTCCACCGCCTCCGCAAGACTGGCAGCAACAATACGCAGCGTATCGTCCGCGTCCGTGCGGACCTTGAATCGGTAGGCGGAAACAGATTCCCGCTCAAACAGACCTGCGATCCGGGCAATCTCGTCCAGCGAACGATTCTCCATCATGGTATGACAGTATTCCCGAATCCCCATAAGGCCTTCGGATTGCACGTCGTACCTGCCTACCGTTTCATAAATGGAACGGAAATAGCTTACCGTTTTTCGGGCAAAGGCAGCGGTGATCTTTAAGCTCTCGTAGGTTGCGTCCAGTATTCCGCCGGAGGTCTGCGGTACGCCATAGGTGTAGATCCCGGCCCGCATCTCCCGCCAATCGGACTGGAGCGTGTCGTAGCTCTTGAAAATATCCCGGAGTTCTTCCAAGAGCTTCGGCATCGCCACAAAATCCATCAGGATCTTCTGCCGGTATACGATCTCCTCTGCAGTCTTCAGCGGATTCTTCATTACTTCGAGGGTGTAGGAGCAGCTGTCCGAATCCCGACTGAGCTCCTGAATGGCTTTATCAATGGAGAGATTGTATATCGTCTCCTCCATCTGCGACTGCAGTGGGTTAACGGAAAATTCCTGAGTCTCGATATAATTCCGATACAGCAGACTGAATTTCATACGGTTGCTCCTTCCTCGTGGGCAAAACGCTGTGCGAGCCCCTCCGGATCAAGCCGGTAACGGCGCAAAATGTCGGCCGCATAAGAACCGGTTGCTTCTTTCCGACGGGCAATGCGGAAGGTCCTGCGGTTATCGTTGCCCTCATCCACAATCACGCTGAGGAAGGGCACTCCTGCTGCTTCCAGACCATGCTGGTGGGTGATATACAGGACGAAGCTCCCACTGTTTTTCAGCTGCTCGGCAAGCTCGAGCGTGCATGCGACAGCAAGCTCCTCGTTCGTTGTAGAGTAGGTTTCGTTCAGCAGGATCAGAGAATTGCCGTTATGATGCTCCAGAATCTCCTTTACCCGACGCTGTTCGTCTGCGAAACGGCCGTCCGCCTCAAAGCGTTCATCCTGCGGAAAATGGGTGAATACATTTTCCGGCGGCCAAAGTACGGCTTCGTCCGCACAGATCGGGCATCCGGACAGAAAGAGCAGTACGGCAATGGCCAGAGAACGCAGGAAAGTTGTCTTGCCACCGCCATTTGCACCGGTGAGGAAGAAAAACGGTTCTTCTTTCGTGAATTCCGCGTCATTTGGTACAATATCAGTTTCCTTATGCAGAAGGGATACATCCCGGAGTCCGCTGATGCTGAGTTTTTTCTCCTGGGAAAGAATCGGCCAGCACAGCGGGAGACCGGCGGAATGGATCCGATCCAGAAGCTTGATGGCTTCCAGATAGAAATTGAGCTCATAACGGTAGCTCAGGATACTCTCATCAAAGGTCTGATTGTACTTTCCGTAAAATGCCTTAAATGCGAGAAAGTCCTCCGGGTGCAGGCGGGCCAAGGCGTTGACCATGCGGGCATCCAGACGAATCACGGTGTCACTGGACGGACGGGTCGGCGGCAGACCAAGGTCTTCCGCACATCGCTGCAGCCGTTCCACATAGCTTTCGCCATATTCCAGACGGAGCCAGAGGTTGTCTCCGGCGGTTCGGAAGGACATTTTCTGCGCCTGGATTGCCTTTTCCCGCAGGGCCAGAGCTTCCTGCGCCATATCATGCCATTCAGGTTCTTTGGAAGCGGTACGGAACCACTCTGTGAACCGCTGGAGAAGAAGTCCTCCCGCAGCCGCGCCGGAAGCGGCTTTATGATAAAAATCCGCAACGGACGCCATCAGACAGACGTAAATGTAATGCCGCTCATTTTCACATTTTACATCCGCAAGAGCTTCACGGAGATGATGGATATGCGCGGTGATCTCCGCGAGCCGGGCAAAGGAATCCCGGCAAGTCTGGTTCTCCAGCAGATAACGTACCAGGGACTGCCGTACCGAAATATCCCCTGCCGGGCAAAGAAAACGCATGGCATCGATCGCTTCCTTGGAGAAAAAGAGGTTGAGCTTGACATCCTCAAAAACCGAAGCGGCGACAGAGTGGCCGGAAGCGCTGCCGGTGAAAAGCAGACTTGGATAACCCATAAGACCAGATCCTATCTTTTGTCAAATCATCCTTAGCATCATAGCAGATTGGCCGATGAATGTAAAGCATCCGAACTCGATCGGACAACTGTTCCGTCAATAGCATGAAGGGGTGTCAAGGGATCCTGCGCAGCGAATCTGTTGTTGCCATGGAGAGGCAAATGCGATAAAATATGAAAAATACAGGTAAGTCTGCTATTCAAAACCGTCGACTGACTGAGAGGAGGATGGATCTTGCGAGTCGAGCTGAACAGAGGCTGGAGTTTCGTCGAATCCTTTGACGAAGCGTTTCTGACGGGCCGACCCGTTCCGGGACTCAAAGAAGTCGAACTGCCCCACACATGCCGCGAGACTCCCTATGATTACTTCGACGAAAGCATTTACCAGATGATCTGCGGATATCGCCGCGTGATCTCGGTCCCGCAGGCGTGGGCGGGAAAACGAGTGATCCTGAGTATCGGTGCAGCAGGCCACAGCGCCAAAGTTTATTTGAACGGGATAGAGGTCGCGGAGCACAATTGCGGGTATACTTCTTTTTCCGTTGAACTTACGGATCATCTGACTCCCGGAAGAGATGCGCTGCTGGTCATTCGGGTGAACAGCCGTGAGGATCAGGATATCCCGCCTTTCGGCAATGTGATCGACTACATGACCTACGGTGGGCTGTACCGTGAAGCCTGGCTCGATATCAAGGAGCAGAGCTTCATCGAAGATGTCTTTGCAATGCCTTCCCTTTCCGGCGAACTGAAGACTTGTGTCTCGATCTCCGGAGATCCCAAAGGGCTATCCATCCTGCAGCGCGTAATGGACGGGGATACCATTCTGGCAGAGGACCGTTTTCCGGTCAACACCGATACCCGTCTTCACGTCGAGAATGTGATCCCCTGGGATATCGGCACGCCGAAGCTGTATCGACTGGAGACCTGTCTGCAGCGGCAGGGATCGGATCTGGATACTGCCGTTACCCACATCGGATTCCGGGAAGCGGAATTCCGCACGGACGGGTTTTATCTCAATGGGAAAAAGCTCAAGCTGCGGGGATTGAACCGCCATCAAAGCTATCCCTATGTCGGATATGCCGTCCCCGCTTCCTTACAGAGATATGATGCCGATCTGCTGAAGAAAGAATTGGGCTGCAATTACGTACGTACCTCCCATTATCCCCAATCTCCTCATTTTATCGATCGATGCGATGAGATTGGACTTCTGGTATTCACGGAGATCCCCGGCTGGCAGCATATCGGCGGAGAAGCCTGGAAGGAACAGGCTCTGCGGAATGTGAAGGACATGATCCTGCAGTATCGCAACCATCCCTCCATCATGCTCTGGGGCGTTCGGATCAACGAATCCCGGGATGACGATGAGCTGTATTCCCGGACCAATGCTCTGGCACATGAACTGGATCCTACCAGGCAGACAGGGGGAGTCCGGTGCATCAAGCAAAGTCATCTGCTGGAGGATGTATATACCTACAATGATTTTCTTCATAACGGGCAAACCGGCGGCTGCATGCCCAAAAAGAAAGTCACCCCGGATGTGACAAAGCCCTACATGATCACGGAATACAACGGGCACATGTTCCCCACAAAAGCTTATGATACCGAGGAGCACCGGCTCGAACACGCCCTGCGTCACGCCCGGGTCCTGGACGCTGTTGCCGGGCAGGAGGATATTGCCGGATCCAGCGGCTGGTGCATGTTCGACTACAATAGCCATCAGGACTTCGGCAGTGGGGACAGGATCTGCTACCGCGGCGTGATGGACATGTTCCGGAACAAAAAACTTGCCGGAGAAGTCTATGCGTCTCAGACGGATGACCATCCTGTGCTTGCTGTCAGCACCTCCATGGATATCGGCGAGCATCCTGCGGCGCTCCGCGGTCGTATTTTTGCTTTTACCAATGCCGATGGTGTGCGCCTTTACCGCAGCGACCGCTTTATCCGGGAGTTTTCTCCGGAGAACTCTCCGTTTTCCCATCTTCCCCACCCTCCTCTGGAGATCGACGATCTCCTTGGCGATGAACTGCAGAAGAATGAGCCTTTTTCATCGGCCCAGGCAAAACTCATGACGGAGCTGATCAACTACGCCGCACGTTTCGGCTATTCCCACCTCCCGTTATCCATACGGCTGAAGGCTGCCTGGCTCATGCTGCGGTACGGGATGCACTTCAGCGACGCCAACGAACTGTACAACAAATATATGAACAACTGGGGGGACGCGGCCGTCAGTTATCGCTTTGACGCGGTTAGGGACGGACGTGTGGTCGCCTCCGTAACCAAGGAGCCGGTTCGGAGCGTCCATCTGGAGGCGACTTCCAGCAGTACGGAGCTGCTGGAAGACGTGACTTACGACGCCGCGCTGATCCGGATATCCATGCGGGACCAGAACGGCAATGTGCTTCCCTTCAGTCAGGAAGCGATCAAGCTTATGGCAGAAGGGCCGATCCGGATCATCGGTCCGGAGATCACCGCACTGCGCGGCGGCCTGGGAGGAACGTTGATCCGTACGACCGGCGCAGAAGGGAACGCCTCCCTGACGATCACCGCTGAAGGAGTTGAACCGCTGCATTTGACATTCACCATCAGATCCGGTATACGCGAAAAGGAGCGCTGTGATGGCAGACAGAGCTAAATGCATTTTCGGAAACGAGACTCGTCCAGGCGATTACCGGAAGGCTGTGCGTTCCAAGGCAAAATATGCCGCGAAGTATGGGGACGACTCCGATGCGGACTATCCGGTCCTGATTCGGGAGAATCCCGTCCTTTTCCCCTCCCTGGGTGTCCGGGATATCCGGGTGGCGGAAGGTAAGGGCGACGATGACTTCGACCTGGAGAAGGGATTGATCGTCGGCAATATCCGCATGGGCTTCGGTCACTATCGCATCTCCATTGCCATGGCATCAGCTGCTCATGCGCTGGGATATACCCCGTATTGGATGGATCTGAATTCTTTCCCGGAAACCACCTGTACCAAGGTGATCGCCGCACAGAACGCCTTATACTCCATGGGGTCGCGTCTCTCTCAGAGATCCATGCTCTTCAACCGCTTCTTTTGGGAACCCCTGAATTATGAAGGCTTCCGCAAGCTCGGTTACAATGCCTCCGACCAAAAAAACGCGGAGTTGATGACCGCCGTATTCCACAATATTCCCCGAGAGCTTCCGGTGATCGGAACACATGTCTGGCCTGCGCAGGCCGCTATTCACGCAGGGATGCTTCATGTGGTGAATGCTATACCGGATAACTGGCCGATGGCATTGCATCTGGCTGAGGGAAGCATCCATACGATACAGACGCACCAGGCCTATATGGGGTATCGCATTCTCAACGGCATGCGGGGCAAGGAGATCCTGAAGCCAATGCCGGCTGAAAGCCTGGTATACACTGGACACTATGTGGATCATGAGCTCACATCCAATATCGAAGCGGATTGTGCGATGCGTCTGGACCGAAAAGCCCAGAATGAGCCCATGCGGTTTCTCCTCACCATCGGCGGTGCAGGCGCACAGAAAGAGATTTTCGCTGCAATCCTTGAGCATCTGCTACCCGCTGTCAGAACCGGAAGAGCCGCAGTCTTTGTCAATGTCGGCGATTATCGGAACGTATGGGATTTCCTCTGTAAGACTGTTGCCGGCCTGGAGGAACTGACAACGACACACTTCAACGATTGGAACGAAACCCGTGCGTTCAGCGACGAGGTCCTCTTCCGGGAGGCAGCGGGCGTGCACGTGTTCTGGCACAAGGACATCTTCGAGGCGGTATACTGCACGAATCTGCTGATGCGCGCTTCAGATGTGCTGGTCACCAAGCCCAGCGAGCTGGTCTTTTATCCGATCCCCAAGCTGTTTATCCGGCGGATCGGCGGTCATGAGCGCTGGGGTGCGATTCACTCAGCCGAAATCGGGGATGGAACTATGGAGTGTGAGGACATTCCCCATACGATCCAGATGATCGATCTTTTTCTGAATGAGGATCGTCTCATGAAGGAAATGTGTTCCGCTATTCTCCGAAACAAAGAACAGGGAATCTATGACGGAGCGTATCAGGCAGTTCGTATTGCGATGGAAATGAAAAACCCAAAAGGAATGGAAAAGAGGTAACGCAGTGGAAAGAATGGAAAGAGCAAAACTGCCCTTGAAAAGCAAGATATCCTATGGCCTTGGAGCCGTCGGCAAGGACATGGTTTACATGCTCTCCGCCAGCTATGTACTCTATTATTTCCAGGATATTCTCGGCGTCAGCGCAGTGGCAATGGGCATTATCCTGCTGGCAGCCCGGATATTTGACGCCTTCAATGATCCCGTCATGGGCGTCATCGTTGCCCGTACCAAGACCCGGTGGGGCAAATTCCGCCCCTGGCTGCTGATCGGCACCCTCACCAACGCTGCGGTATTATTCCTCATGTTCTCCTGCCCGCCCACGCTTGACGCGGGCGGCCTCGTAGCCTATGCCGCCGTTACTTATATCCTCTGGGGCGTGACCTATACCATGATGGATATCCCCTACTGGTCCATGATCCCCGCCTT
>JAEEGL015618022.1_pt1 | contig 11790 bp, 8 predicted proteins | sample 9134231 | NCBI WGS metagenome assembly JAEEGL01 (sample SAMN16246548, study PRJNA631951) | gut metagenome | biome: gut microbiome; feature: rumen; material: fiber-attached | host: Bos | place: Iran: Karaj | collected 2018-10 | reverse complement strand
TCCTGATTCTTTCTCCCATCCGTCATAATTCTTAACAGTCGCTGTCAGTACGCCCTCATCATTTTTCGAAACGATCCTGGGATCACCGCACAGGAGGTCGAAAGCATCGTGGATACACGGATGCCAAGGATCCATGCCGAACGAAGACACACAAGGTCCGTATATGCTCGCGATATCAAGGGCAGTCGTCAATAAAAATGTCAAGTTGGTGTTATCCGAATATCCCATAAACCACTTCGGCTTCGCTCTGTAAAGAACCTCAAACTTTATATGCGGCAGAATCTCACACATAAGTTCACCGCCGCCGCATGAGATCAACGCCTGATTCATCTCAGACGCATACATCTCCATAAGCTCTTTAGCGCATGCCTCGGGATTTGTACTGATACCGATACCGTCATCGGCAAAGCAATTCGGTCCGAGTTCCTCACCCTGTCTCTTTTTCTTGAACACTCTTCTGGCACGCATAAAAGCTGCGCGATAGGGTTCTATCGCACAGCCAAATGATGGAGCTATAAATCCGATTGTTTCATGTATCTGAAGAAAATCAGGATATCTCATAACCTATGTTCCTTATGCCTCAGAATCTGTCTGGGCATTCTTATCAAACTTAAAGTAATGAACCTCGTTATCAAGTTCCTCTGAAAGACGTCTGAGGTCGTTCGCACGATCGTTGATCATCTGCATTGTTGTAGCAAGCTCTTCCATGGAGGCCATGGTAACCTGAGTCTCGGAAGCATTTTCCTTGGATACTTCATTCAGCTTCTGGATAAGATCTGTCACATCTACTCTCGCCTCATCACACTCACGTGAATCAGTACCGATCTCATCGATGGCAATAAGTGATTTGCCGATACCGTATCCTACGCTCTCGAACTTCTCACGCGTCTCTACGAGTTTCTGCTGCTGAACTTCGACGATCTCCTGAACTCTGTTCATGGCAGTAACTGTATTCTTTGATTCCTTAGACAGGTTATCAATGATATGTGATATGGAATCTGCGCTCTTCGCACTCTCCTCAGCGAGCTTCTGAATCTCTGAAGCAACGACAGCAAATCCCTTTCCTGCCTCACCGGCTCTGGCTGCCTCGATGGAAGCATTCAGAGAAAGGAGGTTTGTCTCCTCTGCGATTGAAGTTATCATCACTATGGCATCTGAGATTCTGGATACAGACTCATCGGTCAGCTTAACCTGCTTGCCGATAACATCGACAGCCTCGATCGTACGATCTGAGGACTCGGAAAGCTCGTTGATGATCTTTTCAGCCTCTTCTCTGGCCTCGTTAATCTCATTTGAAGTCTCGGTAAGATTATCAACCTTTTCAACTATCTCCTTGATAGCCTCACCCATCTCGTTTACATTGTTCGTTGCAGACTCGGTGTCATCAGCCTGAGCATTTGCACCCTGTGAGATAGCTTCCATGGAGTTTGAAACCTCATGTGCATTTTCAACCGAGGTGTCGATCATCTCATTCATCTTCTGTGCATGCTCATCAACCTCGACTGCGGAGCCGACAATCTCGGAGATAACCTTCCGTAATATATCGACAAGACGCTGCATGGCATTTGACATAAGTCCGAGTTCGTCTTTACGACGACGGAATTTCTCCGGAATAAGAACATCCAGATCTCCATGAGCAACGGTAACGACGATCTTCTGAACATTTTTGATGACTCTAGCAATAGCGTTTGATGCAAGGAAACTCGCGAGTCCGGCAATAATAACCATGATAGTCGCGAGAATGATCATCGTTATAAGCCTTTTATTGATAGTTGCTACTACATCGGCTGACGGTTTACCTGCAAAATACATACCGACCGTCGAGCCATCTGAGTTCTGAATCGGGATATAGTAAGCAAAGAAGTTCTGGCCATTTATCTCAAGATCATATGTCTCATAATCCTGTCCCTGACCTATTACTTTATCAACGACCTCAGGTGACGCCTGCGTTCCGATGATACGTTCACCGGCCTCATCAGTAAGCGATGTAGCATAACGTGTATCACCATAGAACACGGTAACCTCGAGATCAGTATCTCCGGTAAACCTATCGATGAACTGTTCGTTCTGGGTGACATTGAAACCACCCTTATACAGAGTGCCGATACCGCCCTTCTCCTGAAGAACATAATCCTTAGCGCTGATCGCATCGTACGCAGCAGCCATAGCATGAGCAGAATACTCAAGTCCTGCCATCGCCTCCTCACGCATACCCGAACGCATACTCGTAACGCCGTAAACAGTAAGCGCCACAGCGAGCACAAGCATCGGAATGATCGAGATGATCATGATCTTTATGCGGATCGACATTCCTTTCACTTTGGTCTGGATCTCTTCATTTTCAAAGTCAGCCATAAGATATAATCTCCTTTAGTATAATCGGCACAAAACCGCTGTTTATATTCTAACACATACTGACGGAAAAATCTACTATTATTTTAAGAAAACCATAGAAAAATATCAAGACAAACGAAAAGACCCCTCTCGGGGCCTCTCCGTCGATACCCGAAGGTATCAAAGCGTATAATAGGGTGGGAGTAGAAAGTTTATACTTTCCGAAAATCAAGATACGACTAAAATGTGTCAAAACTATGTCATTCAATAATATAGTTCAATATACTCTGGGCTCGCCGATAAACCATCTCGGAACCCTGGCGGAAATCCCGCAAACGAACTCATAATTAAAGCTTCCGGCGAGGTCCGCAACCTCTTCAACACTTATCTGTTTGTCACCGGATTTACCGACGATCACAACAGCATCTCCCTCCTTAGCTTCAGTAATGTCTGTCACATCTATCATAAACTGATCCATACAAATACGTCCGCATATCGGCGCGTACTCCCCGTTTACAAGGACTCTTCCTTTATTGGAAAGCGATCTGATCATACCGTCCGCATAACCGACAGGTACGGTCGCGATAACGGAATCTCTTTTTGTAACAAATGTTCCGCCGTAACTTATCGGCGTTCCCTTCGGAACATTTTTAATGAAAGATATCTTCGATATCCACTCGAGCGCAGGTTTCAGTTTGATTGTATCGTGAGTCATCTCTTCCGACGGATAGAGCCCGTAAGTCGAGATACCCGAACGGACGAAATCGAGTCCGGCATCGGGATACTGAAGTATGCACGCGGAGTTAGACGCATGGCGATATCTGAAATTGATACCCTCATCCTCGCATCTTTGCACGAACTTCATGAACTTCTCGAACGGCTCGTTTACAGGCTCAGTCGTAGCTTCATCAGCTCTCGCAAAGTGGGTAAAAATACCCTCCAGTTCGATATTCGGGAGCTTCGAAATCTTTTTGATTATCTCGAGGCTCTCATCATCAGGCTGAAATCCGAGACGACCCATACCTGAATCTATCTTGATGTGTATCTTCGCTTTTTTACCCATGAGCGAAGCAGTGGAGTCAAGTTGCTTCGCCATTTGGTATTCGTAAACCGTTTGAGAAATGTCGTGTCTTACCACATCCTCAAACCACTGCGTTCCGGTGAATCCGAGGATTAGGATCATATTATCGATCCTGGCTGCACGCAGCTTCAATGCTTCCTCGATAACTGCGACTCCATAGCCACAAACAAAATCAGACAGAGTTCTCGCTACCTGAATAGCTCCATGACCATAAGCATCAGCCTTAATAACAGCCATAAGGCGTGTGTTCGGGTTTAAGAGCTTTTTCTCGTCGAGAATATTTTTTCTGATCGCATCCAGATCGATACGCGCGAAACACCTGTCAAATCGCTTGTCATCATAAAGCATTATCTGATCTCCTCTCTGATTCCTTCTCTGATCACTTCACCTATGCCGTCAAGCAGATCAGATGCCATCAGTGAATACTTGCTTAGCTTGTCGGCCATAACGTCTCCGGCAAGACCGTGGATATATACTGCAAGTTTAGCTGCATCGAATGGCTCCATACCCTGAGCAAGGAACCCTCCGACAACTCCTGCGAGCACATCACCTGAGCCTCCGGTGGCCATGCCGTTATTTCCTGATACGTTTATATAACATGAGTGACCGTCTGAGACAACGGTCCTCGCATCCTTGCAAACCACTATCCCGTCGAGATCCATCGCTGCATCAAACGCAGCACTTACCGGGTTTTTCAGTATATCATCAACCTCTCTGCTTGTGAGGTAACTCATCTCTTTCATATGTGGAGTAACAACGAAGTTTTCACTGAGTGTAGAAGTTACATTTCTGGTGAGTTTGATTCCGTCACCGTCAATAACGGTAGGCACGGGTGAATTCTCGACTATGTACTGAACCATCTCCTGTGCTTCCTTATCAAGTCCGAGTCCCGGTCCGATAACTATGGCATCTGCCCAATCGGTGACCTCGTTCAGTTCGTCCCGCTCAGAGAAAAGAACTTCGGGACATTTTTCAAGGATGATCTCACGATTTATCGGAGACGATACTACGCGAACAAGTCCTGCTCCGGCCTTGTATGCAGCCTCAGCACACAGGCAGGCCGCACCGCACATGGACTCAGAACCCGCGATAACAAGAACGTGACCATAATCACCCTTATGAGTACGTGGCTTACGCTCGGGAAGCATCAACCTGATATCCTGCGGCTCGTAATAATAATACGGCGATTTTATCATCGTAACGCTTTCCCTCGGGAAACCGATATCGGCGATGATAACCTCTCCTGCGTATGTACAACCCGGATGGAGAATAAGACCGAGCTTATTTACACCAAACGTAATGGTCGTTTCAGCCTTTACTGCAACGCCCATAACTTCGCCGTTTCCGGCGTTAATTCCCGACGGGATGTCGAGTGCGTACACGATGGCATCGCTGTCGTTTATATCGTTAATGATCTGCTCATATACATCTGAGACTTCTCTGGATAGGCCGATCCCGAAAAGACCGTCTATAATGACGTCAAACTGATTGTCCTTTATGGAACTCATCGGGATCACAGGCACATGACACCCGACTGCGATCTCCGTTTGTTTCTGAGTTTCCGCACTCATCGACTCAGGTTGACCGACAATCACGATCGCCGACTTATAGCCCATCTCGTGAAGAATACGTGCTGTAGCGACTCCGTCTCCACCGTTATTTCCGGTGCCGCAAACCGCAAGAAATCTGGCATCTTTACTCTCACGCTCCATCAGGACCTTCGCAGCTGTCATCGCAGCGCGCTCCATCAAAACAAGCGAGGGCATACCTACGACCTCGGTTGCATGTTCGTCTATCTTTTTCGCATCCTGTCCGGTGAAAAGATATCGCATACAGTTGACTCCTTCTCTACTCCTCTGACTTATCGTCATCCGCACCGTCGTTCAGCGCATATGACAGTCTCATCAGGCTTTCTGCCAGATGGACATTTTCTATCTTCACATCAGAGTTTTTCAGTACCTCTGACTGAAGCAGTTCACACGATGTGAAGTTCCAGATTCCTCTGACTCCAAGCTCAACAACCTTTTCGGCCACCTCAAGAGCCCCTGTTTTCGACAGGGTAAGTGCAGCTATATCTGCAGGCGTCTCTGAAAGGAAATCCTTCAGATCCTCCATGGATCTGACAAACAGACCTCCGACATTTCTTCCGTGGAGATCATGATCGCGATCAAAAATACCGACGATCTTGAAACCTCTCTTTATGAAGCCCTGATAGTTTGCCAGGGCTCTTCCCAGGTTACCCGCACCGATGATGATCACGCGATGGCGCTTGTCGATACCGAGGATATGACCTATCTCGTCTTTCAGGCTCTCAACCTGATAGCCGTAGCCCTGCTGGCCGAACCCTCCGAAATTATTCAGATCCTGGCGAATCTGCGACGCAGTAACGTGCATCCTCTCAGACAGATCAGAAGACGAGATCCGCTCCACGCCCTCGTCCATGAGTTCACTCAAATATCTGTAATATCTGGGAAGCCGGTGGATCACCGCCGGCGAAATCTTTTTCTCAGTCACAACACAAATCCCCTTTGTTTAAATCTTACTTTCCTAGTATACCAAATCTCATCTCATGTTACAAGCATAAGTTTAGGTTGATTTTTGAATCGGTTTCATGTAAACTGTAGTGGTTGAAAAATGACATGAACGGAGCTGTGACCATGATTCTTGCATGTGACCATCTGAATAAGTACTTCGGCGACCGCGCGATCCTGCGTGACGCCTCTTTTCACGTGCAGGAAAAAATGAAATACGCTCTTGTCGGTGTAAACGGAGTCGGTAAGACTACTCTTCTTCGCATCCTTATGGATGAGGAAAGATCCGACGGCGGTAACATCACCAAATCCAAAGAAGCAACCATCGGATATCTCCCCCAGCAGCTCGGATACCATTCCGATAAGACGATATTTGAGGAGCTGTATCAGGTTCGAAGCGATATACTCGAGCAGGAAGCAGAACTTCATCGACTCGAAGAGGCGATAGCTTCTGCAGGCAATGACTCATCTGATAACACTTCAGATATGGACTCTGATCAAAACAGCCTTCTTGGTAAGTACCACCTCCTGCAGACCGACTTCGAACTGAAGGACGGATACGCATATAAAAGTCAGGTCCTCGGTGTCATAAATGGACTCGGCTTCGGCGATTCGATGGACCAGGTTATAAATACACTCTCAGGCGGCCAGAAAACCCGAGTCGCACTCGGCAAGCTCCTTTTGACAAAACCGGACCTTCTGATACTTGACGAGCCGACAAACCACCTTGACATCACCAGCGTTCAGTGGCTGGAGACATATCTTGCCACCTATCCGGGCGCTGTTCTTATCGTATCTCATGACAGATACTTCCTTGATCGTTTCGTAGATAACGTGTGGGAACTCGACGGTGGAGTATTACGCTCATTCAAAGGAAACTATACCGACTATATCGCTCAAAAAGAGATCATAAAGACATCTCTAATCCACGCATATGAAAAACAGCAAGCCGAGATAAAGCATCAGGAAGCTGTTATCAGCAAGCTTAAACAGTTCAACAGAGAAAAATCCATACGTCGTGCAGAGTCTCGTGAGAAGATGCTCGATAAGATCGATCGTCTCGAGAAACCTGTAGAGTATGAACAGGCGATGAGCCTTACCCTCGAGCCTGCCATCATCAGCGGCGAGGATGTACTCTCTCTTAACGGTCTTTCAAAAAGCTTTGATGATAATACACTGTTTACCGATACTGATATTGAAATCAAACGTGGTGAAAAAGTCGCCATCATCGGTGACAACGGAACCGGAAAAACCACTCTTTTAAAAATGATAAACGGGGCTGAATCGATCACTGCCGGAACTATAACTCTGGGTACCGGTGTGGAAGTCGGATATTACGATCAGGAACATGGTATACTTCACGAAAACAAAACTATTTTTGAAGAAATACAGGACACTTATCCCGACTTAAATAATACCGTTATCAGAAATACTCTTGCAGCATTTCTTTTCCGTGGCGATGATGTTTTTAAACTGATATCATCATTAAGCGGTGGAGAAAAAGGACGAGTATCTCTCGCAAAACTGATGCTCTCGGAAGCAAATCTGCTCCTGCTCGACGAGCCTACAAACCACCTCGATATGATAAGCAGAGAGATACTGGAAAACGCACTTAATAGTTACACCGGAACGGTAATATGTGTATCTCATGACAGATACTTTATCGATCGTGTAGCAACCAGAATACTCGACCTGTCCGGCGGAAGGTTTTATGATTATAAAGGGAATTACACCTACTATCTCGAGAAGAAAGATACGGTGATGAGTATCGATAATGATACAACATCAAATGCATCAAAATCTGATTTCTCATCAAAAAATGCAACTGCAGATTCAACTGATGCCAATAATACTTCATCAAAAGCCGATTGGCAGGCTGACAAGGAAAGGAAAGCTGAAAGACGTAAACTGGAACGAGCTCTTTCTGATGTCGAAGAAACTATAGAAAAGCTCGAGACAGAAATATCTGATATTGATGAAAAACTCTCTGATCCCGCCAACGGAACGGATCTTCCTCTTCTGCAGGAACTCACAAAAAAAAGAGAGGCGGCCGACACCTCTCTTTCTGAAGCCATGTCTGAATGGGAGCAGTTGTCCGAACAACTTGAGGACTCTTAATATCACATTTTTGCTATAGTTTCCGTAACAAGCTTCTTGAAATTAGCAGCTGATCTGTCAGCAGTTTCTTTTACTTCTTCGTGAGTAAGCGGTTTATCGGGCGTACCACCCGCCATGTTTGTGATGCAGGAAATACCGCAAACCTTCATACCCATATGCTTTGCTATTATAGCTTCTACTGATGTACTCATACCTACTGCATCTGCGCCAAAACCTCTGAACATCTCGATTTCAGCTATCGACTCATACTGAGGACCTGTCGTCTGGATGTACACGCCGCTTCTGAGTACGATACCAAGTTCTTTTGCAGTGTCTTTAATAAGCTCAACATACTCTCTGTCATAGATATCGTTCATCGACGGGAATCTGACACCCCACTCGTCCACATTCTCTCCGATAAGCGGTGAAGGAACAAAAGTCGATATCTGATCCTTGATCACCATCAGATCTCCGGCATCAAAATAGGTGTTAATACCGCCGGCGGCATTCGTGATAAAAAGTGTCTTCGCACCGAGGCCCGCCATCACACGTACAGGAAGCACTACCTGCTGCATAGTGTAACCCTCATAGTAATGTACGCGTCCCTGCATAATAACAACCTTCGTATCACCGATCTTTCCGAACACAAATCTTCCTTTGTGTCCCGAAACTGTCGAAACAGGGAATCCTTTTATATCATTATAATCAATCGATTCCTCAGCATCGATCTCGTCAGCGATGGCACCAAGCCCACTTCCGAGGATCAGCGCTACATCAGGAACAAAATCCGTCACATCTCTGATCTGTTTGATACACTCATCAACCTGTTTTTTTAATTCTTCACCTGTCATATGTTTTATCCTCCGTTTCTACATTTGTTTTTCCAACCACTCTTTCACTGCCTTGGCAGCCTGATCAGCATGATGATCAAAACAATGAGTATCGCCCTCGATAGGCACCAACTTCACGTCATCGTAACAGGATACTATCTCCTCCGACCATTCATATCGAACGGAAGCATCCTCTGTACCATGTATGATCAACACGGGGCCTTTATACTTACCGATCACCCCTTTTACGTCGATTTGCTGTGCTTCACGCAGATAGTGACTACCAAGCTCCATCTCTACATTCGGCAGATAAATACTCTCGGGCGGATTATCCTTATCAAAGAAGTTCTGTAGGATCTCACCTTCTCTTGCCTGATCAGGTATCACCCACGCCGGCGACATAGGAATAAGCGCTTTAATCTTATCATGCATCATCGCCGCGCCCATCATCACAGTGAGTCCACCCTGCGAGTGCCCGCAAAGATAGATATCCGTAGTAAAGTCGAGCTTCTCGGCAAAATCAACTATCGCCATCAGATTCAGAAACCATCTTGATAGCGTATGGTCGAAAAACTTCCCATCGCTCTTCCCGTGACCATACATATCAACGCGAAGTGAAGCCATCCCGATAGATAGCACCTCTTTCTCCACCGCCAAAAGATGCTCCTCGTCTTTATTCCCGGTGAACCCATGAATAATGATCACGATAGGCATCTTCTCATCGACCCGGCTCTCTCCATTTTCCTGATCAAAAACCATTCCGTCAGGCAGTGTTAATACCGCATCCAATCTCACGTTTCCGTCATAAATATCCATTACAATTCTCCCATCAAATCTTATCAAGTAGTTTTGATACAATCATATCACTTACCCACCATCCGGATGGAGTAAGTATTAAAAAATTCTCTTTAAAAATAGCAAGCTTTTCATTTATCATTTTATCAATATCGCTTTTAAATAATAATTCAATATCAAAGCCATAATCCCGCTTCAAATCATCAATACTTATTCCTTCTGATGTACGCAATCCGAGATATATATATTCAGTTAATTTTTGTTCTTTTGTAAGCACCTCGGTTTCCTCAGCTGGATCATCTCCAGCTTCAATACTATCCATATATTCGGTCAAATCTTTAGTATTGGTTTTTCTAACTCCATCCATATGTGATGCCGCCGCAGGACCGATACCGATATAGTTACCTCGTCTCCAATAATTCAAATTATGCTCACACTCATAACCCAGCTTAGCGTAATTTGATACTTCATAATGCTCGTATCCGGCTTCTGTCAGCAGCTCATGCGTCATCTCGAAAAATGATCTGTCCGTATCCTCATCTACCGGAGGCTCATCGCTATACTTATCAAAAAACGGGGTGCCTTCCTCGATGATCAGACTATACGCAGAAATATGCTCGGGCTTAAGACTTGTAACCTCATCAAGTGTATGTAAAAGACTCTCCTTTGTCTGCCCGGGTATCGCTGTCATCAGATCTATATTTATTTTTTCGAAACCAACACTTCTAGCCAGTCTGTAACTATCCAAAAATTCACTGTATGTATGAATCCTTCCGAGCATCCTCAGCGCATCATCATTCACCGACTGCAGCCCGAAGCTGATCCTGTTAACTCCATACTTCTTATACAGTTTCAGCTTCTCCTCATCCACAGTCCCGGGATTGCATTCAATCGTAAACTCACTGACACTTCCCACCCTCATACATATCGCAGACAACAACCTGTCCATCTCACCTACAGGTAAAATCGAAGGCGTTCCCCCGCCTATAAAAACGGTGTTCACATCAGCCAGATCATACTTGCTCATTTCGCTGATCATACAATCAGTAAGCCTTCCGGTAAGCTCACTATCACCTTTTCCGATTCCGATCGAACAAAAATCACAGTAATTACACTTCCTTACGCAAAATGGTACATGCAAGTATAATCCAAAACCTGACATCAGAACTCTCCCAAAACTAATGGTGCGCCACACTTGGATGAAGAAGCTTAAACAGTGCCAGTGCACCCGTGGTCATACGGAGTAGACATCTGTTAGTTCCGAAGGGCCTCAATGAAACGCCACTGCGTAGCGTGTGTCTTTTACACGCATGCAGTGCTGCGTTTCATTATGGCGCAAGCGGAGCCCGTAGGAACAACAGATGCTACGGTATGACCACGGGCAATGGCTACTCTTCTTCATCCAACTTAAGCACCGACATAAAGGCCTTCTGCGGTATCTCAACATTACCGATCTGCCGCATCCTCTTCTTGCCTTCCTTCTGCTTCTCAAGCAGCTTTCTCTTTCTCGATATATCACCACCGTAACACTTGGCAAGCACATCCTTCCTCACCGCCTTCACAGTCTCCCTGGCGATAACCTTATTTCCGATCGCAGCCTGGATAGGAATCTCGAAAAGATGCCTCGGAATCTCGTTTTTCAGCTTCTGGCACATTTTTCTGCCACGCTCATAAGCCGATGATTCATGCACGATGAACGAAAGCGCATCGACCTCCTCGCGATTTATAAGAATATTCAGGCGTACAAGCTTAGCCGGCTCGTATCCCTTCAGTTCATAATCAAACGACGCATATCCCTTCGACCTAGACTTCAGCGAATCGAAGAAATCATAGATGATCTCATTCAGCGGCAAGGTGTAACGAAGCAGCGCTCTCGTCTCCTCCATATACTCCATACTGACATACACACCGCGCCTCTCCTGACAAAGCTTCATGATCGCGCCGACAAACTCGGTCGTAACCATGATCTCCGCATCAACAACAGGCTCCTCCATATGTTCAATCTCAGACGGATCAGGCAGGTTTGAAGGATTCGTTACCTCTATCATAGTTCCGTCCGTTTTATATACATGATAAACAACACCCGGCGCAGTCGTCACGAGATCAAGATTATACTCTCTCT
>JAEEGL014569564.1_pt1 | contig 11790 bp, 8 predicted proteins | sample 9134231 | NCBI WGS metagenome assembly JAEEGL01 (sample SAMN16246548, study PRJNA631951) | gut metagenome | biome: gut microbiome; feature: rumen; material: fiber-attached | host: Bos | place: Iran: Karaj | collected 2018-10 | reverse complement strand
ATTTCTGAAAGCACTTTCCGGGAACATCGACCATATGATGCGGCCGGCTCTCCACGCTGCCGCAGCGGCTGCATTTGCGGACGCAGAGTTTTGTGTTTCCGCCGGTATAGTTCCAGATGTGGCCCTCATCCCTTGTCTTGCCGCAGTTTATGCATCTGCAGCCGAACCATTCATGGTCTTCATCCCTTATCTCACCGCAGCGGACGCACTTGCAGTGGTCCCAGCTGTGGCCAAACATTTTACAGAGCAGGTTCATGGCGGGCCTCCTTCAGACAAGCTTGAATACTGAAAGTATCCTATCAGAGGCGGCGGTTGCTGTCAAATAGCAGGCAGTTGCTGTCCGGAGCCTTTCTGTTTCCTTTGACTGTCCGAAATATCGTACAGTTCTTTGTGTTTTAATGGGAGCATCAAAGAAAGGAGAAAAAACCATGGAAAAAACACCTTGCTGGATCCTGATCCGCCGCCTGACAAGGGTGGATGAATACGTCTGCTCCGAGTGCCGGACGGCCTACGACCGGCCCTGGATATACTGCCCCACCTGCCGCGCCGAAACCAATTGCATCCGCACCCTCTCCGACATCCCCTATGAGGAGCCCGGCCGCAGTTGGGACAGGCGGTGAAAAGGAGCTTTAAGACTGATTCTGCTCGGAAAGGGAAATATAAGAATCCCAAGAGATCCACATTGCGGGACGTACCAGCGTTCCGCCGCCATTTGAGTGAGAGCCGTACTCATTGACCGTACCCGGTTTTTCATTAGGCTGGCCTTCACCGCGCACACAGGTAATATTGCTGAGGTCAAATCCGGGATTTCTTAACCACCAGTGATCTCCGTTCGGATGGATCGTATCCCCAGCAAAAGTGGTTTCTGCATAAGGTGTCGGTTTGCAAACTCTGCTTTCCCTTGGCTGGAAATACTGCTCCAGTTCCCGAGTGCTCAAACAGAACACATAATCGTTGCTATAAGAATCATCCGCGGATGAATAATAAGTGCTGCTCTTTTCCGTGAGCAAATCCTGCTGGAACACAATGCAAGCTATCTCATCATCCGAAAAAGCAGATGGGTAAAAATCTTCATTGAGCCATTTCCGGAGAGAGCATTCTTTCCATTCTTTTGCTGTATCACTCTCTTCATACGGTTTGTACAGAAGACCAAATCTGGATACCAGAAGTACTTCGTTATTAGCATTGGTGCCGAGCACTAGCCATTCTATCGGCTCCGCATCGTTTTCTACGTTGTTGTCCTGCTCAAATGAACCCATCGTGATGATGCTCTGCGTTTTCGGGAGATATTCAGATGTCGTATCCGGTGACGGAACGGGATTGCTGCCATCCAAAAAATTGACTAGAGAAATAATTACGACAAGAAAACCCAAGCCACTTGAAACAGAACGTATTATTATCGACAATTTTTTTCTTTGTATTTTTCTGTTACAAGAAATGAGACAACAACGAAGAGTATCGCTAATGTGGTAAAGAGCAAAGGATTGTTTATAATTTCCTTGATGTACTTCATATTTCCCTCGATGCACATTAATATAGTGCCCAGATTATATCATCCGCTACCCAATAGAGCAATGCCCGGCGACAGGAAATCCCGGTGTCATCTCGAACGCAGACGAGGGAGTATTCCTTCAGCACCATCCTGCTCTTGTCGAAGGATATTATTCCTCATCTTGTCTGGATGTGATATGATAAAGAAAACAAATACTACGGAGGGATGGCAATGGAACTTCCAAGATCAGAACAACTGAATATCTCTGGTCTGTCCCGCCTGTTTGATAACAAAGCGGAGTGCTATAAGCTGTTCTGGTTCCAAGCCATTCTGGACCATGTCTGCAAAGGGCAGCAGGAGATCAGTTTCGAGGAACTGATTGACGAGATGATTGCCAACGCATGGTATATGGTAACAGAGTATCACCTGAACCTGGGTCCACGGGATACCCTTGAGAAGACTGTCAATTACATAGCATCCGTGACGGGGATCCTTCCAAATGTGAAGCGGCAGGAGATTCTCGACTGGCTCAGAAAATGCGATGATCCAACCGTTATCAGATACAAGCGAGATCTTACGCTGAATGTGCCCTTCCGTCTTCAGGCGCCCTTCTTAGAGAGCTTCCGCGGCGATACTTGGAACTGCGGCTCAAAAGAACTGGCGGCGCGGATCAACCGGCAGGAAAAGCTCATGTATTATTTTATGGACTTCTCCGGCATGAACACACGCATATGTTTAATGCCTGAATGGATGGACTATCTTCAGGAGAACCAGGAGATTCTGCGGGGCTGGATACAGTACAACATGATTCTGTATCTGCAGAGAAGGAACCCAAGCGTTCCAGGTATATCTGATAAGCTATACCCGCCACAGGAGCGCAAGCTGGAAAAGGTGAAGAAATTTTGGAAGCTTCTTTCCGGCCTTGCCCCGATCCATGAGATTTATGGAGAGAATCTGCTGGCATCGGATAATATATCCATTGACCATTTCGTTCCGTGGTCGTATGTGGCCCACGATGAGTTCTGGAATCTCCACCCGACAACGCGGGCGATAAACAGCAGCAAGAGCAATCACTTACCGGATTGGGAGATATACTTTCCCCGCTTTGCAGAGCTGGAGTACATCTCGTATCAGATGATCTGGGACTATGATGCTGTTCAGGCAGAGTTCAGGAAGTGCGCAAAAGAACATCTGAATAATCCTGAAATAGAGCACAGACTTTTTCGGCAGGGAGTGCGTGAGGAAGAGTTCAAGGGAACGCTTCAGGAGATCATTTATCCCATTTACCTTTCGGCAAAAACCTGTGGCTTTAGCACATGGGAGTATGAATCATGAATTCTACCATAGAGTATTACAATAAAAACGCAGAAAGTTTTATATCCGGGACGATTAACGCGGACATAAGCAATGATCGGAACAGGTTCTTGCACTATGTCACTCCGGGAGGAAGAATACTGGATGCCGGATGCGGCAGCGGAAGGGATGCGCTGGCTTTTTTGCAGGCAGGGTATATTGTGAACGCTTTCGATGCGTCAGAGGAAATATGCCGCAGAGCCACTAAGCTTCTCGGTTTTACAGTGGAATGCAAGCGCTTTGAAGAGCTTTCAGGATGCTACGAATATGATGGTATCTGGGCATGCGCGTCGCTACTGCATGTCAGTGAAATAGATCTCCCAGACGTGATAAACCGGCTGAAAGAACTGCTGAAGCCGAAAGGCATCATATACGCATCATTCAAAGAAGGAAGCAGCGAACGGGTTAAGGGCGGCCGCTTCTTCCATGACATGACCGAACAAAGCTGCAGAGAGTTGTTCAGTGATGCGGGACTGGAAGTTCTGGAGTTATACAGGAGCGAAGATGTCCGAGCGGATCATGCCGGTGAGATGTGGGTCAACATCATTGCACGTAAGAAATGAATCAGAAGGGGTTATCATGAAACTCTACGTTGGCGTTACGGATAAAAATTGGTATGAGCAGCTTAAAAGGGAAGCAGTTGATGAGGTCAATTTCTGGAATCCCGGAGCTGCTCCGTTTAAGGCTTTACAAGAGAATGAACTTTTTTTGTTTAAACTTCATTACCCTGAGAACTATATTGTCGGCGGCGGTTTCTTCGTGAGATATACTCAGTTGCCTCCCTTCTTGGCATGGGAAGCGTTTGAAAGGAAAAATGGAACTGCATCTTACGATGAACTGATCTCACGGATAGAAAAGTATCGTGGTAGGAACCGAATGTCTGAAACGGCTCAAATTGGATGCACGATTCTAACAGAGCCTTTTTGGTTTGATGAAGCTGATTGGCTACCTGTTCCGGAATGGAGCAAGAGCATTGTCAAAGGAAAGACATTTTCTACTGATACAGAAGTAGGGGAACGTTTATATAATGATGTTATAGATCGGATATCTCGATCCACACGGGCACCAGAGGCTACAGAAACAATAACAGAAGAAAACCGATATGCGGAGTCTTTAACAAGGCATAGACTAGGCCAGGGAGCTTTTAGAATAACAGTTACAGACGCATATCAGCGCCGATGTGCGATAACAGGCGAAAAAACTTTACCAGTATTAGAAGCTGCACACATCAAGCCATATGCCGACAATGGGCCACATCTAGTAACAAACGGATTACTTTTGAAGTCGGATATTCACACCCTGTTCGATAAAGGTTATATTACCATCACAAAAGACTATAAAATTGAGGTTAGTCATCGGCTTCACGATGATTATGGAAATGGGAAAGATTACTACAAATACCAAGGCCAGCGGATCCTCATATTGCCGGATCAAGTTTATCAAAGGCCAGATTCCCGTTTTGTCGAGTGGCATAATGACCATATTTATTTAGGTTAATCCTCTTTTGCGACATCAACGAATAAACCACCCATAGTTCACATGTCTTGGAGAAACAAATGGCCCTTATAAAATGCCCGGAATGTGGAAAACCAATATCGGATAAAGCAGACAGCTGCCCACACTGCGGATTGCCTGCCGGATACTTTACGCCCAAAAAGCAAAACAAGCCAGAGATAGATTATTCTGAACTGCCGAACATTCTTGTTTCTTTTGACAGAGATTACAGCTTTTATTTCAGCAGCAGGCACTATATCACTCACCGGGACGAGACATTTCTTCAGGACAATTACGGGACATTCTATACTTACCTGAAAAACAGAATGATTTTTCAGTATATTGAAAACCATGCTGGAGTGTTCCATATCGATATGGACATGCTGAAATCATTTCTGAAAAGAATGCATACTTTGAAAGCAGATATCCAGTCCCATAACAACACGTACGTGGAGTCCATCGTTGAACAGGAAAGAGACTATTTTGATACTGTCCTGGCTGAAATAGATCCCGAGATTAAGCTCGATGAAGAGCAGAGGCGCGCTGTTGTAACGGATGATGATTACTGCCTCCTCGTAGCAGGTGCCGGAGCGGGCAAAACCACCACAATGGCTGCTAAAGTCAAATACCTTGTTGATAAGCAGCACGTTGAGCCGGAAGAAATCATAGTCATTTCCTATACCAGAAAAGCGATTGGAGAGCTGCAGGAGCGAATCAACAACAAGTTGCAGATTCCCGCAGAGATCTGCACGTTTCACAAATTTGCCTATGACATTGTAAAGAAGTTTTCGTCAGAACCGCCTGAGGTCAACCTATCCTCCTATAAAATCATGTTTGAGATTCTTGAGCAGACAGTTTTCCACGACAAGCAGCTGTTGAGGAATCTTGTCCTGTTTCTGGGATACTATTTTGATCTTTCCGAAGATGTTTTCAAATTCGACAACCTGGAACAATTCCATCTTTACAAAGCATCTCAGGATTATGAGACTCTTAAGAGCGGTCTTGACGAATATGTTAAGAAGGTTGCCGAGCAAAGAACACACAAGATTAAGACGATAACAGGAGAGTATCTCCGCTCTGTTCAGGAGGTCCAAATTGCCAATTATCTCTATCTGAACGGGCTTGATTATGAGTATGAACGTGTGTATCCGTTTGATTCTCCGTCCAGAGGGAAAAAATACACGCCGGATTTCTTCATCAGCCAGGGTGAGCATACTGCCTGGCTGGAGCACTATGCTTTGTCTGAAGCGGGAAATAACAGCCTGTTCTCGACATCCCAGATAAGGAAATACAGAAAGGCAATATCGGATAAACGCACCCTGCACAATTCTTTCCAAACGACACTGCTGGAGACATGGTCATTGTATAATGATCGTCGTTCATTGTTGGAGCATCTGAAGGAAATCCTTGAAAAAGAGGGCTTCATTCTCAAACAGAGGAATCTGGAAGAGGTCTACAAAAAAATCGTCGAAACAGGCAAAGACAAATATATCTATAGACTTATCTTTTTTGTGATGACCTTCATTGAGCAATACAAGACGGCAGGCTACAACGAGAAAGGTTTCAACATTCTTCGGAAGAAGACGGACAACCCGCGAACGCTTCTTTTCCTTGACATTGCCGAAAAGGTCTATTGCTATTATCAGGAAACACTGAAAAAGAGAAATCAGATAGACTTTGCGGACATGATAAATGACGCGCATGCCTATCTGCAGGAGATCGAGCGTCAGAAGCTTGAGCTTCCGTATAAATACATCATCATAGATGAGTTTCAGGATATTGCCCGGCAGCGCTTCAACCTTACAAAACGTCTTTCCGAAATCACAAAGGCAAAAGTCGTGGCCGTCGGGGATGACTGGCAGTCGATTTATGCGTTCTCAGGCTCCGATATCACGCTGTTTACCCGTTTTCTGGAACTGATGGGCACCGGAACTGAATTGAAAATTACACATACATACAGGAACTCTCAGGAGCTTATAGATATTGCGGGAGGTTTTGTTCAGAAGAATACTTCTCAGATACGCAAGCAGCTCGTTTCTCCCAAGCATCTGAAAGATCCTGTTCTTATCCGGGAATTTGATGACGGCATCAAGCCCATGAAAGCACTGGCCGCTCAGATAGAATCTGTGATAGGCGAGATAACAGATGAATTCGGCAAAGATTCTTCCATCCTTCTGATTGGCCGTTACAATTACGATATGTATAAGCTTTTCAATACAGATCGGTTCACGGAACTGCCGAACAACAGAGTGATGAGCGTAGCATATCCGGACGCAAATCTCACTTTCATGACCGCACACAGTTCAAAAGGCCTCGGTTACGACAACGTTATCCTCGTAAACATGTTTGAAGGTAAATACGGCTTCCCGTGTCAGGTTGAAGACGACCCGATCATGAAGCTTGTAACGTATGAAGATAACAGTATGCCCTATGCGGAAGAACGCCGGCTTTTCTATGTCGCTCTAACCAGAACAAGGAACCGTGTCTATATCATGACGCCTCAGCATAGACCTTCCCGTTTTCTCATTGAGCTGATCAAAGACTATGATCTGCCACACAGCAACAATCTGAATATGCAGGTCGTAGACCTTTTTAAACTGCGCTGCCCCATATGCGGGTATCCCCTGAAGTATGAGTTTAATAAAAACTATGGCCTTCACCTATGGATCTGCACAAATGAAGTTGAAGTCTGCGACTTTATGACGAATGACAAGATCCATAAGCATGATATAGTCAAATGTCCCAAGTGCAAGGATGGGTATCTTATCGTTAAGCTGAACCCAAAAGATGGCGATGTTTTCTACGGCTGCACTAACTATTTTAGTAAAGAGCACAAATGTACGTATATGAAGGCACTTCCGAACGATCCTGTGTAGCAGATGTAATGGCTTGATTAGAAAACAATTCGTGAGCGACGAGATGGCAATTTGGAAGAATGCTTAAGAAGGATAATGAATTAAGAAGGATAATGAATATGGAAAGTAGCTTCTATACAAACTACAGCGAAGTGAAGTTCATAGACAAGCTAAAGCGAAATATTGACACCTGTAAAGCTTTTTATTTCTCAGTCAGCTTTATTAAAAAGCCTGGCCTGCGTTTTCTCGCTCCAAACATAGAAGCTGCAATTGCAAGAGGCGCACATGGAAAGCTAATTACATCAACTTATCAGAACTTTACGGATATCGATTCTTTACAGTATTTCTACAGCCTTCAAACAAGGTACCCAGAGCAGTTTGAGTGCCGGTTAGATAGAGAATGCTTCCATGATTTCAATGGAAATGCGGTTGGATTTCATTCCAAGGGATATCTATTCGAATTTGAAGATCACACAGAACTATTAGTCGGATCTTCTAATATTACGGTTTACGCGCTCCTGAAAAATATCGAGTGGGATGTTTCAGTTATTGATGAAAACACGAGTGAAACATATTATGCTGCAAAAACCGAATTCGATTCCTTGTGGGAAAAAACATTACCTCTTAATCAGGACTTAATAACTGAGTATAAGACTCGCCTCTATTATTCCATTGAAAGATGGGATATGGATTACGATATAGCAAATTCAGAAATCAAGCCAAACTATATGCAACGCAGGGCACTTAAAGAGCTTAACCGCGTTCGTGCAATGGGGGCAAGTAGGGCCTTGATAACTGCCTCAGCCGGATCTGGAAAAACATTCCTTGCTGCATTCGACGCTTTGAATTTTAACCCCCAACGGTTGCTGTATATCGTCCATGAGGGTTCCATCCTCATGAAATCCTACGAGACCTTCTCCCGGGTTTTTGGTAGTGATCGTAGTTATGGCGTTTTCAATGGGGAATACAAAGAACAAGATGCGGATTTCGTTTTCTCTACAAATGTTACTATGGCAAACTCTCTCGAATTATTCGATCCGCACACATGGGACTATATCATAATCGATGAATGCCATCACGCCACAGCAGAAACATACCGTAAAATCATAAATTACTTTGAACCACAGTTTCTTTTAGGAATCACAGCAACTCCTGAACGTATGGACGGTGAAGATGTCTTCAGTTTGTTCGATCAGAATGTTCCCTATGAGCTCCGCCTTCGCGATGCAATAATCAATGGGCTTGTCGTTCCATTCAAATACTATGGCATTCGTGATGAACTAATAGAATATGGAGTCACGCAGACCCGTGGTCATAGATTCGTGGAGCAATTCTCTGACGATGCTCACTGTGAATTCATTTATAGGATGATTGAAAAGTATCGGGAACCCGGTCAAAAACTCAAAGCATTAGCATTTTGCAGGGATGTTTCACACGCTATCCGTATGTCCCAGGCTATGGAGGAGTATTACCATACTCGTTATTTGACAGGAAAAAATACTGTGGGAGAGCGTGTTCGCGCATATAAAGATCTTCAAGACGATAACCCTGAAGGGCTTGAAATACTCTTTACTGTTGACATTCTTAACGAGGGTGTTGATATTCCGGGCGTAAACATGGTTCTTTTCCTGCGACCAACAGATTCGCAGACGATTTTTATTCAGCAGCTTGGCAGAGGCTTGCGTAAATATGAAGGCAAAAAGTATGTAACTGTGCTAGACTTTATCGGAAATGACTATAAGCGCAGCGTACAGATTGCCTTTGCCCTTGGCAGTATGGCAGAAAATTTTGTGGTCGAAAAGAATCTTGTTGCAGCTTTGGTTCAAGATGACTTCACTCGTATTGGATTGGCCGAATATGGAGTTGAGATTAATCTGGATGAACTAAGCAAGAAAGAAATACTTGATTTTATTGATGAGGTTAATTTCAATACTAAGAATTATCTACAGCAGGATTACAACAACTTCAAGAGGTATATAAGCGCATCCCGTTATCCTGCACATGTAGATTACTTAAACAATGATTACGCGCCAGATCTTATCAAATTCATGCAATCGAGAATTGGCGGTCGTAAGAACGCTTCTTACCTTGGTTTCCTTCAGGCCATCGGAGAAGAGGATCTGCCTTCATTTAGTGAGAGACAAGAAGATTTTATTAAATATACGTCTGAGATGCTGCCGATTGTTCGTCCGTATGAGTATCTTATAATTCAAATCTTGATCCAATGGGCTGGCGAATGCAGTTTGGAAAAGGCCCGTCGGCATGTACAGATTAATGCTAAAAACTATACTCTTGCCGCTTTTGATCATGCAATACGCTATATGATTTCGAGCGGATTCTTCTCATTGGAAAATGACACACTCTCACTTGCAGATATTGACCTTGGTGTAGAGTTCGTCGAATATTTGCAAGATCTTTTGGAATATGGTCTTGGAAAATACGATGTAGATTTTCACGATTCTGCATCGGACGAAGTGTTTCATTTGTGGGCAAAATATCGCAAAGAACAGGTCCAGCAACTGTTGCTCAACAATCCACGAGACATCATGCTTGGAACTAAAATTTATGATGGGATTGTATATGCATATGTTACAGTTATTAAGGCCAACAGTACTGCGGAAAACCTAAGGTATGCCGATGGATATATAGATGCCGATACTTTCCAATGGGAGACCGTTGCAAATGTCAGTGACAGAGAGCTCAATGCACTGAAGAACAGTAATGGAATACATATCTTTGTTAGAAAGGTCGACAACGAAGATGGTATTCAACTCCCATTCACATATATCGGCATGGGAAAGATGGAGTATATAGAGGGGTCTAAGAAACCCAATGGTGCACATCTGTTTCGTGTACCGATGGAAGCTACAGCTCCGGAAGACATCTACTTTGATTTTAAGCTTCCTGAATAACGGAGAATAAATAATAAATGAAAACAGTAAATGTTGTTGCCGCAATTATCCGAGATGGTGAGAATATTTTCGCTACGCAGCGCGGATACGGAGATTATAAAGATGGATGGGAGTTCCCCGGTGGAAAGATTGAGCCGGGTGAAACACCGCAACAGGCTTTGGTTCGTGAGATAAAGGAAGAACTCGATACAGACATAGTTGTTGGGGACATCCTCACAACCATTGAGTATGACTATCCGGCATTTCATTTGAGCATGCAGTGCTTCTGGGCAAACATTCAGTCAGGAACTCCTGTGCTGAAGGAGCATGAAGCCGCTCGGTGGCTTAGTATGAGTCAATTGGATGAAGTTGATTGGCTTCCCGCTGATAAGACGATTATTGAAAGCATAAAATGCTTAATTGCATGTGACTAGCAGACCAGAAACTGAAGAGAACTGTTTCGAAAAAAGCAGAGGTGATGCCAGGATGTGGAAATGTCCGAAGTGCGGCAGGGAGTTCAGCAGAAAAGATCAGGATCATTACTGCGAAAAGCCGCAGAGCATCGGGGAATACATCGCCGCGCAGGAGGAGTCCCTCCGGCCCCGGCTGCAGCGTATCCATGAAGTGATTCGTGAAGCGATACCCGATGCAGAGGAAAGGATATCCTGGTCCATGCCGACGTTTTGGAAGGGGAGAAACCTGATCCATTTTGCCGCCTTCAGGAAGCACATCGGCCTCTATCCCGGAGAGGAGGCGACGGCCGCCTTTGCGGAGAAGCTTACCGGTTTTGAAGTCAGCAAGGGGGCGATCCGGCTCCCGCATGATCGGGAACTGCCGGAGGAGCTGATCCGGGAGCTAGCGCAGTGGTGCTACCGGACCTATGCGAAATAATGAATTGGAAAAGTTACGGGAGAAGAAAGAAGTGAAGAAATTTACAGGTTGGGCTCTTGTGTTCGGCGTGATTTGTTCTGCCCTCGGTTATCTGGTTAACAGTATGCTGGAGAGCGAGACAAAGAAAAAGATGCCCTGACAACAGAATATTGCAGTGGGCTGGCCTTTCGGAATCCGGCCGGCCCTTTTCTGTTGCCCTGCGGCCGCCGCAATGCTATACTTTTCCCGAAAGGCACATGAAAGGAGCACCTGCCATGAAAAAGATCCTTGCCCTTATGCTTGTCCTTGCCTCTCTGTTCGCCCTCTGCGCCTGCGGAGAGATCCCGTCTGCGGATATGCCGGTTCCCTCGGGCTTGCCGGAGGGGATGCCTGCGGATCCTTCGGAGCTCCCGGAGGAATTCGCTCAGTTCCGGGACCTTGCCGATGCCCTGGCGGAAGGCGACTACGGGACCGCCCTCGCCGAACTGGAGAAATGGATCCCCGAGACGCCGCCTGCTTACGAGGAGGTGGAGATCACCGCGGAGAACTTCCTGGACTATTTCGAGTTTGCGGAGTTCCCGGAAAGACCGCTCCGCTCGGATTTCGATGCCTCCGGCAGCCTGGTCGGTGTATATGGATTTTCGGGGTTTTATCTCAAGCCGGAGTATGAGCTGGCCGAAGAGAAAAAGGCCGGTTGCAGCGTCGAGGCTTCGGTGCGCTACGGCGTGCGCTTCTATCCCGCAAGCGGCGGGTCCGTCCGCGTGGATCTGGATAATTGCTCCTATGAGATCCTGGGAGCGGAAAGCTGGACCGATGAGCACGAGGAAGACTGCGT
>JAEEGL013459358.1_pt1 | contig 11790 bp, 10 predicted proteins | sample 9134231 | NCBI WGS metagenome assembly JAEEGL01 (sample SAMN16246548, study PRJNA631951) | gut metagenome | biome: gut microbiome; feature: rumen; material: fiber-attached | host: Bos | place: Iran: Karaj | collected 2018-10 | reverse complement strand
TTCCAGAAGTGGAAATTGTGCGGCTCGTTCAAGATATCGAAGGTGACGCAGCGCTCCTTCAAGCGGTCGGCCATCCATGCCGACCAGCGGGCGAAGGCGTCGGTGTCGAGCGGGTTCTCGGGGTAGGCCTTCTTGTTGTCATAGCAGAGAATGCAGCAGAAGGCCATGCTGCGCGCCCGAAGTCCATCGACCAGACGCTCGATGGCGGGCCGAATGACATACTCCCCTGGCTTTGGTTCGCAGGCGTGCCAGTAGGAATCGTCGCGGACGATGCCGATGCCCGCCGCGGCGGCGAGGTCGAGGAGACGCTCGTCGCAGGAGCCCCAGGTGTCGCGGCTGTAGTGGAACTGCGTCCCCACCCACTTGCAGGGCTTCACCTCACCGGAGGGGATGAAGGCGAAGCGCGTCTCGTTCGTCACGCTCCCGCCCTCGCCGGAGACGGCGGAGAGCATGAAGGCGCCGAGGCGACCGCCCAGCGCGGCGTGTGGGATGCAGATGGGGGCGCCGTCCGAAGCCTCGCCTGAGGCGAGGACGGCTTCTTCTTCAGAATCGACGGTCGCGTCAAGGACGCGCCAGTGGATTTTCGCGGACGGGCCGCCCGTGGCGATGGAGCCGCAATCAAGCGTCGCCGCCTCCCCGGCGCGGAAGACGTTCGCGTAGTCGGGCCGCGGCGTCTCAGCGCCCCGGCTGGCCGCCGCGCACAGCGCGGCGGCCAGCGCCGTCATGCGAAGTCCCATCGCGTTCATCCCTTGCTAGTCCGCCGGGCAGACCACGCGCCAGCCAAAATACACGTGCTGGTTTGCATACGTATAATTCGTGGGTTTTTCGGCTCCCCGGTAGGCCGGACGACGGACGGTTGCACTGGCATTGTAGGGACCGCCCTTGTAGATGTAGCCCGTCCAGCCGAAGCCGTTGTTCGACGTTGCGCAGTACGGATCCGTGACGACACCGGATTCAATCTGCGACGAATAGAAGGAGGCAAGGTCTTTGTGGCTTTTGTCCTTGCACCACTCCGTCACGTTGCCGTAGAGATTGTAGAGGCCATAGGCGTTCGGTTTGCCTATGCCGCAGGGATAGGTGCCATGGCCCGTGTTGAGCCCGATTTCGGGGTTGGGGTCGGGGTGCTTGGTGACGGACCATCCGCTGCGCGGAACGCTGATGCCCTCAAGAGTGGTGAAGGTCGCGTTGTCGTTCGCCAGGCCGCCCGGAAAGTCCGGGCCGTCGTAGCCGGCTTTGGCCGCGAACTCCCACTGCGCCTCGGTCGGGAGGTCGAACGTTTTTCCGAAGCGCGCCGTTGCCACGGCGAGGAAGCCGGTGGTGCTGTGGAGGAACTCGTTGCGGCAGACGTTTTCAAGGGGGCGGGTTTCCCAGTAATCTGGATGCGAGAAGAACGCGGGGCGCGTCCCGATCAGCATCTCGTACTGCTTCTGCGTGACCTCATGGACGCCCATCCAGAAGTCAGAGGTGAGCTTGGCCTTGAAGCGGGTCTCGGCGAGACGTGGGTATTTGGAGGTGTCTGTCGTATTCGCGTCATCCGTGGAGGGGCCGAACCAGAACTCGACGTTCGCGGCGGGGATGCGCTTCATGACGAGCTTCGTCGTCTTCCAGGCGTTGTTCGTGAAGCCAGGGGCGATGAAGACGTCGCCTGCGGCGATGTCTGCCGTGCCGGCGCCGACGAGGGCGAAGTTCGTGATGGCGGTGCCGTAGAGTTCGGGGTGGTCGTAGATGTCGCGGCGGCGAAGGTCGGTGACGGTTCCGGCCTCAAGGTCGAAGACGCGGTATTCGACACGGGTGCCCTGCGGGTCGCCGAGACCGGCGATGCCGACGCTCACGGTGAAGTCCGTAATGGCCGTGGCGCCATCGGCGAGAAGCTTGGAGGGGTCAAGCGTGAAAGCGTGGATGCCGTCGCCCGTGATGGCGTGGAAACCCTCTCCCCCGCAAAGCGCGGAGGACACCTTGGCGGCGGGAATCTCGACGCCGGCCTCCCGGCAGGTCACGGCAATGTCGTAGGCCGCGCCGCCGGTGCCGGAGAGCGTGTATTCGACCTTGATGTTCTGGGACCAGGGCCAGAGCTGGTGGACGAGGACTTGTCCGACTGTCGGGTCGGCTGTGGCTGTCGCGGCAAAGGCCGCGACAGCCACAGCGGTGACGAGTGACGAGTGACGGGTGACGAGTGAGAGACGGCGAGTGATGAGTGGGAGGAGTGCTTTCATGGTTAGTGGTTAGTGGCTAGTGGTTAGTGGCTAGTGGGTGAAGTCGGCTGTCGTTACCGGAAGATGATCATGGTTCCGCCGGCGAAGCCGGTGACGGAGGCGAGAAGCGGATTGGTCTCGCCGTCGAGGGTCATCGCGATGTCGTATTGCGACGCGCCGCTGTGCTTGACGAGCCGCCAGCCGACATTGCCGTCGAGGTCGGGGAGCGGCGCGCCGTTGACGGTGAGCGCGGTGGCGCCCTGCAGGAGGGCGATGGCCGCGTAATCCTGGAACGCCGCCCAGGTGGACGCGGTTTCAAGCTTGACGCGCGGGGACGTGGCCGTGCCGGCCGTGCCGAGGCCCGTCACCGCGCCAAGATAGGCGGTCTGCGACGAGCCGTCGTCGAAGGCGAGCGTGACCTTGAAGACGTCCTCCCTCGCGTTCGCGGCGCGCGGGAGCGACAGCACGCACGACTCGCCCGTGAGGCCGGACTGTACCGCACGGTAGTGCGCGCCCTCAATGGTGATCGTGGCGGTGTGGGCCGTTTCGGGCATGTCCCAGTAGACGGTCGTGTCGCCCGCCGGAATCGAATGCCAGAGATACGATTCCGGCGCGTTGGCGAAAATCGTCAGGGGCTGGGATTCGGCGGCCCGCACCGCCGAAGGCAGGACCGCGCACACTGCGGCCGCAAGACAGGCAAGGGGGGCGGCAAGGCCATGTCCTCCTCTTCCGTGTGTTTCGAGTTTCTTCATTTTCCGCCTTTCTCCTGTGATGAATGTGATGCAACGATTGTACCACACCGCGCAAAGTGAAGGCGGACAATTAAGGCACAAAAATTCGGACAAATCAAACTCGATGCGCAAGTGCCCATTTGCGTGCCGTCGTGCCGACGCGTTGACGGAAGACCCGCCGGAAGTCGTCGTATGAGGCGTAGCCGCACTCAGCGGCCACATAGTCAGGACTCCTTCCGGCGCGGAGCATATCCTTGGCGCGGGCGAGTCGGACGGCATGGATTTCCTCAAGGATGGTCCGGCCGGCCGTCGTGCGGAAAAGCCTGTCGGCCAGCGTCCGCCCGACGCCCATCGACTTCACGACGTCGCGGGGCGAGAAGCCCTCGGCGCAGGCATGGAGGCGGATGAACTCCAGCGCGGCCGTGACGCGGCGGTCGCGCGCAAAGCGCGATGAGGCGCGAAGCGCCACGGAACGCGCCGGAACGGCGCGCCCCAGCGTTGCGCCCCCCTTCCGCCGCATGAGGGCGGCAAGCAGGGAGAGCGCCTCGCGGCATTCCGCGGCGAGATCCGTGACAATGCTTGAAAGGGTGGGCGTCACCGTTTCGCAGAGATAGAGAAGATTATCGACGCCGATGACGGCGATGTCGTCCGGCACATGGAATCCAAGCCGGGCGCAGGAGGCAAGCACCGTTTCGCCCATCGTGTCGTTGGCGGCGAGAATGCCGCAGGGTTTCGGCAACGTCTCAAGCCAGCGGTCAAGCGCATTGCCCTGGACCGGCGCCTCCCTGTCGGCCGCAGACCAGGAGAATTTGTGGAATCGCTTTCCCGCAAGGGTGACAATCCGCCTGAAGGCCTCGCCGCGCTCGCGGCTCCACAGCAAGTCCACCGAATGGGACACATAGGCGAAGTCGCCGTAGTTGGAGCCCAGAAGGACGCGCGCCGCAAGGGAAGCGATCGATTCGGGGTCGGCATAGACATACCCGACCCGGCTGCCGCCCCGGCGCGTCCCCTCCCCTGCTGGCGGCGTCTGCTGGATGATGACTACGGGCATCTTGGCCCCGGCGGCGCGGCGCACCTCCGAAAGGGAAAGGGCCTCGTCCCAGATGATGATGCCGTCCGGCTCCAGTATGCCAATCAAATCCGCGACCGAATCGGCGGTCGGAGACGAACGTTCGATCAGCGCCTGTCCGTCATCGGTGCGGTAGCATTCCGCGGAGAGGAAGTTCCAGTTCAGGGCGAAGGCGGCCGCGCGCGCACCGCTGAAGGCGTCCTGCGCGTCCTTGTTCCACTTCGGCAGAAACATCAAAACCGTTTTTCCGGTCGCTGGCATGATGTTTTCAATCATACCACAACGCCGCATGGAGACGCCAATTATTGGCTGCCGTTCGACCTGAGCACGGAGACGTTGCGCAGCCAGAACGTCACCTTGCGTCCGCGCGGATTCGCGCCGATACGGAACTCCCGGAACGATTCCAGCCCTTCCGGAGGCAGTTCGACGTAGCGCCGTTCCCAATTCCCGTTCGGCGGCTCGTAGGCGATTTCCTGACTGTCGAGCATCACGTAGGCGCGGTTGAAATCGTTCTCCATCTTGTCCTGCGCGCTTTTCACTTCGAAGACCAAGGCACGCGCGCCCGCCAGGCTCTCCCCTTCGGCCAGTCGGTAGAAGGGGTAGGCCCAGCGTCCCGCGTCGCCATGCCACTCCCAGTCAAAGCGGACGGCCCCTCAAGATTTGTGCCCAACTCGGTCAGCCAGACGGCCCGTTCCCCTGCGCCTTCGCTTTCCAGATATTTGCGCAACGCGCCGAAGTTCGCCCGGTAGGAAGCAAGGGGCCAGTAGGAATGGTAGTTGAAACCGTCCGCAAACTTTGCCACGTCGTTTGCGGCAATAATCATACCACACCGAAGTTTTTCCCGCAGCGCATCGGCTCCAAACGGTGATTCAATATACACCAAGCGACGCGGAAACGCAAATCATGAGCGATGCAGGGCAGAGTCCCCACGGGGGTAAAAAGGGATTGCATTCTGCCAAAAATACGTGTATACTTCATTACAACTGCACGTATAGGGGTTAACATGAATACCGCAAAACTGACACTGAGCATACCGGCGCCTCTGATAGCCGATGCACATCGGATTTCCAAGAAACGTGGGGAAAGCATCTCCTCGATGTTTGCCCGCTTCGTGTCGGCGACGATGCATGCGCCGAACATGGACACCACCTTTCCCCCGCTGACACGGAGGGCTTTGCAACTTGCCATGGATGCCCCTTCCGTTCCTCTCGAATGGGATTGGAAATCTGAGCGTGACAATCTTCTTGCGAAGCGCTATGGACGTGACAACTAAGCTTTTCTTCGACACGAACATTCTGCTTGATGTCGTATTGCGACGTGAGCAGTTCGTCCACGATTCGGCCTCCGTCTGGGCCATGTGCGAAACGGGAGCGACCAAAGGCTTTGTTTCGGCCATTTCCCTGAACAATGTCCACTATGTGGCGGCAAAGTTCATCGGACGCGACAACGCGATGTCCGCAGTCCGCCTGATACTTGACATCTTTTCGGTCGTGCCGCTCGACCTGGACATTCTCCGGGAGGCGGCGAATGTCCCGCACATTGATTTTGAAGACGACATTCAACTTGCCTCGGCCCTGCGGTGCGGGGCGGACTACCTGATTTCCCGCAATACGGGGGATTATCCAGCCGGGCTGATTCCCGTGTTGACACCGACGGACTACCTCGCGTTCGCGAGGGCGGGACGGAACGCCGATTGACGTTTTCATCGTTCACGCGGTTCTTCCCATGCTCTGGCGTCGGCGGACGCGCCAGCGGCGATGGCGAAGGCCCGGTCTGCGAAGTCGAGCATCCAGAGCCAGTCGTAGCCGGAAAGGCCATGCTCCCCGCCGCGCCGCATCCGCCAGCTTGCGGCCGTCCGCAAAGGCGAGCGGGTCTTCAAGGGTGTACGGCGGGACCTTCGCCTCGTCGTAGTTGGGTTCGCGAAAGCGCACGGGGCCGCCGCCCTCATTGACATTGGTATTGTTTGCCATGGCTTGACTTTGAGGAGACCTTCTCGGTCTCGAAGTTCGTTTTTAGTAAGGGGGCGAATTATATTGCACCACATTCCCGCACAGGGCGCTACTGGATTTCAAGAACGCGGTAGCCGAAGGCGGGGAGATAAAGGCTCGTGTTGGCAGGTTCGCCAGTCAAGGCGTCAAGGAGCCTTGCGCCCTCGAAGTCGGGGCCGCGAAGCGTCCCCGCGCCCGCGCCGCCCTTGTTGAGGACGAAGGCGTATTTCCGCCCCGTCTCCGCATGGCGCCGCACGACCACCTCGACCACCGGGCGGCCTTCGCCCGGTTTGAGTCTCTTTTCGCCCTCTTCATACGGGGCGTCGTTCTCCCACCAGGCCGAACGCGGGATGCCTGCGTCGCGGACGAAGCCGTCGAACCACCGCGCGTAGGATTCCGGCTCATGCGGGTGCGCATCGTAGCGTCCGGGGAAGTCGCCGACCATGCGCACGTCGCCCTTCCACCCAGCCGCGTCTCCGGCATCGCCTTTCGTGCGGAGGTTGACGTCGAGGGTGTTGAAGGGCGCGAAGAGGACGAGCCGCCCGCCGTTTTCCGCGTAGGCCCGCAGTTTGGCGAGCGCCGCATCGGACACGACTGGCGTGGGCGGAACAACGCACACCGGGAAGCGCGCCGGGTCGATTTCGCCGAGCGTCGCGTCGTCGAACATCTCCACGCGGGCGCCTCGGTAGCGCAGCCCCGCCGTGATTGCCGTGCGCGCCCGCGAAACCATGGAGTTGTATGGGCGGTCGAAGGTCTCATACATGACGTATGCCGAAGTGTCCGTCGCCCAATAGAGCGCGGTTTCGCCGTTCATGCGCTCCAACTTGCGCATATCAATCCGATTGTGGAGCGCCGCGATTTCGGCGGCGGAGCGCTTGGCGGCGTGGTAGCCGGGAAGGCGCGTGCCGTCCGTGTCTATCATGAACCACATCGGCGGCGACTCCTTCTTCTCCCACGAGTTGGTGCCGGTCTTGAAGATTTCGCGCCCCCAGTCGGCGTATGGCTTCCATGCGAAGACGAGCGCCACGTCCATGCCGTGGGCGGCCATCGCCCAGTTCTGGAGGGCGGCGACTTCGCCGGGATAGCGCGGCTGGTAATAGACCTCGCGCCCCCAGATGGGCTTGCCGCGCCCGACGGACTCCGCCGCCTCAAGGATGTCGATCATCTCCTCGTTCGTGCCGAGCGTCTTCTCGATGCCGCAGACGTACTGGAGGTCGAGTTCGATCACATCCTGCCAGCGCCACTGCGGCCAGACAATGTGGGAAAAGAAGTTCGGCCATGGGTAGTTGTTGCCGTAGAGGACATTCGCGCCGGGTGCGGTCCTCTTCGCCTCGGCCACGTAGTCGGAATAGACGCGGTTGATCGACCAGGCGCGCCAGCGGAACCAGTCGAGCGACTGCGCGGGATTGCGCCTAATCGCCGCCTTGGATTCGTTCGTGAACTTGCCCATCGCGGCCATCCAGTCGATGGCCTCGCTTCCCGTCTTCGCCTCCTGTCCGGCACCGGCGATGGCGGAGATGGGCTGCGCCGCCTCGTCCCATGAGGTGAGCGTCGTCCCCCAGGCGGCGTTCAGGCGCGCAAGGTCGTCGCCGTAGCGTTTTTGCAGCCACGCGCGGAAGTCGGCGTCGGCCCAGGCGTCGGGACAGAAGTCGCCCTTGTTGACGTAGAACTCTTCGTTGCGCAGCTTCGCCACGGCCCATTGCGGGTTGCGGGCGGCCTTCTCGCCGAACGCGCGGGCGCGGCGCTTCAGCGCCTCCCGCCCCGCCGGGGAATAGCAGTGCAGATGGCGCCCGCCGGGTGCGTTCAAATCGGGCTCGTCGCCCTTGGCCGCCCGGTCCACGCCGCACTCGATGGCCTGGGGGGCGCGGACGATGGCCGCCTCGAAGGCGTCGCCCTTGCCCATGGCGACGGGCCGTAGGTCACGGGCCTCAAAGGCATTGATGACGCCGTAGAACTTGCGTCCCGGCGACCATTCGCAGACCATGCCGTTGCCGATGCCGTAGAGGTCGCGCGGACGGTAGGGCGCGAAGAGGCCTACCTTGAGCGGCTCGGAAACCGCCGCGCCGTCCGCCGCGACGGCCGTGAGGACGTAGCCGTCCGGCTCCAGGGCCGCTGTGGAAAAGGCGAAGCGCCGCTCAACGCCGACTTGCCATGCGCCCGAATCGCCACAAGGGACGGAAAGTGACTCCTCGCCGTCCCAGCGCGCGACCTTCAGCGCGACCACGTCCGCGAGAGGCGCGCCGGAGACGTTCTCCGCCACGACTTCGATGCGGTCGCCCCGCGTGAACGCGGGCGTCTCGCCCTCCGAGACGCCATCAACGCGCAGCCGCACCGCCGCCGGGGGGGCCGCGTATGCCGCGACCGCAATTCCAGCCGCAAGGAGCGCAAGGGAAACGGGCGAGTTGTTCATGTCCTTAGTCCGCCGGGCAAACGATGCGGATGCCCCACATCGGGATTGCGCTCTGATAGACTACGCCATTGCTGTCCGACCCGCGCCAGGCGCACCGGCTCGGTTTCAGGCCGTCGAAATAATAGTAGGAGTTCCCCTTGAAGACGTAATGGCCGGAGGCGAGTTCGGCGCGCGTGTTGTAGGGGTCGGAAACGGCCGGCGAGCCGTCGGACCAGCCGTATTGGGACTTCAGGTTCCGGTTTGAATTGTCCCTGCACCACTCGCACACGTTGCCGAACATGTTGTAGAGGCCGAAGGGATTGGGTTTGCCTCCGCCGACCTTGTACGTTCCGCCTTTCCACGTCTCGTCGTTCCGGCCTGCATCGGGATAGCCGCCATGCCCGCGACCTGAAGAATACCCCTCCATGATGCCTAAATTCGCGGAGGTGAGTTCCAGTCCGCTTGGGAAGCCGGGGCCGTCGTACATCGCCTTGGCGGCGAACTCCCACTGCGCCTCGGTCGGGAGGCTGATGGTCTTGCCGAACATCGCCGACGCCATCGCGGGGAAGCCGGTCTCTGCGTTCATGTGCCTGCTCCGGGAAACCCACTCCACCGGACGCGTCGCCCAGCAGGTCTCGTTGGTGAAGAACGAGGGGCGCTCCCCGGTCACCATCTCGTATTGCTTCTGCGTGACCTCGAAGATGCCGATGAAGTAGTCCCGCGTGAGCTTCGCCCGGAAACGGCTCTCGCCGAGGCGCGGGTAACTCCATGATCCGGCAGCATAGGCGTTGGGGTCGTCCTCGCTCGGCCCCATGTACCACTCGACATTGGCGGCGGGGATGCGCTTCATGACGAGCTTGGTGGTCTTGTAGGCGTCGGCGTTGAAGTTCGTGACGATGAAGACGTCGGCGGCGGAAAGGTCGGCCGGCTTGGTGAAGCCGGCGGCGAGGTCGGCGTAGTTCGTTACAGGGGTGCCGTAGAGGTCGGGGCGGTCGTAGATGTCGCGGCGGCGGAGGTCGGTGACCTTGCCCGTTTCGAGGTCGAAGACCCGGTACTCGACACGGGTGCCGAGCGGGTCACCGGGACCGGCGATGCCGATGCTCACGGTGAAGTCCGTAATGGCCGTGGCGCCTTCGGCGATGAGCTTCGATGGATCGAGCGTGAAGGAGTGGATGCCGTCGCCCGCGATGGAGTGGAATCCCTCTCCGCCGCAGAGCGCGGAGGACACCTTGGCGGCGGGAATCCCGACGCCGGCCTCCCGGCAGGTCACGGCAATGTCGTAGACTCCGCCGCCCGTGCCGGAGAGCGTGTATTCGACCTTGATGTTCTGGGACCAGGGCCAGAGCTGGTGGACGAGGACTTGTCCGACTGTCGGGTCTGCTGTCGCTGTCGCGGCAAAGGCCGCGACAGCGACAGCAGTGACGAGTGACGAGTGACGAGTGACGAGTGAGAGACGGCGAGTGATGAGTGGGAGGAGTGCTTTCATGGTTGGGAGTGGGGGGGGGTAGTGGTTAGTGGCTAGTGGGTGAAGTCGGTTGTCGTTACCGGAAGACGATCATGGTACCGCCGGCGAAGCCGGTGACGGAGGCGAGAAGCGGATTGGCCTCGCCATCAAGGGTCATCGCGATGTCGTATTGGGACGCGCGGTCGTACTTGACGAGCCGCCATCCGGCGTTGCCGTCGAGGTCGGGGAGGGGCGTGCCGTTGACGGTGAGCGCGGTGGAGCCCTGCAGGACGGCGATGGCCGCGTAATCCTGGAATGTCGCCCAGTTGGACGCGGTTTCAAGCTTGACGCGCGGGGACGTGGCCGTGCCGGACGTGCCGAGGCCCGTCACCGCGCCGAGGTAGGCGAACTGCGACGAACCGTCGTCGAAGGCGAGCGTGATCTTGAAGACGTCCTCCTTCGCGTTCGCGGCGCGCGGAAGCGACAGCACGCACGACTCGCCCGTTAGGCCGGACTGCACCATCGTGTAGTGCGCGCCTTCAATGGTGAGCGTGGCGGTTTGGGCCGTTGAAGGCTTGTCCCAGTAGACGGTCGTGTCGCCCGCCGGAATCGAATGCCAGAGATACGATTCCGGCGCGTTGGCGAAGATTGTCAGGGGCTGGGATTCGGCGGCTCGCACCGCCGACGGGAGGGCCGCGCAGACTGCGGCCGCAAGACAGGCAAGGGGAGCGGCGAGGCCATGCCCTCCTCCTTTTCCGTGTGTTCCGAGTTTCTTCATCGTTCTGCCTTTCCGTTGTGGTGTTTTACGTGGTGCGGACGCCGCACACCCTGCGCGGCTATCCTTGAAGTATGGGGGAAGTTTAGCAAAACTGATGAGACATGTCAAGGCCGAATTTTTATTGAATGAGATAAAATATAATTATATCTCAACTTTTTCGCCGAAAAAAGTTGAGACATAAAATGATGAAGCTTGCCTATTTCGTCACGACGAGTTCCTGGTCGTGGGTGCGGGCCTGCGGCTCTGGCGGGAGTTTTCCGCCCATGCGGGCGAGAAGGAGCGTTGCCAGGTCGGCGGCGGTCTTCTCGTTGTGCTTGTCAATGGTGACAACGGGGCGGGCGTTCTCAAAGGCGCCAAGTTCGGCGCTCCTTGTCACATTGTCGTAGCCGGCGACGAGGATGTCGCGGTTGGGTTCCAGCCCGAGATCGCGGATGGCGGCCAGGACGGGCAGCGTCCAGTCGTCATTGTAGCAAAGGAGGGCGTCGACGCCGCCTTCGCGCCGGAGTTGCAGAATCTTGTCGAGAGCCAGGGCCTTGAAGAACGTGAAGCGACGCTCCCCCTCGGCATGCGCTTCAAGCTCCGCGTCTCCAAGCGCCACGCAGGGATGCGGCTCCAGCCCCGCCGCCCGCATGGCCTCGGCGTAGCCTTCGAGGCGCTCGTGCATCCAGAACTTCGAAGGGGGGAAGGGGAAAAACGGCACAATGCGCCTTCGCCCCTGCCGAAGCAGCCATTCCGTAAGCATCCGCGACCCTGCGCGGTGGTCTGCGTAAACGCGGTCGAAGGAACGTAATTCCGGGGCATTGCCGTAAACGACGGTCGGGACGTGCGCCTCGCGGCAGCGGGCAAGCGCATAAAGGGCGATCGGGCGGTCGTTCACCGAACTCGTCACGACCATTCCCGCTGGCGGCGAGCGGAAGAAGGCGTCGATGTCGCCTTCGGCCAGAACCTCGCCGTTGAGGAACATCACATGCCTGCCCGCGAGCGAAAGGCGTGGAACAAGCTCCAGGGCGAGGTAGGCGTCGGACCAGCGCGGCGCATTGCGCCCCTCGGAAAAGCGGCCCAGCTCGCCCAAAACGCAGACCGTGGCGGCGGCCAGAGGCGCGGTGGCCGAGACATCGGGGACGAAGCGCTTGCGGGCGCCGGGGCCGCGGCGCTCGATGAGGCGGCACCGCTCGGCCTCGACCAGCGCGGCGGCGGCG
>JAEEGL013085060.1_pt1 | contig 11790 bp, 9 predicted proteins | sample 9134231 | NCBI WGS metagenome assembly JAEEGL01 (sample SAMN16246548, study PRJNA631951) | gut metagenome | biome: gut microbiome; feature: rumen; material: fiber-attached | host: Bos | place: Iran: Karaj | collected 2018-10 | reverse complement strand
TGCCAGGCAGAAGGGTACGCCCTCCATGCGGCTGCGGCTGTCGATGGGGTGAGCTGTGCTGAAGAGGCTCACCACCTCCTTGTACATCCCTTTCTCATAAGGCAGATTGCAATGGTGAATCAGCTCGCGAGGGATGCCCATGTCCATCATATCTCCGACCACCTCTTCCCAATGGGCGGAGTCCACAATATCCTCGACGATGAGGTAGTAGATGCGCCACAGCGAGGTGTCCATTGCGTTGACAGCCTCCTTCGTTTCCTCGTTCATCTGGCGGCAGCCATAGCAGTAGGGACTGGTGAAGATGAGGGCGCGGTAGTGTGTGGTGTCCTGAGCGATGGCAGTCAGTTCATCCATTCCGTAAGAACCTTCCGGTACATACAGAGGTGTCTTGGTTTCGTGCTTGCAGCCTACAAGGAGCAGCATGGTTGTCATTATGAAAAAGATTCTTTTCATGCTCAAAACTGTATCTTGGTGGTTTGTGAACTTTCTATGACGAAACGTTTGGTCTGGACTTTGTCGTATTTGGTGGCGTTCTGGGGGTGGAGGACGAGCTCGTATTGGCCAGGCTGTAGTAGGAGGCGTTCGCCGGCGGTGCTGGGGTTGAGGTCGGTGGCAAACTCCACCTGGCCGTCTCTTAATCTAAAGATGGCGCCGGTGGTGATGCCCTTGGGCTTGCTCAGAACCAGCATGCCGGGCATGGGCACCGAGAGTTCGGTGGCGGCGTTGCCGCGCACCTCGACACCGCGCAGGGTGGTGACGGGCAGGGTCTGCACCTCGACGTCATAGCGGGCGGCCAGATACTGGCCCACTTCGCCGACCTCCTGCGCCGCCACGCGCTCGCCTTCACGGCGCACCACCACATCGACATTGGGCTGCGTCCACTGTGGACGGCGCCCCTCGTAGCGCACCCTCATCGTTCCTTCGCTGACAGTAAGGTCTACCCTATTCACCCTATCTATATCGAACTGTAACGCCTCGCGCTGCAGCGGCGGATGGGTGAAGACGGTGAGGTCGTAGGTCATCAACGGGTCGAGCAACAAGGTGTCGGTCCGCAGTTTGGAATCAATTGTATAGATGGTGTTCAGGCGGCTGACGCCCGTACGGCGGTCGTAGAAAGCCACGGGGTGTTCTGTCTCGTAGAGGTCGCCCTCGCCGTCCAACAGGCGTAGCACCACACGGGCCGTCTTGCCTGCCAGACGGAAGATGTCGTAGAGTGTCTTGGCGTACTCTTCTTCATGGCGTACGGGCAGGAAGGTGCCGGCACAATCGGCATGGTTGAATGTTCCATCGCCGATGCCGAGCACGAAGGTCTGCACCACCACGCCGCTGAGCTGCACCTGGCGCGCCACGTCGCATATCTCGGCGTCGCAGTCGTCCATACCGTCTGTGATAATCAGTATGATATTGCGAGAGTCACCTACCGAAGGAAAGTCAGAGAGCGCGTCGGTCAACGCAGCCGACGCTGTACAGCCACCTTGCGGCACAAGGGTCTTGATTTTGCTCTGCAACTGGTAGATATTGTCCGAGCCGAAAGGCACTTCCAGTCGCGTCCCGAATTGGTGGCGGTTGAGGTGGCCGAAGACGCGCAGCGCCACATCGACGTCGTGCTGTTTGGAGATGCTGTCGAGGAATGACAGCAGAACCTGCTGCGTCACCTTAATCTTGGCGCCCGACTGCCAGTGGTCCCACATGGAGTTGGAACAGTCCATGATGAGCAGCAGACGGGTCTTCTCCGCCTGCTGCGCCTGTAATGAATTGAAAGTTGAAAATTGAAAATTGAAAATCAGGCATGCGCAAAGCACAAGCTTCAATGCTTTTAGTATGTGTTCAGTCATGTTGCTATAATTTCAATTTTCAACTTTAAATTTTCAACTTTAAAAGTCGCCGAGGGTCTCGGGCAGCTGGGCGAGTGCCTTGGGCAGGTCGTCGGCGCTGAGCACCGAGCCATGGTACTTGTTGGTGTCCTGCATGAAGTCGACGCCATAGCCCATCTTGGTCTTCAGCAGCACGCACACGGGGCTGCCCTGGCCGCTCATGGCTTTGGCCTTGGCCATACCGTCGAGCACCTGCTGCATATCGTTGCCGTTGTCGATGACCACCACCTTCCAGAGGAAGCTCTCGAACTTGGCCTTGAGGTCGCCGAGGGTCATCACCTCGTCCACGGTGGCGTCAATCTGCTGGTTGTTATAGTCGACGGTGGCGATGAGGTTGTCCACATGCTTGGCACCTGCGAACATGGCGGCCTCCCATATCTGGCCTTCCTCGAGCTCGCCGTCGCCATGCATGGTGTAGACGAGGTGCTTGTCGCCCGTCATCTTCTTGCCCAGGGCGGCACCTACGCCGACGCTCAATCCCTGGCCGAGGGAGCCGCTGGCCATGCGGATGCCCGGCAGACCGTGCTCGGTGCTGGGGTGGCCCTGCAGGCGGGTGCCGAACTTGCGGAAGGTGTTGAGCTCGCTGACGGGGAAGTAGCCGCGGCGCGCCATGGTGCTATAGATGACCGGTGTGATGTGGCCCTGGCTGACGAAGAGCATGTCCTCGCCCTTGCCGTCCATGGTGAAGTTCTTGGGGTCGAAGTCCATGAGGTTGAAGTTCATGGCCACGAACCAGTCGGCGGTGCCGAGCGAGCCGCCCGGGTGGCCGCTCTTGGCGTTAGTGGTCATACGGAGAATGTCGCGGCGCACCTGCGTCGCAATCTGCTGGAGTTCTGCTGTTGTTTTCATTATTGTTGTGTTTTATTTTGTTTCAGTTTAAAGACATACAGACGGGAGTTCTGGTCAACGGCGAAGAGCTCGTCGCCATGACGGGTGACGGTGACGGCCCAGGTATTCTCATCCCAGTCGTGGATGGTGCCGGTGCCTTTGTCGCCATTCATATTGACATGGCCCCACACACGTCCTTGGGCGCCATCGGTTTCGACATAGATAGTGCCTTTGAGGGCAGGCTCCTGTTTCTGGGGAGCCGGGGTTGCCTTGACGGTCTTATGCTGCGCAGGCCTGGCTTTCTGCAACACGGGAACGCGTTCCATCTGCTCGACGGATTGCTCTTCCTCGGCGACAACCACCTCCGGCTCATCCATCGTCACCATACCGGGAGTCTCGGCCTCCTTCTGTTTGCAACCGACAAGCAGCAGGACAGCCGCCATCGGAATCACAAAATGTTTTATCTTCATAATCTAACAGTATTTATTCAGTATTTCCAATCATTCCAGTTGTAGGCCGACTCTGCCTCTTCGGGCAACGACGGGAAGAGGTTGCGCCCGATGACGCTCTCCACGCTGTCGACCGTGACGGCATACGAGCGCGGCGACCCCACCTGATAGTCATTGTCCACCAGGAACGCCACCGTGCGGTAGCCATCCGACGTGCTCACCGCCAGCGCCTTGAAGAAGCGGTCGGGCACATGCACGCAGGCGGGCCCGATATGACGGGGAGCCTCCGAATCATACACCGGTCCACAGACCACATAGACCGCACCGCACTGCTTGGCCACGCGACGGGTCATCTCTTCTATCTTGCGCCAGGCGCCGGCGTTCATCTCCTTGTTCTGCGGGCAGATATTGGTGAAGTAGTCGCTCTCCGTCATTGCCTGACGGCTCCACTTCATGTCGGCATGGGGCGCCATGTGCCCTTTGTCCCATCCGCTGTTCGAGTAGTCCTCGCGGCTGGCCTTGGGAAAGGCGACATCGGGGTCGCGGCTGAACTGACGGCCCTGCTCATAGGTGCCGCCCACCTCGTCGGCGGTCAGTTCCCAGGCCACCCAGTCGGGGCAGAGCGTCGTGTGGTTGTAGGAAGCCGTGTAGCCAAGATGACGCACGATATCCTCCGAGGCATCGTAGGCGGGTATCTCCACCTCTTTGGTGGCAGAAGCGGCACGTGGCGTCTCCACCGACGTGCAGGTGGCCAAAAGCAACGTCAATAAAACCATCAAGACTTTCATCAATCCTTAACTCTTAACTCTTAATTTTTAACTCTTAACTCCTCACAGCTCCACCTCCTCACGGAAGGCCGGTATGCTCACATGCTTCCAGCCCACCTTGTTCAATGTCTCGGCAAAATGCCGCTGCGTCTCCTCCTCACCATGTACGAGGAAGATATGCTTCAGTTTCTTCTTCTCCTGGCAACCGATGTATTGTATCATCTCCGAGTAGTCGCCATGACCCGACAGCGAGTCGATGCGGCGCAACTCGGCCCTCACCTTGTGGGTCTGACCGAAAATGGAGACCTCCTCGTCGCCACGCATAATCTTGGCGCCCAGCGTCGACGGCTCGCAGTAGCCTACACAGAGGATGGTGGTCGACGGGTTGTCGATATGGTTAGCCAGGTGATGCTTCACGCGGCCGGCTTCCATCATGCCGCTGGCGGCGATAATGACACAGGGTTTGTGGCGTATGTTGAGTTGCTTGCTCTCCATCACCGACTGGATATAGTGCAGGCGGTCGAAGCCGAACGGGTCGGGGTCGGTCTGGCAGTACTCGGCAATGTCCTGGTTGAAGCACTCGGTGTGCAGACGCATAATGTTGGTGGCACTGATGCTCAGCGGGCTGTCGACGAAAACATCGATATCGGGAAGCAACTTCACATGCTCCAGCCGGTCGAGGGCGTAGATAATCTCCTGTGCACGCCCGATGGCAAAACTGGGGATGATGAGCTTGCCTTTCTTCTTGGTGCAGGTGTCGAGCACCGCCTTCAGCAGCTCTGTCTCGGCGTCCTGCAGACTCTCGTGCAGGCGGTCGCCGTAGGTGCTCTCCATGATGAGGTAGTCCACCTGCGGGAACGGCTCCGGGTCCTTCAGAATCTGCTTGTCGTAGCGGCCGATGTCGCCCGTGAATCCCAGCTTGATATGGCGGCGGCCTTCACGGATGTCGAGGTAGACTAGCGCCGAGCCGAGGATATGGCCCGCGTCGTAAAACTCCACCGTCACCTCCCCCTCGATATTGAACTTCTTATGATACGGCACGCTGATAAAGCAGCTCATGCAGGCCTGTGCATCCTGCTCGTCGTAGATAGGTTCCACGGGGTCCAGTCCCTGCGCCTTGCGTTTCTTGTTGAATGTCTGCGTATCCTGCTCCTGGATGCGTCCTGCGTCGGCCAGCATGATGGCGCAGAGGTCGCGTGTGGCGGGGGTGCAGAGCACGGTGCCGCGGAAGCCCAGCTTGTAGATGTAGGGAATCAGGCCGCTGTGGTCGATGTGTGCGTGGCTGAGGATGAGGTAGTCAATCTCGCTCGGCACAAAGCCCAGGTCGCGGTTCATCGCGTCGGTCTCAAGACCCTTGCCCTGATACATGCCGCAGTCGAGCAGTATCTTCAGCCCGCTTTTAGTCGTTATCAGATGTTTGCTTCCCGTCACTTCGCGGGTAGCGCCCATAAATTGCAGTTTCATATCTTTATATCACTTGATTTCATTCAATCACAATCTTTCTGGCGACCCCGTCGCCCACCTGCACCAGCCACACGCCCGCCGAGGGCAGCAGCAGCGTCGTGGCCTCGCCAGTCGTCTGTTGCGACAGGTGGCAGCGCCCCTGTCCGTCGTAGAGGCGCAGCCTCTCACCCGCCCCGCAGTGCACCGTCAGACGGCGGCCGTCGACCGCCAGCGTCCATCCGGGCGCCACCGCCGTCGCCAGCGACGTCCGTTCGAACAGCGCCCTGAGCGTCAACGCACCCGTCACCGTCAGGCGGCGCGGATTGTCCTCCACCCCGTCGTCCCACATCACGAAGCGCCCGCCCTCGAGCGGCAGGCCGCACACCTCGACTTCCACCCCGGCCGGCAACACCGCGCTGCCCACCCCGAGGCCAAGCTGGGCATTGTCTGTCTGTATGTCAATGGAATAATAGGTCGGCATCAGAGTGTCGTGCACCGTGTCGCAAACCGTCACCGTGCCGCCCACAGAAAAGAACATGGCCGTATACACCCTGTCAACTACAGCATTGACCAGCCGCGGATTGAGGGTGTCGCCGTCGTTCCAACAGATGAAGCTGTAGCCATCTGCCGGCAAGGCCATCAGCGTCACCACCGTGCCGGGCGCGTAGGAACCCGAGCCTGTGGCGCTGCCGCGGGCGGCGTTGTTCACCGCCACGGTGATATTCACCGAATGGGTTCCCTCGACCACCGAGCCGAAGGCGCTCCACGGTACAGCCGACGCATAGACCGCCGCTGTGCCCAAGGGCACATGCAGCGTGCAGGCCGACAGGTCGACCGAATAGAAAGCCGTGGCCGAGGTCGTCGGAGGCACCGCGGCCGAAAGCCACACGTCGGCCAACGCCGCCATCAACGAGAAAGCACCGTCACCCACCGTCGAGAGCGACGCCGGCAGGGTCAGCGTCGTCACCGACGAGCAGCCATAGAAGGCACTGTTACCCACCGCTGCGATACCGTCGGCCAGCGTCACCTCGGTCAGACCCGAGCAGGCACGGAAGGCATAGTCGCCCACTCCGACCACCGCATAGGTCGTCCCGCCGCACGTCACCGACGACGGCACCACCAGCGCCCCCGTGGGCTTCACATAACCCACCCACCCCGACGACACGTTGGCATTGGGATGCACCACCTCGACGCCACCGGCCACATAGCTGTAGTACAGCACCTGACCCGACGGCAGGGTATCGGCAAAATCAAAGCCCCGCGCCGTGAGGCACGTGAACAACAGCATGAGCGGCAGTAACTTGTATTTTAACATTACATCTTTATAACGCACATACAATTTATTTATTGCCCCAGCTCCACAAAGTTATCAACACATATTCCTCCGCCCGGCAATCCGTTGTTTTACAACCATCCGAAACCTGTTCTTTTACTTTTCCAAAAGAACAGTAAAAGAACAATAAAAGAACAGCAGTATAAACAACAATGGCTCAATCACATACATCGGCAAGTAACATTACGGGCCATTTTTAGACGCACGTATAAATAAAAAGTCGTATCTTTGCATTTCGTTCTCCTTGGCAGGAACGCGATTATTTTATTGTATATCAATCAACAAAACAAACTCACAACCCACAGGATGGATAAGAAATCGATAATAGGACTGGTACTTATATTCGCAATTTTCGTCGGCTATATGTTCTGGGTGGCCCCCTCGAAGGAAGAGATGGCCGAACGGCAGCGGGTGTACGACAGCACCATGCAGGCCAACCTCGAGGCTCAACGTATCGAAGACAGTATTGTTGCCGCCAAGGCACGGCAGGACAGCCTGCTGATGGCAGGAGACACAACAATGGTGCAGGGTGCAGAGCGCAAGGTGCAGGACATGGGTGTTTTCAACGCCGCCGCACAGGGCGAGGAACGAAAATACGAACTCTTTACCGACCTGATGCTCATTGAGTTCTGCAACGTCGGCGCACGCGTCGATCGTGTGGTACTGAACGACTACCTTACCTACGACAGTAACGAGCTGGTACTCATCACCCCCTCGGAGGACAATATGAACCTCGTGTTCTCGACAGAGGACAACCGTGTGGTCAACACAAAAGACCTAGTTTTCGTCCCCTACCTTGACGGGACACCCTGGAGCGAGTTAAACTCCACCGCATCCTGCAAGGGCGACGACTCAGCGGTGGTCAGTTTCCGTGCTGAAATCAACGACAGCGTCAACCACGGCTATCTTGAGTTCCTCTACACATTGCACGGCAACAACTACGAGGTCGATTTCGACATCAACTTCGTGGGCCTCAAAGAGGTGGTGCGCAACACTCCATACATGGACTTCCAGTGGCAGAACCGCATGTTGCGCCAGGAGAAGGTGAATAGCGGCAGCCGCGGCAAGAGCAACCGCAACAGCGACCGTGAGCGCTTCTACAGCAGCATCTACTACAAGGGCCCCAAGGAGAAGAACCCCAACAACGTGGGCATGGGTCAGGACAAGCAGAAGCAAGTGAAGACCACGCTCGACTGGGTGGCTTTCAAAGACCAATACTTCGCAGCCATCATGAATGCCGAGGGCGGTGTACCCTTCGAGAACGCCGACCTGGCCGTGATGACCGACAAGCGCGACACTGCCAAGAACTACCTGACCGACATGGGTGCCATCATCGGACTGCCCTATGACGCCAACACTGGCAAGATGCAGATGAGCTTCTACTACGGTCCCACCAAGCTGCGCGACCTGCGCAAGATGCATCGCGGCTACGACCGTATGCTGCCGCTGGGTTGGACCATCATCTCGAAGAGCATCAGCCGCTACCTTATCGTGCCGGTGTTCAACTTCCTGGAGCGATTCAACTGGAACTACGGCATCATCATCATCGTCTTCACGCTGCTCATCCGCCTGGTGCTGCTGCCGCTGGTGTTCAAGAGCTACCAAGGCGGCGCCATCATGCGCATCCTGAAGCCTGAGATGGACGCACTGAACAAGAAGTTCCCCGCCCAGGAGCAGGCCATGCAGAAGCAGCAGGCCATGATGGCCCTGCAGAAAAAGGCGGGCTACAGTCCTATGGCGGGCTGCCTCCCTGTGCTGATACAGATGCCCTTCCTGACGGCTATGTTCATGTTCTTCCCCATCGCCATCGAGCTGCGCCAGAAACCCTTCCTCTGGTGCCCCGACCTCTCCAACTACGACTCCATCCTCGACTTCGGCTTCAACATACCGCTCTACGGCGACCACATCTCGCTCTTCTGCCTGCTGATGTTCGGCATGCAGTTCTTCTACACGTGGTACACGATGAAACAGCAGGCCGGTCAGGCATCCATGCCTGGCATGAAGTTCATGATGTATTTCATGCCCTTCATGATGCTCTTCATCTTCAACAGCCAGAGCGCGGGGTTGAACCTCTACTACCTCATCTCGCTCACCTTCACCATGTGCACCATGATGCTCATCCGTCGCTTCACCAGCGAGAAGAAGGTACGCGCACGCATGGCCGCCTACGACCAGAAGCATGCCCGCGACAAGGGCAAGAAGAAGAAAAAGAGCAGCTTCCAGCAGCGCCTTGAAGAGCTGCAGAAGCAGGCCGAGCAGATGCAGAAACAGCAGAAACGATAAACTTACAATACTATGGTAGTTACACTTATTACAATATTCATCCTCGGGTACGCGTGTATCGCGTTGGAACACCCGCTGAAAATCAACAAGACGGCCACGGCCCTGATGCTCGGCACCTTGGTGTGGACCATCTTCGCACTGTCGCACGTCATCCCTGGCACGGAAATCAGCAGCCATCTGGTAGAGAACCTCGGCGAGACGGCCGAGATTGTCTTCTTCCTGCTGGGCGCCATGACCATCGTGACGCTCATCGAAGACTATCAGGGCTTCACGGTCATCACCGACCACATCACCACGACCAACAAGAAGAAGCTGCTGTGGGTGCTTTCCATCCTCACCTTCTTCCTCTCGGCCTTGCTGGACAACATGACCACCGCCATCGTCATGGTGGCCCTGCTGCGCAAGCTTATCGCCGACCGCAAGGAGCGCTGGTTCTTCGCCGGCATGGTCATCCTGGCCGCCAACGCCGGCGGTGCCTGGAGCCCCATCGGCGACGTCACCACCATCATGCTCTGGATCAAGGGACAGGTGACCACCGTCAACATCATCGTCAAGACCCTGCTTCCCAGCCTGGTGTGCATGATAGTGCCGCTGGTCATCCTGGGCAGCCAACTCAAAGGCGACATCCAACGTCCCGAAGAGACACACGCCGGCATCGAAGTGGCCCCCTGGATGCGCAAGCTCGTGCTCATCATGGGCGTCTGCGGACTCATCTTCGTGCCTGTCTTCAAGACCATCACTCACCTGCCGCCCTACCTCGGCATGCTCCTCAGCCTCTCTGTGCTGTGGGTGACCACCGAGATACTGAGCCGCAAGCATTCCAAAGAGGGACACAAGCTGCCTACCGCCGTGAGCACCTTGGAGCATGTCGACGTGCCCACCATCCTCTTCTTCCTCGGCATCCTGATGGCCGTGAGCTGCCTCAAGGTGGCCGGTATCCTGGGGAGCCTGGCACAAGGGCTCGACTCGATGCGCGGCATCGAAGTAGGTGGCGAGACCGTGGGATTCTTCCTCATCGACCTCATCATCGGCGTCCTGTCGTCCATCGTCGACAATGTGCCGCTGGTGGCCGCCGTGCAGGGCATGTATCCCATGAGTCCCGAAGGCTTCATCGCCAACCATCCCTTCTGGGAGTTCCTGGCCTACTGCGCCGGTACGGGTGGCTCGCTACTCATCATCGGCTCGGCCGCGGGCGTGGCCGTCATGGGCATGGAGAAGATAGACTTCATCTGGTATCTTAAGAAAATCAGCTGGCTGGCACTGGTCGGCTACATCGCCGGTGCCATCGTGTTCATCGGCATGAACCTGATGCTTGAACCCTTCGAGTGGTGGAGTAGCATGGTGTAATGAAACAGCTCTGGATTGAATTCAAACAGCGTCCTCTGTGGCGCAAGATATGCGACATCCTGCTGGTGCTCTTCGCACTGGCAGGTGCCGCCATCATAGGTGCCTGGGGGCTCTATCAGCTGGGCGTGACCAACAACCGCGGCGCGGTGGACAAGAACTACCGCTACCTGATGTCGGTCAGCGAGATAGAGCAGATGAAGGAGGGCAACCTCACACCCGAGGAGTTGGACGAGATGTGGGCCACGCAGCTCGACCGTCTGGCCTCGCTGGCTCACCGCTACCCCGTCAACGCCCGCCTCATCCTGCAAGGTGCCGCCGTCAGCGACGACCCCATGCTGATAGACCGTATGGTCGCCGCCCTCAGCATCTACACCGACTCGGTGACCAGTGAGCAGGGGGCAGTGGTCAGACAAAACGCCATCCCCTGGATGGCCACCCCGGAATGGGAAGCCCTCAAGGAGGCCATCACGCGCGACAGCGCCCTCATCCGCGAGGCAGGCCGCCTCACCGGTGTGGAGCCCCGCCTCATCGTAGGCTGCCTCATCGGCGAGCAGATACGACTCTTCAACTCCAAGCGCGAGATGTACAAGAAGTATCTCGGCCCCGTCAAGGTGCTCAGCGTGCAGAGCCAGTTCAGCTACGGCGTCAACGGCATCAAGGACTTCACCGCCGAGGCCGTCGAGGAGCATCTCAAAGACCCCTCGTCGGAATACTACATGGGACCCGCCTATGAGCACCTGCTCGACTACCCCGAGGGGGCCAACGTGGTCGAGGAGCGCTACAAACGCCTTGTGGACTACGGAAGCCACCTCTACAGCTACATCTACACCGGCTGCATCCTGCACCAGACCATGCTGCAGTGGCGTCGCGCCGGCTACGACATCAGCGACCGTCCCGACCTGCTCTTCACCCTCTTCAATGTGGGCTTCAGCCAGTCGGTGCCCAAGCCCGACCCCATGCCCGGCGGAAGCCACATCAAGGTCGGCGACCGCGAGTACACCTTCGGTGCCATTGGCTTCGACTTCTACTACAGCGGCGAACTCGCCTCGGTATTCCCCTTCTGTCGCAACCGATTCGACGCAGCCTCCATCGGTACCGATGTGGAGGCCATCCAGGCCAGCATGACCGACTGCAACCGCCCCGAGCGCGGCTCGGAGTACCGGAAAGACACCGTCACCTCCGATCTCCAACCTCCAACCTCCGACCTCGACGAAGAGCCTGACCCCTTCGGGGTTGACCACAGCAGGGTGCGCCCTGTCGAGCATACAGCCCAATAAAACAGAGAGGGCCGCCCCGAATGGGGCGGCCCTCTGTCATTATCACACACTTCTACCACTCAACCGAGAAACGGCACTTGCGGTGTCCCTGCCTATGCTCCACGGTGCAGCGCCGGTGCATGCCTGCTGCGGCATCGTGCATCGCTTCCATACGGGCATAACAGGCCTTGCTGCCGCCTTTACCGCCAC
>JAEEGL012249562.1_pt1 | contig 11790 bp, 11 predicted proteins | sample 9134231 | NCBI WGS metagenome assembly JAEEGL01 (sample SAMN16246548, study PRJNA631951) | gut metagenome | biome: gut microbiome; feature: rumen; material: fiber-attached | host: Bos | place: Iran: Karaj | collected 2018-10 | reverse complement strand
TCGCCTTCACCGGAACCTTTGCGAGTTCCTTCCGCTGCCTCGCCCAGAACGCGTCGAAGTCGGCGGGCTCCTTCTCGCCCTGCGCAATCTTTCCGACATCCGCGCCCGCTCCCCCGTCGAAGAACACGCCCTTCTCGCCGAACCAGTTCTCGCCCGGCGCCGGCCTGTCGCGCTGCACGCGCTTTCCGTCCGCCCCGACGAGATGCGCCTCAACGCGCACGAAGCCAGGCTTCGCGATAGACGTGACGACCTTCCCCACCTCGCCGACCTTCGCCGGGAACTTCCCGCTCTCCTTCTTCCCGTCGTCGCCGCGGCGCACCCACTCCACCGACCACTCGCCCGCAGGCAGCGCGTCGATCTTCTCAAGGGAAAGCGTGAATGTCATCTTCTCGCCCGCATGGTACTCCGTCGGCGCCTTGTCGGTCCGCCCAACGAGCATTGCGGCGTCAAAGGGGCTCGCCAGCGCTGAAAGCGCCAGAGAAGCCATACAAACGGAAAAGATTCGCACATTCATGCCATGTTACCCTTCGTTGCGGCCATTATACCACAACCCAATGACAACGAAAGGAAACTTGGCGCAAAAATCAGCGGAAAGAATACGCAAGGGAAATCAAAGCCCGTGCTGGGCACGCCACTCGTTCGGCGAGCGGCCCGTAGCCTTCGCGAAAAGGTACCGGAGCGAGCGTTCGTCGGAATAGCCGCATTTTTGGCAAACCACCGAGACGGGAAGGTCGGTGTCGGCAAGAAGCCGCTTGGCGCGGTCTAGCCTGACGGCCAGCAGCTCGTCGCGTATTGAATGCCCGCACACGGCCTTGAACCTGTTCTCCGCCGAGCGCTCCTTCTGACCGATCACCGCGACAACATCCTTGGCCGTAGCCCCGGAGCACGCGTTGCGGCGGATGAACTCGAGCGCCCGCACGATCCGACGGTCGCGCTCGGCGTCCATTCGCGTCGAGCGGCGGCGCATGAGCTGCGCGGCGCCGTACATCACGGTGCCCGGGTTCGCCCCGCCTTCGTCTATGCACCGCGAGAGAAGCTGCACTGCGAGCCTGCCGGAACGCTCGAAGTCGGGCGCCACACTCGAAAGAGTCGGATGCGTGTTCTCGCAGATGAGCTCGTCGTCGTCAATGCCGATTACGGCGAGTTCCTCTGGCACGGACACCCCGGCGGATTCCGCGGCGGCAAGGACGAGCGCGGCCATTTCGTCGTTTGCGGCGAGTATTCCGGCGGGGAAAACGAGACTGCGGATGAATCCTGCGAGCCTTTTGAGGAAGATTCCGATGTCCGCCCCGGAACTTGCGGCCACCGAGTCGAACGAGGAAACCGGCACCCCTTCCTCCTTGCCGATCTTCTCAAGCACCTTCCTGCGGGAGTCGGACCAGTCCCGGCTGGTGTGGAAGGACACATAGCCAAGCGACTCGCTGTTAAGTGACACCAGCTCCCTCGTGGCTATGCGGGCAGTGTCGTCGGAATCGTGCTTCAACCTGTACGACGGACGTCCAAGCGACCTTCTGTCGGCGTCGCAGAAGACGGCCGGCGCCTTGCTGTAGTTTCCTATGCCAAAGCCCGGTCTGTTTAGAGTGCCGCCGTCGACAATCACGCCAACCGGCTTCCAGAAGTCCAAGGCCCTCCTGGCGGTGCCGGAAAGGATGTCTACGTTCACCGACTGTATCCGCCAGCCCTTCTTGCCCGCCTCTTCGCAGATGCCGGCCATGCGCCGCCGCCACATGGTGAACGCGCTTTCGTAGAAATACAGTATGGTCTCCATTGCCGCTCCCTCAGACTGGACCTGCACCATGCCCTGTTCGGTTCTTCCCGCGAGGTGATATTACCAAAGAAGGCGGCGACGCGCAAGGAAGCATTTCGCCTGCGCGGAGGCGCGCCTGCTTCTGCGTCACTTAAGCTTGCCGCCTGCCAGGGTCTCGGCGCAGTTGAGGTAGTAGGCGCGGATTCGCTCGTAGGCGTTGATGACATCGAGTTCGCCCAGCACACGGATGGACGAGTCGGGGTCTTCGCGCCCTACGCGGCCGAGCTGCAGGCGGCGGCACTCGCGGATGTACGCATGGAGCTCCGACGAGCGCTTCTGGAGGGCTTCGAGGTCGAACGGGACGCGCGGCGAGCGGATGAGCTCCGTTACGTCCACGGCGAAAGCGGAGATCCTGTCATGGACGTCGAGAAGCACGCCAACGGACTGTTCGGACATCGTCTGCCCCTGCTTCCTGAGGCGCTTCACGACCTTGAGGACGGTGGCGCATTCGTCCGACACGGACTCGAGCTCGTCGGTGAGCCTCATGAGGCGCTGCGCACGCTCGGCGACGTCGCGGGGGAGGCGCTTCGACATGATGCTGCCGAGGAACTCCGTAACCTCGCGCTGCACGTTGTCGAGAATGTCCTCGCGGTGCACTATGTGCTTCTCCGGGCCGTCGTCCTCAAGCGTCTCGCCGGTAAGCACCTTGCGCGCGCACCCAAGCAGGTCGAGGTTCGACCGCTTCATGAAGTCCACCTCGAGGAGCGCCTGGTCGCATGCGATGACGGGCGATATCTTCGCGCCGAAGTGGAGCGCGGAAAGGTGCGGCTTCTCGTTCTCGGGCTGCGGGACAAGCCGCTCGACCAGACGGCAGAACGGCTTCACCACGGGGAAGAACAGAAGTCCGCGGCAGACCGCGAAGAGGGTGTCCGTAACCGCGATAGGCGCCATCATGTTGACGAAGGTCTTGACCTCCTGTCCGGCGATGACCGTGGTCTCGGCGGCGTTCCAGTTCGGGAAGAGCGCCTGCCCGAACTTGACGAAAAGCGGGAAGAACCAGATGAGCGCCAGCGAACCCAGCAGGTTGGACAGCGTGTGCGCGAGCGCGGTCCGCCGCGAATCGGCGGTCCCGCCAATGGCGGCGATCCAGCCAGTGGCGGTGGTGCCGACGTTCGCGCCGAAAAGCACCGCGACCGAAACCTCGTAGGTGATGAGGCCCTGCGCGGCCAGCGCCATGGCGATGGCGATCGTGGCGGCGGAGGACTGGATCACCGCCGTCACAAGCATGGCGACGAACGCAACGGAAAGCACGCCAAGCGCCGAATCAGCCGAAAGGTGCGTGAACACCGCGCTGAACTCGGGGTTCTCGCGGATGGGGGAAACGCCCTTGGACATGAAGTAGAGGCCGAAGAACACAAGCCCCAGGCCGATGACCGTGAGGCCCAGGTTGTGCACGCGCTCGCCGCGGAGGAAGAAGTACAGCACACCGCCAATCCCGAGCCCGATGAACCCCAGCATCTGCGGGTCGGGCGCGTATGCGATGATCCAGATCGTGGCGGTTGTGCCGATGTTCGCGCCGATCAGCACGGCGAACGCCTGCGGAAGTGTCATGAGCGCGGTCGAGACGAAGCCCACGAGCATCACGGTGATGATGGAGGACGACTGAACGATCATCGTGGAGACGATGCCGGAGCCGACTCCGACGATCCGGTGGCTCGTCGCCTTCTGCATGAACTTCCTCAGCCCGCCGCCAGCGGTCGCCTGAAGGCCCTCGGAAAGGTGCTTCATTCCGAGCAGAAATATACCCAGGCCGCCTGCTATCTTGACGAGGACGAGTATAAGGTCTTTCATAAGTGGCGCTATTGTACCAAAATCCCCCGCCCGATGGAAGTGGCCGTCATCGGTGGGCAGAGATTATGAGGCGGCTGGGGGTGGGCTCGTACTTGAGCTCGTACACGTACCCGCCGCCCTTCCACGTGTTTGTGCGCGGGAGGTCCTGCTCGCCGTTGAACCCGCCCTTGGGTATCACGTCCTTGTTGGCCTGGTTCACGCCGTATTTCTTGTCGAAGACGGGCTTTGCCCAGTCGCGGAACTTCCTGAGCACATCCTCCCCGCCTGTGAACACCGCCTGAACCTGCTCCACGCGGTCGTTGCGCAGCAGGACCGAGAGCTGCCCCACGCGGTACTCCGTCTGCGCGCCGCCCTGCGGCCCAACGCGCCCTACGAGGATGCCCTTGGTGGGCGAGCCGAGAAGCACCATCTCCTTCACCAGCGGCTGGCCGTCCTTCTCCTCCAGGACCCGCTCCTGTATGTTCACGGCCCCCGACTTCGGCGCAGACGATATCACGTCGCGCCGCATATCGTTGATGTGCACGCCTCCAAGGGTGAAGCGCCCGCTGGTGAAGAAGTCGAACGCCGGGGTGGCGTCCCTCCGCTGAATCAAGCCCGTGCCGTTGTTTGAATAGTTGCCGCCGTAGTTCCGCGCGTTCGGGGAAGTCGAGGGCGTGACGGGGAATCCGCCACGGAACGAACGGTGCGTCCTGGCTGCAGAACAGGGCACCGCCAGCGCTGCTGCAATCACCGCAAAAAGTATCGCCTTCATACAGACTCCCTTCCTTGCTCGTAGTTTGGTTTTCCCATTATATCATTTCCCGCCGTCCGCGGAAAGGGCTTGAACGCAGACGATACAGATGGTAAACTTATGACCATGAGAAACCTCGACGACAATTTCCTGCCCCAGCGCTTCCGTCTTCCTGAAAAGGACACCCGCCGCTTCTACGAGAAGCCAGAATGGTGGGTGGTGTTCGTGAAATGGGCCATCATAGTGGTGCTTTTCATCGGCGCCATAGGGTTCGGCGCCTCATTTGCCATGGGCAAATGGAAGGAACGCAGGCTCCGACTGGAGGTCGCCGCGCAGGAGGCTCGCCTGCGCGAGATGGAGGAGACCAAGGCGCGCGAGGCGAAGGCGGCCGCGCAAAAGGCCGAGAAGGAGGCCAAGGAGAAGGCGCGCGCGGAGGCCAAGGCCGAAAAGGAGCGGCTCCGCCGGGAGAAGCGCGAGGCGGAGGAGCAGCGCCGGGCGGACGCCGAGCAGAGGCGCAAGGAGCTCGAGTCCCGCGAAAAGGGCCCCCGCAGGGTCTCCGACCTTGAAAAGCTGAAGCAGACCGCCGGTGTGCGCTGGTGGGGCAAAGGCACGCCCCCCAAGTTCGCGGACCGAAGGGATGGCGACGAGTACTGGTGCGTGTTCCCGTCTGACCACGGCGACACAATGGTGCGCGTCAAAGTGGGGCCCGACAAGGAGAAGCCGGCATCCGTCGACCTTGCCGAAGGCAACGGGTACATGCGCTCCTACGAACAGGAGCTCCTCGACGATGCCGTGGTCCAGAGGCCGCACCTCGTGATGATGGACCAGGCGGCGTGGGTCAGGATCCCGGCGCACATGGCGGAGAAGGCCGCGCACGTGACCGTTCCCAAGCGGCTCTCCTTCCGCCCGGCCGAGGCCCTCATGGGCGAGGACCTCTACCAGCTCGTGCGGAGCCACTTCCGCACCAACAGCAGGCTCGACAGGCTGGACTGCAACGTGGAGTTCCACTGGCGCAACGAAACGCACCCTCCGATAACCTGGAGGATGAAGTTCGACGAGTCGCTTGGAAGCGCGAAGCTCAACCACGCTATCGAGGACGTGCTACAGGCGGAGCTGGACGCGGCAAACAGCGCCGCGGAAAAGAAAAACGCAGCAAGGCAGCCCGACCGCGCGAACTCGCTGTCGCCGCGCGGAAGTTCGCTCGCGGGCGGCTCGCGGTCCGGACGCAGGCTGGGCGAGAACTACAAGACCCTCAACGGATCCGACAGACAGGGCCAGCGTCAGGAGGAGGCAAAGGCAAGCGAGCCGCCTCGCCAGACCAGGGTAACGGCCAACGACATAGAACGCGTCATTGACGAGGGCTATCTTTCCGCAAGTTTCGTGGAGTGAGCCTGTTGCGGATGAACGCGACCACGCGTTCGCGGCGCAGCCGCGCGCGCTCGTCGCGGTACCTGCGCACGAGGAGCAGCATCCCGTAGTACGTCAGCGGAGTGAGCACCGCGGCGAAAATGAACCCGCCCACGAAGAACGAGGTGACGATGGTGCCGCTTAGGCCGCTCAGCGAGGTCCAGTCGTGGGACGCGATCATCTGCTTCATCGAAGACACGATGGAGCCATACTCGAGGTCCTTGCCGAGCAAGCGCGAGCCGACCCAGCACTGTGCCGGATAGATGAATATGATCGTGAACGGGTTGGTTATAAAAGTTCCGAGCGTGGCGCCAATCTTGCTCGCCTTGAAATAGAAAGAAAGCGGAATGGAAATGTAGAGCTGGACGCCGAACGGAATCGCGCATCCAGCGCACATCCCTATTGCCCAGCCCTTGGCTATGTACTCCGGCGGCTTCTTCTCCCGCACCGCCTTTACATACAGTTTCTTTAGTTTGTACTTGAGTGACATTCCGCCGTGTGGACGAAGAGACCCGACCTCAGCTTCGGCTCGAACCAGGTTGATTTCGGGGGCATCACGGCCTTTGCGTCCGCAATGTCCATCATTTCGCCAACGGTGACGGGATACATTGAAAACGCCACCGCGTTCGAGCCGTCGTCGACTCTCGCCTGAAGTTCGCCGAGCCCCCTTATTCCGCCCATGAACGAAATACGGGGAGAGGTCCGCGGGTCGTCAATGCCCAGGACGGGTGCGAGCAGGCGGTCCTGCAGCACCGACACGTCGAGCGACGACACCGGGTCGCACCCTTCCGGCACTTCCCACTTGAGGTCGTACCAGGCGCCGCCGAAGTACATGCGGCAGCTGCGTCCCGATGCAGGACGCCCGTCCGCCGCGGGCGAAACGGCGAACGTGTTCTTCACCCGCTCCAGGAACTCGCCCTCCGAAAGGCCGTTGAGGTCCTGGAGGAGCCTGTTGTAGGGAAGTATGTTGAGCTGTGAAGCTGGGAAGATGACGGCCATGAACCAGTCGTACTCTCCACCGCGCTCGAGCGATGCGCGGGACGCAGCCGCCGCACGGTGGTGCCCGTCGGCGATGTACGCCACGGGAACGCCGGCGAACGCCTTCTCGACCGCCTCGTTCTGGGCGGGGTCGAAGGTCCACACGGTATGGCGGATTCCGTCCGGAGCCGTGAAGTCGTATAGCGGATCGGCCTCGCAGGCCTTCGCCACAAGCGCGTCAATCTCCGCCATGTCGCGGTACGTCAGGAACACCGGCCCGGTATGCGCCTTCAGCGTGAAGATGTGCCGCGTGCGGTCGTCCTCCTTGTCCTTGCGCGTCTTCTCGTGCTGCTTGAGCACTCCGGCGCGGTAGTCTTCGGCAGCAAAGCAACCTACGACGCCCGTCTGCGCATGGTCGCCCATCACCTGGCGGTATGCGTAGAACCGCGGGCCCTCCTCGCGCACGAGCGTGCCGCGGGACTCGAGGGCGGAAAGCGCCTTGTAGGCCTGCGCATAGGCCTCGGGCGACGAGCAGTCGGTTCCCGGGGCCAAGTCTATCTCAGGGCGCGATACGTGCAGGAAGCTGTCGGGGTTGCCTTCGGCGAGGGCCTTCGCCTCGGCCGTATCAACTACATCATATGGGACAGCCGCCACCGCCGCGGCTTTTGAAGGTTCGGGGCGGAGTGCGGCGAAAGGACGGATGTTCATCTGCGCGGCTTAGAAACCGAAGTTGATGATCGGGAGGAACTTGAAGTCGCCTCCGCGGATCACGTTGATCGCGCCAAGCTGGAAGCCGTAGAAGCCCTCGGCGCGGTTGATGAGGCCGACCTGGAAGCCGGTGCCCTCGTCGCAGATGTTGATGAGGCCGACCTGGGCGCCGTAGAAGCGGTTGGCCTCGTTCCAGAGACCGACCTGGAGCGAGATCTCGTCCGCACGGCCGATGGAGTTGTAGATGCCGACCTGGGCACCCCCGCCGTAGTCGGTGATGTCGTTGCGGAGGATGTTCAGCTGCAGGCCGTACATGTAGCGGCAACGGCCGATGAAGCCGAGGTCAATGCCCGTGACGTCCTCGCAGGCCCCGTACGGGATGTTGATGCGAAGGCCGACAACGTCGATGTCCGAAGTGTCGTTGAACGCGAGCCATACCGGCCACGAGGCCTTCTCGCCCTTGTACTCGCTAACGACCTTCTGGTCAGCAGCGGCGGAGTTCATGTCCTGGGCGAACAGAGATATCGAGGATACAGCGACCAATGCGCAGATACCGGCGAGCAGTTTCTTCATTTTACACATCCTTGTAGGGTGAAAATCATTAGACAGTGATTAGTATAATGAATTTGGGGCAGAGTCGCAAGTGCGAAATTGCGTAAAATTAAGATTGTTCGCGGACGCTCCGCGACACGGTGAGGCACCAAACGCGCGCTGCGCCTGCCTTTTTCATCATCTCAGCGCACTCTGAAAGCGTCGATCCCGTAGTGGAAACGTCGTCCACAAGCAGCACCGTTCGGCCCCTCAGGGCCCCCGGGCGGCGCACCTTGAACGCACCCCTCACGTTCTCCCGGCGCGCCTTGCCGCCCAGACGCGACTGGTGCCCCGTGTCCCTCACGCGCTCGAGCGCGTCCGGCAGGCACAGCCGGTCGAGGCGCGCGGCAAGCCCCTCCGCAAGCAGCTCGGCCTGGTTGAAGCGACGCGCAAAGCGGCGCCAGCGGTACAGCGGAACCGGCACCACCACGTCGACGGCAGACGACTCAAGCTTCGCACGCGCCGCGCCTTCGAGAAGGTCGACGAGATCGTCCTGCAGCCACGTCCACCGGCGGAACTTCAGGTCGAGCACGAGCTGGCGGCCGGCGAATTCATGGCGGATTGCGCTGCGGCACAAGTCATAGGCCGGCGGAGACTTGATGCAGTCGGCGCAGGTGAAGTCATTCGGCTCGTCGGCGGCAGGCTCCGAGCCGCATACGCTGCAGCCGCGCTTGTCGTGGTACGGCAACGACGAGAAGCAGGCGGAGCACACGTGCCTGCGCGGCCGGTCCACCGGCCGTCCGCAGCCCTCGACCGCGCAGCGCCTCGGCCAGACCAGGTCCATCGCCGCGGATGCAAGCTCGCGCAGGCTCACTTCCTCTCCCCCGCGGCGTTTTCGCATGCATGCTTCACGGCGCGCGCGATGTCGATTCCTACGCCTGCGACCGACGCAATGTCCTCCTCCGAGGCACCGGCGATTCCGCGCACGCTGCGGAAGCGCCTGAGGAGGGCCGTCTTCTTCGCGGGTCCTATGCCACGCACCTCGTCCAGCACAGACTCGCGGATCGTCTTCTCGCGCAGGCTCCTGTGGTACGTGATGGCGAAGCGGTGGGCTTCGTCGCGCAGGCGCGTCGCGACAAAGAGCCCCTGCGAGTCGCGCGGCAGGAAGATGTCGCCCCGCTCGTCGTCTGTCACGATGATCTCCATCCGCTCGGCGAGGCCGACCGTGGGGATGTCCGTGACGCCGATTTCCGCGAACGCGGCGCGCGCCGCGCGAAGCTGCGTTATGCCGCCGTCGCAGATGAACAGGTCGGCGCGCGGGCTCTTCGCGGTGAGCGTGGACTCCGGCCCGTAGCGGCGGCGCACAACCTCCGCCATGGCCCTGGGGTCGTCCGCCCCCTCGAACGACTCTATCTTGAAATGCCGGTAGTACCGCCTGTCCGGAAGCCCGTCCACCGCCACGACCATCGACGCCACGTTGTGCGTCCCGAACAGGTTGGAGATGTCGGCGCACTCGATTACGCGCGGCGGCGTCTCCATTCCGAGCGCGGCAGCGAGCTCCGCCAGCCCGCGCTCGGCGTCGGCCTTGGTGGACTCCGGGGTGTGGCGGACGAAATGGCGCTTCGTTATCTCCCTGAGCGCCGCCATGGTGTCGCGCACGCGCGCGGCCTTCTCGAAGTCTCCGGCCTCCGCGGCCTCCCGCATCTTCCCCTCCAGCGCGGCGAACTCGCCGGGGCGCTCTCCGCGCAGGAAGGCGCAGGCCTCGTCGAACCGCGCGCGGTAGTCCTCCCGCGATATCCTCCCCAGGCACGGCGCGGAGCAGCTGCGGATGACGTCGGCATGGCAGTGCCTGTGCGCATCCTCGTCCGGCGACAGCGCGTCGCACCCGCGGATCCCCCATCTCTTCTCGCAGAAGTCCTTTGCGGCCCGCACAACGGGCGCACTCGGAAACGGACCGAAGTAGAGCGCGCCGTCGTCGCGGACGATCCTGCACGTGGTGAAGCGCGGGAAATCCTCGGCAAGGTCGGCCCGCAGCGCGAGGTACCGCTTGTCGTCGCGCATGAGGATGTTGAAGCGCGGCTTGTACTTCTTTATGAGCGAGGCCTCGGTGAGCAGCGCCTCGGCCTCGTTCTTCACCACCATCCACTCGAGGTCGGCGACGGTGTGGACCATCGAGCGCACCTTCGGCGCGTGGTTGGCGCGCGCGCGGAAGTACGAGAGGACGCGGCGGCGCAGGTTCTTCGCCTTGCCGACGTATATGATCACGCCCCGGCGATCTCGCATGAGATAGCAGCCGGGGCGGTTGGGAACGGCCTTGAGCCGCTCTTTGAGGACGTCGTTCACTTTTCGGCGAAGTCCTCGTCCTTCTTCTCGGCGTCCTTTTTCTTCTCGTCCTCTTCCTTGAGGAGCTTCTCGCCCTCCTCGCAGCCCTTCTTGAACTCACCCTTCGCCTTTCCGAGCGAACGCGCGAGCTCCGGAAGCTTCTTGCTGCCGAAGAGCACGACTACGATAAGCGCCACTATAAGAATCTGCCATGGGCCCCAATTAGCCATTTTACACCTCTCCTTTCAAACTGCCTGACATTACTTTGCGGGATGGACGCCCATGCCCTTCTCCGCGCCTTCGAGCGGAGTGGTGTAGGCGACCTTCTCCTTGACCTCGGTCACCGTCACGGTGCCGACCTTCGTCATCTCGGAATCGAGCACCTCTCCGGTGTCTTCGTCAACGACTTCCTCGACCTTGCCGACGTCGAACTTCATGCCGACCGCAACGCCCTCGCGGGTGCCGCGGTTGATGATGAGCTTGTCGGGCTTCACGAGAGAGACGCTTCCCTCCCAGGGGATGCCGCCGAGCTGGCCGATGATGTACTCCATCGCCTGGTTGATGGCGTCGGTCGTCGCAAGGCCCATGTTGTCCTTCTCGAACCCGCCGAGGTCGCCCGTGAGGCCGCCGAGCTTGCTGCCGCCGTATCCGAGCTTGAGTCCCTTCTTGCCGCTCTTGCCGATCACGCTCTTCGAGCCCTTGACCTGGCCGGTCGCGGAATCGACGACGTAGATGGTGACGTTGATCTCGGCCGAACCGGTGTCCGCGCCGATGCGAAGCCCGGCGAGCGGTCCCTTGTTGAGCCCGAATCCGCCGCCTGCGCCCTTCGTCTCCTGCACGTGCGTTATAGCGCCCTTCACGAGCAGCTGGGCGGGAGTCATGCGGCCCGTCTTGGGCGCCTTCTTGCCCTGGGCAGTGCGTCCCGAAGCCGCGAAGTCCTGCTCCGCCAGCGCCTCGCCGCGCATGTCCTTCTCGCCAAGCACAATGAACTTGCCGCTCTGCACGAGCTGGTCGGTGAGGATCGTGCCCCAGGCGTTGCCAAGGTCCCACTGGCCGGCCCAGTTGGACTTGTTCTCGAATTTAGACACGGTGATCGTGTACCTGAGATTGCCCGCGCCGGTGTCGGCAAACGCAACTGCGGCCGCCATCGCCGCAAGCGCCACAACTATAGACTTCTTCATCTTCTGCTCCTTTTGTTTGAACCCCAACATTATACCCTATTTCCTACCCGTTGCCAATACGGCATTTTATCCCAGCGCCCTTTGACGCAGGAACACCATCTCGACGCGGCTCTGTCAAGAAGACGGCCTCCCCGGCTTGGCGGGCCACGCCGGGGAGTGTGCAACGTCAGGCCTTCTCGAAGTTCTCCTTGCCAACTCCGCACATCGGGCAGTGCCAGTCGTCCGGCAGCGCCTCGAACGGCGTGCCAGGGGCGACGCCGCTGTCGGGATCGCCGACCTCAGGGTCGTAGACGTATCCGCAGAGCTTGCACACGTATTTGTCCATGTTTTCCTCC
>JAEEGL012190256.1_pt1 | contig 11790 bp, 13 predicted proteins | sample 9134231 | NCBI WGS metagenome assembly JAEEGL01 (sample SAMN16246548, study PRJNA631951) | gut metagenome | biome: gut microbiome; feature: rumen; material: fiber-attached | host: Bos | place: Iran: Karaj | collected 2018-10 | reverse complement strand
CGTACTGTCCTTCAAAAAGGTCTATTTTGTGGTCGTTAACGCCCACGTATTTAATATCGTTTGTTACTGTCATGTTATCCCCCTCCCTGAGTCAAAATATTGTGCTTATTATACCATATATAAAATAAATAAAACACTAAGGATTTATTCTTTAACCTCGTTTGCTTTTTCCATGGAGTCTAACTTCTTTAAGAAGAAAAGTCCTCCGAAAAGCGATATGCAGAAGGCTATCATATCCGCAACCGCCTGTGATATCTGTACACCCGTAAGTCCGAAGAACTGCGGAAGGATAAGGATCACCGGAATAAAGCAGAGTCCCGAACGGCAGGATGAAATGAGAGTTGCCCCGAATGCCCTTCCGGAAGCCTGAAGAAGCATGTTGGTTAAAATGATCCAGACGCCGAATACATATGTTACGCACTGTGCTCTTAGTGCAAACGAACCGACTTCGATCACCATCGGATCCCCTTTTCTGAAAAGTGCGACTATGTAAGGCGCGAAAGCGAAACAGAGTATCGAAACCACAGACATAAGTGACGCACAGACTTTTACGGAGAATATGAAAGCATCCCTGACGCGCTTGTATTTCGACGCACCGTAATTGAAACTGCATACCGGCTGAAATCCCTGTCCGAATCCGATGACCGTGGAATTAAGCGACATGCTTATTTTACCTACGATGGCCATGCCCGCTATGACCGCATCGGCAATCTCGGGTCCCGCAACATTTTTGGAAACCGTATTGAGCATTATCGTGGAGATACTCGCAAGGCCCTGTCTGAACAGCGAAGGAAGTCCTCCCGAAACGATCTCCCAGAGATATTTAAATGCAAACGGATTTCTTTTTAAAGTGATCCGGATATTGCCCGCTCTTCTTGTTGCTAAAAGAAGCAGCAAGAAACTCACCAGCTGACCGCTTATCGTTGCAAGCGCAGCACCCATGATACCGAGTTTAAAGACGAACATCAAAAGCGGATCGAGTCCGATGTTTATAACCGCTCCGGCCATGATTCCGAACATCGCCGTCTTTGCATTTCCCTGGTATCTTATTTCGTTATTTAAAACTATCGAGGACATCATCCACGGCGTACCGATAAGGATCGGTCCCATGTATGAACGTGCATACGGAAGGATCGTATCGGTCGAACCTAAAAGATAGGCAAGTCTGTCAAGATTTAAAAGTCCAACGACGGCAAAAATTACGCCGAAGGAGAATGCGAAAAAGAAGCCCGCATTTGCGATCACTTCCGCTTCATCTTCTTTCTGCTCTCCGAGTTTTCTTGCAAGGAAATTGCCCGAGCCGTGTCCGAACATGAATCCGAAGGCCTGTATGATCGCCATAAGCGAAAATACAACACCTACCGCGCCGGATGCGGAGGTGTTAATCTTGCCTACGAAATACGTATCCACCATATTGTAAAACGACGTGACCAGCATACTCAGTATAGTCGGCACCGCAAGCCTTCCCACAAGGGACTGCACCGGTTCCGTCGTCATCTTTTTGAATTTCTCTTCCTGTGTCATCTAAACCAAAACCCTGATAATTTATAAGTTCTCAATGACGGCTTTGATCCCGCCGTCCTTGTAGATCTCTTTGTAATATGAAACTTCCGCCTGGATTATCTCATCTATGACCTTCATGCCGAGAAGTTCAACCGGCGCTTTGTCATCGGTCATTACGTAATTACCGCTTTCGTACGGCGTAAGTCTCTCGGAAACTTTGCCCATCATCCACAAAAGTTCGGGATCTTCTTCCAGTTCCACGTTTTCTTTAAAAACTTCCATCATCTCGGGATTATTCGATGCGAAAAGTTCTCTGTTTGTCGAGCCGAAAGTATCTGCCCCGTAAACTTCGGAAAATACACCGGAGATCGTATCGGAAAGATACTGATTGATGCTTCCTTCACCGTCGCTTTTCATATTCATGTTAACAACCATTACGCCGTCTTCTTTAAGATGATCTTTTACGAGCGTAAAGAACTCCGTCGAAGACATCTGAAAAGGAATTGTAATATCCTGATATGCATCGACCATGATAACGTCAAACTTTTCATCCGAAGCATTAAGATATGCTCTTCCGTCATACGTTACTACTTTGACGTCTTCGGGAAGTTCGAAATACTCCCTTGCGAGTTTCGTTATCTTCTCATCGATCTCAACACCGGTAATGTTTAAATCATTATCAAAATATCTTTCGCACTGTGTCGCGAAAGTTCCCGTTCCGTTTCCGAGGATAAGGATATCAAGCGAATCCTTTTCGTTTACCGCACTCATAAAAGGAGCCGCCATCGCAAAATCGTAGTAGTATCCCGTAAGACCTTTTTCCTTAAGGTAAACAGACTGGATCCCGAAGAGAACGTTTGTCGAAAAATAAGTTGCCTTGTCATCCTCATAAACCTGAAGATAGTTGTATATCGACTCGCCCTCGTAGATAAGATTGTTCTGCCAGAAGGCGAAATTGCTTTTATGACCGAATATGCAGCAGAGAATAAAGATCACCATTCCGACGGGAAGTCTTTTTATCTTTTTCATGCTGATCTTTGATGTTATAAAGTAGATGAGACAAAGGATCAGAAGAATGCCTGCAAAAATAAGAAACGTGATCGAAGTTCCTACAGCCGGAATGCTTATGAAAGTCGGCACAAAAGTACCGATAATGCTTCCGATGGTATTTGCGGCATTAAGATTTCCGACAAGTTTTCCGTTGTTGTCGAGATTGTCGACCGTGTATTTTACAAGCGAAGGGGTTACCGTTCCGAGTAAGAAAAGAGGGAATACGAAGATAACCATACATGCGACAAATCCCGCCACGATAAGGAAATTATTGTTTACGGTAAAAATAAGAAGTCCCGATATCAGTATTATCACGTATTTGCCCAGAACAGGAATCGCCGCGATCCAGATCGCCGCTATTATGATTCTTGCATAAAGTCTGTCAGGGTTCGGGTTCTTATCCGCAGCTCTTCCTCCGTAAATATTGCCTAAAGCCATCGCTATCATGATCGTTCCGATAATGATCGTCCATACGATCTGCGATGAACTGAAATACGGAGCAAGCAGTCTGCTCGCACCCAGTTCCACTGCCATTACCGACATTCCGGCAAAGAATTCGGTAAGATATAAATAAACCTTGTTTTTAAGTATCGGTCTGTTTTCCATCGGTATTTCTCCAAACTGTTTTTCCCGTTTTTTATGGGATTTTAAATCAACCATTTAATGATATCATAATAATTTTTTACAGTCTATTTAAAAAGTCGTACCCCTTTCTTGGCAATTGTAAACATAAAAGAAATATGATAGATTAAAGAAGTGAATAAATGAGTAAAAGAGAAAATGAAAATTAAATAATCTAAGGAGATCTGTATGAAAACAAATGTACTGAAACGGATTGCGATCTGCCTTATCGCATTAGCATTCGTTTTCAACTTAAAAACGGTTGCATATGCCGCACCGTTAAACATGCCGGACGGCACAATCTTCGACCCGATCTACTATGCTGACACTTATTCCGATCTGAAGGCCAATTTCGGATATAACGAGAAGGACCTCTGGGCACATTATGATGCCTACGGACGAAACGAAGGCAGAGCCTGTACGAATTCCACCGAAACGGTCGGAAGCGTTAAAGTCATGAAAGACAAGACTCTGTTTGATGCCGAATTCTATGCAAATGCATATCCCGATGTTGTGGCCGTATTCGGAAACAATGAGACCAAACTTTACAATCATTACAAAAACTACGGTAAAAAAGAAGGACGAATGGCATTTGAAGGCCAGGTCGTAAATGCGACCGCTCCTCCCAAAGTAGTAACGGGTGATGCCACATATTACATCAAGATAAACAGAAAAGCCTGCACCGTAACGGTTTATTCCAAAGACGATGACGGAAACTACACCGTTCCTTACAAAGCAATGGTATGTTCAAGCGGAAAAGCAACTCCGATCGGATCATTCTCATTGGGCGGAAACGCCAGATGGCTCGCATTCGAACAGGGCACGGTCGGTCAGTATGCAAGACGTATCACCGGCCACATCTGGTTTCATTCGGTAATGTATAACAAACGTGCGGAAGATACACTTCTTTGGGGAGAATACAACAGACTCGGAACCGTATGTTCTCACGGATGCATCCGCCTTACGGCCGAAGACGCCAAATGGATCTTTGATAACTGTGAAACCGGAACAATCGTTGAGATCTATGACGATCCCGATAATCCCGGACCTTTAGGTAAGCCCGAAGCAATTAAGATTGACGGAAACGATCCGAGACGCGGATGGGATCCCACGGATCCGAATCCCGCCAATCCCTGGAGAGCTGAATCCGAAGAAGAATAATTAAAATTTCCAATAAAAAAGCCTTTCTTTACGAAAGGCTTTTTTGATCTATTTATTCTTTTTTATCTTTATGGATGCGATGATCCCGAATGTCAGATAAAAGATGATCGTAAGTACCACAAATATGAGCACGAACCAGTTTATCTCTTCGCTCCATTTTAACGCTACCGTTAATCCCGAAAGAATGAGCATTACGAGCGGATAGACGAATGAGAAATCCGTGACTCCGTCAGTAAAGAATCTGTAAAGCATTCTTCCGAAAAGCGGGATCAGCACAAATACCGCCGCGAATTCAACCGCGAAGAAAGGTATCGTAAGCACGCCGAGTTTGAGTGCAATGTAGCAGACCGGAATCGTCATCGAAAACAATGTAAGATAGATAAGAGACACGATAGAAGCGAAACGTCTTTCCCTGTTTTCCTTACATTCTTCCACGCATCTTACCGCCATGGCGAAGATTAAGAATCCGTATGCCACGAACTGAACGGGCGCAACGGTAAAACCCGTATGCATCATTCCGGCGAAAAGCAGTGCCAGAAAACCGATGATAATCTTTTTGTAATTTTCTTCAAAAGGATAAGGTTCTTTTTTAGAAAGATACCCCATCATCTTATAAAGATAATTTACAGATAAAGGCACCGATACGCCGATACTTATTACCGTAACCGCATACGCGATAAAATTAAATACATGTCCGGAAGAAAGCGCGTACTCTCCTCCCGTTTTGAAACTGCAAAAAACCGCACAGAGTCTTTCACCGAACAGAATGATAAAATACATGCAGAGTCCGATGATCTTTAATTTGCTTGCCACAAGTGATTTTTCTTTCATTTTTTCATCCTTAAATATCAGTCATATCTTATTCTGCTGACAAAATTCTTTATTCTTTTTTCGTTGGTTTCTTCATTATCCGGATTATTGGTATCAAGAAGATTTGCGTCGTTTAAGATCGACGGACATTTTTTCTTTAATTTCTTAAGACATCCTTCGTTTTTTCCGCTTCCGCTTAAGGTGAAAACCGCACTGACTTTGTAATTAAGTTCGTTATCCTTAAGAAAAGTTTTGATCGCAGGCGTAAAGCTTCCCGCCCAGACCGGAGTTCCGATGATCACACGGTCATAATCCGAGATCGAGAAAGTATAATCTTCCAGTTTGGGACATATTCCGAACATGACCTGTCCGCCGCCGTGCATGAATTTAGAGCCGTTATTTTTTACGGGTTTAACCGGCTTTAATTCAAGCAGATCTGCTTTAAGTTCAACTGCCAGACGTTCTGCAACCTTCCTTGTACTGCCTTCAAGTGAATAATAAACAATAATAGTTTTCATAGCATCCCTGCCTCCGTTATCTATATCGGCATATTGCAGTATTCGTTGAGTTTATCCTTAAGATATTCATATCTTGATCTTTTCTCTTCTTTGGCGAAATGAACTTCCCTTAACTGCTCGTTCTCGAGTCTGTATTCAAGCTTCTTTCCTTCAAACTGTTCGCTTGTCAGATCGAAAACGCTCTCCCCGATAACATTGTAACAGTGATAATTGCCGTCCTCTAAGGGTACTCCGTACACCTTACCTCCGAACACATCCTGTACAAGAAAAGCCGTGATCGAACACTGTCCGAGAGTTTTGTTCTCTTTACTCCATCCTGGTCTGAGTCTCGGAGCACAGGTGTATTCGCACCATATTCCCGATAAAATATCGTACATCTTTCGGGGATTCTCTATTATTTTGTATTTTTCGTCACAAACGGGAGAGTTTGCACTCTCCCATCCGTAAAAAGCATATTTCATTTAAAATCCTTTTAGAAAGTGATCGTTCTGGGAGCAGAGGTAAATGATGAGAATACTGCCGTTGCATTTTTAAAATACAATACTTCGGTATTGTCATCGTCTTCCGAATACATTCCTCTTAACTGAGGGTAATTATCAAGCATATGTTTTTTTGCTTCTTTTCTGTCATCGCGAACAAGTTCACCCGAGAGTCTTAACCATGTTCCTTCCGCGAAGCAGCTTAATTCAACCTTGGGATTAGCCTGGATCTGCTTTGAAACCTCTTTGCTCTTTCCCGTCTGAATGTATAACTTATCTTCAAAAATCTCGATCGTACCGAACGGTCTTACTCTGGGCTGATCTCCCTCAACCGTTGCAAGATAATATGTTCCGCATTTTTTGATAAAATCACATACTTCTTTCATGTTGTAACTCCTTTCTCAATACATGTATCCATTATACCACTTTTTTGATACAAAACTAATTCCATATTGCTTTTTCTTTCGTAACTTTTTCTCCCCATGATGATGCCCATTTCTCACAGAAAAGCCAGGTGTAAGGAATATTTTTCTTACGGCGTATTTTTTCAAATACCGGGATGCTGCCCCAGCTTAGAGAAGGAATCCCTATCACAAAAGGATAAAGCGGTCCTAAAAGCAACGCCTGTATCGTATGACCGTATTCGTGAACGGTAACCTTATTGCAGTAATCCATTCGTTCTGAAATATGGGTTTCATCCCCGGCGTTTTCGTTCGGAGTAAAGATAAAAAAGCCCATGGACAATCCGGAATTCTTAGGCCAGACTGTCTGAAGCACTCCTTTGTAATAACGGTGCGGGCAGTTATAATAAATAAGATACAGAACCAGTCCTGCCATAGTCTGCATGTTTCCCCATGTCCAGTGAAGGAATACTCCTATCGGATACCACCATTCTCTGTCTTCTTTTCCAATACTCTCAACTGCCAGGAAGATCCCGATCAGATAGAGTCCCAGAAGATAAGCAAGACCGTCAAAGATGTCAAAACTTCCGCCTAAAATAATGGCAATGATCGAATCTTCACTGATACCGAGAATGTCAATTATACCGATCAGCTGGAGGATCTCCGCTACCCATCCGAGATAATAGCAGCAAAACGGAAGCACATATACCGAAAAGATCGTGTCCTTATTGTAATACGCTGCTCTTGCAAGAATATACAGGGTCGGGATTATAAGAACATCTCCCACATATCCTCGCACAAAACCATCTGTCCACATCCCGATGGCACACTCAATAAGAATTAAAACATTAAAAATAATTATGTATTTGATCCGATCTTTCATCGGTCTCTCTCCTAAAATCCAAGTTTCTCCTTTACGGCTTCGGATAAGAGTTTCGAAGCCTTAAAGGGATCTTCTGCCTTCATTATGGCGGAAACGGCACACACTCCCGCGATCGGTATGCCTTTTAAAATGTCGATATTATCGGGAGTAAGTCCTCCGATGGCATTTACGGGAATGGGAACCGACATACATATATCATACAACGTTTCTTTAGAAGTTAAAATCGTTTTGACTTTGGTTGTTGTCGGAAAGATCGCGCCGACTCCAAGATAATCCGCACCCTGTTCGTAAGCTTCTTCAGCCTGTGCAACCGTTTTGGCCGTTGCTCCGATGATCTTGTCGGGCCCGAAGATCTCACGTGCGGTCTTTATCGGAAGATCGCTCTGTCCCAAATGAACGCCCTCTGCGTTAACAGCCATCGCTATGTCGAGTCTGTCATCTATGATCAGAGGTACGTCGTACTTTAAAGAAATCTCATGCACCGCATCTGCAAGTTCAAGATATTCTCTTGTGCTTCTTTCTTTTTCCCTGAGCTGGATAAGAGTGACTCCGCCTTTAAGCGCACTCTCGATCCTTCTTAAAAATTCATCCTTATCATAATCAGTGCTGTCGGTTATAAAATAGATCCTTGTGTTTATATCTTTCATCTTGATTCTCCCCGGTCAGTCAGCTTTGCGCATCACATAACCTTTTTAATCTTTGCTCTTGTGTCGATCTCTTCACTTTCGATCACGGACAGTGCATCTAAAAGTCTTACTTCGAATGAACCGTTTCCAAGAGGCGTCTCGGCCTTTTCTCCGCATACCGCAAACATAACGCATGAGACAAGTGCAGCATCCAAAGCTTCAGCCGCGGATAAAAAAGCAGCTGAGAGTGCACCCTGCATGCAGCCCGTCCCGGTTATCTTTGCAAGCTGCGGCGTTCCGTTTTCACAGTGATACAGAGTATTTCCGTCGGTAATAACATCCGTTTTTCCGCTTGCAAGGATCGTTGTCTTATATCTTTGTGCAAGAGCTTTTGCCGCTTCGCTTATTTCTTCTATGCCTATACATTCATCCGTATCCACCCCGGGATTTTTATAGGTATCATCGTAAAGCGCTTTTATCTCCGCATAATTTCCTTTGATTATTCCGGGAGCTGCCTTTTTGATTACCGATAATGCAAGTTTCCTTCTGTTCTTTAAACCGGCCGCACCGCACAGATCAAGAACGCAGGGGATATTATTTCTTCCGGCCGTATCCGCCGATAAAAGGATCGCTTTCTCTCTTTCTTCCGTGAGATTTCCGAGATTTATAAGCAGTGCTCCCGCACTTTTCGTAACCGTTTCAACTTCTGCGGGATGCACTGCCATCATCGGTCTCGCGCCTGCAGATAAAATAACGTTTGCGCATTCCCTTATCGAGATGGGATTGGTAATGCAGTGAATGAGCGGATTCATTTCTTTTAACTTTTCACGGATTTCTTTAACCTGCATTTTTGTTTTCCTCTTTTGTTTTTCGTCCGCTTTTTAAGATTGTTCTTTTGCCCGATCCCGCAATAATGTTTTTATCCGAAAAGACCGGTGTGCCGAGTTTTACCTGCATTTTGGCTAAGCTGCCGTTTTCGGCCAACTTACGCAAGATAAGATATGCAATGCTTCCGCCGATAAGTGTTCCGCCGATAAATGAAGGAACATAGAAGAACCAGGTAAGTCCTTCCCTGTTCCAGAAAATCGTCATAACAGGGTATGAGACAATAGCTCCGATGATACCCGTTCCGATGATCTCGCCTAAAACAGCCATGAATATCTTTCCTTTAGAAAGGCGGTAAAAAAGTCCTGAAAGAAATGCCCCGAAGACCGCACCCGTTAAAGCAAGAGGCGGAATTCCCATAAATAACATTCTGATGATCCCTATCGCTACTGCACAGCCAAGTGCGTACCACGGTCCCAAAAGAACGGCGCAGACTATATTTATCAAATGCGCCATCGGGCACATTCCTTCTATCCTTAAGATAGGCGAGATCACAACTCCTACGGCAACAAGCATGGAGAATAAGATAAGTTTAAAGAGATTGATCTTTTTCATATGCGGCTCTCCTTTACAGTATGTCTATATATTCGCCTGCCAGAGCTTTGTTCATGCTTCTTACCGCGCAGAATTTACCGCACATTGAGCAGGTATCGTCGTGTTCCGGGGCACGTGAATCACGGATCGATCTTGCAGTCTCGGGATCGATCGCGCACTCCCACTGTGCCTCCCAGTCAAATGTTCTTCTGGCATCGGCCATCTTATCGTCAATGTCTCTTGCATGAGGTACTTTCTTTGCGATATCGGCTGCATGTGCCGCGATCTTCGATGCAATGATCCCCTGTTTAACATCCTCGACATTAGGTAAAGCCAGATGCTCTGCGGGAGTAACATAGCAAAGAAATGCAGCGCCCGCCGATGCCGCGATCGCGCCGCCGATAGCGGATGTAATATGATCGTATCCGGGAGCTATATCCGTAACCAGAGGTCCTAAAACATAAAACGGTGCACCCATGCAGATCGTCTGCTGAATCTTCATATTTGCCTCTATCTGATCGAGAGGCATATGACCCGGTCCTTCAACCATTACCTGAACATCCTTTTCCCACGCACGTTTCGTAAGTTCACCGAGACGAACGAGTTCTTCGATCTGACATACATCTGATGCATCCGCAAGGCATCCCGGACGACATGCATCTCCCAAAGATATCGTAACGTCGTATTCACGGCAGATATCAAGGATCTCATCGTAATATTCGTAAAAAGGATTTTCCTCTCCCGTCATGCACATCCATGCAAAAACAAGAGAACCCCCTCTGGATACGATATTCATTTTTCTTTTATGCTTACGGATCTGCTCTATTGTTTTTCTTGTGATCCCGCAGTGAAGCGTTACAAAATCAACTCCGTCTTCGGCATGAAGACGCACAACATCGATAAAATCCTTTGCCGTAAGCGTTGCAAGATCTCTCTGATAATGAATCACGCTGTCATAAACCGGAACCGTCCCTATCATTGCGGGACATTCGGATGTGAGTTTCTTTCTGAAAGGCTGCGTGTTGCCGTGTGATGAAAGATCCATTATGGCTTCGGCTCCCATGTCGACTGCTGCCATTACTTTTTTCATTTCGATATCATAATCTTTACAGTCTCTCGATACTCCGAGATTAACATTTATTTTGGTTCGGAGCATGGAGCCCACGCCGTTGGGTTCAAGACATTTATGCAGTCTGTTCGCGCAGATCGCAACACTGCCGCGGGCCACAAGTTCCCTTATCTCCTCCTCGCTTCGGTATTCCTTTGCCGCCACCTTCTTCATTTCGGGAGTTATTATCCCCTTTCTTGCCGCGTCCATCTGAGTAGTGTAGTTGTTCATTTTAGTATCCTTTCTGTGTGTGTATTTATTGTGCAAATTCGGATTTAAGATCAAATGCGTGATCAATCGGCCCGGACCCTTTTCCAAGATTCAGATCAGCCGTTAACGCACACGATAAATAATCTTTGGCTCTTTGTACGCATTCTTTTATCGGATAACCTTTCGCAAGATTGGATGCTATCGCACTCGATAATGTACAGCCCGTACCGTGCGTATTCGGATTATCGATCCTCCTTCCCTTAAAGACCGTTATTTCGTCATCTGAAAAAAGAATATCGTTGGCATCGTTAATGCTGTGGCCGCCTTTTATCAAAACCGCGCAGCTGCATTCCCTGCCTATCTTCTCTGCTGCTTTTTTCATATCTTCTTCGTTAAAAATCTCCATTCCTGAAAGCACCTCAGCCTCCGGAATATTCGGTGTTACTATAGTCGATATGGGAAAAAGAAATCTTATAAGTGCATCGATCGCATCCGTTTTTAAAAGTGATGATCCGCTTGTTGCAACCATTACGGGATCGACTACAATGTTCTCAGCCTTATAAAACTCAAGCCTTTCGGCAATGGTTTCGATCAGTTCTTTTGAGGAGACCATTCCGATCTTTACCGCATCGGGATATATGTCTTCGAATACGCAGTCGATCTGTTCTTTTAAAAAATACGCGCTTACTTCTTCAATGGCTCTAACACCTAAAGTGTTCTGCGCGGTAAGCGCAGTGATCGCACTCATGGCATAAACACCGTTTAACGTCATGGTCTTTATGTCCGCCTGGATTCCGGCGCCTCCCGACGGATCGCTCCCCGCGATCGATAAAGCAGTTTTCATGTCAAGCCTCCTTAAACAAAATAAAAAAGACGGCAGTCAAATGCCGTCTTTAACAAACTTCGAATATGACTTCCTACGACGGCATTATCCGTATCAGGTTAAAGGGTCGAAGTTATCAACTTCCTCTCAGCCTGTCAAACAAGCTCCCCTGTTTATT
>JAEEGL012095259.1_pt1 | contig 11790 bp, 12 predicted proteins | sample 9134231 | NCBI WGS metagenome assembly JAEEGL01 (sample SAMN16246548, study PRJNA631951) | gut metagenome | biome: gut microbiome; feature: rumen; material: fiber-attached | host: Bos | place: Iran: Karaj | collected 2018-10 | reverse complement strand
TTTACGATGAGGAGGGCGGCATTACCCCACAGAGCATCGTTGTGAACGGCAAGACTTATACGATAGATCAGGAGTTGTCAAGCTATCCTGCCGCCTGTCAAAAAGCCGGCGGGGTCGGTACCTGTTATGACTGCCGCATCCGAGGTCAAACCGCCAAGCTTTGGTTCGATGAGAAGCGTTGGTGGGTCGCTCTGAAACCGGTACGATCATATACGATTGTAAGAGGAACTGCCTAGATTATTCGATATTTGCTTTTGGGTGGAGGAGAATTAATGCAAAGACTAAAATCCATTGCAATTTCGTCATTGCTTACGGTGCTTGTTTTAGCTCTCCTGGAAGCTGTAATCCCCCAAGCCAGTGGGATTACAGTAGGATCGTTGAAACTTTTGTGGAATCTCTTTCGGGGACTTTTTGCTTCCGATTTTGTCTTGAGCGTTGGCCTGTTTGTTGTGTTTGCTTTGGCGGCCTTTGGTACGGTACGCCTTTCTAGAAGCAAAGAAAACAAGCTGTGGGCTATTGTAAGCGCCGTAGTATCGATTGCCTCATTTCTTGGATTGCTGATGAAGAGTAAAAGATGAATTGAGAACTGGTTTTCAAGAATTGACGGTTCTCTGGTTCAGCTATACTGCCCTGTTTTGACCCCATATTTTACCCCTTAACCAATTGACACACATTTCCCTTGATTAACAAAACAACGGCTTATTCGCGCGTTTTTTCTTTGCTTTTGCAACAGTTTACACATATTTTCAAATTCAAATCTGGGTGTCACCTCCAAAACGAAAAGCACTGCGAAAGCAGTGCTTTTTTGTTTTTTCACCCCTTACGCCGCGGGCGACAGCGCGGCGATATACCGGACGCAGGCGGGGAGGCGCGGGGTGTTGCCGATGACGCCGAGGTAGACCGCGCCGGAGAAGCCGGCCGCCGCGAAGGCGGGGAAGGCGGAGACGTCGAGCCCGTTTGCCGCGGTCTGCGTCGTGACCTCGTGCGACGCCGCCTCGCCCAGCTGGTATTCGATGGCGTTGTCCGAGAGGACGACGGCGTTCTCCGTCAGATACGGGCGCGCGGCCTCGGGGAGGACGGACGACAGCTCCAGCAGATAGCCGCTTTGGGAGAGCAGGTCGTACGCCTCCCGGTTCATGAGCACCAGATCCAGCTTTCCGGCGGTGACGGCGCCCATCAGCTTCATGCGGGAGGCGTAGGCGTATTCGTGGTTGAGCGTATCCGCGTTTTCCGACAGGTAGAGATCGCGGTAGAGATAGACCTCCCCGGAGCCGTTCCCGTCCGGGCAGGACGCGAGCAGGCGCGCCTCCAGCTCGTCCCCGACGGTGACGTTGGCGAAGGCGAGGTAGAGCGCGGGCTCCTTCCGCGTGAGCGCGCGGTGCGCGGCCGAGCCCAGCACGAGCAGCGCGACCAGCGCCAGCAGGATCGGCCATTTATAATAGGTTAATAGGTAAAGACGTGGTCCAGCTTCTGGGCCGGAGACATTGCGCGAAAAGCCGCCTTTCGGGCGGCTTTTTCTTCGGGGGAGAGCTTCATGGATGCGCCTCCTGCGAATCCTCCGGCGTGCCGGAGACGGAGATCAGGATCCCGTTCAGCAGCCAGGCGCTGACCAGCGCGCAGAACCCCTCGCCGAACAGGATCAGCGGCGTGAACCACGCGACCACGACGAAGAACATGGCGAAGTGGACGGCGAAGACGAGGATCGTGGCGAAGAGGTAGTGCGTCCCGATCAGAAAGGCGTTTTTCAGCATGGCCGGCGTGGTGTTGCTGACGCTGGCCAGGAGCGGGAACACGTAGAGCGCACGATGACGTACGCCACGGACGCGGCGATGACCACGGCCAGCACCAGCGTCCAGAGCACGGCGGGCGCGCCCGCGCTGCTCAGGCGCAGGTGGTAGAGGATGTAGACGTCCGCGCCGAGGAACAGCCCGACGCCCAGCAGGATCAGCCAGATCACCGTGGCCTGCCGGAAGTTTTCCCGGAAGGAGCGGAAGAACAGCGCGCCGACGTGGCTGTCCTCGTCCCGCACGACCTTCAGACTCGCGTAGTAGAGCGCCGTGGTGGCCGCGCCGATCGTGAACACGGGGATCGAGCAGACGAACCACAGCAGATTCAGGCAGCAGGCATAGCACAGCTTCAGCAGAAGCTGACTGAACCGGCTTTCATAGGAAAAGAGTTTCATGGTGCGGCCGCTCCTTGGTCAAGTGTTGTCGATCTCCGTGGACTCCCGGCAGATCAGATTGGTCTCCGTATGCACCACCCGGAAATCCAGCGAGGGCTCCCGCATGCGGGACATCAGCAGGTGCAGCGCGGAGAAGGCCATGATCTCCGTGTGGATGTGGATGATGCTCAGCGCCGGACGGCTGACGCGGGACTCGGCGGAGTCGTCGAAGCCGAGGATGCGCACGTCCTGCGGAACGTACTTCCCGATGGAGAACAGCGCGCGCAGGGCGTCCCCGGCGACGACTGGGATCCCCTCGGCATGATGCAGAAGAAGTATTTTTGATGCGAAACGGCGCGCGGAAGGCTGAAGCCGCGAAAAAGGACCGCGGCGCGGCCTCGGGGCGGTTGCCATCCGGCGCGAAACGTGCTATGATGTCCGCAGAACGATAAAAATGGGAGGGGATCTCGATGGAAACGCAGAATACCAACGCCGAAGGGGCGAAAAAGCGCACGCCCCGGGCGCGGCGCGACTGGCTGCTGCCCGCGAGCCTTATCGCCGCGCTGCTGCTCATCGCCGCCGTGATCATGCCCGTGATCCAGTCCACCCGGCTGATCATCGATTTCCGCAACTTCGTCGGCGATCTGGCGGAGAGCGTCGCCTACGGCGGGGACAATGGGACGATGGTGCTCACCGTGGACGGCAAGGAGCGCGAAATGACCAACATCCGGGCGGAGGATCTGCTCATCGTGCTGGCGCGCTCGGGAGAGGGCGTTCCGAACAGGCGCCTGCCCAATGAGGAGGGGATCCTCCTCACCTTCGGGGACGGCAGCTCCATCCGGCTCTGTCCCACGACGATCCGGAACAGCGACCGGCCGAACGAGCAGTTCACCCACGTCCACTATACCGATCAGAACGGAAAGGTGTACGCCTACGACACGGAGCAGATCCTGTTCCGCACCATCCAGCGGATCTTCGGGCTGATCAAATACACCTGAGCGCCGAAAAAAGACGCGCTTCACCCTTGACAAAGCAGAGGGACGGTGCTATTCTTTTTTAAAGAATAATGATCATTTCGCTTTTGTTCGTAAAGAAAAAACTGCATATCGCCTTCGGATGAACGGCTCAGGAGTCAGCAGTCCTGCCGACGACCGGACCGGGACGAAGCTCTGGAAAGCATGATCACATGCACCGTAGGGGCAAGCGCGGCGCGGCCGCGTGAAACTCTCAGGTAAAAACACAGAGACGCAGAAATTTCCCCAGGGGGGAGTTTGTGCGTCTCTGTTTTTTTGCGGAAACACAAAAATTTTGACCGATAGGAGGGCATTTCTATGGAACGGAAAACGCCGCTGTACCAGACCCACGTGGACGCCGGCGCGAAGATCGTCGAGTTCGGCGGCTTCCTGATGCCGGTGCAGTATCCGACCGGCGTGATCGCCGAGCACATGGCGGTGCGCAGGGCGGCCGGCCTTTTTGACGTCTCGCACATGGGCGAGCTGCGCCTGCGCGGGCCCGACGCCGTGGCCAACATCCAGAAGCTCATCACGACCGACATCTCCGGCATGACGGACGGTCAGGTGAAGTACGGCATGTTCTGCAACGAAGCGGGCGGCATCATCGACGATTTCGTGGTCTGCCGCTGCGCGGCCGACGACTATCTGATCGTCGTCAACGCGGGCAACCGCGACAAGGACGCCGCGTGGGTCGAAGGCCACCTTTTCGGCGACGTGGACTACCGCGACGAGGGCGACCTGTACGGCCAGCTCGCGCTGCAGGGGCCGAAGTCGCACGCGATCCTCGCGAAGCTCTGCGCGGAGGAGGATATCCCCGCGAAGTACTACACCTTCACGAACAACGTGACGCTGCACCTGCCGACCGGCGATATCACCGGCCTCGTTTCGCAGACGGGCTACACCGGCGAGCACGGCTACGAGATCTACTGCCGCGCGGAGGACACCGTCGCGCTGTGGAACGCGCTGCTCGAGGCGGGGCGCGGGGACGGGCTGATCCCCTGCGGCCTCGGCGCACGCGACACGCTGCGCCTCGAGGCGGCCATGCCGCTCTACGGCCACGAGATGAACGACGAGATCACGCCGAAGATGGCGGGCCTGCCCTGCAAGCTGGACGGCAAGGACTTCATCGGCCGCGACGCGATCGCCGCGCTCGGCGCACCGAAGGTGAAGCGCATCGGCATGGAGGTCGTGGGCCGCGGCATTCCGCGCGAGCACTGCGACCTGTACACGATGGACGGGCGGAAGATCGGTTACGTCTCCTCCGGCACGCACTGCCCCTACATCGGCAAGGGCGTGGCGATGGGCTATATCAACGTGGAGGAGATCGAGCTCGGCCGGCACCTCAACGCCGACGTGCGCGGCCGCATGGTCGAGGTCGAGATCGTGAAGATGCCGTTCTACAAAGCGCAGTAACGAACAAAAACCGTATTTTATAAAAAATTTTTGAGGAGGATACGATCATGACGTTTCCGGAAGAGCTGAAGTATTCCAAGAGCGACGAATGGGTCAAGCTGCTGGACGACGGCACCGCGCTCGTCGGCATCACCGACTACGCCCAGAGCGAGATGGGCGACCTCGTGTTCATCAACCTGCCCGTCGAGGGCGACGCGACCGAGAAGGGCACCGCCATGTGCGACATCGAGTCCGTCAAGGCCGTCTCCGACGTCATCTGCCCGCTGACCGGCGAGATCCTGGAGGTCAACGAGGATCTGGCGGACGCGCCCGAGAAGCTCAACTCCGATCCCTACGGCGCGTGGATCGCCAAGATCGGCAGCATCACCGACACCGAGGAGCTGATCTCCGCCGAGGAGTACCGCGCCTACCGCAACTGCTGAGAACCGACCGCATCCGCGCAGTCCGACCGGCTGCGCGGACGCTTTCCCCGGATCGCCGCGCGGGTGCGCCCGCGCGAAGCCGTGAAAGAAAGGAAGGATACGCAAAATGGGATCCTACGTTCCCCATACCGCCGCGCAGCGGGAGGAAATGCTCGCTGCGATCGGCGTAAAGACCATGGACGAGCTGTATCGGGACGTGCCGCAGGAGATGCTGCTGAACGGATCGCTGCAGCTCCCCGAGGGCATGAGCGAGCTGGAGGTGCGCCAGGCCGTCACCGCGCTGGCCGAAAAGAACAAGGTCTACAAGACCGTGCTGCGCGGCGCCGGCGCGTACCGCCACTTCATCCCGGCGGTGGTCAAGTCCGTCACCTCGCGCGAGGAGCTGGTCACCTGCTACACGCCCTATCAGGCGGAGATCTCGCAGGGCGTGCTACAGGGCATGTTCGAGTTCCAGACCATGATCTGCGAGCTCACCGGCATGGACGTTTCCAACGCCTCGCACTATGACGGCGGCACCGCCGCGGCGGAGTCCATCCCCATGTGCAAGGACCGCAAACGCACGAAGGCCTACGTCTCCGCGACCGTCAACCCGCAGGTCATCGAGACGATGAAGACCTACTGCTTTGCCTCCAACACCGAGCTGACCGTCATCCCCGAGAAGGACGGCCGCACCGATCCCGACGCGCTGCGCGCCGCCCTCGGCGCGGACGCGGCGTGCTTCCTGCTCCAGCAGCCCAACTACTACGGCCTCCTCGAGGACGCGGAGGCGCTGGGCGCCGCCGTGCACGAGGCGGGCGCGAAATTCGTCATGAGCGTCAACCCGATCGCCTGCGCGCTCCTGAAGACCCCGCGCGCGTGCGGCGCGGACGTCGTCGTGGCGGACGGCCAGCCGCTGGGGCTCGACACCGCGTTCGGCGGCCCGTACCTCGGCATCATGGCCACGACCGCCGCGATGACGCGCAAGCTGCCCGGCCGCATCGTCGGCGAGACGCACGACGTGGACGGGAAGACCGGCTACGTGCTCACCCTCTCTGCGCGCGAGCAGCACATCCGCCGCGAGAAGGCGAGCTCCAACATCTGCTCCAACCAGGCGCTGTGCGCCTTCACCGCGGGCGTGTACATGGCCGCGATGGGCGAGGCGGGGATGAAGCAGTGCGCGCGGCTGTGCGTCTCCAAGGCGCATTATTTCGCCGCGGAGCTGGAGAAGATCGGCTGCAAGCGGAAGCACGGCGGCGAGTTCTTCCACGAGTTCGTCACCGAGGTCGCCTGCCCGAACTGCCGCGAGCGCATCCTCGACGCGCTGGACCGCGAGGGCATCCTCGGCGGCCAGCCGGTCGACGGCGGCATCCTTTGGTGCGTGACGGAGCTCGTCACCAGGGCGCAGCTCGACCGGGCGGTCGCCATCGTGAAGGAGGTGCTTTAAATGAAGCTGATCTTTGAGCTGGGCGCCGAGGGCCGCGGCCTGAGCCTGATGCCGAAGTGCGACGTGCCGGAGTACGTCCTCCCGGAGGAGCGTACCGAGCCGCTGCGCCTGCCCCACGTTTCCGAAAACGAGCTGACGCGCCACTATACCGCGCTGTGCAAGCGCGTCCACGGCGTGAACGACGGATTTTATCCCCTCGGCTCCTGCACGATGAAGTACAACCCCAAGATCGACGAGGACATGGCGGCGCTGCCGGGCTTCACGCAGCTCCACCCGCTGCAGCCGGAGTCCACCGTGCAGGGCGCGCTGGAGGCGTACCACACGCTCGGCGGCGAGCTGTGCGAGATCTTCGGCATGGACGACGTGTCCTTCCAGCCGGCCGCCGGCGCACACGGCGAGTTCACCGGCGTGATGCTCATCAAGGCCTATCACGTCGACCGCGGCGACACCGCCCGCACCAAGATCATCGTGCCCGACTCCGCCCACGGCACCAACCCCGCGACCGCGGCGATGTGCGGCTTCCAGGTCGTCAACATCCCCTCCGGCGCGGACGGCTGCGTCGATCTCGACGCGCTGCGCGCCGCCGTCGGCCCCGACACGGCGGGCCTGATGCTCACCAACCCCAACACGGTCGGCATCTTCGACAAGAACATCCTTGAGATCACGAAGATCGTCCACGACGCGGGCGGCCTGTGCTATTACGACGGCGCGAACCTCAACGCCGTCATGGGCGTCGTCCGTCCGGGCGACATGGGCTTCGACTGCATCCACTCCAACCTCCACAAGACCTTCGCCACGCCGCACGGCGGCGGCGGCCCCGGCGCGGGCGTCTGCGGTTGCAAGGCGTTCCTGCGCAAGTACATGCCCGGCCCGCTGGTCGTGAAGAAGGACGGCGCGTATGCCTTCGACTATCCCGAAAAGTCCGTCGGCCGCGTCAAGACCTTCTACGGCAACTTTGACGTCGTCATCCGCGCGCTGACCTACGTGCTCACGCTGGGCCGCGAGGGCGTGGAGGACGCGGCGAAGTGCGCCGTGCTCAACGCGAACTACATGAAGGCGCGCCTTGCCGAAAAGTTCGACATGGCGTACGACGGCATCTGCATGCATGAGTTCGTCATGACACTCGTGAAGCTCCACGACGAGACCGGCTGCTCCGCACTCGACCTCGCCAAGGGCATGCTGGACTTCGGCCTGCACCCGCCCACGATGTACTTCCCGCTGATCGTGCACGAGGCGCTGATGGTCGAGCCCTGCGAGACCGAGAGCAAGGAGCTCATGGACGAGGTGTGCGACATCTACTGCAGGCTGTACGACATGGCGTACGAGAACCCGCAGGCGCTGCACGACGCGCCCGTCACCACGCCCGTGCGCCGGCTGGACGAGGTCGCCGCGGCGCGCAGCATGGTGCTGCGCTATCAATTCGCATGATCGCGCGGCTCTCCGTCTGCCGGGCGCAGGGTACCGACCCCTATGAAAATCTGGCGCTGGAGCGCTGCCTGACCGAAACGGCGGTAGAGGACGAGTGCGTCCTCTACCTCTGGCAGAACCGGCACACGGTGGTCATCGGGCGCAACCAGAACGCCTGGCAGGAATGCCGCACAACGGAACTGAAACGCGACGGCGGGCGTCTCGCCCGCCGCCTTTCCGGCGGCGGCGCGGTGTACCACGATCTGGGCAATCTCAATTTCACCTTCTGCCTGCACACGGCGAATTACGATCTGCCGCGCCAGCAGCGCGTGCTGCTGGAGGCCTGCCGCAGCCTCGGCGTTCCGGCGGAGCTGTCGGGGCGGAACGATCTGCTCGCCGGCGGGAAGAAATTCTCCGGCAACTCGTTTTATTCCCACGCGGGCCGCTCGTTTCACAACGGCACGCTCCTGCTCTCGGCGGATCTGGAGGCGCTGGGGAAGTACCTCACGCCGCCGCGCGCCAAGCTGGAGCGCAAGGGCGTGGCCTCCGTGCGCGCGCGGGTGGGCAACCTGTGCGACTTCCGCCCGGGACTGACGGCGGAAGAGATGGGAAACGCGCTGATCGCCGCCTTTGAGCGGGAATACGGCCTGCCGGCGCGGGAGCTCGCGCCGGCGCGGCTCGACGGCGGCATGCTGCGCGCGTACCGCGACGGCTTCGCCGCGTGGGAGTGGAACTACGGCAAAATGCGCCCCTTCTCGTTCGCCTGCGGCGGCGCGTTCGACTGGGGCGGCGTCACGCTGCGCCTCGCCGTCCGGGACGGGCTGGTCGCGCACGCGGACGTTGATACCGACGCGATGGACGCGGACCTTGCCGAAACGCTCGCGCAGGGACTGCGCGGCTGCCGCTTCACGGCGGACGCGCTGCGCCGCCGCATCCGCTCGCTGGCGCTGGAGGAACGCGCGGCGGACGACCTGTGCGCTCTGATCGGGACACAGGATATTTAGGAAAGGAAACGTGGTTTCTATGGCTGATTATCAACTGCTCGTCATCGGCGCGGGCCCGGGCGGCTACGCCGCCGCGCTGCACGCGGCGAAGCGCGGACTGAAAACCGCGGTGATCGAGAACCGCGACGTGGGCGGCACCTGCCTGAACCGCGGCTGCATCCCCACGAAAACGCTGCTCCACTCGTCCGAGCTCGTCGCCGGCATCAGCGGCGGAGAGAAGTTCGGTGTCGGCGCGGACGGCGTGCGCTTCGACATGAACGCCATCTTCGCGCGCAAGCGCGAGGTGAGCGCCAAGCTCTCCGGCGGCATCGAGGCCATGTTCAAGGCCGCGAAGGTGGACCTGCTGCGCGGCACCGGCACGGTGCTGGGGCCGGGCGAGGTGCGCTTCACGGACGCGGACGGCGCGCGCACGATCACCGCCGGGCATATCCTGCTCGCCACCGGCTCCGTGCCGGCCCGTCCGCCGATCCCGGGGCTCGATCTCCCCGGCGTGCTGACGAGCGACGAGCTGCTCGAGGGCTGCGACCATCTCTATGAGTCGCTGGTCATCATCGGCGGCGGCGTGATCGGCGTCGAGTTCGCGACGTTCTACGCCGAGCTCGGCTGCCGCGTCACGGTGATCGAGGGGCTCGACCGCCTGCTGCCCAACATGGACCGCGAGCTGGGGCAGAACCTCGCGCTGATCCTCAAAAAGCGCGGCGTCGCGGTCTACACAAACGCGCTCGTCTCCGGCGTGACGCGCGAGGGCGGCGCGTTGACCGTCAGCTTCAAGAACAAGGACAAGGACGCCGCCGTCTCCGGCGAGGCGGTGCTCTGCGCCATCGGCCGCCGCCCGTATACCGAGGGGCTGTTCGCCCCGGGCGTGGAAATCGCGATGAACGGCCGCTCCATCGCCGTGGACGAGGCCTATCAGACCTCGATCCCCGGCGTGTACGCCATCGGCGACGTGTCGTCGAAGATCCAGCTTGCGCACGTCGCCTCCGCGCAGGGGCGCGACTGCGTGGACCGCATCCTCGGCGGGCGGGGGATCACCGATCTCTCCGCCGTGCCCAGCTGCATCTACTGCGTGCCGGAGATCGCCTGCGTCGGCCTCACGGCGGACGAGGCGAAGGCCGCCGGCCGCGCGGTCGCGGTGGGGAAGTACGTGCTGTTCTCCAACGGCAAGACCGTCATCCGTGACGGCGACCGCGCCTTTATGAAGATCGTGGCGGACCGGGAGAGCCGCGCCATCGTCGGCGCCCAGTTCATGTGCGAGCACGCGACCGACATGATCTCCGAGCTCGCCGCCGCGATCGTCAACGGGCTGACGGTCGAGCAGATGCTCCGCGTGCTGCGCCCGCACCCGACCTTCGAGGAGGGCGTGCAGGACGCGCTGGAGGATCTGCGCGCGAAGCTGGACAAATAGACAACGGCATAAAAAGCCCGCGCCGCATGCCGGCGCGGACTTTTTCGCGCCCGTGCGTTTTTCAAAACGCCGCGCGTGAATTCATGTTGCATTTTTTCGGGGCTGGTGCTACTATGGACTTGACAGCAACGAAGCGCGCAGCGCGGTCTGCTTTGAATTTGAAGAAATCGGAGGGTACCAGACATGAGCTATCCCAAAACCGGAAAAGAAGTTTACGTCAGCCTGAATCTGTCCAACACCATGCTCACCGGCATCGGCAAGGGCACGATCACCCGCGAGAACGTCTCGGCGGACTACCTCAAGGATCTGTTTGCGAAGCACGGCGTCATCGTCTCCTGCAAGCCGGAGCAGCGCGCGCTGCTCGAGCGCATGAACGAGACCTATGATTTCGGTCTCGAGATCCCGGAGACGCTCAAGCTGTTCCAGCTTTCCGAGCAGCACCGCCGCCTGGTCGTCGTGAACGTGCAGGGCCTGCAGCGCAAGAACGGCTCCCTGCTGAACTCCTACACGGACGAGGAGCTGAACGAGGCGACCTTCACCTTCATCAAGTACTACGTGCAGAGCAAGCACTACGACGATCTGGTCAAGGAGATCGAGAAGCTCAAGGCCGAGATCGAGCAGGACGAGGCGTGGATCAACCGCACCGCCGACATCTGATCCGACGTCCGAAACACACCGCGGAGAGCGGCGCGCAGCGCGCGCCGCTCTCTTTTCGCGCCGCGCGGGAAGTTGCGCTTGCATTGCGCCGCGCGCTGGCATATAATTTCCCGGAAGAGTCAATCTAACGAAAAGGCGGTGCTTTTATGGAGGAAAAGAAGATCAGGCGCATCGGCGTGCTGACCAGCGGCGGCGACGCGCCGGGCATGAACGCGGCGGTCCGCGCGGTGGTGCGCACGGCGGTCGACAACGGCATCGAGTGCGTCGGCATCCGGCGCGGCTGGCAGGGGCTCATCGGCAGCGACTTCGTCCGGATGGACGGCGACAGCGTCAACCACATCCTCACCCGCGGCGGCACGATCCTCTACACCGCGCGCAGCGATGATTTCATGACGCCGGAGGGGCGCGAGCGCGCCGTTTCCACCTGCCATATGCTCGGGCTCAACGCGATCGTCGCCATCGGCGGCGACGGGACGTTCCGCGGCGCGCTGGAACTTTCGCGGCTCGGCATCCCCGTGGTGGGCATTCCCGCGACGATCGACAACGACCTCGGCTGCTCGAACTATACCATCGGCTTCGACTCCGCCTGCAACACGGCGATCGACTGCATCGACAAGCTGCGCGACACGATGCAGTCTCACGAGCGCTGCTCCGTGGTCGAGGTCATGGGGCGCAACGCCGGCTTCCTCGCGCTCTACGTCGGCATCGCCGCCGGCGCGACCGCGGTGCTGGTGCCAGAGCGCGAGCTGGACTTCCAGCGCGACGTGATCGAGCGCATCCAGAACGCCCGCCTTGCGGGGAACACGCACTTTATGATCGTAGTGGCGGAGGGCGCCGCCCATGCGTTCGAGATCGGCAAGCGCATCCACGAGGAGCTGGGCATGG
>JAEEGL011830954.1_pt1 | contig 11790 bp, 5 predicted proteins | sample 9134231 | NCBI WGS metagenome assembly JAEEGL01 (sample SAMN16246548, study PRJNA631951) | gut metagenome | biome: gut microbiome; feature: rumen; material: fiber-attached | host: Bos | place: Iran: Karaj | collected 2018-10 | reverse complement strand
ACTAAATATAATGAATTAGGATGAAATTTAACTATTTCAACATCACTTAAGTGACCTACAAAAATTCTTAAGGAACCACATGAATTAATTGACCATAATCTTGCTGTTTTATCACATCCTCCACTTGCGAAATAATGTGATAAAGGAGAAAATTTAACTGAGAGAATTGGAGCGAAATGACCTTTAAATATTGCAATACAGGTTTTTGTATGAAGATTCCATAAACGAATTGTACTATCATAACTTCCTGATATTATATTCTCATTATTTGATGATATTGATATTGAAAATATACTCTCTGTATGTCCATATAAGGAAAATTTTCTATGACGAGATGTTATACATTCATATACAAATTCAGGATCTGATTTTTCTCTAGTTTCTTCTTCTGGTTTTATATTTGGATTTTTATTTGATGTTGTTGATTTTTGAGGGTTTTCGTTTAATTGTTTTTGACTTTGGTTTTTGAAAAATGTGGCAAAGTCTGTGTTTCTATATTCTTCTAATTCTTTTATGTTTTTCTTTGATATTTCGATATTTATATTTTTATCTAATACCCATATCATTATTTCTCCATTTTTAAATCCACATGCTATTATTCCTCCATCATTTGTCATATCTGCACAATTTAATTTGTTGTTTGTATTTAAAATTGTGAAACATCCTATTGTTGGAGGATTTGTTTTATTTAATTTTAAATTAGGAACATCTGCATTGACAAAGTCATTTAATTGTTCTGGGAAAGGAATAATGATTTTACTTAATATACTCCTTTCTCCTTTTCCTCTTCCTTTACTTTTACTTATTGTATCTACTGTGTCTTTACTTACTTTATTATAATATATTGGAGTTCTACTATTTATTGTTTCAATTTGTTCACTGTCATTATTTAATAATATTATTTTATTTGTGTCTTGTTCAGTATTATTTTGAGATACTTTTGATAATATGTTTGATCTTTCAAAATATGTGTTTAATATATCTAAAACTAAAATTAATCTATTTGTGTTTAGAAAATGAATAAAAAAGTTAAATGTTGTTCTAGGAATGAAGATATGTACTTTGTTTAATAAATAATTTGAAACTACTGGTAAATTAATATTAAATGGAGGTTTTAATGATCCTAGAGATTCAATTTCATTTTTAAAAGCAGGATATTTGTCTTTGTAATTATTAAAAAAAATTTTAGCATCATTCCAATTATTTTTTTTGATTAATTCTAAATAAAGATAAACAAATAAAGGATAACAAATTGGATTTATAAAAATTCTAATTTCATCAATACATTGTTGCATCCATTGTTCTATCATATCTAATGATTTAAAATAATGTTGAGGAGATGTTCCATCTAACATTTGAACATTTTCTTTTGCCTGAAAGTATATTTCTTTATTATATTTTTCTTTATATGCTCTTACTACTTTTTCTAATAAATCATTAAATTTTTTTTGATTTTTATTCATTAAGTCATTTAATTCAGATTCTATTTTTTCCATTTATTTGGGATAATTATTTTGAGTTTTTTAAATATTTTTTTTATTAGATAAATATTCGAAAAAAATTTATTTTTAGAAAATGGAAATTAAGGTTAAAATTCTTGATATTTTTCCTTCTTTAAAAGAACTTTCTAAAGATGGTGAATTAATAATAATAATGAATGAAATGGAATTTATATTAAAAGATATAATGAATAAAGATTTATCAATAAGTGTTTCATCATATTTGAATATTATATTAAAAAAAGAAAACCAAAATATAGGAGAAGGTAAAATTGAATTAAATAAAATTGCAAGAATAAATTTAAATAAGCCTATAATAACATGGTTAAATTTAACGAAAAATAAAAAGAAGAAAACTATTAATTATCAAAAATCAGAAATATTAAATAACATATTTGAATTTTTAAAAATAAAAATACAAATAAATATAAATAGGAATAAAACAACTTTTATTCCAATAGAAAATTTTAATAAAATTCCAATTAATAAAGAATTAATTAAATCTAAAACACCATATCAAACAAAAGTAAATTCATTATATCAAAATAATCCATTGATAAAGAGTTATAACGTAAGACACAATTCAAATAAAAAAAATGAAAATCACAAAAAATCAATTTCATTTTCAAAAAAATCAAATAATACAAGTGAACAAAATATTTTATATAAAAATTATGATTTAATGAATAATAATGATTTAAATAGTATAAATAATAAATTTAATATAACTTCAAATTCTTTTATAAAAGAAAATGAAGATTTAGGAAAAGAAAAAAATAAAACTTATCACAGAACACAATCTAAAAAATCAAGTTCAAAAACAATTAAAAGAATAGGAAAAAACTTATTAAAAAATCATACTAAAAAAGAAATTGAAGAATTAGAAAATCAATTTTTAAATGAAGAAAATATTAAATCTCCTCAATTTTTTACTGAAAATAATTTCAAACAAAATGTTATAAATGTTAATTCTTTAGAAAAGTTTTATGAAAGTGAAAATAATTTTATTAAAAATGAATCAATTGATTATCATGAAGATTTTTCTTTTAATAATGATAAAAATAAACTTTTAGATGATTATGAAAAAGAAAATGAAGAATTAAATAATAAAGATAATAATTTAAATAAAAATTATGATATTTTTACTACTGAAGAAAGCAATGATGATAATAATTTAATTAACAAAGAATTTTTTGGATTAAAAAATGATTTTGAAATTTTTTATACTAAAGAATATATTGATGAAATAAATGATGATTTATTAAATTTAGAAGTTGAACTTTGTTTTGAAAAAATATTTGAATTAATTTTATGTTATCATCAAACTTTAAAGCAATATGAATTAGAAAATAAAAAAGAAAACAATAAAATTAAAAATTATATAAAAGATTATAAAGATGTAAATAAGCAAATTTTAAAAATAAAGACTTTAAGGATGTTAAAAGAAAATAAAAAAGATTTTGATGAATTAGAAAAAGAAATAAAAAGTAATAAAGTAAATATATTTAAAAAAGATAAAAATAATGAATTAAATATAATAAAAAAAATATTATTAACAGAGTTAGATGTAAAAAATAAAAAATTAAAAGAAATATTTTCTCAAATAATAATAAAACATAATAACCAAATAAAAGATGTAAATACATTAAACATAATAAAAACACTTTTACCAAAATTAAAAACTGGAAAGAAGAAGAATTTACAAATAGAAACAATACCAAAGAATAAGAGAAAAACAACATCAAATCCAAAAAAGAATGTAATAAACTCTAAAAAAGAAAATAAACAAAATTTAAACACAAATATATTTTTATCAGAAAACAATAAAAAGAAAATTCCTAAAAGACAATTAAATTATTCAGGTTCAATAACAGCACCAAATACAAATGATTTAAAATATATATAAATCTTTATATAAATATTAATATTTTATTTTAATTTTTTTATTGTTTTTTTTAAATTAAATTTTTAATTAATTTTTTATGAGTCATAATAATGACACAAGTGATTCTTTTGATTTAATAGAAGAATCAGATGAAATTTCTAAATTACAAAATTTAAATCAGAAATTAAATATTGAAATATGTAATTTACAAAGTAAAAATCAAACTTTTGAAATTGAAAATAAAAACTTAAAAGATGAAGTTGAATCCCTTAAAACAAAAATAATTAATTATGAAGAATATATTAAAGCTTCAAATGAAGAGAATAAAGATGAAAAATCAAATAATGAAGATTTAAATGATATTAATTATTTAAAAACAAAATATTTAGAATATGAAAAAGAAATTCAAAAATTAAATGAATTTATAACAGAAGATTTAATTCAAAATGAGAATTTACAAAATGATTATGAAAATCAAATTCAAAGTTTAAGATCAGATTTAGAAGATTTAGAAAATGAGAATGAACAATTAAAAATAGATATTAATGTTTTAAGAACAAAATGTCAAAGTGAAGTTCAAGAAATTTTTAATGAAATGAATCAAATAAAATCAGAAAAAGAACAAAATGAAGATAATTATAATCAAGAAATTGAAAAATTTCAATCAATAATAAAATCTTTAGAAAATAAAATTTATGAACAAGATATTTTATACAATGAGTTAAGAGAATCAAGTACAAAAACTTTAAAAGAAACTATTGATAAATATAGTCATGATTTAAAAGAAATACAAAAAAAAACTTCAGTGATTGATTCTTTAAGTTCAAAAGATGAAATTGATAAAATAAATGAAACTAATCATGCTTTAAGAACTGAAAATATTCAATTAAAAGTTGATTTAAATAAATATAAAAATGATTTAAATTTAATTCAAAATGAATTTAATAAAGCAATTTCTAAACAAGATGAAAAAGAAAAAACAATATCTGAATATAAAGCAAAAATTGAAAGTTTAGAAGAAAAAATAGAACAATTAAAAACTGATATGTTAAATTTTGCAATTGGAGATAATCCTCAAATTAATAATAATAATAATAATGATATTGTTACTCCTAATGAAGAATTTGAAGAAATTAAAAATGAGAAAAATAAAATTGAAGAAGAATTAGAAAAATATAAATCTTTAAATTTAATATTAGGTAAAAAAAGAACTTTTTGTTTTAAATTACAAAAAGAAAATATGAAATTAAAGGAAGAAATAATAAATATGAAAAAAATGAATTTATCAAATAAAAATAAGAAAGATTATAAAAAACTGCAAAATTCAAAAACAATAGATTCAAGTAGAAGAACAACTAAACCTACTGATAAGAAATTATTGTCTGGAATTAAAGAAAAAAATAGTGATAATAATATTACTCCTGATGGTAATCTTACTTCGAGTGTTAATTTTAATGAATATTTCGAAAATAATAAATTAATTCAATTTTTAAGAGAACAAAATAAAATTAATCAAAGTGATATTCAAAGCTTAACTAAAGGAAAAAATGAGTTAATTGAAAAAATCAAAGAAATTGAAAAAGAAAAAGTTAATATAAAAGAACAATTGATTTCAAAAGAAAGAGAAGTTTCAAAATATAGAATTACAGTAAATAGATTAAAATTAAAAATAAAAGAACTTTCAAATAATTCAAATAATAATAATTTATAAAAAAAACATAAATTATATATATTAAAAATAATAATAATAAAAAAAATAATAAAAAGAAAATGAGAATTTTAGCAATAAATAAAAAAAAATATTTTAAAATCTTTTTATTTTTATAAAAAATAAATTTAAGTAAAATAAAATGGAAGATATATCAATGCCAATTCCAATTGCAAAAAATAATTCATCTATGAATTTCAGTAATATAGGTCATCAATATGGTTATTCAATGGAATTAAATCCTCGAAATGAGGAAATGTTAAAAATAAAAGATGAGAAAATAAAAATGTTAAATAGGCAATTAAAATCCTATCAAAAAGTAAATGAAGATCAAAGTCAACAAATAAATGCACAAGATAATTTAGTTATTGATTATAATTCATTGAATAAAAATTATTTAGAATTAGAAGGAGAATTAAATTGTTTAAGAGCAGAAAATTTAAGATTAAAAGATTCTGTTGCTAAAAAAAATATTATTATATCTGAATATGTAAAAGGCTTTGAAGATTCTTCAAATAAATTTCAAATATTTAATGATAAAAATTCTAATTTAAAATTAAAGAATGATGAATATGAATCTAAGTTAAAAATGCTACCTTCTTTATTACAAAAAAGCAATGAATTAAATTCAAAGTTATCAAATTATGAAAATAAAATTGATGAAATGAAAGAAGAACATATTAAAAAAGAAGAATTATTTAAATTTAAATATGATAATAATGAAAGGAATCAAAATATTACAATTAAACAATATGAATATGAAATTGATGAATTAAAAAATGAAATTGAAAGAATTAAAACAGAACTTGAAAATTCAAAGAAACAAAATGAAGATTTAACTGAAAAAGATTATGATAAAGGAACTGATTATGATAAAAAAGCAAATGATAAATTAAGAGAAAATGATAGATTAGCAAATACAATTTTAGAATTAAAAGAAACTATTAATGAAAATAATTTAAATTATGAAAATGAAAATAAAAATTCAAGACAATTAATTGATAAATTACAAGATGATATAAATAATTTAAATCAAGATTTAAAAAGTAGAGATGATCAAATTATATTATTAAATGAAGCTGTAATTGAATTTGATAATGCAATGAAATCAAGTGAAAATGAATTAAAAAGTAGAGAAATAGTTATTAATAATTTAAATGAAGAAAAAGAAAAATTACAAAAACAATTAAATGATAAACAAATGGATTTTGTACAATATCAAAATTCAGCTCAACAAATAATTGATATATTACATAAGAAATTATTAACTTTAGATAAAGAGAAAAATAATTTATTTAATGATACAACTGCAAATGAAACTCAAATTTCTATGTTACAAGAACAAATAAATCAATTTGAATTAAGCTCACAATCAAATAAAAATGAATGTGATAAAATAGATAAACAATATAATGATTTAGTGAAAGCTTATGAAATAAAAGAAAAAGAATTTCAAGATAAAGTATTGCAAATAAAATCAATAAGTCAAAAAAGGAAAAATGAAATGGAGACTTTAAGAAGTAAATATGAAAAAAAAATACAATCATTAACTTTAAATAATAATGAGTTAAATTCAAGAATAAATAATTTAATTAATTCTTTAATAGCATTAAAAGATTATGCTATTAGTATAGAAAGAAATTTAAATGAAGCAAGTGTAATTAATGCTATGAATTCTTCAATGTATTCTACAATGGGATTTACTACTTGTTGTGGTGGTTGTAATAATTGTGGTTTTTCTTCAGGAAGAGATAATAAAGATAGTGAAGATTTAATTCAAGAAATGAAAGATATGATTAATAGAATTGATTCTAAAATCTTAAATAACAATGTTCTTGATCAAACTTATTAAATTTTTTTTTCTTTCTTTTTTGGTTGTTTATTTAAATATTCAGGAATTTAATTTATTATTTTCAAATGAGTTTTTATATTAATTAAGTTTAATTTATTTTTTTTTTTTTTGTTAGTTATGATTATTAAATAAATGAGTGAAAATAGAGAAAATAGTTCTATGAAAATTTGTGAATATTTTAATGATATTGGATTAGTTGATTATGATAATGTTAATTTATTTTTGAATATTTATGCTGAAATAATTAGAAAAAATAATTTAAAGAAAAAAAGTGATATTTTAAGAACAGCTTTATTTTCTTTTATGAAAATTATTTCTAAAGATGAAAAACAATTATTTGAATATGCCGATAGAACAATAAATGCTTTTTATAATAATCAATTAATTTCAAAATATAAATCAATTAGAATAATAAAAACAGTAATATTTCTCAAAATAAAGAATCAATTAACCAATTTTTTATTTAAATTAAATAGATATAATAAAAATAAAAAGAAAAACAATAAATACAATAATAATGATATCTTTTTCAAAAAAAGTAAAAGTTCAAATCAATCAAGAGTAAAGAAAACAAAATTAATGAAAAACAATACTGAAGAATTGAAAGAAAGTAATAAAATATCTCCTTTGAAAAATTCATACACAAGTTTTCCAAGTTATTATTATTCTGTGAATAATGATGAAAAAGAATGTACATTTACTCCAAAAATAAATAAATATTTTAAACCTTATTATGAGAAAAAACCTGTTAAATCTTATACTTATTATGCTCCTAATTTTGATATTTATACTCAAATTCCTAAGAGAGAAATTCCTAATATAAATTTCAATAATAAAAATTCTATTTATAAAACAAATGCTAATTCAGTTTTTCATTCAATGAATAATAGTTCATATAATTTAAATAATTATAGTGATATTAATTTCAATAATTTTATTAATTTAAAAGGAGACTTTAACAATTCTTTAAATTCTCAAACACCTCATAAATATTTAAATTACAATAATCCTTATAATATAAATGGAAATAATAGAGATTATAATATGAATAATTATAATTTTTTCATAAATGAAGCTAATCATTTAGAAAAAATAAATGATAAACTATTGAATTTAAAAATGAAAAAAATGAATGATATTGAAAAAACTTGTACTTTTATTCCACAAACAAATCAAAATTATAATAAAAAAAATCAAAATAATGAAGTTCCAAGATATATTCAATTACATAATGATGCAAAAATAAGGAAAAATAACAATGAAAAATTAAGAGAAAAATATATAAAAGAAGAAATAGAAAAGATGCAATCTAGAGAAAAGCAATTATCAGATACAAATTATTATAATAAATTATATAATGATGCTATTTATTATAAAGGAAGAGAAATAGAAAATGAAAAAAGAGAAAATGAAAAATATACTTTTTCACCTCAAATATATAAAAATAGTAAATATAATATAACAATGCCTTTTAATCAAAGAAGAGCAAAATCAATAGAAAGTAAAATGAATTTATTAAAAATGAAAGATGAAGAAGAAAAAAGACAATTAGAAGATATGAAAAAAAAATCAGTGAGTAAAAATAATAATATTGATAGTAAAGAAGTAATTGATAGATTATATTCAAAGGAATATGAAAAAATAAAAGATAGAATTCAAAAAGAAAAAGAAGAAAAAGAAAGGAAAAATAGAAAGAAACAAATAATTGATTGGGATAAAGTAAATTATGAAAATAATTCAAAATATTCTGATAATAAAAAGAAAGACCTAATTAAAATAGAAGAGCCAAAAAGCATAAATAACAAAGAAAGAAATTCAATTGAAGAACCATTTTCTTCAAATTCAAATAACAATGATAATTTAAATACTCATAATAGAAATATATTATCAAATATAAATGGAAAAGGAAAAAAAGGACAACTTTTATTAATAGATAAAATTAAAAGTGAACATTCAATAAATTTTAAAAGCCCAAAAAATAATAGAAAAGTTTCAGGAAATTTTAATATAAATAATATGAAAAATTATATTGAAATTCAATCTTTATCTTCAGATATGAATAGTATTGTAAATGGAAATGATTCAAAAATAGAAAATTCAAATAAAAAATAAATAATTTTTTTTTAATATACTTTATGAAAAAAAACATTTGTTGGTAAAAATTTTATTTATTTAAAAAATTTATATTAAACAATATTTTTAATTTTATCTAATTCAGGTCTTATAACAGCTAAAGAAATTAAAATAGCTTCTTCAGTTCTTATAGTTCTTAATCCTTGATTAACACAAGTATTTAAATAAAAATCAAAAAAATGTTTAACATCTTCTCCTCTTTTTTTTTCTCTTTCATCATCTTCAATCATACCTTCAATTCCTTGAATACCTCCAAAAACAATTAAACAATGTTTAAATTGTTTTTTACAATTAAAATCAACTTTTCTATAATCATCACCTTTGTCAGAAGTTCCAATGATTAAATCATATTTTTCTCCATAAATACTTTGGTTAAAAATATCTTCGAATTTTTCACAAACTCTAACAACATAACCCCAATAAATACCATATTTTTCAAAAGGTTCTCTCATAGAAACAGGAATTCCACTATAATATTTTAAATTATCATCAAATTTACTTTCATTTAATTTAACTGTTACTCTTGTTTTTTCTGGTAATTTCTTATTTATTTTACAATCTTTTTTCAATCCAATATTTACCCATGAACAATCACCTTTAACTGGTCTATTTAAAACTATACCTTCACGATAAGGACACCATTCATCAATTCGTAAATGATGTTGTGATTCTAAAGGATTCATTAATCCACTTCTTGATAAATCATCGCTCATTGGAAATAGGGATTTTCTAAGATATTGAGGTGTTTCTAAATATTGTAAATTCTTTATGAAGAAAGGTAAATGATCTTTTGATGATGGATTTGAATGGAGTTTATCATGATATATTATTATTTCTGATACTTTAAATATTCCTATTGTACGAGCTAGATTTCCTATTAAATATGTTCTAAGCTCTTTTGATTGAGCGTTATCTACTATTGATGATGGAAGAACTATTGATAATGTATATGGAACTTTTAATGTTGCAGGAAAAGATGGATGATTTGTTTGCTTTTCTTTTTTTACTTTTTTGGATTCATTTGGATTTAATTCTTTTTCTTTTTTTAATGATTCTTTTATTGGAGATGATGATGATGATTTTTCTATTTTCATTTCTTCTTTTTTTGGAGTTACTTTTTTTTCTTTTAGTATTTTATTCATTTGATGAATGTTTAATCTTTCTTTTTTTTCTTCAGTTTCTTCTTCTTCAGATGAATTATCATTATTTTTTTTTGGTTTTTGTTTTTTGATTGATTTATTTTCTAATTTTTCTTTTTTTTTTTTAGGGATTATTATTTCTTTTTCTGAATTATCAGAAGAATTGTAATCTAAATCACTTAAACCTTTATCTAAATTACTTTTACTTATTTTTTCTTTATTATTTTTATCAAAATTTCTATTAACTTTTTTATTAAGCATCATTTAAATACTTAAATATTTATCCAATTAATTAATTTTATTATATAAAATAATACTAAAAGAATAATTATAATATATATTATAAGTTTCCAACTTGTATAAGAATACAAGAAATATTATCTTCAGAGCCTTTTTCAATTGCTCTTTTAATGATTAATTTTCCTAACTCATCAGTATTTAAATTAGCATTATCAATGCAAATATTAGAAACTTCATCTTCATTTAAAGTATCCCAAACACCATCAGATGCAACTACAATATAAATATCATCTTCTAATATTTTATTTTTATAAATAGAAGGAGTTGAAATTAAACCATTGTTTTTTAAAGAAAAATCACCTAAAGCTCTTGTTAAAGCTAATTGACCAAATAATCTACCATTAAAAATTAATCCACCTAAATTTTTTATTCTTTGAACTTCTTCATTATTATTTAAGCATTTATGTTCTGTGGTTAAAATTTTATATTTCTTAAATTTATTAATTAAAATTCCTTTAGAATCACCAACATTAGCAGAATAAACAATTCCAACTTCTTTATCAATATATAATAAACTTGCAGTACTACCACAATTTTCAATTTGTGAATAACATTTTAATTCATCATCAATTTTTTGAAACGAATAAATGAAACTTTTTTCTACATTATAATGTGTTGATATTAAAAAATTAGAGAATATACTTGGTAAACGTGATGCTGCATATTTAATTGGTTCTATTACTCCTTTTCCATGTCCATCAAATATACTAAAATATCCTTTATTATTTGAGTTAATATATTTATCTACTATTTTATGAAAATCTTGCATTTCTTTTCTATTATTTTTTTCCTCATTATATGAAAATGATATTACTGATCTTCCTATTGGAGTATATTCATGATTATTTATTTCATATTCTTTATTTACATTATCTTTATTTTCAAATTTCTGATTTTTAATTGATGTTATTTTTATATTTTGAAAACATTTTCCTCCTAAATCTTTATTTATTTTAATAGTATTTGAATTAGGGTTGAAATTCAGTTTATTATTCAAATTATTATTATTATTATTTAAGTTATTTAAATCTTTTTTTTTATCTATTAATTGACTTATTTGATTTAATACTGTTTCTCTATTTATATCAAAATTAGTACTATTTGCTAAAGGATTTTGTTGTAATGTTGTATTTGTATATCTTTTGTTATAATTTCCAGAAATTGGATAACCTCTTATATCTCTTTTAATTATTTTATTTTTTACATAATTATTATTAAAAAAAGCACTTCCTTTTACTTCCATTGAATTTACTAGTGGATTATTTACATTTATT
>JAEEGL010225379.1_pt1 | contig 11790 bp, 8 predicted proteins | sample 9134231 | NCBI WGS metagenome assembly JAEEGL01 (sample SAMN16246548, study PRJNA631951) | gut metagenome | biome: gut microbiome; feature: rumen; material: fiber-attached | host: Bos | place: Iran: Karaj | collected 2018-10 | reverse complement strand
GCCACGTTCATCACGTCGCCCACATACTCGCTGCCCTCGGGCACCAGGAAGAAACCGCCAGGCTGGGCTATGACACGCGTGGGGTCGTCGAGGGCCGTCATATACATATATAATACATAGCGGAGGCCATCGGCAGTGCCACGCACACCATGGGCCAGATGTAGCCAGCCCTTGGGGGTCTTGATGGGGTGGGGGCCCTCGCCGTTCTTCACCTCGGTGATGGTGTGGTAGTGGCGGGCGTTGATAAACTTATCATCCTTCACCTCAGCATGCGTGATGTCGTCGACCAGTGCCCAGCCGATGCCGCCACCGCTGCCCGTGTCGATGAAGCCATCCTGTGGGCGGGTGTAGAAGGCATACTTGCCATCAACGAACTCAGGATGCAGCACGACGTTGCGCTGCTGGCTCCTGGACACGAGGTCGGGCAGCCGCTCCCAGTTCACCAGGTCCTTCGTGCGTGCTATGCCGGCAGTGGCAGTGGCAGCACTAAGGTTGGTGGGCTGCGACGGGTCGTGGCGCTCAGCACAGAACACACCATAAATCCAGCCATCCTCATGCTTTGTCAGACGCATGTCATAGATGTTGGTGGCAGGGTTCTCTCCTCCTTCGGGGGAGTCGGAGGGGGCCTCAGGCATCGTGATAGGCTCGGGCCAGAAGCGGAAGTTGTCCACGCCGTTAGGACTCTCGGCCACTGCGAAGAACGACTTACGGTCGGCTCCCTCCACGCGTACAACTAATATATAGCCCCCTCCGGCTTCCCCCAAGGGTGATGGACCATCCCACTTGATGGCTCCCGAGTTCAGCGTAGCGTTGATCATGATGCGCTGCATCAGATAGGGGTTGTCCTGCTCGTTGAAGTCATAGCGCCACTCCAGGGGCGTGTGCTCAGCGGTGAGGATGGGAAACTCATATTTCTCGTAGATGCCATTCCCTGCATAGCAGAGCGGCGAAGCCGAGCGTCCCCACTCCTTCGGCGTGTTCTTACGGCTCAGCAGCTCCTCGTGATGTTGGCGCAGGGCTGCCACTTTCTTTTCAAACTCAGTCATAGAATTAATTTTTATATTTGATAATCATCTAATTTTTTAAATTTTAAGTACCTTTGTAGCCGAAAAAAGAAAAACGTTATGGACTTACACTTTGTAGATTATCTCTCCAAGAACCGCACCCAACTGATGGGCGCCGCTATGGTGCTTATTCTGCTCCACCACATGTGGTGCTTTCCTTATCCCACCGTTTTCCTTCAGGTATTCAAGTTTGGCTATTTTGGTGTTGACGTTTTCATCATCCTAAGCGGATTCGGCCTTTGCTTCTCCTACGAGCGCAGCAGCATTCTTTCTTTTTATGTCAGAAGGTTGAAGCGCATTCTCCCCCTTTACTGGCTGGCAGTGCTTTTAGTGATATGCCTGGGCTTTCTGTTCCATTTCCGTGAATACACTTTCACCCAAGGTATCAGCTACCTGACTACTTTGAGCTACTACGGCATCGGCGGCGTGATGAGCAATTGGTTTGTTTCAGCCATCCTGATTCTCTACCTTCTCTTCCCATTCTTCTATAAGCTCACATGCAAGCATCCATATATTGTCTTTGGCGCTATCAATGCCTTATCATTGCTAGCCTTTGCCCTTTTTGACATTGACTGGCGTTTTGAGTGCCTCATCGCGCGTGTTCCGAGCTTTATCTTCGGAATCATCTGTTATCTGACGCTGAAAAGGAAGCTTCGCATGGCCATCCCGCTTTATATCAGCGTACTAACAATGATTATTGGTTTCAGCTATCATGGCTCAACCATTTTCTATATAGCTTCTTTCTGTCCTGTCTTCCTATTCCTTCTTTCTGCCTTTCCTGTCACTGAAATTTTCAGGAGCGACAAGGCTGACACCTTCCTTTCTTTCTGCGGCAAATACTCGTATGCATTGTTCACAAGTAACATTATTACGGCCTGGTTCCTTGACTTCATCAACGACATCCACCCTGAATGGATTCGCGCTTATACGAAGGTCCCGATTTATCTTGTTCTTACTCTGATTCTGGGCTTTGTCTTCATTAAGGCAAACGATTGGTTCAACAAGGTACTTGGCCGTTGAGCAGCCTCATGGCTGTATGTCGCGTAGGAACAGCGTTTTCGGCTCGTTGTAGAAGTCGCGGAAATAAGGTGCGTCGGGCTGGTTGGGCGATGGGCCGAACCACTCCTTCACATAGTTGCGCCACACCAGCAGGTAGCTGATGGGATACTTCTCTACAACGGGCTGCAGCGACGAAGTCCACCATGTAGGGTCGGCGAGGTTCTTCAGGCCGCACTCGGTCAGGGCAGCTATCTTGCCGTGGTCCTTGGCAAACTGCGTCAGCATGGCAAGGTTCTGGTCCAGCTGACTCATGAAGTCTTCCTTCGTGCCCCACTGATAGCCATCGATGCCTACCAGTTGTATGCGGTCATCGCCAGGATAGCGCTCCAGATATTTCTCAGCGGTCAGGTCAGCGGCCATGCCTGGCGAGTAAGCCCACAGCAGGTTGTCGAAGCCGTCGGCATCGAGCTTGTCCTGCAGCATGTTCCACAGGGCCTTGTACTCCTCGGCGGTGCACAGCTTCTCACCCCACCAGAACCAGGAGCCCGTGTTCTCGTGCCAGGGGCGCCAGATGACGGGCACCTTCTGTCCGTTGGCGGTGACAAGGGTGGCCAGGAAGTCGCTCACGCGCTGCATCCACTGCTGGAACTTCTCATGGTTCTCGCCGCCAGGCAGGATGCTCTTAACCACGATGCTGTCGCGCACGTCCCATGCTGAGCCCTGCGGCCAAGGCTGTGCCTTGCGGTCGGCCAGCGTCTCGGCAGTGGTCAGTGGGTTACGTGGGTGCCAACTCAGTGTGACGATGCCACCACGCTCATGATGACGGATGACCTCTTCGGTAATCTTACTGAAGGGCACGTCGTCGAGGCTCTTCTCGTCGCCCATCTCGATGCCACCCAGCTCAAAGCCCATCACGGCAGGCCAGTCGCCGCAGGTGTTCTTCACATCGCTGCTGTCGTTCTGGTACTCCCATGTCAGGCCGTACATCGGGTCATCCTGATGACCGAACATATAGCCCCGCTGACGCAGGGTGTCCAGCCGGCTGAACAGCTGCTCCGCCACGGTCTTTGGCTGTTCGCTTTCACTTGTGGCAGGCTTCTTTCCATTACAGCCCGCCAGTAGCAGTACTGTACAGATGGTTACAAATAGTGTTCGTTTCATATCCTTGGGTCTTTTATTAATAATGTTGTAACATCCATCGTCCTGTCCCGCTTTGCTGCAACAGTGTTGCAGCATAGAACGACAGGCAGCCTCAGTTCTTGACGCCAAGCTCTTTGAGCAGCCAAGCCTCCCATTCGTCCCATTGCTCCTGGTACCAGAAGTGGGCCGTCATCTGATAGACGGACATCTCCTTGGGACCGGTGACGGTGTTGTAGGTGGCCCAGGCCGACGTGGGAGGCACCACGTCGTCGTTATAGCCAAACGAGAACCATCCCTTCTGCTGGTTGGTTATCAGACGGGCGAAGTTCACGCCGTCGTAGTAGCGCGACGTCTCTATCTGCTTCTCCATGCCCTTGCCCTTGTTCCAATAGAAAAAGTGCGGCCATCCGCAGGCCTTGCCGTTGAGCGAGTTGGTGTGGTCGCACAGGGCGGCATGCACGGGTGCATAGCAGGTGACGCGTTTGTCCAGGCCGGCAGTGACCAGGCTGAGGAAACCGCCCTGACTGGAGCCGGTGACGCCCAGTTGCTGCTTGTTCCACGGGGTATACTGCTCAATGTAGTCCACGGCACGTATGCACCCCAGGATGACATGCTTGTAGTATGACTTGTCGCGGTCGTCCATGCCATATTCCCAGTAGCTGCTCAAGGCCCCCTCGTTCAGGTTGGTATAGATGCCCTTCTCCATGGTGACGGGCACGCCGTGGATGCCTATCTCAAGGGTGATGACCCCCTGCGAGGCCGTCCACACATCGCCTTGGTAAGGACGCACGCCGGCACCAGGCACACGCAGCAGGGCAGGGTACTTCACCGCTCCTTCAGGGGAGCCGGAGGGGGTTACCGGTACACATAGTATACCATAGGTGCGCGAGCCCCATTTCGAGTTGTTGAACGACACCTCGTAGACATTGACATCCTTCGTACAACGCTCGGGCAGCAGCCGCTTGGTGGGTTCCAGACTGGTGTAGCGTGCCTCCTCGATGGCCTTCTGCCAGAACTGCTCAAAGTCGTTCGGCATCACCGTCGATGGCTTCAGCTGCTCGGGTGAGAAGGCGGCGGCGCAGGCAGCCTTATAGTCATGACCGTCGACATGTGCGGTGACGTCGACGCGGTAGAAGCCGGGCGTCTTCATTGAGCCTTGCAGCTTCAGCGTGCCGTCCTTCAAGGTCAGGCTCTTCTTCTCCGTCTGGTACATCTCGGGACCAGCCTGATAGTCGATGCTGACATTGTCGACGAGCGTGCCTGAGCGGCGTACCTCAACGGTGAACCGGGCTGTCTGCCCTGTCTGGTACGTCCAGTCCTGATGGTCAGGCTCGACGGTCACCACAATGTTGTTACCTCTGATTTGAGCAGCCATGACGAGAACAAACGTCATCGTCAGTAGCGTCAATGAAAATCGCTTCATGATTGTTGTTAGGATTAGATTTTTTATTTTCAACGTGCAAAGATACGAAGAAGGAAGTGAAAATACAAATATTTTTTAGTAATTTTGCAGCCTCTTACCAACCAATCATACTCTTAGACACTATGAACAAGAAAGGAAACCCCCTTCAGCTGATGCTGATTGCCCTGACAGTCATGCTCAGCATGGCCTTGTCCGCCAGTGCACAACTGGTGAACGGACAGCTGTGGCCCGACACCGACGGCCACCATATCAATGCCCACGGCGGCTGCGTCATCAAGCACGGCGACACATGGTACTGGTATGGTGAACAGCGCCCTGAGCGCGGCTTCACTATGGATGCAGGCATCAGCGTCTACTCCTCAGCCGACCTCCGTGTATGGAAGAACGAAGGTGTGGCGCTGAGCGTCAGCCCCGAGCCAGGCAGCGACATTGAGCGCGGCTGTATCATGGAGCGTCCGAAGGTGCTGTGGAACAAGCGCACACAACGCTTCGTCATGCTCTTCCACCTGGAGCTGAAGGGACGGGGCTACGAGGCGGCGCGTGTGGCCTTTGCCGAGAGCGAGTCGCCCACGGGGCCCTTCCGTTTCGTACGCAGCCAGCGCCTGCATGCCGGACAGTGGCCCTTCGACATGAGCGAACAGGACATAGCCGCCGCCAAGCAGACACAGCCTGAGGCATGGAAAGAATGGTGGACGCCAGAGTGGCGGCGCGAGGTGGAGAAGGGCATGTACCTGTGGCGCGACCTGTCAACAGGACAGATGAGCCGCGACATGACGGTGTTTGTCGACGACGACGGCCGTGCCTACCACATCACCTCATCACAGGAGAACCTGACGCTGCTGGTGAGCGAGCTTAGCGACGACTATCTGAGCCTAACAGCCAAGTACAATATGGTGGCACCCGGCGGACAGAACGAGGCGCCCTGCCTGCTCAAGCATGACGGCACCTACTGGCTCATCTGCTCAGGGTGCACGGGATGGGCCCCCAACGAAGCCCGCATGTTCCGTGCCAAGAGCATCTGGGGACCGTGGCAGCAGCTGCCATCGCCCTTCACCGGCACCGCCACAGGCTACCGCAACATGCCGGCTGACAAGACCTTCGGCGCACAGGGCACCTTCATCTTCAACGATGGCCAGCGCCTGCTCTTCATGGCCGATGTGTGGAACCCACGTCACCTGTCGCAGAGCCTCCACTTCTGGCTGCCCATAGCCTTCAGCCCTGATGGCACGCCCGTCATAGGCTGGGCAGACACCCCCTGGCAATAAACATTTGTTTAACCATAAAAATGAAACACTACATCTTTTCTTCTCTCATGCTCATCATGGCCCCGACCATGATGATGGCACAGTTAACAACCCCCGGCAACGGCACCACCTACTCGCTCCTGACGCTGGCTCAGCAGGAAGGGTCGGGCGTTACCGCCAAAGGCGAAACGGCGTATCAGCTGGCAAACAGCGTGACCATCGCTGCCGGCGACCGATTCGTCATGGACGACAAGGTAACACTGACCTTTGCCCCTGGCACCAGTCTGACGGTCGCCGGCGAGGCAGACTTCAGCCTTTCTGCCGGCAGCACACTGAAGGCTCCTGAGGGGCAGGCCTCAGTGTGTATCGAGAGTGCTGCAGCCTCCGACTTCCACAACTGCCACTTTGAGGGCGTGGGCCTGGAGCTGAGGTGCACCGGCGGCATCAATGCCAGCCACTGCACCTTCACCCACCACGACGGCAGCAGCGCCGCCGCCCTCTACTTCGTCACCGCCGGTGCCGCCAGCATCATCAGCGACTGCAGCTTCGAGGAGTGTGCCAAGGCAGCCATCGGCAGCGCCGCCAACGCCCCACAGCCAATGACCATCAGAGACTGTGTGCTGACGCGCAACTCAACTGACAACAGAAACATTCCGCAAATCAACATCACCGCTGCCCTGCCTCTGACCATCAGCGGCTGCACCATCAGTGGCAACCCTGAGAACAACATGGTGGGCGGCATCGGCATCTCAAACTTCATGAGCTACGACGCTGACGTGACCATCAGTGGCTGCACCATCACCGACAACCGCTATGGCATTGGCATCGTGGGTCCTGCTGCTAAGATTGTCATGGAGGGCAACCGTCTGGTGAACAACCGCTACGAGACCAACCCCATGAACGGCGGCAGCGGCATCAGCCTCTACGACCCTTATCGGCAAACCAACGCCATCATCACGCGCAACTACATCGAGGGCTCGCTTTGGGGCGTCACCGTCATAGGATGCAAGCGTGTGAACATGGGGAGTCTGGACAAGGACTCCAACTACAATCCCGGTGGCAACGTGTTCAAAGACAATGGCAACGGCGGCGTGCTCTACGACCTGTATAACAACTCAGACCTCACCATCTATGCGCAGAACAACACTTGGAACGTGAGCGAACAGACCGAAGAGCAGATTGAGACGGTTATCTTCCACCAGCACGACGATGCCAAGCTGGGGCAGGTCATCTTCATGCCTGCTGCCACCAACGCTGCCATCGACGGCTGCGTGGAGTCAATACCTGCCGTCGAATCACCTGTGTACAACCTGAACGGACAGCGCGTCAACACGACATGCCGCGGCCTCTACATCAAGGACGGCCGGAAGACCATCTTCCATTAGTCTTTTGGTTAACATACGTGCTACTGGCGCTACCGGGTAGGACCATTAGTGGGTGAGTTATTGGAATAAGTGGCCGACTTACGAGAATAAGTCAATGAGTTATGAGAATAAGTCGTTGAGTTATGGGAATAAGTCAACGAGATAATTCAGCCAGGGGCCGAGTTATTGGAATAAGTCGTTGAGTTATGAGAATAAGTCGGCACTTTATGGTTGTCAGGCCCTCGCGCGCGCACGCACATAAGCGAAAATGCACCAAGTGCTTGCACCTACTTGCACCTATGTTGATTATCAAGTAGTTACGAAGACGTTTTTCTGGGCCCCAGCTTGCACCAGGTGCAAGCACCTGTTTCGTCAGGTGCAAGCAGGTGCAAGCACCTGGGCAATTTCCTGTCCTGTGTGCGCGCGTACGCGAGGGTTGCTTCAATAGCATCAGTAGCTTCAATAGCATCAGTAGCTTCAATAGCATCAGTAGCTTCAGTAGCTTCAGTAGCACCAGTAGCTTCGGTAGCATCAGTAGCACTACAGATGACATACAAACAATACAAAACCACTCCCCTAGCCTTGAAGGAAGGGGAGTGGCTCATTACATTTCCGCTATTCCCTGGGGGGGAGGAGTAGATAGACCTGCAACGGATGAAGGGTGCAGCTCTCCCATCCCCAGGGGAGGGATTGGGGGAAAGGCAAGTTATGCCTTGTCAGGATGGATGGCCTTCCAGATGCCTGCTGCCAGTGCACCACCGGCGAAGGGACCTACGATGAAGACCCAGAGCTGGCTGAGGGCGTCGCCACCGGCGAAGAGGGCGGGGCCGATGCTGCGTGCGGGGTTCACGCTGGTGCCAGTGAAGTGGATGCCTACGAGGTGGATGAGGATGAGGCTCAGACCGATGGCCAGGCCGGCGAAGTTGTTGGTGGCACCGTTGGTCTTCGATGTGGAGCCGAGCACCACGAGGACGAAGAGGGTGGTGAGCACCACCTCGACGATGAGGCCGTTGAGCACGCCGAAGGCACAGCCGTTGGCGCCCGTGTCGGTAGTGATGATGGCGCTGGGCTCAGCCGTTGAGACGATGACCTTCAGCACGGCGGCAGCCAGAATGGCACCGATGACCTGGAACACCATGTACATGCCACAGTCCTTCGAGTTCATGCGGCCGGTGAGGAAACATCCCAGCGTGATGGCGGGGTTGATGTGGCATCCGCTGATGCCTCCGATGGTGTAAGCCATTGCTACGACAGCCAGGCCAAAGGCCATAGCGGTTCCCACGACGCTGGCAGTGTCGCTGCCACAACCCAGGGCTACGGCTGCGCCGCATCCCAGGAATGTCAGTACGAATGTACCAACCAGTTCTGCTAAATACTTTTTCATGTTTGTTAATGTTTAAAGGGTTGATTGTTGAGTGTTTATTGTTTATTGTTGAGTGACTTTTGTTGTTTGCTGATTGTTGAGTGTTTATTGTTGAGTGACTGTTGTTGATTGTTTGTTTATTGTTTATTGGTTATTGTTCTTTGTACTCTACATAGTCGAAGTCGGCAAAGGGCCGTCCCTGCTTGCTGCCGTTCCATGCATAGAGCCCCAGCGTGACGCCGGTGAATCCGCCGACGGTCTCGGTGCTGAGCAGGGTGCAGCTCAGCCGTCCCAGCGGCTTGTAGTCCTTGCCGTTGACGGAGTACGAGAAGCTGTAGTTGTCGCTGTCGCCCTCCACTCTCAGCAGCACCTGACTCAGGGGTGCCCCTATGCGCTGGCGGGCCAGGACGGTGCTGACGTTCTTCATCGTCAGGCGCAGCAGCACGTAGTAGTCGCCGCCGCTGCGCTGCAGGCAGGCCTGGGCATTGCCGTCGTTGATCTGATAGACGCAGAGTCCGGCTTCATCGCCGTCGCGCAGGTCGAAGGAACTGATCTTTGTCGTGAACGCGAAGTCAGCCGACTCCTGCCGGCGGCCTATGAAGGTCGGCACATGGTTGTCGAGCAGGCTGGAGAGTGAGCCATAGAGGCGCAGCCGTCCGTCGGCCCGCTCATAGCAGGCGGTGTCAGGGTTCTGCAGGTAGACCCACTGTGGCCCCAGCGGTGCGCTGAGGTCGGTGTGGTCGGCCAGCGGCTTGCGCTGCTTAGGCTGTATGGGCTCGCCGCCGTTCACCACGGGCCATCCGCCTTGGGGCCACGTCACGGGAGCGATGAACGTCTCGCGCCCCAGGTGGTGGTAAGCGCCGCCATACTGGCGGTAGGCCAGGAACACCAGCCACCACTGCCCCTTCGTGTCTTGCACCAGGTCGCCGTGGCCCGTGCCCTGTATCTGACTGGTCTGTCCCTTCAGGTTGCAGTGCGTGAGGATGGGGTTGGCGGGGTTGGCCTCATAGGGTCCATAGATGTTACGGCTGCGTGCGATGGTGATGCTGTGTGCCAGCTCAGTGCCACCTTCAGAGATGAGCAGGTAGTAGTAGCCATCCTTCTTGTACAGATGCGGCCCCTCGGGGTAGCGTCCGCCGGTGCCCTGCCAGATGCCGCGTCCCTCGGTGAGCTGTCGGCCCGTGGCAGGGTCAATCTCGCACAGCGTTATCGTGTTGTCAGGGTTCGACACCATGTAGCACTTGCCGTCCTCGAAGAGCAGCGACGGGTCGATGCCCTGCTGCTGCAGCCATATCGGCTCACTCCAAGGTCCGGCGGGGTTCTTGGCCGTCACCATGAAGTTGCCACCGCCGTTCACGTTGGTCGTAATCATGTAGTACGTCCCATTATTATAGCGGATGGTGGGTGCATAGATGCCCTGCCACGACGACGCACCCTTGAGCGGCAACTGTGAAGGGCGGTCGAGCACGTTGCCCACCTGCTCCCACGTCACCAGGTCGCGCGAGTGGAACACGGGCACTCCCGGAAAATACTGGAATGAGGAGTTTACGATGTAGTAGTCGCTGCCCACGCGGCAGATGCTGGGGTCAGGATGGAAGCCCGGTATGATGGGATTCGTCGTCTGGGCGCCAGCCCACAGCGAGCAGAGCAGGAATAGTAGTAAGTGTAGTTGTTTTTTCATGTTCATATCGCAATAGTGTTGCAAAGATACAACTTTTTTTGTCATGTTGCTATGTTTTTTGCGTTTTTTTTTGACACAGTCTGTTGATTTTCCATTTTGGGCTATTTTCACACCATCATCTTGCGGCTTTGAGCCTTCTTTTAATCTTTTTTTGGCATTTTTTCATAAAAATTCCACATTTTTACGGAAACGTTTGTGTGTTTCGCAATTTTTCAGTAACTTTGTAGCCCAAAGTGCGCATAAATATCATTATTTATGAGTATTAGGCCTGCCCGCGAGGGTCGTGACGAGTTAACGGATAATGATCATAATACAATTATAATTTAATTAAAATCAACAACTTATGTGGTTAATCAATTCATCAATTGGTAGAAAAGTGGTGATGTCAGTAACGGGCATCGCACTGATCTTGTTTTTGACATTCCACTGTTGCATGAACATCGTTGCGCTGTTCTCAGGCAAGGCTTACAATGCCATTTGTGAGCTGCTGGGCGCCAACTGGTATGCAGTGGTGGCTACAATGGGACTGGCCCTGCTGGCTGTGGTCCACATTGTGTTTGCCTTCATCCTGACGGCACAGAACCGTAAGGCCCGTGGCGAAAACCGCTACGAGGTGGCCACCACGGTCAACGGCGCCAACGTCGTGGAGAAGTGGGCATCGGGCAATATGCTCGTGCTGGGTATCATCATCTTGCTGGGACTGCTGTTGCACCTGTACAACTTCTGGTACAACATGATGTTCGCTGAGTTGCTGCACATCGCAACACCCATTCCCCCGACTCACGGCTTTGAGCTGATCGTCCAGACCTTCAGCTGCCCAGTCTACGTGGTGTTGTATGTCATCTGGATTACCGCCATCTGGTTCCACCTGAGCCACGGCTTCTGGAGTGCCCTGCAGACACTGGGCTGGAGTGGAAAGACCTGGGAGTGCCGCATCAAGTGGATTGGCCTCATCTACGTCACGCTGCTCATGCTGGGCTTCCTCGTGGTGGTGCTGGCCTTCGCCTTTGGCATGGCTCCCGCGCTGGGTGACTTCTGCTGCGCTTCGGGCGCCGATGGCTGTCAGGCTGCTGCCGATTGCTGTAAAGAGGCTGCCGCCGCTTGCTGCAAGTAATCCCCTTCCTTAACCCTTCCTTCATGTAAGAAGGAGGGAATAGTAAGAATCATTATTATAACTAAGGTCCTCGCCCCTGGAAGACCTTCCCCCCTAGGGGGGATAAGAGGGGGGCTACATTATGGCAAAAGTATTAGATTCAAAGATTCCTGCAGGACCCGTTCCTGAGAAATGGAAGGAATATAAGGCTCATCAGCGTCTGGTCAACCCGAAGAACAAACTGAAGCTCGACGTCATCGTCGTGGGTACTGGCTTGGCTGGCGCAAGTGCCGCCGCCAGTCTTGGAGAGATGGGCTTCAACGTATATAATTTCTGCATTCAGGACTCGCCGCGCCGCGCTCACTCCATTGCTGCAAAGGGTGGTATCAACGCCGCCAAGTGCTATCAGAACGATGGCG
>JAEEGL010026173.1_pt1 | contig 11790 bp, 7 predicted proteins | sample 9134231 | NCBI WGS metagenome assembly JAEEGL01 (sample SAMN16246548, study PRJNA631951) | gut metagenome | biome: gut microbiome; feature: rumen; material: fiber-attached | host: Bos | place: Iran: Karaj | collected 2018-10 | reverse complement strand
TATCAAAACCACCAAACTCTTCTATCTCATATCCCAGAGCCTTAAAGTTATCCTTATATTCCTTGAGCACGGCAAGCTCCGAAGCACTTAAAGTGATGACGATCGCCGGAGATATCATCTGAGTCGCCACACTGTCCTCATTAAGCTGTTTGATAAGGCGCTCGTATTTTACCTTCTCATGAGCCGCATGCTGATCCATAAGTATAAGCTTTTCCTTGTATGTGAACAGCCAGTATGTGCCGAAAATCTGACCGATTATCTCATAGTCGTTCACGGTATCATAACTTAGCAGCTTATCATCAAACATCTCCATCTGAACTGCGGTATTGACGATAACAGCCTCGGAGGCTTTGATGATGTTCTTCTCTTTCTCCTCTTCCGGTGCGTCGGGATACGGCTGCAGACCGGGAGCAGGTTTACCCAGTATGCGTCTTATATCAATATTGCTCTCATTTATAAGTTTCTCATCAAGAGCAATGGCTATGTCGGATTCGCTCCTGCGCTTCTCTTCAAAAGGTTCAGCCGCCTTATTCTCCGGTTTCTTTTCAGGTTCCGGACGTTTGTTAAGAACGGAATCGGGTATCATCTCATGTACCTTAAGCGCACTTGCTACCGCACTCGATATAAAATCAGCCAGCCCTAAGTTATCCCCGAACCTGACTTCCATCTTGCTCGGGTGAACATTGACATCCACACTCTTAGGATCAACATCTATATACAGCACACAGAACGGGAAACGATGCTGCATCAGATATTCCCTGTAACCCTCTTCTAAGGCCTTGGATATCACATCGTTCTTAACATATCTCTTATTTACAAAGTAATTCTCATAATTTCTGGTGCTCCTGTTAAGCTCGGGTTTGCCGAGATAACCTCTTATCGAGCAAATCTGTGACTCATTCTCTATTGATATGAGTGCATCAGTGCTTTCCCTTCCGAAAAGCCTGTAAATGAGTTCCTTAACGCTGCCGTTGCCGGAAGTGTGGAATTTGATCTGGCCGCCTGATATGAATTTGATCGATACATCAGGATTGGCCAATGCAAGATGTTCAAGCACATCGGAGATATATCCGCCTTCTGTTATGGCGCTCTTAAGGAACTTGCGCCTTGCGGGCGTATTGAAGAAGATATTACGCACTATGACCGTAGTACCGCCCGGAACGCCTATCTCCTTAACGCCGACTTCCCTGCCGCCTTCTATGATGTACTGGGTACCGATCATATCTTCCTTGGTCTTGGTTATCATCTCAACCTGTGATACCGCGGCGATCGAACTTAAAGCCTCACCCCTGAAGCCCAGAGTCCCAATCATCAGAAGATCCGAAGCATCGTCTATCTTACTGGTAGCATGTCTCTTAAAGGCTTCTCTGACCTCATTTTTAGGAATTCCTGCACCGTTATCCGTTATTCGTATGAACGAGATGCCTCCGTCCTTTATCTCAACGGTTATGGCATCAGCACCAGCATCAATGGAATTCTCCACCAGTTCCTTGACTATATTGGCAGGTCTCTCTACAACTTCGCCTGCAGCTATCTTATTGATCGTTTCATTGTTAAGAAGATGTATAACAGCCATTTAAAGCTCCATTCGGATTATCATCCGTTCCATCTGTTATTAAGTGAATTCTGCAATTTGTACAGTGTATTCAAGGCATCAAGAGGTGTCAGATTGCTGACATCAAGTTCCTTTAACTGTCTTAAGACATCCTCATCCGTTGTCGTGGCAAAAAGTGACATCTGCGTCAGGTCTACCTGATCATAATGTTGCGCGTTCTTGTTGTTATCGGATGCCTTGTTAACGGCTATGCTCTGGATCTTATCTATGATATCGTTATCCACAAGCTGGCTCACTATCTCTTTGGCTCTGCTTATAACGATCTCCGGAACTCCCGCAAGCCTTGCGACCTGAATACCGTAACTCTTATCTGCGCCACCGCTCACAATCTTACGCAGGAACACGATGTCATCCCCGTTCTCCTTAACAGCGATGCTGTAATTACGTACATTGTCCATCTTGCTCTCAAGCTCCGTAAGCTCATGATAATGGGTCGCAAACAGTGTCTTGGCGCCTATAAGTCTAGGATTGGCTATATGTTCGACCACTGCCCATGCAATAGAGAGTCCGTCAAAAGTGGAGGTTCCGCGGCCTATCTCATCCAAGATGATAAGGCTGTCTGATGTCGCATTACGTAAAATATTGGCAACTTCGTTCATCTCGACCATAAATGTCGACTGGCCGCTTGCCAGATCATCGCTCGCACCCACTCGCGTAAATATACGGTCACAGATACACATATCCGCAGAAGCCGCAGGAACAAAGGAACCGATCTGAGTCATCAATGCAATGAGTGCCACCTGTCTCATGTAAGTTGACTTACCGGCCATATTGGGTCCGGTGATTATCGATATGAGCCTCTTGTTCTTATCAAGCTTCGTATCGTTTGCAACGAACATATCCGCAGGGATCATCTTCTCCACAACGGGATGACGTCCGTCCTTGATGGATATGGTTCCTTTTTTGTTAAGCTTGGGTCTTACATAACAGTTCTGTTCTGCAACAAGCGCAAGGGATGCAAATACATCAAGGGAAGCCAATGCCTTGGCTGTGCGCTGGATGATCTCTATCCTGCCCCTTATGATCTCTCTTATCCTGACAAATTCGTCATATTCCAAGTTGCAGGCTTTATCTGTCGCCCCGAGGATCATATCTTCTAGTTCCTTAAGGCGAGGACAGGTAAATCTCTCAGCGTTAACAAGCGTCTGCTTGCGGATATATTCATCAGGAGCCTTATCCTTGGCACCGTTGCTTATCTCTATGCAATAGCCGAATACCTTGTTGTACTTAACATGAAGGCTCTTGATACCAAGTCTCTCCTGTTCTTCGGCCTCAAAATCACTTAACCACTGTTTGCCCTCGGTACCTGCTTTACGCAGTTCATCAATGTCTTTATTGTATCCGTTCTTAATTATCCCGCCTTCTCTTATTGTAAGGGGCGGTTCCTCTGTGATCGCATCATCTATGAGAGTAAATATATCTTCAAGTCCGTCTATATCCTCGCTGATCTTCTTAAGAAGCACACTGTCAAGCTCTGATGTGATGAGCTTAATGGCAGGCAGCATGGACAGTGAAGACTTAAGGGCTAACATATCCCTGGGATTGACGGTCTGCATCGCGATCTTGCCGACTATACGTTCAAGGTCATATACGGTACCCAGATATTCTCTGAGTTCATCTCTCTCAATAGGATATTTCTTAAGTATCTCAACGGCCTGCAATCTCTCTTCTATGGCCTCGGGTTCAATTAACGGCTGCCTAATGTATGAAGAGAGGGTTCGGCTGCCCATTGCAGTCTTGGTCTTGTCCAATACCCACAAAAGCGATCCTCTTTTCTGCTTATCCCTGAGTGTCTCAATAAGCTCAAGATTGCGCCTTGTGGCACTGTCTATGAGCATGTATTTGCTGACAATATACGGATAAAGATGAGTGATATGCTTAAGTTCATGCTTCTGTGTCTCATACAGATACTGAAGCAGTGCACCGGCAGCAACTATCCCGTTCGGGAAATCCGATATACCGAGACCGGCTATGCCGTTCACTCCGAAATGGCCTGCTATCTTATTCCTGCATCTCTCCTCATCATAATAATGTGGCGGCAGGGATGTCAGCGCTATGCCCATATCCTCTCTTATCCTGGATATATCGATACCGCTCATAAGGAACGCTTCATTGCAGACAAGTTCCGAAGGAGAATATTTCATCATCTCATCCATGAGCGACTTAAGATCTTCAAGTTCACTTAGGTAATAGTCCCCCGTAGTGACATCCGCAACCGATATACCGATATTATTACAGGTATATGAGACGCTCATTATGTAATTGTTGCTCTTATCATCAAGAACCGCTGCACTGGTATTGGTACCCGGAGTAACGATCCTGACTACTTCTCTTTTTACAAGTCCTTTGGCAAGCTTGGGATCTTCCACCTGCTCACATATCGCGACCTTATATCCCTTACCGACAAGTCTGTCAAGATAGGCATCGACCGCATGATAAGGAACACCGCACATGGGGGCTCTCTCAACAAGGCCGCACTGCTTGCCCGTAAGAGTGATATCCAGTTCTTTGGAAGCCGTCAGTGCATCATCAAAAAACATCTCATAGAAATCACCGAGTCTGTAAAAAAGGATACAATCCTTGTACTCCTCTTTGGTGTCCATATAGAGTTTCATCATTGGTGACAGCTTGTCATAATCTATCTGCATAAATCTAATTCCGCACCATGTCTCCGATGTAGTAGAATCCTCCCGCTGTATGAAGCTTAACAGGCACTATGGTCCCTATAAGCTCCTTATCCCCCTTAAAATGCACCATACTGTTATTAGACAGTCTTCCCGTCACCATTGAAGGATCGTTATCAGAAAGACTCTCCACGAGCGCTTCTTCCGTTCTTCCGACAAGCATTCCGTTACGCTTGCCCGCACATCTCCTTACGGCATCAAGCACCCTGTCAAACTGCTCTTTGGCAAACTCTTCACTTACCTGATCTTCCATAGCCGCAGCGGGCGTTCCGGTCCTCTTGGAATATATAAAAGTAAATGCGTTGTCATATTCAACCCGGTTGATCACATCTATGGTATCATCCACATCTTCCGCTCTCTCTCCGGGAAAGCCGATGATTATGTCAGTCGTAACAGCAATGTCAGGCACGGCATTTTTGATCCTTCCCACAAGATCAAGATATGATTCCTTGGTATAATGCCTGTTCATGGCCTTAAGTATACGATCAGAACCTGATTGCAGCGGCAGATGTATATGTCTGCATATCTTGATCGAATCAGCTATGGTATCTATGAGTTTATCCGACAGGTCCTTAGGATGCGAGGTCATAAACCTTATCCTTTTGATCTTATCGATCTTCTCTACTTCACGAAGCAGATCCGAGAAATCGATATCATCGTCAAGACCCTTGCCGTAACTGTTGACATTCTGCCCAAGGAGCATGACTTCTATAACTCCGTCATCAGACAATCTCTCTATCTCACGGATTATCTCCTTGGCATCCCTGCTGCGCTCCCTTCCTCTGACATAGGGAACGATGCAGTATGTACAGAAATTATTGCATCCGTACATGATATTCACGCCCGATTTATAACTGTATTTACGGTCTACCGGAAGATCTTCAACATAGTCATTGGTGCTCTCCCATATATCAATGATCTGACCTGAATCTTCCTCATACATCCTGTACAGAAGTTCGGCAAACTTAAATATGTTATGAGTGCCGAAAACAAGATCGATAAACTTATAATTCTTCGAGATATTCTCAATGACAGACGGCTCCTGCATCATGCATCCGCACAGAGCGATCTTAAGTCCGGGATTCTTCTTTTTTACGGGCTTAAGGCTGCCAAGATGGCCGTACACTCTCTGGTTGGCGTTATCTCTTACGGAACAGGTATTGTAGATTATAAGATCCGCATCCTTCTCATCACCGTCAAGAGCAAAACCGGCTTCTCTTAAAATACCGCTCAGCTTCTCGGAATCCCTGGCATTCATCTGGCATCCGAAAGTAATAACAGCACATTTGGGGATCCTGCCAAGCTCATCTGTAAGACGCACGACCGTACCCTTAAGCTTCTCTATATATTCACGTTGTCTGTTAAGTTCTGCTGTATTCTCCATAAAAGATATCATCCTCGGTCACGACAACGGTCATCGGAACATCATATTCATTGACTTCTAAACCGTCAGTGATCTGCATCTTATATGCTATTCCGATGCGATTCTTTATTTCATGACCGGCAAAAAATCTGTCATAATATCCCTTGCCGTAACCCATTCTGTTACACTGTCTGTCAAATAAGGTCCCCGGGGTTATGCATATCGTCTTATCCGTGATATCGCTGTCCTTAAGTTTAAGATAATCGATCCGAAGCGGTTCCCTGATACCGTATGCGCCGGGTTCCAATTCATCAACCGCATATACTCTGTAGAATTCCAGAGTTAGATCGGGTTCACAGACCGGAGCGAACACCTTCTTGCCGTCAAGCAATGCTCTGTTGATCAGTTTATCAGTCGCGACTTCACCGTTATAATCCGCATATATAAGCACGGTATCGGCTGCCTTATACTCCTTAAGTGTGATCACCTTATCCGCGATGATATCACTGAGCCTTATACGCTCATCCGCAGACAGTTCTCTTCGATTTTGGATTATCTCTTTTCTGTTCATGTATTATGAATTAGTCGAATTAATGAATTCGATCATATCGAAGGAATCATCTCTGTGGGCTGTAAAAAGTGTACCGATATCTCTGCCATCCATGATACGGTGAAGTATGCGCATGTCGGATGCATTAGCGATGATCATATCCGCACCCGCGCTTGTTGCGATACGAGCCGCATTGATCTTGGTGTTCATGCCGCCCGTTCCGACTGTGCTGCCGGTACTTGCTTTAGCCATGCCGGTGATCTCATCATTAAGATCTTCAACCTGTGATATGAACCTGGCATCCGGGTTCTGCCTCGGATCATCGGTGTACAGTCCGTCTATGTCAGATAACAGGATCAGCAGATCAGCGTTGACCAGTGATGCGACGATGGCTGATAAGGTATCGTTATCGCCTATGAGTACGTCATCATTGTCCACCAATATCTCGTAGGTCGATACCGTATCATTTTCATTGACTATCGGTATGATGCCCATATCCAGAAGTTCTTTAAACGTGTTATATGCGTTGGTACGGTTGATCTCGTTTGTGACCGTATTCTTGGTCATAAGAATCTGCGCGGCAATGTGATTATACTCACTGAAAAGCTTCTGATAAGTCATCATAAGACGAGCCTGGCCAATTGCTGCACAGGCCTGTTTAAAGCCCATATTGCCCTTCTGTGAATTGACTGCAGCCTGTCCTATGACACGTTTACCGACTGCAATGGCGCCCGATGTTACAAGTATCACATCCTTGCCCTGATTGCTTATATTGCACAACTCGCGAACAAGAACCTCGAGCTTGGTATAATCAAGTCCGCCGGTCTCCTTGTGTACCAGAGACGAAGAACCGACTTTTACGACGATCCTCTGCTTGTTCTGTATCTCCGGTCTAGTTATCTTATCAAATGTCTCTTCCATATCTCCTCCGCTATATATATACCGTCCATCGCTGCCGATGTTATCCCGCCGGCGTAACCCGCGCCTTCTCCGCATGGATATACATTGCAAAATGACGACCTTCCGTCCTCTCCTCTGTGAATCCTTACAGGACTTGATGTCCTGCTCTCTATGCCCGCAAGAAGTGCTGTATCAGATGCAAACCCGGGTATCTTTTTATCAAAGTCTTCCATCCCTTCGATAAATACATCTTTAAGATGTACCGGTAAAATATCCGACATATCGGTCATCCGGATACTGCCTTTAAATCCGTCAAGTTCAGGCAGCTTATCATCAATACGCCTTTCTTTATATGCTGTATATGTCTGAACAGGAATGGATCCTTTTCCCAGTTCATATGCTCTGGACTCAAGATCTCTTTGGAACTTAACACCCGCAAGAGCATCCGTACCCTCATAATCATCCGGAGTTACCGTTACGATTATGCCGCTGTTGGCGCATTTACCTGCCCTGCCGCTGTAGCTCATGCCGTTAACGGCAAGTCTGCCTTCTTCGGATGATGCATTGACAACATATCCGCCGGGGCACATGCAGAAGCTGTATACTCCTCTTCCGGAAGGTGAATTGTATGTCAGTTTATATGATGCGGGACCGATCAGATCCGCGACTTCATCACTGCCGTACAACGCTTCGTTTATCATCTTCTGCGGATGGATGACTCGCATCCCTACGGCAAATGCCTTGGGTGACATCGGAACACCGAGAGCGTTCAGTTTTTCATATGTATCGCGAGCGCTGTGGCCTATTGCAAGAACAAGTGAATCTGTAGTCAGCCTGCTTCCGTCCTCAAAAACGGCATCTGTCAGTTCGCCGTTCTTCTCTATGGATATAAGCTTGTGACTGTATTTAAACTCACCGCCTAAGCCTATTATCTCATCACGCATGGATGCTACGACGCGGGACAAAATATCCGTTCCAATATGAGGCTTGCTCTTATATAAGATCTCCTCGGGGGCACCGTTTTGGACAAATATCTTAAGGACTTCAAGGTTACGTCCCTTTTTGTCATTGACAAGGGTATTAAGCTTGCCGTCCGAGAAGGTGCCTGCTCCGCCTTCGCCAAACTGCACATTACTGTCAGATTTAAGAACTCCGGTCTCCCAGAACTTCTCAACATCCGCGTGCCTCTCCTCGACCCTGACACCTCTGTCACAAAGTATGGGTTTGCATCCCGCCTTCGCAAGCATATATCCACAGAAAAGACCTGCCGGGCCCATGCCGATGATCACCGGTCTTAAGTCGGACGGACCTCCTTCAGGCCATTCATATCCTTCTTCCCTGTGCAATACGGCATTCCTGCATCTGCTCTTCTTAAGTACGGCTGCAGGATCGTTAACTTTGACATCTACAGTAAAGAATCTGTATATATCAGGCTTATGTCTGGCATCGATACTCTCTCTTACGATCTTAAGATCATCAACATGACGTATCCCCAGCTTCTTACAGGCTATCCTGTTAAGGGTGTTCAGCCGGTCTTTCTCATCTATCTTCAGTTTGATGCCGCTTATACGGATCGCATCATTATCACTCATATATCAATAGCTTCCGGCCGCTCTGCCAGCGATGTACCCGCTGGTCCATGCCCATTGCAGATTGTAGCCGCCGCATGCACCGTCAACATCAAGCATCTCGCCGCACAGATATAATCCCGGAGTCTTGATGGAAGCCAGATCATCATCCACTTCTCTTAACGGAACACCGCCGCTGCAGCATTGAGCATGGGCAAAATCTCTGGTCCCTTTGACGGTAACGGTAAAACATCTGATAAGTCCCACAAGCGTGATGATCGCATCTTCAGTCTCATCACTGACGATATCATCCTCACTAAGTCCCGCCTGCTTTATGAGCAGAGAGCTTAACTTGGAATTTATAGTTCCCTGCATGAATTCACGTACCGTTGCACCCTGGAACTGAAGCATTCTGCTCTGCATAAGACTGATATATTCATCCTCGTTCATTCCGGGCATAAGATCTATCTTAAGTTCATAATCGCCATCCGGATCTGCTCCCACATAATGGCTTAACTGAAATACCGGGATCCCGCTCATACCGTAATCAGCGATCTGCAGTTCACCGTACTCGCTGCCTATATATGCTCCGTCTTTGATAAGGTTGACCAGCGCCTCACATCTGACGCCGCTTATCTCGCTCAATATATCCTCTTTTATCGTAAGCGCGGTAAGCGAAGGTTTGACGGGAAGTACGGTATGCCCAAGGCTGTAAGCCAGTGCATATCCGTCATGATCGCTCTTGATGCGGTCTTTTTTCTCTATACCCGCATAGCTTCCGCATGCCAGGATGACTCTGTCGAATTCTTTTGAAGAGCCACCGGCTGTTACGATAAAACTGTCAGGATTCTTCTTGACAACAGACTCAACTTCCATGCCTGTCCTGACCGTGATATCATATCCTTTCATGTTGTCTTCAAGCACATCCCTGACAACGGATGCCTGTTCACAAAACGGATAAAAGAGTCCGTGTGATTCCTTAACTATGAGTCCGAGACTCCTGAAAGTCCTTATGGTATCATCTTCATCAAATTTGGCAAAATAACCATCCAGAAGTTCATTGTCATATGAATGATAATAATCTGTTCTTAACTCTCTGTTGCCGAGATTGCACTTGCCGTTACCGGTGCGAAGGAGTTTCCTTCCGAGTACATTCTCCTTCTCGTATACAGTTACATATGCACCCATTGATGCAGCAGATAACGCTGCCATCATTCCGGAAGCTCCGCCTCCGATCACCAATACTTCCATTTATGTTCTCCGAATGATCACCTGTTGATGAAGAAATTACTCAAAAACGCAAGCGGGAAATATATTATCGTTCCGTTTAAAGAATTGATATCGCGCACGGTCACACCCTTGATGGCAACAAGAGTGACTATGTAAGCCGCATATGATATCAACAACGCGATGACCAAAAAGACGATGTTCATCACGATAAAATGATCGAGTATCGCTATCATACCGGCAAATACAGCTCCGGCAACAACGATCTTGCCTATCCTGATACCAAGATCAACCGGATCGAACCCTATCAGCCTGTAGAAAGCAAATAAGTTAACGGATACCTCCACGATCAATCCGATCACATAAGATACGACCAATGCGCTTATCTCACAGTCCGAACCGATCATCGCCGCAGCGCTTATCACAGTCACTGCAAACCCGCTTACAGAAGCTATTACGGAATATCTGCTGTATTTTATAGAACTGAGCACGCTCTTGCTCATGTATATGAGGCCCTGTAAGAGAAGTGCTATACCGCCCTGTCTGAGTATCTTGATACCAAGAGAAGTCCTTCCTGAGAAAAAGATATTGATAAACGGTTCTGCCATGATCATAAGCATGAGCATTATGGGAAGAAGAAGCAAAACAGTATTTTTAAGAAGATAAATGGACCTCGTGCGGGCATTCTTATGTTCCTCACGTCCAACATCCGATCTGACCTTCTTATTCTCCCTGTCAATATACTCCATAAAGATCGCAATGAAGAATCCGAGGATCAGCAGATACTTATCCGCGAACACTCCGATCCTTACAAATGCTTCTCTTATTTCAAGGCCGCTCTGTGCGGCTCTCTTAACATACATAAGCAAAAGACAGGCGATCGTCAGAACAGGCACAAGATGCTCACCGATATATGTAAGGCTTACCTTTAGGAAGGTGATCGTTATATTTCGTCCGTTATCGACTCCCTTGACGGAATTATATTCATTCCTGTATACGTTGCCTGCTACCCTGTCACCGATCACAAGAACAAGGATGCCGGCCATAACTCCTATACACTGAGCCATAACGGCTCCGATCGCACCGCCTATATTTGCATAAAGAGGATTCTTAAGAAGACCCGATATGTTCATTCCGTACCTGTACAATCTGATGACAAGTATCGGGCATAAGATAAGCATGATGACACTTTGTACCACTTCTGCGATAAGACAGATGACTATATTGTTCTTGCCGTAATAGTATCCCCTCAGACATCCTTTGAGCATATGGATAGCAAAATATACACCCATCACACCGAATACACTCTCCGGAAGCAGATAGCCGACAGCTTTTGAATATATGTTGGAAGAAAATGTCCAAATAATGAAACCGAAAAAGATGCCCATTATCAGGGTGTAAAAAATTCCGTACCTGAAAACAAGGCTTGAATTATAATGCAGGCCCTTGGATCTCCTGACAGTGACCATTCTTGCTATGGCCTGAACCAATCCGCCTTCAAAGACGACAAACATTGTCTCTATGATGATAAAGCCGATGTAATAGAATCCCATACCCACATCTCCGGCAAGATATGCGAGTACCATCCAAAATACTATATTTATTAACCTGGTCGCAAGGCGAACGCAGTCTTTTATGTTCATGTTATGCTCCAAATCCGTCAGTCGGTCAAATCTCTGGTTATCCCAAGGCGATCAAGTATCCGATCCTGCTTATCAAACATCATCTTCGCCTCATCATCTGTCTCATGATCATAACCGCAAAGATGAAGTATGCTGTGTGCTATCAGAAAAGCATATTCACGCTTCTTAGAATGCCCGTATTGTTCCGCCTGTTCCTTTACTCTGTCAAGAGATATGATTATGTCTCCGAGAACAACAAGT
>JAEEGL016239391.1_pt1 | contig 11791 bp, 12 predicted proteins | sample 9134231 | NCBI WGS metagenome assembly JAEEGL01 (sample SAMN16246548, study PRJNA631951) | gut metagenome | biome: gut microbiome; feature: rumen; material: fiber-attached | host: Bos | place: Iran: Karaj | collected 2018-10 | reverse complement strand
AGCGGAGAGCAAGGGATTCGAACCCCTGTGGGCTTTCGCCCTAACGGTTTTCAAGACCGCCCCGTTGTGACCGCTTCGGTAGCTCTCCATGACGCTTTCTCAAAACGTGCTTATGCATATTACCACAGAGAAACATCTAAGTCAAGCAAATTTTATCAAGATATCGTACAATTTGATTCAAACAGTTACTGTTCACAAATATACAAGATGTTGAAACTCTGAAAGCTTGCTTTCAAAGAGTTTTAACATCTTGTATATTCTGCGTAGCAGTAACGCCCCAACCTCATGAGCAAGTAGCGAAGCGGATTGCGAATGCAGGTATGGGGCGTGTGAACAGTAACTTCAAACATCCCGTTATAATGTGTCCGGCAGTCATCTGCTTCTTTTCCCAAGTATCTCCGCCGCCGTTTTCAGATCTTCTTCAGTCGTGATCTTCAGGTTCTCTTTCTTTCCCGGGAGCATATGTATGCTGCCCTCTCCGTATTTCCTGACGGCAGAAGCGTCGTCGGTGATGGAAACATCGTTGTTTTCCACCGCGAGGCCGTAGCTTGAAAGGACATTTGCGGTCTCGAAGCACTGCGGCGTCTGGGCTGCCCATGTCTTTGCCCGATCCGGTGTCATGCATATATCACCGTCTCCGTTCACGATCTGGATCGTATCGGTCACGGGGACTCCCACCACGCAGGAGCCTTCGGTCGAAACGTATCCTGCCGCCGCATTTATGGTCTCAACATCTATGCAGGGACGCGCCCCGTCATGGATCATGCTGAAGCACCCTTCGTCCGGGGCAAGAAGGCCGTTTGCCCTTCTGAAGTTCTCGTTATCGTTTACCGCCTTAAGACCAAAATAAACGGAATCATAACGGTTCGCTCCGCCGGAAGCTATGGAAACACACTTCGTGATGTTATATTTTTCGATGATCTCTTTTCGGCAAAAGTCCCTGTCTTTTTCGGAGCAGACAAGAACGACAGCATCGACGCAACTCTTCTCGAAAGCAAGAAGGCTCCATGCGATGACGGGTTTACCGCAAAGATCTCTGTATTGTTTTGGAATATCGCCGCCGAATCTTTTCCCGGATCCGCCGGCAAGCACTACAGCTGTGATCACTTTCTCTCTCCGAGTCGTAAATTGGGGATCGCATTCAGGTCGAGCCCGCTGAAATTACCTTTTATGTATTCGTAATAAGCCGCGGCGCCTATCATTGCCGCATTATCGGTGCAATATATGGGCGAAGGATAAATCATCTCAAGTCCGCGCTTTTCGCATGCTTCCTTCATGCCGGCACGAAGTGCGGAATTGGACGCAACACCGCCCGCAAGAGCAACTTTTTTGAAGCCGTATTCCTTGGCGGCATGCATGGTCTTATCCACAAGCACGTCAACAACCGCTGCCTGAAACGACGCCGCAACGTTTGCCCTGTTGATCTCCTCTCCCTTCATCTCAGCCTGGTTGAGATAGTTTAGCACCGCAGATTTGAGACCGGAAAAGCTGAAATCATAGGGGCAGTCGTCCACCTTTGCCCTCGGGAACGCTATAGCCTTAGGGTCGCCCTCTTTTGCCACCTTGTCAATCTTGGGACCGCCGGGATAGCCGAGCCCTATGGCACGAGCGACCTTGTCGTAAGCCTCTCCCGCAGCATCATCATGAGTACGCCCGAGTATCTCATACTCGCCGTAATCCTTCATTATGACAAGATGCGTATGTCCGCCGGACACTATCAGGCACAAAAAAGGAGGCTCAAGATCCGGATGCTCAAGGAAATTCGCGGACACATGTCCTTCGATATGATGAACTCCGATGAGGGGCAGACCTGCCGCATAAGCAACAGCCTTAGCCGCCGAAACTCCCACAAGGAGCGGTCCCACAAGACCGGGCCCGTAGGTTACGGCAACCGCATCGCAGTCCTTAAGTCCCATGCCGGCATCCTTAAGAGCCTGTTCAATGACAGGATTTACCTTTTCGATATGCTTTCTCGAAGCGATCTCGGGTACGACTCCGCCGTATAACGTATGGAGATCGATCTGTGAATAGATCACATTCGAGAGAACCTTTCTTCCGTTTTCAATAACCGCAGCCGCAGTCTCATCGCAGGATGATTCCACGGCAAGTATTCTTATATCCTTCATAAAAACCTTCTTCTAATCGGCGAACTCAACCGGCTTTGTAAGTTCCCAGCCGAGGATCTTCCAGTTGCCTTTGTCGTCTTCTCTTAAAATGAACTTCTCATAGGTCCGATCCAGACCCGTCTTACTCTTAACAACAAACATGGCAACTATGGAAGCCATGTTTTTGCCATCCTTCGTATATTTTTCCGCCTGACTCTCCAGCTGGATGTTGGTGACGGGGATAGATTTCCCGTCGTTCCTGAAAAGCGTTATCTCGTCATAGAGAGCTTCCGCATATCCGTCTCTCGGATTCAGTTCCAGCAGCTCATCATCATAGAGGAGCCTCAGCTGATCCACGAGCTTATAGAACTCATCTTCGCTGTATGTGTTGGTCATGAGGCAGACATTGATCCTCTGATAAAGCTTAACGACCTCTCTCGCGGAGGAGGGATAAAAGCGGTCGAGGTTCTTGGAAATGATGGCCTGAGCCTCGGTATTGTTCTCCGACTTGTTGTTGAAGACAGAATCGGACTTCCTGTTATTAACGGTATAGAAAACGATCCAAATGACAATACCGAGAATTATAACGCCGCCTATAATGCCTCCGATATATTTCTTCATTCTTTCACCTCGTCATCTTCCTCAGGGAACCTTAAGGTCACGCTCTGTCCGTCCACAGCGCAGACCGTGTTTTCAAAGATGCTGCGTGCAACTCCCAGATATTCTTTGGGACGGTTCATGGACGGGCTGTAATGAGTAAGCCACATTTCGGTGACTTCCGCTGCCGAGGCGAGTTTTGCCGCTTCGCGGAAGGTCATGTGCTTCTTCTTCACCGCATCTGCCTGTTTATCGGGCTCACCGTACATTCCCTCACAGATGAACAGATCGGAATGAGCCGCATTCTTAACGATGGAGTCGGTAGGACGCGTATCGGTGCAGTATGTTACCTTAAGTCCCTTTCGTTCCGGTCCCAGGACCATGTCGGGAGTGTAGACGTTACCGTTCTCCTCGATGGTGGCACCCTTTTGAAGCCTGTTCCAAAGTTTCAAAGGTATGCCGAGAGCCTTGGCGCGTTCCGCATCGAAACGACCGGCCCGCTTTATCTCAAGGGTATAGCCGTAGCACGGCACATTGTGATTCACCTTGAATGCCTTTATCTCGTATCCCAGCATGGAGAAATCCGCTTCAGGCTCTCCGATCTCTATCATATTTATTTCAAAAGGGAGCTCGGGGGCTATGATCCTTAACGCTCCCACCACCTTCTCGAGTCCTTTAGGACCGATGAGAGTAACAGGCTCGGTCCTTTCGGCATTACCCATGGAAAGAAGAAGCCCCGGCAGTCCGCTCACATGATCGCCGTGGAAATGGGTAAAAAGGATGCAGTCGATATCATGAAAGCTGAGCCCCGCCTGACGTATAGCCACCTGGGTGCCTTCACCCGCATCGATCAGTATCCCTTTTCCGTTATATCTCACCATAAGGGAGGTGAGCCATCTTTTGGGAAGAGGCATCATACCGCCTGTTCCCAACAAACACAAATCTAACATCAAAACCTCTTAATCAGTATTCTTAAGTACCAAGATCCTCGGTACTATCCTATGTTTAATCTCATAATGACGGCGTCCTCTTTGGGGAGCTCGTAAAAGCCCTTCCTGACGCCCACATCCCTGAAGCCGAGCTTCCTGTACAGGGCTCTTGCGGGTTCGTTACTTGTCCGCACCTCAAGGTACATATCCTTCACATCGAGAGCCTTGGCGCGTCTCAAAAGTTCGGACATCATTTCAAAGGCTATACCTTTACCCCGCATATCCTTTCTCACGCAGACATTTGGGATCTCCGCCTCATCAAGGACATAGTAAAAGCAGCAATAGCCGAGTATGTCACTGTCATCCTCATCAGAAACGGTGACCAAAAGACAATAGTTCTCCTGTAAAACAGAGCCTTCGAAATTATCCCTGCTCCAGGGCATGGAAAAAGTCTCCTTCTCGATAAGGCTCACCGTATCACAGTCTTTTATTGTCATTTCACGTATTTTCATTACGCTCTCTCTCGGCCTGGGAAAGCCTCAGATAATCCGGTACATGTTCAGCTGCCGGAACAGCGAGTCCCTTTTTGTACAGCTCGATGGCTCTTACAGCAAGACTGCCCGCACGCTGTACACAATTATTTATCGGCGCGAACTGCATCCTGACATTAACGTTTTCAAGAAGAAAATCCTTAAAAACGGGAACTCCGTCACCTAAGAAAATGACGGGCTCCTTCAGTTCATTCACGAGAGACACGAGTTCGTCGATACCAACTGCCATGCGGTCTCTTACTATTTTAAAACCTTCGCCGTTATTTCTGTATACACCGGTATAGACCTGATTGCGTCTGGCATCCATTAAAGGAACTATGACGCCGTCAAAGCCGAAAATATCGGCAGCTATCGTCTCCGTCGTAGGAACGGCAACAATAGGCTTATTTAATGCAAGTCCGAGTCCCTTGGCGGTCGCGGAACCGATCCTTAACCCGGTAAAGCTTCCCGGTCCTCCCGATACGGCGATGGCATCGATCTCATCGAGAACGGTACCCGTGTGCTTCACAAGTTCGTCAACCATGGGAAGAAGGGTCTGGGAATGGGTGAGCTTTAGGTTCAGGCTGAACTCACCGATCAGCTTTTCTTCCGATACCACGGCACAGGATGCCACGAGTCCCGAAGCTTCTATAGCCAAAATCTTTATCATCTGTTATGCCTTCCTTATTTCAATGCTTCTGTAGTCAAAGCCCTTTTCAAGATCTTTTCTGATGGTGACCCTCGTGCAGTTATCGGGGAGAAGCTCTTCTATCTTCTCCGCCCATTCCACAAGAGATACGCCCTGTCCGAAGAAGCAGTCTTCATAGCCGATCTCGTCCATCTCGTCTATATCGTCTATCCTGTAGACATCAAAGTGATAGAGCGGAAGTCTCCCCTCTTCGTACACCTGGACTATCGTAAATGTGGGGCTCACCACAGGTTCGGTTATGCCGAGTCCCTTTGCAAAGCCCTTGGTAAAGACTGTTTTACCGACACCGAGATCTCCGGATAAGCAGATAACGTCTCCCGGTTTGGCATTTGCAGCCATATCGTATGCTATTTTTGAAGTCTCCTCCGGCGATCCGGAAGCAAAAGTAATAATATCCATAGATTCCTTAATTCTTTTTTACCTTAACACAGCCTTCGGCGCACATCTCGTTAAGCAGAGACCTGAAATCACCGATACTGTCACCGATGAACCTCTTGGGAAGGATGGTCGCATTGTTGTTTCCCGTAAAGAGGATGATGCTCATGAGAGTCTCTTTGGCAAGAAGCACTATCTCCCAAGGCGCATTCTGTGTTTCCTCCCCCTGGGACAGAGTGATGCCGTCGGCATCAAACGTGTACTTTACGGGTTTGGAAAAACCGGGATTCATCTTCGTCTGTCTCCAAGCCTTAAAAAGAAGGAGAAGTGGATTGATCACCGTAAACAAAAGTGCAAGAACGATGAGCGCTATCTTACTGTAAAGAGCATCGCCGTAGCCAAAGATGAGCGCGACGATGGCGATCACACTGAAGCCGTAATTGATCACACCGCGAAATCCGCTGTATGAGTTGATATACAAAAACTCAAACAGGTCAATGGTTTTCATATTGACCGTAAATTCAACCGATCTGTTTTCCATCGTAATAGTCTCCGTTATATGATCATGGAAAGGGCGATCCTCTTCTTGGCAACATCGCAGCTGAGCACCTTGACATCAACGATATCTCCGACGCTGACAGCTTCAAGAGGATGCTTTATGTATTTTTTGTTCGTGATCTGAGAGATATGAACGAGTCCGTCCTGATGCACTCCGATATCGACAAATACACCGAAATCGATGACATTTCTGACGGTTCCCTTAAGGATCATGCCTTCCGTGAGGTCCTTCATCTCAAGGACATCACTTCTCAAAATGGGCTTAGGCATCTCATCTCTCGGGTCTCTTCCGGGCTTCTCAAGTTCCTTGATGATATCGGTAAGTGTCATTTCACCGATACCGAGTCTCTCCGCAAGAGCCTTCTTGTCCTTTACCATTTTGCTTATGGAAGAAAGATTGTCTCCCTCGCTCTTAACGATGACGGGAGCTGCGGGTGCCTTTTTGCTTTCGGCGGCCGAAGGCGCGGTAAGCTTCTTACCGGACTTTTCCATAGCCTGGGCGAAAGCCGCTCCAAACGCCGAATTGGTGTTGGAGATACGGATCTCTTTCTCGGCAGGCTTCTTTTTCTTATCACCCTTGTTGGGCATTGCGGCTTCTCTGGCTGCCTTAGCCTGTGCCTTTGCATTCTTTTCCGCGGCAAGCTGCTCCGCTCTCAGCTTATTGATATCATCGGGCTTAAAGCCGAGTTCAGAAAGAAGTTCCGTAGCAGCCTTGTAGGATTCGGGATGGACAGAAGTCGAATCGAGGGGATCGATACCGTCCATGATACGAAGGAAACCTGCGCACTGTTCAAATGCCTTGGGGCCGAGCTTTGCGACCTTAAGAAGGTCGTTTCTCGAACGGAATCTGCCGTTGGCTTCACGGAAAGCAACTATATTCTTGGCAGTAACCTTGGATATACCGGAAACGTACTCAAGAAGCGCAGGGGAAGCCGTGTTGAGATCGACACCTACCCTGTTTACGCAGTCTTCAACGACTCCCGCAAGAGTCTCGGAAAGTTTCTTTTGGTTCATGTCATGCTGATACTGTCCGACGCCGATGGCCTGAGGCTCGATCTTAACAAGCTCAGCCAAAGGATCCTGCAGTCTTCTTGCTATGGAAACCGCAGATCTCTGGGCAACGTCGTAATCCGGGAATTCCTCCGTGGCAAGCTTGCTGGCGGAATAAACGGAAGCGCCCGCTTCGCTTGTGATGACATACTTTGTGGGTACATTCATCTCCTTTAAGAGATCGACGATGAAGAGCTCCGATTCGCGGGAAGCAGTACCGTTTCCGACAGAAATGAGCGTAACCTTGTACTTTATGATAAGGCGCTTAACTATCGCCTTTGCTTCATCCATCTTATGCATGCCGGGAAGGGTCGCAAAAACCACTGCGGTATCAAGCACCTTACCGGTAGCGTCAACGACCGCAAGCTTACATCCCGTTCTGAAGCCGGGGTCCCAACCGAGGACTGTCTGTCCCACAATGGGAGGCTGCATGAGAAGCTGCTTTAAGTTCTCGCCAAACACCTTGATGGCACCGTCTTCAGCCTTCTCGGTAAGCTCGTTCCTTACTTCTCTCTCGATGGAGGGAGCGATAAGGCGCTCGTAAGCATCGGCTGCGGCAGCCTTCATAAGTTCGTTTGTATTGGGATTGTCTTTAACAATTGTTTTCTTTTCGAGATATCTAAGAATACTCTCCTCCGGCGCGGTGATCTTAACCGTAAGCACCTTCTCGGCTTCGCCTCTGTTAAGCGCAAGCGTTCTGTGTCCGGGAAGCGTCTTCACCTTTTCGGAGAAGTTATAATACATCTCGTATACGCTGTCTGCCTGTTCGTCCTTGGCGGAAGAAGAAATGATGCCCTCTTCCTCAGTAAGGGAACGGATATGCGTTCTGTAATCCGCCTCATCGGAAATACGCTCGGCAATGATGTCCATAGCTCCTGCAAGAGCTTCTTCCGCCGAGTTCACTTCCTTTTCGGGATTTATATATTCCTTGGCAAGGTCAAGAGCGGGAACCGTAATCTCCTGTGCAAAGATCAGATCGGCAAGAGGCTGCAGCCCCTTCTCCACAGCGATGGTCGCCTTGGTCCTTCTCTTGGGTCTGTAAGGACGATAGATATCCTCCAGCGTAACCATATTCTGAGCTTCGCTGATCTGATGTTTAAGCTCGTCCGTAAGCTTGCCCTGTTCATCTATACTCTTTAAGATCTGTTCCTTTTTCTCTTCAAGACTGCGCAGATACTTAAGACGCTCGTCCAGATTTCTGAGGACTTCGTCGTTTAAAGCACCTGTAGCCTCTTTTCTGTATCGTGCGATAAAAGGAATAGTATTACCCTCGTCTATCAGCTTTACAGCCGCGTCAACCTGCTCCCTTCGAACTCCGAGTTCAGCCGTAAGCTGTTTTAAAATGTCCATTAAATACCTCCGTAGAAATAAATATACACAATTATGTTACTACAGTTCGCCATGAAAAACAAGACACAAAAGAGACAGCCCTTACGGACTGTCTCTCGTGAAATGTGCTTATTCTATTCTATCTTTGAGCCGTCGGAGGTATGTCTGATCGTCGTCTTTGTCGTTCCTCCGGAAACATATGTTCTGCCGCATTCCGGACAGATGCTGGTATGTATCGAAACACTTGCGGAGATCAGCTTAGCATCGGGCTTGTTACCCTCCTGAACCGCATTTGCCACGTGCTCCTGCTCGTGTGCTCTCACAACGGCGGGTGCCGCTGCGGGATCGATATGTCCGGGAGCTTTAAAGGAAACATCGGATTCGTTCGATCCGTCAACATACTTTCTGCTCTCGCAGGTCTCGCATTTTTCGAGGCCCAGTCTCTTGCGCATTTTCTCGGCTGCGGGGGATTCCATAACTTTGTAGGCGTTATCGCGGGCATTCTTCATGTCCTCAGGACTTCTTCCCACCCTGACCGTCTGCGCATTGGAATAAACTTCGGGAGTGCCGGTGACAGGCATAACAGCCCTGCCTTCATTCACTTCGGAATGAAGTGCCGTGCTTCTTGCGGCAAGTGTCGCACCGGAAGCATATATGCCGTTGTATGCACCGTATGCACCTACAGAACCTATCATAAGAGGCTCCCTTCCGTTTGATATCCCGATTATAGCACTTTTCTATAATTTAGGCAAATCCGGTTATCAGACAGCAAGGTCAACATGCTGAACCGCACCTGCCATGCCTGTGGATTCCTTAAGGAAGAATCCGGTTCTTCTTACCTGTCCCATAGTCTCGTTGGTTTTGAGGGACTTGAGAGCAAAATCGGTCTTTACGCTTCCGAGATAGATAGCGCCCACATCAGCCTTCTTGAGATCAAGAAGAACATCCTTGCCGTTTTCGTCCTTTGTCCATATCTTAAGCTTTTTGAATATATCGTCGTTTTCGTCTATCCAGCCGTTTCCGTCGCTGTCGTAAGCCGCAAGATCCTTGAAGCCGTCACCGGACTTCGTTCCGAAAAGCTCGTTTCCGTCGTTTATCTTGCCGTCGCCGTTCTTGTCGAGTGCAAGAAGCCCCGCACCGTCGCGAAGATCGTGAATCCTCTCTTCCTTGCCGTCTCCGTCAAGATCAAAGAGGAAAGTTCTTTCGTTAAGGTCTGCGCAATTATCGTCAAGGTTGATCACAAGGGGATCCACCATCGTATATGACTCAGCCATGAATGAATTGTACTCTGCGGTGAAGCTTCTGGACATCTCTACCGTAAGATCGAAACTGATCTCGCGTCCGTCCTCGGTCTTTACGGAACCTGAAGATCTGTATGCAGTATTCTCCGTTTCCATGTAGAATGACGACTGAACGGTGATCTTGGTCCAGTTGGTGAGTGTTACGGTATGTCCGCCTTCGGGAGCCTTAACCTGTGTAGGAGTGCTGCCCGACATACAGGTCGCGATATTTCCTGCGAAGGACGCGAGGTTCTTCTGAACCTTATTGAGGTTCTCCGCAAGGCTCTTCATGGGATCGTCACATGTGATGGTCGAAGGCTTCTCTCCGCGGATCTTCTTTAAGAGCTCCAGGATACGTCTTAACATCTTTATCTCGTTGTCGTCCTCGGGGATTTCAAACTCCGCTTCGTTTGCTTTGTTTGCCTTAACCATCTCTTCAAGGGACTTCTTTAAGTTTTCCTTCTGTTCCTTTTCGTTAGCTTTCTTCGCTTCCTTTTCTTCGTCGGCTATCTCGGCCTTCTTGTCGCGAAGCTGGTCCACGAGACTCTTAGAGTCATCGGACAATTCAATTGTGGCAGCCTTGCTGCTCAATACCGTAAGGGATTCATGCTCTACTTTCTGATAAGAATAGTAAGAGTGATTCGATGTCATGGATACATTTGAAGAATCAATTTTCATAATATGCGCCCTCCTTGGCGATCTTTGAAAAGTGTATGCGCGAATCCTTTCGCACATTGCACGCACTTTAGCCTACGCTTGGTATATCGGCATACTTTTGCGGAGACTTTATAGCTGTGGAAAAAATTTTTAAATATTTTGCTCACTGTTTCTGATGCACTCATTTCTCGCACACAATCGTATAGTGTTGCTGTTCACAGATGTGCCGTTAATAAGGCGTGTTTTTGAAAACGTGTTTTCAAAACGCGCCTTATCGACGGCATATTCTGCTTCGCAGAATACATCAGGCAAACGAGTTTGCCTGATGCGTGAACAGCAACTATTCCGAACATCAACTTTCGCGTATAAAACATGCATATTTTACCGCATTTGCTCTTGTATACGCATGTATAATGTATTAAAATAAAAATTAACCTTCGGGGAATACAAAATACAACCAAAAAAAGAAAGTGAGAGAAAAATGAACAGACAAGCAATCAAAGCAAAGGGACTTTCAATGTTCAAGCAGCAGTATTGGCCCGTAGTCGGTATCCTTGTGCTCGTTGCGCTCATTGCGGCAGGCGCAGGATCCCTCAACTTCATTCCTGTTGTCGGCATGGCCGTAACTGTGATCGTACTTCCTTTCGTTACGATCGGAGCAACATGGTTCTCCCTCGGAATTTACAGAGGAAAAGAAGCAAAGGTTGAAACGGTCTTCGAGCCCTTCAACAACTTCGGTCATGTGCTCGGCGGATACTGGTACATGGAGCTTTTCATATTCCTGTGGACACTGCTCTTCATAATCCCGGGCATCATCAAGTCGATCGCTTATTCGATGACTCCCTACATCCTTGTAGACCAGCCTGACATTTCCGCTACAGATGCACTTGAAGAGTCCATGAGGATGACTGACGGTCATAAGTGGGAGATTTTCGTATTCTACTTAAGCTTCCTCGGATGGGCAATTCTTTCTGCGATCACCTTCGGTATCGTAGGTATCTTCTACGTTTATCCTTATATGAGCGTATCACTCGCAGGTATCTATGAGGAACTTAAAGCAGAGCAGGCCGCAAAGATCGCTCAGTCCAACGAATAACAATTAAACAAAAAATCCGCCGGATCGGCGGATTTTTTTATGTTCAGATCATATTGTCTTCGAAACATGGAGAAGGAACGGATCAAGATCCTTCTTCATAGCAAGTGCTTCCTCGATATCATAATCTACAAACTTGCCGTCCTTGTATGCAACGACACGGTTTGTCTTGCCTTCGCAAAGAAGTTCCACAGCCATGCAGCCCATAGCGGATGCATATACTCTGTCCTTTGCCGTCGGGCTTCCGCCACGCTGGATGTGACCGATGATGGTGGCACGTGTCTCGATGCCTGTTGCAGCTTCGATCCTGTCAGCCATTCTGTAGGAGTTACCGATACCCTCGGCGTTAACGATAATGGTGTGCTTCTTTCCGAGTGCTTTTCTTGCAAGGATGTGCTGAACAACCTTCTTCTCGTCATAGTTCATAAGCTCGGGAAGGAGGATCTCTTCGGCGCCGTTTGCGATACCGCTCCAAAGAGCGATGTAACCCGCATGACGTCCCATTACCTCTATGATGGAAACTCTCTCGTGAGAGGTGGAAGTATCACGTACCTTATCGATAGCTTCCATAGCGGTATT